>Ga0210040_10011071_pt1 | contig 10254 bp, 7 predicted proteins | sample CryGeyCG12114_NA_FD_185462 | JGI IMG/M metagenome (GOLD analysis project Ga0210040, IMG submission 185462) | Groundwater microbial communities from aquifer - Crystal Geyser CG19_WC_8/21/14_NA (SPAdes) (version 2) | ecosystem: Environmental > Aquatic > Deep subsurface > Groundwater | place: USA...
TTTAATTAATCCGTTCACTATATGTCTCATTAAGTTACCTAGTCCCTTGCATACCAAAAAAATCTCTACTTTTTCCAGTTAAGGCTAATGAAATAATAAAACTATTTCTTCTAAATACAAAACTACGGGCTGCCAGTACATGCTGTATCATCATCAAGCATGCACAACACAAGACACGATCTTGATTTCGTTTCATACAAGTTAGTAAGAAAGAGAGACTTTTGCCTCTTTTTTCTTCTCTGTACATGCACTGATTGTATGTAGCCAAGCATCCGACTTGCACAGGTAAGAATTCAAATAGATCCTTCTCACAGTAAAAATATAGTTGGTTATATAGTTAGCGCAGGTAGGTAAATTCCCATATACTTTACCATGTGCAATGATAGTTGAGTGCATTTCTGAACGCATATAGACTAGGAAACAAGCAAAGGGGGTCACACTACATTCATAATATAGTAACTAACTAACTAACTAACTGCTACAAAAACTCGTATAATAATATTCTCGTTGCATGTCAAAAGCTTCTTCCCAGGTCTCACAGTCAGTCAGTGTCTAGCTATCTGTACAACAGTACATGGTTTTCGTAGTTGTCGTATTTTGAAAGTGAAATCTGGTTGCATTCTTATTAGAACCATTGTTGAGTTTACTGTACCACTGTAACAACAAACAACGTGTGTGTGGAATTCAGCTAATGTATGTTTGCAATCTATAATTTTTGCATTTCAATACCCGTGTTGTGACACTTGGCGAAGCAAATACGCATTTCGGTACCGGAAGGAAATGTGCAGCTTAAACTGTGTGTTTTTGTGAAGTTTTATTCCCCGGATTTGGTTTTTTTTGCATGCTCGTTATTTATTAGTAATAAACAGTTCCATAAGAAGATTATTTTTGGAACAAATTAATGCATGGATTGATTGAATTATTACCCAATGCATAGGATTTTAGTTTCCATGCATGCATGAAATGCTCAAAAAAATATATTTTCAATGTGTGTGCTTTACGTGTGCTAAAACCTTGTGTTTGGAACGCAACGAATGAATATACATAAAATTTTTTGAGGATCATTGTCTTGGGAATTCAAAATGAAAGTGGTCACAGGAAAAAAAACAATCATTTTGTTTGCATGGATTACTGGTAATGTGTTTTTTACCTATATCAATATGTAGCGTTGATTATTAGTTAGCTTTTCTGATTCATTTATGGAGAGATTGATCCACTCCCTGTAATCATTTAGATATTTGTTGATTTCTATGATTACATTTTGATCAGAAAGAACTTATTTGCAATTTAACTCGCTAACTAACTTACCCAACTAACATTGTTTGTGGCTCCTGTTGTGTATCATAATTTCACAGATTCGATCATTGTTTTACCGACTATCGTGCAAACTAACCATTAGTTGTGACAGTTTGATCAATATGATCAACATGGTATAATATATATATAATACTTTGGTCATGACGAACGTTAACAAACTAACTAGCTTTTCACTCTTGAAACAAACAGAGGACACACCTGAGAAAATTATTATTTGATGACACACCTAACTTAAGTAGCAAAACTTTTTGTAATCACCAACAGTCTTACTCAATTTAAAGTGTGGTTACCAATTTGGGTCAAAGATTTCTTGAAGATGAGTATTTGCCATGTCATTTAGTGTGCAAAAAATGTTAAATTTTCCCCTAATGAGCTCATGTTGTACACAATTTTAAAAATATGGGAAAATTGTTACGATTATCATAGAATGTGGAATGTAACGAAATTGCTCACTTTATCTGCAAATAAATTAAAGAGTGCACCTGTGTGTGAGTCCCAGTGCACATAAGGTGTTGTGGATTATTAAAAATGATGACAATCACAATAATAATCAGTTTACCATTGTTGTGCTCTTGTTCTCACCCTGAAATGAAATTATCATAATGGGAAGGAGCATAGCGCACCCCAAAAATCTCTCCAATATGTTTGTTTGGGAAACCCATATAAAGTGGTCTATGCAGAGGCGTCATTGTTATCATTCTCACATATGAATTAAACAATGCAAAACTGTGTGTGAGAACAAGTAGTGCTAATAATGAGCTTTGTAGGTTTAACGCATCCCTTTTTCCTTTACTAATTGGATGGAATAAGTAGATTGGAAAATGTTGCGTCGCGCTGTCTTTAGATAGCGGTGACAGAAATACGCATGGTTAGTTTGTCCCTGCTATTGAACCATGGAAAAAAGCAAGTTCGTGTCCATGTTGTTAGCACTACAATGTCACTTTGTGAGTACCATGAGATCGGTATTGTGGAATTTAAATAACATTCTCTTTGTTTTAATTGTTCTATGTGCGGATGCATCATTGTTGTAGGAAAACAATGCAGCCAATGTTATATCACCTGTGCATAATATGTGTGTAGGAGCTCATCAATGCGTGGCAATTAATTTTTTGGAGATTTTTTTCCCTTTTAAAGATTTATTCTCGCGGTCTGTGCATATGTATGTAAACTTTTCTTCGGCCATATTGTTAATCCTATGATTATGCCATTTAAAAACCACAGTGAATACATATTAAATTTAACATGCATTCGCAGTTTATAGTAGACAAAAGACAACAAAATAAACTTTTGACGTACTATATACCGTGTCTTCAACTAGCAAAGTTCAAAATCCCAGCTAGAAGCTCACATTGTCAAAAGTAAATACATGAGCATTTCAACTAATTGACGTTTTAAACCAAACCAGCAGTTAATAAAGCATATGACGTTTCCATGAATCAAAAAAATAATGAGAGCCTTCATGACTTCTCATGCAGGAGTGAATTCAATTTGTATCGTATGTAATGCGATTGCCAAGTCAGTTATATAGTTAGTTAGCAAGCTAAAAAGCAGGTTTAAAACTTATGGCTCTAGTAAACATTTATGTCATCCCTTTTAGAGTTTCAAACAAATACTCTGACGCGAATTCACTCACTTACAAATGTGTAGTCAACAGCCGTACTTTATGTTTTGACAGAACATTTGGTTTAGCATTTGATTGTTTGCACGGCTAAATAACTAACTAACTAACCATTAACACTGATTGTCAATTTTCTGTCAATTGTGCGTGAATGTGAAATCGCACAGTTATTATCATCACGCATAAACAGATTTACAAAATCTCACAAATTAGAAAATAACACGAGTGGAAACTCAGTTGACTTTTCGTGGAAATCCTGTATTGACTCTGGGATGAAAAAATTCTATGAAATCAACAATAATACCTCTTGTTATTTCATACACCAGCGGGATGATATTGCATCTACTTTTGTACATTTGTTTACTATAACATACATTATTAACACTTGCTAGTTAGTTAGTTTTTTCAACTACTTGCTTATAATAATGACCTGGATTTGACGCTCCAGCAACTTTCCTTCTGTATTAAGCTGTGGGGGTGTTTTCTAACCACACACATATTCAATTTCATTCATTTTCCGTCACACTTGCACTTTTTTCGCTCTCGGATTTATATACAGTCGGTTCTAATTATTTAACATGATTGTAAGTCAATAATTTTCATCAACATAATTCATGATCAATGTAAAGCCGCAAAACAATCCTTCACCTAGCCCTACAATGTAAACATTTAATACAATGCATGAAACTCAATGCAAGTGGCATCAAACCTATACCACAAAAACTTCTGGTACAACTTGGCTGAGCCCGGTACAGGAGTTATATCAAACATTTGTTATTGAAATAGCTTCGCAGTTTACATAGAACTCCGCATGTTTTATTTAAACCTAGGTTAAAATTTAACGAACGTTGGGATTTTGGTGTTTTATGACTTAAACTAACGCTTAGTGTGTTTAACATCACTGATAGGATTTGTAGACATGGATCTCTAGTAATTAAATGACCATGGGCACCTGAATATTTTTAGTACAATAGCTTCACAGTTAACATGTAAACTGCACATGCTTTATTTAAACCCGTGTCAAAATTTAACGAACGTTGGGATTTTGATGTTTTATGACTTAAACTAACGCTTGTTGTGTTTAACATCACTTATAGGATTTGTAGACATGGATCTTCAGCAGTTAAGTGACCATGGGCACTTGAATATTTTTGAATATGTAGTATCACATAACACACATATGAGCTACACATGTTTGTTTAAACCGATTTATGTAACGTTTGGTTTCGATGCCCAATGATTCAACTAATGTTTTTCTATATTTTAAATCGTTTAAAAAAATCCTATTCGTTCAGTACATTAAGAAATTCCGTATTTGGTTACCAAGATTACGGCTATATGATGAGTTAAGTTAAGTCATTTTAGGTGGATTTACAATAATATCGGTGTTAAGCTCTTTTTGTTTGATATTGGCATATAAACAACTATAAAAATGAGTTCGGGCGGGCCATCGTTCAAATCATCACCATGAACACCGTTTATTCGCATAAATACAACTTAGGCATTTTCCGATTGTGCTCATTTGCAATCCCCTTTCCTACTTTTGCGTAATCTCAAGGCATACAAAATTTGAAGTCAATCCGTTGATGCGTTCGAAAGTTATCGTGGATACACAAAAAAAATAGGCCGATCGCATAAGCCCTGTACCGGGCTAAAAAGTAATGAACTCTGTCAGTAACTCGATTAACCCGTGTTTTCCCATTTTCTCTTCAACCAGCTAAAACTAACTAACAAACTATCTCCCTAATCTTTTTTATTGCACTTTGTACATTCAACCTGACCGGCCATCTTACGATAAGTTGAGATAATCCCATAACAACTAATAGCAAACAGGAGAAAAGGAAAAGCTGGGTAGTCCCAATCAACTTCCTCTTTAGTTTCCATAATCTTTAACTTGTGCTCGCTACTAGCTACACACAATAGTTGGACAGGATTTGAGAACATTAGAAACTCTTCAAGACATTCATCACAACAGTTGACGAAATATAGACCTCTTCATTATTATTATTATTATTGTCTGCGGTGAAAACGTTTGTTCTGCTGCATACTAACTAACAATTGAATTATCCAGTGTCTAAGGTATAGTTAGTTAGTTAGTTAGTTAGTGATTTTAATGCGTAATTTGCGGCACAGACAAAATATTCTTTAGTTTTGTTAGTTAGCCACTTATTATTGGCAAAAGAAGCCACTGCAAAATGACTGAACGAACAGGAATTATTTCTTCGTTGGGTACACACCTTTTTTTTCTAATCTTCATCATAGCTTGAGATATTTCATGAAGCATTATATTCCCATGCTATAGCTGCTGCAATCTATTTTGTTATCGTCATCTAACTAACTAACTAACTATAGTTGGTTACATATATATAGTTAGTCAGTCAGTCAGTAGCCAAAGTAAGAAAAGGTATTTAATCATACCAATGAGTCGTGATTCTTCTTCTTCTCTCTATCAATGCACGCGTAAATTAACACGTACTCTCTATATGTATGTATGTTGTGTATGTCATGAGTAAAAATTAGCTCATAGGTAGGAAGGAAGGAAGGAATGCATTATAGTTAGTTAGTTAGTTAGTTACTGACTTACCAGGATGAACAGATTTGTGTACACATTTAAGTTAACGGTTAATTTGTGTGTAAATAAACTATAGTCATTTTGATTAGTATTGGATTGTGGGAGACACGAGTATTGCACGACTTGAAGAACTGAAATCAATCTGGCTATCATCGCCGCCAATTTGGAATGTTCGTGCATTTTGTTTACAATCGTAGTGAAAATACACGGAATTTGCTGATAGAATCTTTATCTTGAAATGAAACCTATGTTTTGAGTTGAATTTTTCCCCGAATGGAATAAAAATTCTTGTTATTTAGCGCATATATAATTTACTATGTGCAATATTTTAACAGTTGGTTTGTTTGCTACTTATTGGTAAATAGCTGCAAATACACACCATAGGGCAGGGGAATGAAAGCAGAGAAAAAACATGTTTTTTCTCCATTATTAGGATGCGCTCACGAAAAAATGTTTTTATTCGAGTGCATGCCATCTAATGAGCCATGCATTCACGGACATTATTATTATTATTATTACTAGCATCATTATTCAACGCTGGTAGCCGAAAGTATATGCATAAAAGTGTGGATAATATCTCGTACCATTGTGACTCAGGTAAACCGTATTTCCTACATCACATGGACTATATAGTTAGCTATCTGTCTGTACAGGTACACAGGTAATAATGATAGCATTATTAGGTAATTAGATATTTACGACGAATCGTCATCGAACCCACAAAAAATATAATCATAGACTCATGTTGTGCATGTTCACTCACTAGTTCCATTTCTCTGATGAATATCTTATATATAGTCTAATAATACTGACTCTACTACACTGTCTGATGAAGAAATGGTGAAAAACACCAAAAAAAAAGGAAGATGCGCTTTGCTATAACAGCAACTATCGTATATAATTTTTTTTAGCCACATATTCTATGCATTCATTAAAATAACCACAAAAAAATCCTGTCTACCTCATTTATTAAATGCATTGCATGCACACGAAACGTAATTTGAGGGTTTCAATTCTAATTTACTGTTAAAACACACGATAGAGTCGTTGACATAATTTGTTTGGTTAATTCCACTTTTCAAAGTGAGGACGACAGGATATGAAAAAAAGTGAAAACGGGCTTCATTTGACAGCGCAGATTGTTAGTTAGTTAGCAGAGTTTGAAATCTGTACTTTGTAGTGTTTGTTAGTCCAATGGCCGATAATGTATTAGTATGTAGTCATAGTCAGTCAGCACGGTGATTCCGATAATTGGTTTTGTCACCTTTTCTTAAAGCTGAGCTACTAATTGCACAAGCGGGTTTCCCTTGTCATACTCATTTTGCATAGTTAAATGAATGCCACACATGAGTATGCATTTCCTTTCAGTTTCTATGATCATGAACAGGGATTTTAATTATCCCAACTAACTAAAAGTTCCCAACTTTAAATACTGTGTTTATGATGTCTGTGAGTGTGCACACGCACAGTTGGGGTGCAAAAGTATTGGAATTATTATTGTTCAAGTATTTCAAACGCCTCCACTTTTCTAGCATAGTATATCTAGACGTTTTTGTAGAAAGTTAGCTGTAATTCACAATTTTGAAGAAAAAATGACCAAAATGACTTACAACAGCTTCCACCTGTCAAATTAAAATATCCAAATTTTGTTTCATTGTTTACTATCCTTACCCATTCATTAAATCATTCTAAGAAACCAAACCTTATGTATACACTTGTTCAATTCAATGTAAACTAATGTTGCAAAAATAAGTTGATTAACTAAAGTCAACATTGTTACACTGGTTTACATATTGACTGTGATCATTTATTACAAAAAACTGAAAATCGACAAGCCGAAAAAACTTTAATAAACTGGATTTTTCATTCCCTATAAAAAATATCGACTACACACTAGATTCCAAGGAAACACTTTGGGAACCTGTGTGTGTGAAAATAAGTGTCCCTGCACTTTGACCTAAATGCTTGCATATACGAAAGTCAGTAAGTAGTCCCAGTCAGCCAATACATCAGTAGTAAGAGCTGCAAAATAAATAAATGACCTCTCCTCCCTCCCGGCATTTTAGTCCATTAGCATAATAGAGAAATCAATCAATTCACTCACCCCTTCAACAATAGCACAACTAACTAATATACTAACTAACCAACTAATCCCAGTAGACGCTTTCAATACGAGTTACAATGCATTATATATGCACAGATGGAAATCAATCAACTCATTAATAACTATATAAACTCTCTTCCCAATCACTTTTCAATTTCAGACTGCCAACAACATCCATGAAAAATGTGTTCCTACCTAATGCTGTTGTTGTATGTAACTAACTCTGACTATTGCACAACGTTCAAAGGAGTGAATATTAATTTTTCTATACTGATTACATCTTTGCCAAATATATGCACAATTTGCCTGTGACTCCTGTACAATGCTGCAAGTCCTTCTATATAGTCACAACAACCCGAAATGCACATTTTTCAACCTCAGTTATTCATACTCATCCCATATAGTATTTAGATTTGAAAATTGCATATGATTTTCCAAAAGAACACAAGCCCTCACATGTACGGATTCAATGAGCATTTCGAAATCTATTTGGTTCTCACGTAGTATTTCAGGTTGTACAGTAGTAGTTGATACTTACAAATACCTGTCAAGAAATATTGATTAATTTTTAATGCGATGATGTATCGTCTGATAATATGATTACATAGTATTGTAACTAACTACTACAACATACAATGTGCTCACGCATTTTGTATACACACAGCCATGTATGGATGTATAGTAACTAACTAACAAAGTAAGGATGTAAAAAATATCATTCCAGTTTGTTTGTTGTCATTTCTCTATATAGTGTTCAAATGAAATGTCCACTCACTCACTGCTCTTTTTTAATCCACAGGTGTGACTCACTTGTAGCAAAAGTGCTATGCCATAGTGTATAGCAAATAACGTAATGATGGTAATAATAATAATGGGTGCATAAAGAGTCCTGTAATTATCATTGTGTCATAATAGTTATGATCGTACCTTTGTTATTGCCTGCAGACTCAACCCTGTGTGTGTGTGTGTGTGTGGACGTGGTTTCAAAAGTGTTGCAATGTTTAACCGGAAATTGTTTCACTCCAACAAATGTAGCAAAGCAAGTGCATTCATTTCTTGTGCATGTCTTTTGTTTTCATTTCTCATAACATTGTAGTTAGTTAGTTAGTTAGTTAGTTTATATCAATGACATAGAAAATGATCATGACTGATTTTCTGCTGCCGCACTAAACACCTTGTGTGTGTACAAACTACGCGTGTCCTATGCAGGCTAAAAGTTTGAGCAAAAAATCAGTTTTAGTTAGTTAGTTAGTTAGTTACTTCTCCCATTAACACCATTTTGTGCATATAATATTTGTTGAGGCTCGTTAACACCATAGGGGAGATATTGGCAATAGTACATTAGTGTGTTGGTTTTTTTGAGAGTGAAACGAAAGAGCGTATTAGGAAAATCGTGATCGCATTTTAGGTTAGTTACTGTTTGCTTGCACATATTAGTGGTTGCACCATTTGTTATTGAGTGAGTGGGAAGGATTTAGCAAAGTTAGTTAGTAAACACCTTCGATAGTTATTTAGTTTGTTTGCTATTTTTTATAAGAAAAAAGTGTGTAGCAAGTAGAAATGATGATGATGAGGATTTTTAATTTATGGCTCGCTAATGCTCCCATTCAGGTTGTTTGCACATGTTGATAAAAAGTTAATATGATTATGTTTCCAAGCACCTATGCTGTTTGTTAACCATTGCTAATGCGAAAATTCATATTATTATTCGCATTTCGTGTATTGGCAATAATCTAACTACATTTCTATGTGGTTTTCAGATTGTTTGTTTACAGTATACAAATACAAAGTTTGGTTCCAGAACCTATAAATATTTCAGTAATATATGAATGTATCAGAAATATTTTCCCTGGCGTTTAAAACATAGTACAAAACCACATTGCATTCAAGTGCTCTGATTTTTCGTTATCAGAACTCATTGCAACTAATTTACAGAAAGCAGGAAGAAAAAATTATGTAGCGAAACCGCAATTGGAGCCTATGTTCGTCAACAAATTAGATTCATATATGCAAAACTCATTTTCAGATGTCCTTTTTGCTAATTTATAGCACTTATCAGTTACCATATCATCACAGAAAAATAGATATTCTGAATATTGAAAAAAACCACAGACTGTATGAAACTTTGCCGGGAAATTACCGAAATGATTCCCAACACATAAAAACAATTTCCATGTCTTATCAAATCACATACTCATTTTTCAAACTGACACCCATCCTTCATAGATAATGTAGAGCAACCGAGGGAAGTTGAAGGGTGAAATCCACGATAATAACAAAACTTCTGGTGCCATTTGGCTGTGCCTAACATAGGTGCTAAAATAACTGCATAAGTTCCAAAGCGTGTTGAAAGATTGACTTTACAATTTCAAAGTGACGCAATTATACATTTGCTGATTTTCAAATCCGTGTATTTTTTTAAACATATGTAACTATTTTTATGTTCCATAGCTTAAGCGAAACCCAAATTTTTCAAAAAATGTGCATATAAAGTTTTGTTGATGAAACTTAACTCGTTCAGCGGTATTGGTCTGTTAGATTTGCTACACACATGGTGAAGCTTTATTGGTGTATTTTAAATCCGCAATTTAATTTGAAGTGAAACACTAAACGCTACAATATAACTTAGGCATTTTCTGATAG
>Ga0210040_10011072_pt1 | contig 10253 bp, 14 predicted proteins | sample CryGeyCG12114_NA_FD_185462 | JGI IMG/M metagenome (GOLD analysis project Ga0210040, IMG submission 185462) | Groundwater microbial communities from aquifer - Crystal Geyser CG19_WC_8/21/14_NA (SPAdes) (version 2) | ecosystem: Environmental > Aquatic > Deep subsurface > Groundwater | place: USA...
GAGCTTCATTGTTAATACATGAAAAGGACAAAAAACTAATACTCACAAAGGATGCGCTGACCCCGACAATAGACGCCTGTATTTTGCAAAACTTCACTTTCGAGTAGTCTCTGGCCACTTCACTCAGACATTCGTTCATACGAATACACTCATTCATTTTCTGCGGCAGCAAATATTAATTATTTAATCTTTCATACTTTGAATTAATATTTTTACCAGTTCTAGTCCTTACTGAGTCGTAGATGTGCATAACTACAGAGAGAGTCTTATTTGCATCTTCCACTGTCTTTAAGAAATCATCAGCTGACTTAAGCTCTTCCACTCCTTTGTAAGAAGATCTATCAATTTACAAAAGAAACTAACATTTACTTATTTTTATAAAAACAAGCCATACAAGCTTACATAGGTTAAATAATTTTTTTTAAACTCTTACGTGGGTTCCACATTCTTCAGCATATTTGTCATTCTCTTTTGTAAAAATTCTTGCAACACTTTATCAGACATTAGTTCTTCTTCAGTTTCTTGGTCCAACTGCAAATCATTATTTCACATATACTATGAAGAAAGACGGGCAATTTTGTTACCGTTATAATTCATTATTCTTACTGCAGTGGGAACTTGTATGGCACCCTTCTTAATACTTTCAAGTAACTGCTTGCTTTCATCTTTCCTTCGCTTGGTTTCATGCTGCTGGAATGCTTTCCAATCTTTCAACACTCCTTTCGGTCCAGTCTACAAAATCAATCATTAAATAACATGACATTATACGCCAACTGAGTACCGCTTACACTTGAATTCATCCGACTAATAGACCAACAGATTCTTACATTTTGACTATTATACGTCCCAGGTCGCTGGTTCGGGACTGCAGGTCCACTTGAAGGCTCCTCACTAAAAGCTGCAGCAGAGGACTGACCAGATTTATGCTCCTTTGGGACTTCAAAATCGTCATCTCTTTCTCCATCACTTTCACTGCTGCTGCAGTAGTTCTGTGCTTTCTCCCCCAATATTTTGTCTTCTAAAGTAGCCATTATTACGTAATAGATCTCCCACTAGTACGACTTTTAGAAGACGCTAATGTTTTTAATTTGACTATCAGCAGAGTTTGATCTGATTTATTCAAACCTATTGAAAAATTCCAGAACAAAACTGACGTTTATATACTGTTAAAAACGGGAAATTATAAATTATTATATCACTAAAACAAAAAGAGCCACTAATACACAACGGTCATACGTCACAACCATATAACTAGATATATATACTCTCACAACGTAGGTGCAATCTCAAAACACAATCCACAGGCAGATCAAATATCAAAAGTCATAATGAGAGGACAAACAATAGGCTTTTACGAACCAGGTTGGCGGAGCCAGGAGTTAGGAATCCTGAATCAGGAGAGTAATATATCTGTATCCTGATTCAGGATACAGATATATTACTCTTCCCTTCGATTCCGGGTAAACTGACACACACTGGAAAACCACTTACCGCATCCGTATGCTCCTATCTCTACATGCAGGCAAAGAATACGCTCTGGTTGTACATCACTCCAGGTTTCGTATTCATTGATACAGGCGAATTGCAGCCGGCCATATAAATACGGACAAAATGGGCCAACGAGGCCAATGAACAAGAAATCATTGAAATTGTATGCGCGGTGAAGAGTAGAGTGAAACTAAAAGTGCGTATTACTTTATCGAACAGTAATTTGAATTTGAATGGCTTTTGTATTGTCCAATATCCATTGCCTGATGAGTAAAATGAAAGAGCAGAAAATGCTATAGAAACGCACCAGTTGGTTGTTGTTATTGTGCGCCCATTGTACGGCGGGTTTAAGACATTGTAACTGTACTCAATCATCATTCATCAATCGTCATTCCCCTCATTTGTTCGGCAGACGAACCATCTAAATTTTTTGTGTATTTGAATTGGATATTTTAATCCGACTCGCTCGGGGGAGACAGCTAACGTTTTCCCTACAAAATTTGTGTGATTAAATTTTTTATGCTATAATTAAATCGAAAGTTAACAACAAAATGAGTTCTAGTGAAGTTGACGTTGAGCAAAATGCTTTGAAATTTCCGTCAATCTCCTCCATTGCCTGTAATAAAGACAGGTTGAATGTACTCTATTCCCCTTTCCGTCCAAAACATCAAAACCCTGAGCATTACAATGAAAAAATTCGTTTCTGGTCAAAAGCTATTGATGAATATTGCAAAGAAGAGAACACTATTTCATTTTCGGGACGAGACCTTCAAGCTGCCTTTACGATTGATAACAAGAACCCGGTTTGCATTTCGGATGTTCTTCTGTACCTTCAGAAGTAAGATACTTTACGGTGTTTAAAAGAAGTGTAGTTTGTCTTACTATTGGACAAAATTTGTGATGCATTTATTATTTTGACTCCAGGGAGGAATTGCTTTTGGCTGAAGATGAATTCTTTACTATCCTAGGATGGTCTCACAGCTACTTTTCATGGGCTAGTAAACCATTCAAATGGACTTTCACCGTGCTACGAGATCGAGCTTCCTCAATGTTTGGAAATTTTCTAGAATATTTTTCGCCTGTCGCTGGCTCTAGTACTAGATTAATACACGTAGATGCTTTAAAGGTAGTGGATTATACAATAATAATTTTTGTATCAGTGATGCTGCATCATACATTCTGCCAACGGACTTATAATGTTTTTTTCTTCATATTTAATTAGAAAAATGTGACCAAAGTAATGAGTAAACAAACATCGTTGTGCAAACTGATGAGCGTTGAAGAATGGGCTCAAGAGATTAGTGCATTGACAGGACTAAAAGGCAAAGATGAAGAGATTTTACTGGGCTACATGGACTCAATATCAGTAACTGCAAGAAGTAAAATTGGAAACTATGAAGTGATAAAGTTGGTGAATCCCGGTTCAAATCAAGAAATCACTGATATAGAAAAAGGCAAATACGATGTAGAAAAAACGAAAAGTTACCTGGAAAGAAAACTTAATGAAATGCACATAAGACACTCACAGGCGGAACATAATGCTCGTCGACTATTGAATGAGGGGAAACGAAATGCGGTAATACTTTAGACAATATTTATATAGCACTTTAATATTTGATTCCACGAATTCAATTATAATGCGTGCTGCTTTTTTATAAAGGCTAAACATGAACTTAGGCGGAAGAAACTATTGGAACAGCGTTCTGAAAAACTGATGGCTATTTTAGACAATCTCACTCTTGTTGCTATGCAGATAGAAGATGCTGAAACAGATGTCAAGGTGCAAATTACTGTCATATGTCGAAGACCAAGTGAATAAACATTTAATCATTTGGTAACCTGAATTAGTCCTCATTCTATTTTAATTCAGATAATGCAAGCGTACAAAGCTGGAAAGAAGACTCTTGCCCAAGTACTGCAGGAAAACAAGATGTCAGAGGAAGAGGCAGTAAATACTGTATTAGATTTACAGGATGTACGTAGAAGGCCGGAAGCTCAATTTTATCATGAATTTAGCATAACCTGTACCCTAATGACTCGTTGTTTTTATCCTATAGATCCTGGAGCAGCATTCTGATGTGGCTTCAGCACTATCGCAGCCTTTGGAAGAGGATGGTGGAAGTTTAGAGGAGGAATTGGAATTACTGCTGAAAGGTTCGCCAGTCAAGCAAGATTCAGCTGATGATATGAACAAAGAGTCAGATAACAAGATATTAGAGGACACCCTTGTGCTTTTAGAAGATTTAAATATCGAAGCGTCAGCGATTTGCCAACCATCAACATCATCCAGTCCAACAAAAACGTCGTTATATTCGCCCTAGTTTTAGATGAGATAAACCAATGTTGCGCCAACATAGCCTTTATCTCTTATTGAGACAATAACTATCCCGGAAACCATATACCTTGTTCATCATTCATCTTCTACTTGCCTTTGATAATGGCTACTCATGTTTCTATTTTTATATGCTCATTGTAATCCTACATATCGCATCAGTCAGCCTCAGCAGTGAAGGGAAAAGAAGGTTATGCCGTTTATTCTCTATCGGAGTTGCATTAGAAATGCCTATGGATTTAAGTAGTTATTACTATACCTTGTCCGCAAAAAGGAGGTAAATTTTATCCTATCCTACTACACAAATTTATAACACACAGGACAGGAAAAATTTACCTCCTTTTTCCGGATAGTCTATACTGTGACTATTATTATTATGACTATTAATATCGCAAAAGGTTCAAACCCAACGAAATTAATATTTTAATAATATGAAAATGCATAGTTGTGTGCATCAATAATAAATGCAAGTTTTATCACGCAATAAAGTTTGTAAAAACCAAATCTGAAATCTATTTAAGCCATGCATTTCGTTTGAAAAAGAACGAAGCCTATTTAATGGGCGTTTTTAATAAATTTTACATTCACGATTTTGCTGTAGTAATGAAAGTAAATACAACCTAATTTACATAGCTTTTAACCAACATAAATCTAAACATTTAGCCGATTCTATTACATAAATTACCTCCTTACCCACACACAGGAAAGCTTGGGTTGGATAAACTAAGAGCTAGAGAACATTCATTTACCAAAAATTTAAATCTGATATGGGATCGAGGTAAAACCTTAACATTGATGGATTTCATCTAATTGTTGGATTTCTTGATATAATTGGCTTTTAGACGGTCACTGTAACGCTGGCCCACCGGCGCCGTACAAAATGGATGTATTTCCTTCTTCCTTTAATAGTCTTCTACATTGAAATTGTCCTCTATAACATCATCGCACTGCATACTTTGAAAATCAACCTTGTATCGTAACAAACCTAAAAAGAAATTCATAGATTATTCACGCTTGCAATTTTTACGCAATTGCTGGCAAACAACAAGTTAAAATTTTTAATCTTCTACAACTGAAAATAACGAACCAAACCAAAACAAAGTTGCCGGACAAAATTGAAATGGTAAATTGATAAATGAGCAGTTATATAATGTAGGCATGAAAGCCCACTCAACTACAACGCATTAGATACTATTAGTGCAGCACAGTTTGAATACAGATGGTTTAAAACCAAAAAAAAAATAATAATAACGCTAGCAGAAATCGCATGAGCAGCGATCCTGCTGCTAGAGCAAATAAAAATAGTAACTAGCAAGCAAAAACAAATAAAATCCACAGAGACCGTAATATCATTGTGTTTTGCAGAACAAATTCACAAATCATATGGATAACCACATCACCACAAATGATGGCATTGAAAGACGTACATGCACAACCAAATAAATCATATGAAAACGAGTGAACGTTATAAAGAAAATGGACAAAAACGTGCTTGAAAAACAGTTTCAACAATAAGATTTCGAAATATTACTGTGAACTGATCCCATAATGAATGAATAAGTCAGAGAAGTTTAGTAGTCATCCAAGTCTATATCGTCAAGTGGATCATCAGCTTGCAATGATTGGAAATCCACTTTGTAACGCAACATTCCTATCGCCATAAGAATGATTATTGATTGATGAAAGTGATCGTTTAAAAGTCTTTTTACTCTTTTACAATCAGAAACAAGTCTATACCTAACGAAAGCATTTGAAGATTTTTCAGTTGTTCAGCCGTTGCAGTTCCAAATTATGAATCTCAAAAATTTCAAAAACTAAACTTCACCCCATCCAATGCATTGGTAATCTCTTTTCATATTTTATGAACTATGAACTAATGGGTTGACTAATGTACTTGGGAAATACATCTGTGATATTCACACACACAAGAAGTTGTCTTAAGTGAGAGAGTGAACCCATAATTCAAATTGAAATGTCAAGTCCTGAACGAGTTTTCTGAATTTTTCAATTAAAAAATATGAAGTCCCCTATTCCGCACATAAACGTTGTTTCAGCGTGATATAATTTGTTTTCCAACTATACTAGTGACAGAATGGTAACACGATCATGTCCGATGAAGTAAATCGATCATACCTCCAATACCACCGAAACCTCGCACATACTGAGAGCCCTCTTGAGACTTGTCCGTAATGATTTCCAAGGTGGCCCCGAAGTTCTTATAATTGTTAGCTATCCATTCCAGAAAAGGTTGATTATCCATTAGCTCCAGTTCCACACCAGTCTAAATTAAAATTGCATTTCGTAGTCATCGATTTAATATCGAGAAATACAATACCGAAGATAAAACGATAGAAGTGGATATTACTGTGAACAAACATAATTTATACCTCCTTGTCTGAAAAATACGTTTTGTCTTTTTCCTGGTCAGGATTTAGATGTAGTACTTTAACTTCACCAGTGCTGTGATTTTTGAGAACGTATCGCTGGATATCCAGATTTTCCCAACATATTAAAGTTTCCACTGCCCCTAACTCAAGTGCTTTCAAGGTATCCTCTACACCAAAACAATATTTCCCCGTATCTTGACTGATTTCATCAAAGTAACGCCCTAGTAAAAAGATTTCAAATTAAATAAAGATATCAATAATCAATATCTGTTTATCTATGTAGCCTTTAAATGTTAGTTTCTGATAACGCTACTAAACAAGAAAGAAAACAAGAAATCATAGCGACCTTAGCACAATCAAACCCTTACCAATGAGTTTCTTCTCCTGAATAAATTTCACATTTTGCAATGATTCTGCAGCTAACTCAATAGCTTGATTAAATCCATTTTCTCCTCCGTAAGAGACATCTACTAATTTTATGACTTTGCATTGGAGACGCTGAAAAATACGAACCACGAAATATATTATTTATCTTTAAAAAACAACTTAATATATTGCATTCTAAATTAGTTGCTCAAGTTAACTTACAGGATCAAACATATCAGACTGACTCAGCTCTGTTTTGAAATCAGCGGAACCCGCTAACACTAGTCCAGTGATATTGGCTTTATCATTAGTAATGAACAATTGGGTAGCTACCTCTGCAACTTTTCGAACATAATTGTGCCGTTTTTCCATTCTAAGACGAGCAAAACGCAAAGCAGACTGCCCACCTCGACCTTGCAAAACATATTAGTTTAAAGTATAAATAACTGATCCACATAAAGTATAGTAAAGCGCCAAAGCGGGTTAATTAGCTTTACCATGCTTTTTCGGGAGGTCTACGGTGAATTTGTGTAACACTTCTCGAGTATTTCCTTGCAGCGTACCAAACAAGGCACCGTTACCATCCATAACAATAAAACCAAACTTGTTATCGTCCGCTAAAAGTGCAGATAGAGCTTCAGTGTGAAACTGCAAAAATTAATCAATATGACTGATGAGCTGGATGATTAAAAAAATCTAACAAATATTTCGATGGTTCAATTAAAAGTACTGTTTCAAGTGTTATACCTTGTTATCACATAGATACAGAGACGTGTTAATGGGCTTGAAAGGTTCAAAATCAATATTGACTTTCTTTTCTTTGCCCTCATCCGTCACGATTGTTCCACAGTAGATAACCAGACCATTCGGAGAGACTATAAATTGACAATTAGGAAAATTAATCAACATCTATCTCCTAATAAAAAGGCTTTCAGCACAAATTCCAACATTTAAAACTTGATCGATCAGCTAACCTTTTGAGTACAGTTTGAGCTTTTGTTGGACGGAAGTGATAGCACCTAGAACAGACAGTCGGTTGACACGCGATTTGATATTGGAAGCCGTACCAAACTCATCCGCCAACATTTTGCTGACTCTTGAAATTTGATCCTTCGGTGGAATAATTAGAGAAATCATGCTTGTTCCATTTCTGCACAAATGAAAATAAGTGTCCACATAAAACACAACAAAATACATTTTATTTGACAGCTCAAGTTAATGTACATTGCAAGACATAATTAAAAGCATTCATTTACCCTCTCGCTTGTTCCAAACTTTTAATAAGCTTCTTGATCTTCCACATCTCAACATTACGGTCGGCAGAGTTCTCATCATTCCCGAAGTTGGAAGACATTTTTAATTAGTAAGGTCAATTTCCTACCCACAACCACAACTAGTAAACACAAAGACGAATATATATTCAACAATCAGTCCTGCACAGAAAGTGGCACAAACGATTCAAATCGAATACAATTTTTAATAACAAATCACCGCGGAAAGTTGATGTTGGGAAACAAACGAAGTGAAAACGAATTAAAATAAATATAAAAGACAATTTGGGCAGACTGATTGATAATCACGGTCGAGAATAGTGAAATATTCAGCTGTCCAAAAATTGAAATTTCTCTTGATTTCAGATATGACTAACTGGGTACCAAAGTAGCCCTTTCCGGTTCGTCGAACAGAAATTAATGCCGGCACAAGATAACAACAATTCTCAGAATTTGAAAAAAATTCGAGAAAAACGTCACCAAGCAAGACGAGACGAACAGACGGAAAGTCAATCAAGATTTTAAGGCCAGGCACATGCTACTTGTGCAGCCATATGCGCCGTATTGCTTTTTCTACTACGGTATTCAACTACTCAGGCTGTATCAGACCTCTACTATGCATGTCAGTGCCAGTAATCCAGAAAATTTTAAATTCCTGTTAAATTTAAAACTTTTTTAAAATAAATCACAATAAAATATATTCATTTACTTTGGTTGCCTTCTTGTTAAGATTAAGATATTAAATTCTTTAAAAACTTTGAGAATATTAATCGCTGATTCAAAATAAATATTTTTTCAAATTGATGCCTAAAGTTAATCAAATATGTATTTTTTACTACATTTGTAAATAGTTTAAGTTCAAAATTTAGGTGAGGGGACTCGAATCCAGAAATTATGACATCACGTTTTTCATCGCTTATGTCTACGAATGCTATTTCTTATCGGTTTTGTAGCATTTCCCCCCAGTGTCAGAATCCATCGCATCATGCAGCTTTTGCTTTCACTCCATGTCCATGTAATTTTAAGAGGCCTGTGTTTTTTTCTGATTTACCTATCTTCGTCACAATAAATTAGGAAAAATCAATATTTCTCTTCCAATTAATGCGTCTCGATAAAAGATTGAGGTTTTTTTTTTTATTATTTACTCACTTCATTTGCAGGTACACACAGAATGTGTGAGTCTATATGCCTGAATAGATATACCTACGGAGTAAAAATCCAATCCAAACCTTCCCTTAAAGAGTCTAACAGGTAGATTAACTTTCCTATTTTTAATTATTTAAAATTTATCATCTTAGTTTATTGTCAAACGACACAACAATCCTTGCGATTGCACAACGTATGCTAGTACGGGATTCAAATGGGTTTTAAAGATTGAAGAAGATAATTTGTGCGGATATGAAATGGAAAGGACGGTCGAAGGAAGAACATCTTGATCTTGGTAAGATTCTTTGCCAAACAAGTTTGTGAACATTGCCAACAATACATCGGCATCGTTACATACTTTAGTCTTCACTGCATATAGTTTTCTGCACACACCCCCATGTTCTATACATATCTGTACGAAATTTTCAAACTTTTTTGGTCCTAGTTGTGAGAATTATGGTTATGGCTGTGAAAATATTCAAAGAGCCGTATCAAAAGAATCCGAAATGTACGTTCTAGGGAATGACCTAGTGTTTTTCACATTAATTCAAGTAAAATTATGCACATTTTTTGCCTTTGTGACATTTATGAGATGATAATTCAAGAAAATCCTCTCTACTGCTTGCATTGCGCATACAATAGGAGGGTAAAGTGCATTTTTATCACCACTAAAAGATGCTATGCTATGGTTGCTTTCGTTTATGGTATTGAAATAATATTTTAAAAATTATCCTTGTAAACTTAATCCATAAATGGGCTGGCTTGAACTATGAATTTATTCAACCTGCTTTTTGCAGTCAAATAATCAATTTAGATTTTTGCCAAATCAGCATCAAATAGTGAACGAAAACGGAAACCCTAATACTGATAAGGACATCAAAATTCCACTTTACGGATATCCCTCCAAGAAAGTACTCTAACTTAACATAGCATATAAAGCATGAAAAGAAGGGAAAATGAAACGAGAAGGTAAAAAGTATGGATACTTTGATACTTAGCGAATCCGCGGTAGACCCGATCCGTTGATCTAAAATGGCTGCCTATCGCGACGTCGTTCTCTTTAGGTCGTCTTACTCTACGTCGCCGTTTTTAGGTCGCCGGCTCTTTAGGTCGCCAACTCTTTAGGTCGCGGTTTTTTACGTCGCCCAGAAGGAAATAAGCATGCTAGAGTAAAGTAAACAAACAGATTAAAAATAATTATAAATAAATGTTTATGCTTTAATTACAATTAAGAATTTTTAAAAAATCATAATCATCATGGTT
>Ga0210040_10011073_pt1 | contig 10252 bp, 6 predicted proteins | sample CryGeyCG12114_NA_FD_185462 | JGI IMG/M metagenome (GOLD analysis project Ga0210040, IMG submission 185462) | Groundwater microbial communities from aquifer - Crystal Geyser CG19_WC_8/21/14_NA (SPAdes) (version 2) | ecosystem: Environmental > Aquatic > Deep subsurface > Groundwater | place: USA...
CGAAGAAGGTGATTATCCTATTATTATAACGGCCAACAGTACCGATCCGAATACCTGCGCTACCTCCGTAACTATTCCTTTTAGTGTTGGCAAAGAGCCAAAAGCAACTTTCTCGGCCGAAAAAACGCAAATTATTAAGCCGGAAATCGCTTGCGGACTGCCAGTAAGGGTTGAATTAACGAATGAATCTACCGGGGGTAATTTAACTTATTTATGGGAAGTAGAAAGTAATGGAGAGCCATCAACTGATTTTGAATATATAACCGGTGATGAAACCTCGAAAGAACCAGTAATGCGGTTTAATAAAGAGGGCCGTTACACCATTCGCTTACGCGTTTCCAATCCCTGCGTAGATCCGGATAATCCGGATGGCCCAGAAGGTGAGGATGATCCAACAACTCCAGATGTTGACGAGTCGGATGAGAATGGCAAATATGTACACGAAGAACAGGTAATTATTGTATATCCGCAAGCAAATTTACAAAGCGGCACCAGATGCCAGGAAGTACCCAACCAACCAATGGTTGTAACGGCTAGTGAACTATTTGGCAACAATGTTCTCGACCCGAATACTGATTTAGAAATTGTAGGATCACCTAATTGGGTAGTTACGGGAACAGGTGCTAGTATTGCGAATGGCAACACCGAAGACCCTACGTTTACCTTTCCTGGCCCTGGCACCTATAATATAGCCGTAACTTTTGCAAATAAATGTTTTTCATCTGATGCGTTGCAACCATCAAATGGTCAGGAGGCTACCATTATTATTCAAGCTTTGCCAGCAAAAGCACAAGATGGCTCAGATGAAATTTGCGCAGGAGAAGATTATGTTATTACCCCCGGTACGGCTAGCCAAACTTTTATTTTTTACGATGCACCCACCGGTGGTACGGCACTAAATGCGACTCCTGCCGCTACGCTCCCGGTTACGGGCGTTACGGAAACTACTACTTATTATATAGCGGCGATTAATGGCAATTGCGAAAACACGGACCGGAGTACGTTTACGCTTAATGTTACCCCCGGAATAGATGAAAATAACATTGTATTGGCGCCAGATCAAACCCAGGTTTGCGAAGGCCAAACCCTTACTACTTCTATTAATGGTTCGATACCTACCGGCGGCAACGGATCGCCGCTCTATGTTTGGCTACAAAGCACTACGGGCGCCGAAACTGATTTTGTACCCGCCGCCGGCTCAAATAACAGCCGTACTTATACGCCCCCTGCTCTTTCGCAAAGCACCTATTTCCGGAGAAGTGTCACAAGCGGTAATTGTGCCGAACCTAGTTTGAGCAATATAGTTTTTATAGAGGTAACGCCGCCCATCACGAATAACACTCTGAATACTATTGATCCAGCCGCTCAAAATATTTGCACTGGGGAAGAAGCACCCGAAATAACCGGCTCGCAGCCAGATGCCGGGGCAATTATAGCCTGGGAAAGCAGCACCACCAGTGCTACCGCTACCAATTTTGTACCCGCTACTGGGGTCAGCAACGAAGCAAATTACACGCCCGGTGCGCTTACGCAAACTACCTGGTTCCGGCGCCGCATTACCAGAGGCGGATGTACTAGTGTAACCGATGCAATATCAATAATTGTTTCCCCGGCACTGGACCCCACTACCAATACCATTACCGGCGACCAAACGTACTGTGCCACTACTACCGCTCTTAACCAACTAACGGGCCCGGTACCCAGCGGTGGCAGCGGAACTTTAACTTATTTATGGGAAAGCAGCCTTACAGGCAGTGATACTGATTTTGGACCGGCACCCGGCCCCAATACTTCGCAAAATTATACCCCCCCGGCCATAATCCAAACTACCTATTTCCGCAGGAGCGTAACGTCCGGTAACTGCGACCCAATAGTAAGTAACCAGGTTATAATTACAGTTGTGCCTCCTATAGCAAATAACACCATTACGGCCACGCAAACTGTTGTTTGCCGGGGTAGTAATGCTACACTCACGGGTTCTACGCCAACGGGGGGCAGCGGCACCTTGGTCTATTTATGGGAAAGCAGCACTACCAGTGCTACCGCCGGGTTCAACCCCGCCACCGGCACCAACAACGAAAAAGATTATACTCCCGAAACGGTTGTCCAAACAATCTGGTTCCGCCGGACCGTTACTTCCGAAGGCACCAATTGTCCGCCGGTGCCTTCTGAGTCGATTAATATCACCATTGAAGAACTACCAGTTACTCCTAACGTGGAGGCAGCAGCGGTACGGGCTTGTGCGGGCAGTTCGGCTACTTTGCGGGTAACCAGTACCGGCGCCACGTACGAATGGTATACCCAGGAAACCGGGGGAACGCCTGTATCTTATGATCGGGAATTTATTACGCCACCGCTCACTAGTGATGCTGTTTATTACGTGCAAGCTGTAAGTGCAAATAAATGTGTGAGCCTGAGCCGGACGCCGGTAAGAATCACAGTTACCAGTATAGCCGCCGATGCGGGCCGCGATACCACTATTATTCAGGGGCAAACGTTTGGCTTACAAGCCCGCGGTGGTACCCAATACGTCTGGACACCGGCCGAAGGCCTAAACAACAGCGCAATTGCCAATCCGGTGGCGCGTCCTACCCGCACTACCACCTATACGGTAACGGTTACCACTGAAGATGGCTGTACCGACACCGACGAAATAACGATTACCGTAATGCCGCGCATTAATGTCGTGAATACTTTCAGTCCGAACCGCGACGGCATTAATGAGACCTGGGAAATTCAGAATATCGAAAATTACCCGGAAGCTACTGTGGAAATATTTAACCGCTGGGGCAGTCAGGTATTTAAATCCGAACGGGGGACTTATCAACCTTGGGACGGTACTTATAAAGGAAGCGTGTTGCCTCTGGCTACCTACTATTATATTATCCGCTTAAATAAAGACGAAAAACCACTGACAGGCAGCGTAACTTTAATCCGATAGACAGGTCTTGTATGAAAAATATTTATGCTTTAGTAGTTCTTTTACTCGTACTGAGCCAGGCCCAAGCCCAGCAACGGCCGCAGTACACCCAGTACATGATGAACAATTACTTATTAAATCCGGCTATAACGGGCATTGAAGATTATACCGACGTACGGTTGGGCACTCGCCAGCAATGGGTGGGCCTGGAAGATGCGCCGGTAACGTATTATATAAGTGCCCACATGCCCTTAAACAAGCAAGCCAAGCGGGTGCGCAGCGTGGGCCCTAACAAAGGACTCCGAAGCACGCATACCGTTAATCAGAACCGTTTTGTACGGGCTTATCCGCACCACGGGGTAGGTATTACTGCGCTTACCGATAAAACCGGCCTCTTGCGGCGTAATCACTTAAATTTAACTTATGCCTATCATTTGCCGGTATCCCGGAAAGTAACGGTTTCGTTAGGTGCCCTGGGCGGTATCGTAAAAAATAGCTTTAATTTTGGCGAAGCTACTTACAACAACCCCGCCGACCCGGCTTATACCAAAGATTATATCAACCGGACGTACATTGATTTAGGCATGGGTACCTGGGTTTATTCCGATAACTTTTTTGTGGGAATTTCGGGAGCGCAGTTGCTGCGGGCTAACCGCGATTTAAACCCAAGCGAAAACGAGGATACGGAAGGTGTGCTGCAGAAGCATTTCTTTGCCACTGCGGGTTATAAAATCAGATTAACCCCCGACATAAATATTATACCCTCGGTTATGGTGAAACTGGCCAATCCTAGTCCGGTATCGGTAGATGCCAGCTTGCGGGCCGTTTACGCCGACCGGGTTTGGATTGGTGGTACTTACCGGAACAAAGATGCCGTAGCCGCCATGGCCGGCGTTAACTTAACTACCCTTTTGGATGTAAGCTATTCTTACGACTACAATACCTCTAACTTAAGCATCGCAAATACCGGTACCCACGAAGTAATTGTAGGCTTTAAATTATTTAATAAAGGCGGCGTTATCTGTCCGCAGTGGATGCATTAGTAATGGCTATTGACTGAATTTGTAAACAAATTATGAGCCATTTTACAAAAGACAATGGAAGCTATAATCAATTGTTTTAAGCGACAAGCCTGGGCAAATATTTTTACAATTTATTTACGTCTTTTAATTGGCGCAGCCTTTGTTTTTTCTTCAGTTGTAAAAACGCGTGCAGACAGGTTTATAGGAATTGACGGAAGTAAATTTCCAATCAATTCAATGGCTCACTTCTTTGAAACACTTTATCAATCCGGGCTTTATTGGCAATTTATCGGCTTCTCACAATTAGTTGCTGGCCTTTTACTGATGACCCAACGCTTCGCAACTATTGGTGCACTTATATTTTATGCTATAATTATAAATATATTTTTCATAACACTTTCTTACGACTTTCACGGAACACCCATTGTGACAGGTTTAATGCTTTTAGCAAATACTTTTTTGCTGCTTTGGAATTATGAGAAGCTAAAGTTTTTGTTTTTAAAAAACATCTCCTTAGACAATTTCAAACTAAGCTATTCAAATCCGATTGAAACACTGCCTCTTTGGATTTATATTGGGTCTATGTTATTTATTACAAGTGTAATATTTAGGCTTTTAGATATGAATCTCAAGTATTAGTTGTGGGCATGTCTGTTAGAAGGACTTATTGGATTTATAATTTATAGCATGACAATAAAGAAAACGGCTTATAACAGCAACCTGCCAACAGCGGGGCAGACGTGCGAATAGGAACAGCAAAACATTTAATAAACTTAAGTAATAGCTTGACAGATAGCTCCTCGTTTGGCAAGCTGCGGAACGAAATCCTTAAAAAGGAGTTTATTAAAGATTTTTGTTTTTAGCTAAAAACATATCTTAACCAACGTCTCTCTATAATATTATAAATTAACAACCTTTCTCATAGCAATTTGGCTATATAGAACACCTTTAAATTTGGCATCAAAGCAACTCATTTGCCTAATTCCGGGTAAACAGCACGTACGTAGCTTTTCTTCCGGATGCCATTCCGGAATCGGCTACTAAAGAGATCTATGTCCATGACGACAAAACATACCTATGACCTTGGCCTGATAGGCAATTGTGCCTTTTTATCCCTTATTCGCCAAGATACCAATATTGCCTGGATGTGCTGGCCACGTTTCGATTCTAGTTTCGTGTTTGGCAATTTACTCGATAGTCAAAAAGGCGGCGAGTTTTCTATCCGGCCTTCGGGGCAGAACTACAGTTCGCAACAATATTATATTGAGAATACCAATGTTCTATGTACCGAAATTGAAGATGAACACGGCCGCTACCGGGTAACGGATTTTGCGCCCCGGTTTCAGCAAAACCAACGGTACTTTAAACCTTTAATGCTGATTCGGAAGATAGATCCATTATCGGGTAATCCCCGCATAAAAGTTACCTGCGATCCGGTGGGAAATTATGGCGCTATGAAGCTGCAGCAGTTTCAGGGCAGTAACCACATTAGTTACCAAGGCTTGAGCGAGCAAATACGCCTGACGACCAACATCTCCTTAACCTATATAATGGAGGAGCAGTTTTTTGTACTAAACGAAACCAAATACCTGGTGCTAACTTACGGCGAACCCATGGAAGCGGCTTTGGTAAATACCGCCGAAGAATTTCTGAGCAAAACCATTGACTACTGGCGGAAATGGGTAAAGAGTACCAGCATCAGCAATTACCACCAAAATATAGTTATCCGGTCGGCGCTGGCTCTAAAAATGCACCAGTACGAAGACACCGGCGCCATTATTGCCGCCAGCACTACCAGCTTGCCCGAAGCCCCCGGCAGCACCCGCAACTGGGATTACCGGTTTTGCTGGATGCGCGATACGTATTATACCCTAACTGCTTTTAACAACATCGGCCACTTTGAAGAAATGGAGCAGTATTTCCATTTTATCGCAAATGTTTCGGCGGAAGCCCAAGACCGGTTGCAACCGTTATACTCCATCAGCGGCAGCAAAAAACTAGTAGAGAAAGAACTGGACCTGGAAGGCTACTTGGGCAATAACCGGCCGGTGCGCATTGGCAACGATGCGTATACGCATATTCAGAACGACGTGTACGGGCAAGTATTAGTAGCTTTATTGCCCTTGTATGTCGATAGTCGTTTTATTGATGCCGAAAGAAGCAGCTCGCACAAACTGGTAAATAACACCTTACTTAAATTGGGTAAATATATAGACGAGAACGATGCCGGCTTATGGGAATTTCGCCACATTAGTCAGTACCATTGTTACACGGCTTTGTTTCACTGGGCCGGAGCCAACGCCGCTTACAAAATGGGCTGCCACCTGCAAGACGAAGAAATGACAACCTTAGCAACCCGCTTAATCCAAGAATCGGCGGCTAAAATAGAAGCCTGTCTGGATAAAGAACGCGGCGTGTACACCAATGCCATTGGTTCGCCGCATTTAGACGCCAGCACCATGCAACTTATCATGATGGGCTACCTTGATCCGAAATCGGAACTGGCCCGCAGCCATTTACGGAACTTGGAAAAAGAACTAAAAACGCCCGAAGGATTATTTTACCGCTACCGGCACGCCGATGATTTTGGTACGCCCGAAACCACTTTTCTGATTTGTTCTTTCTGGTACATCGAGGCGCTGGCCTGTGTAGGGCGCATTGATGATGCAGTCCGTGAGTTTGAAGATATACTACAATATACCAATCACTTGGGTTTGTTAAGCGAAGACGTAGATGCCCGCACGGGTAGCCAGTGGGGCAACTTCCCGCAAGCCTACAGCCACGTCGGTTTAATGAATGCCGCCTACCGGATATCGAAAATAATAGATAAACCTAACTTTTTGTAATTAACTGGTTTCCCGTAAAAAGAGGCAGCGCACCAACGCTCTGCCTCTTTTTTATTAAGCTGAATCTTTTTGTGCGTTTCCCCTACAGTAAGGCCATAGGAGTACGTACTTAGAATTAGCAGAACTCAGATTCTAAGATACAGAAGCTATATTTTTTTCTAAATAGATTTTTTCTTATAATACTAGAAAGTTACCTATTTGTAATTAACAACATCAATTCCACACCGCCTAACCAATAGGAGACGAGCTAAACAAGATTAAAAAGTATTCTGGCTTGGCTTTGAATATTGCTTTAAATATATAGTATATTCGTTAGTTCAGTTACGGTTATCGGTTGTTTTTGGCGGCTATAAGAAATAATATACTCAGCCATAATGTAGATAAGCGTAGGTTATGTCGTTTATCTGATAGTTAGTGGCTATTTTAAAAAGAATCTTCAATGCAACGAGTACTATTTTTCATTTTTAGCTTCATGACAATTAATGTATACTCCCAAAAGTTGAAGGTTATAACTGTTGACAAAACTGAAGTAGACGTAAATATTTTAGATGAATCAACAAAAAAAAGACTTATAAATCAGTTCGACGGAAAACAAGATAATTCAATTCGAAAAAAGTGGACTTCCAGAACCTTTACCCTTTCAGACGGCAGAGTCATAGTAGAGTTTTATGACAAGCAAGCAGCTTTAATTGATAACTTAATTAAGTTTGAACAATTAAAGGAGGTAAGGTTTACTAAGAACAAAATCGATTTTCTTAAGAAAAACATTTCATATAAAATTGAATTAGGTTTTGAACAAGGTAAAAGTCTTATAGAAACAGAAAGACCTAAAAGGTTAAACAACTTAAAAAGTGAAATACCAGAACATCTTGACTTCGAAGTTTATGAATTAAATTCTAGTCAAATATTATTTATGGATAATTCTAAAAATAATAAAGCAGCAATAATATACGAGAATTTAAAAACACTTGCATCTGATAATTCCGACATCTTAGAACAGCTTTATGGTTTTGAGGATGATGAGATTTTAATGAAAAAACTAGCTCAAGGCGATGCTTTAATGGATTACGAACCGAATGAGCATCTGATTTATCCAAAATATATTAAAGATGTTATTAAAAACCATCAATTATCCCCCATTGAAAATAGAGTTTATGTTGCTAATGATTTTTACGGGAACTTGTACCAATCCGAAAATGGATATTATGTTCTTATTGATGAGGTAAATCAGAAAAATGGTGCTGGCAACAAAATGTTAATTCTCACCTTACGTATTTATGAAACTTTACAGGAGGTTAGAAATGCCCAAGCGAGGTATGAAGAATTTAAGAATGAAAGCATTATTTCTGAACATTTTTACCAGAAGATTTCTGACAAGTATGGGAATAAATTTCCAGAATATATAAATCAGCTTGTTGAAAGCTTGCCCTCTATTTTGAACTTTGACAAAGAACAGCTTACGTTTGATTCAACCGGTATTGCTTTAATTGATGAAGCTTTATTGTGGAACGGTGATAACTATGAACTCTTTGATAGTTGGTTTCCTCCTGTCTTAGCCTATTACGGACAACTTTATATCCTTAATAAGAAAGACGGACAGTGGACTACTACATATGATAAAGAAAATAAGGTATGGATTCCTCAAATCATTTTAAGGGATAAAACCTCTGCATTTGATATGTTTGATTTTTATAAAGATTTATCCGAAGGACCAATTCCATTACAATGGGCAGGTGACTTTGATGGGACAAAAAAGAAAATGAGAAGTAATAGAAGAAAAAACAGCCACTAACAACAGCTAAAAAGCATTAAAACGCTTTTTAGCCAAGTCCGTTGTATGTTATTTTAATTTCCACAGGCACACTAATTTTGCCTACTAATGAAGTCAATCTTTAATCAAATCTATATAATTATAATTTTAGCAAGTAGTTTTTCAGCTTGTAGTTTGATTAAATCAAAAAGAAATTATATACAATTTGATATTCCTATTTCAACTGTTCAGGATTCGATAATAGTTATGAACGGGTTAATGGGCCTGCTTAAACCAGCCGTTAAACAGCCAAGAATAATAAGCTGGTATCTAAAGAATAACAAACCAAATGAGATAGACATTAATGGTGTAATTTTAAATTTTGCAAGTTTAAAACCTAAAGACCTCAATGTATTCACAGAATTATCTAATTCAGATAAAATACGTTTTGTTAATTTGGTTAAGTTTTTTGTAATCCAAAATTTAACTAGTTGTAGAAAAGATTTCTTTACTCATAGTATGAGTACGGCATATTTGTATGGTTATAGAGATTATGATCCATCAGGAGAATCTGATTATGTAAGGGATATATTACTCGATGATTCACAAAACAATTTACAAGGGAGTGAATTTGAAAAAGACTATATGATTTTAGACAAAAAGGATAAGTTAGTTTTAATAAAAATGCTGTAACTAAATAAAAAACAACATACAACACTGTATATACAAAAGCCTCGTTCTGCTACGGCCTTTGCATATACTAAACGTTAGTAGAAGCATTGAAAACTTAAAAGCTAGTTTGGAAAGTTTTAGGCCAATTTTAGCGGCTCTAGGAAAATAAAAGAGATTATCTTTGTTTAATGAAACAGTTTTAACCTAACTGTAAGAATTGTAGCCACATTTTTATAGGCCAGTACTGCAATAATTGTGGAGAGAAGGTTTATACCGACCATGATAAATCCTTATCCCATTTATTTGAAGAGGAATCTCATTTTATTACACAATATAGCGCGGAAGTTACTTCTGTGCCTTGCTGTTAAAACACAAAAAGATAGCTTCAGTTGTTAAATAGAGTTTATATGCTTTCAGATAATTAAATCAGGCTATCAGTAAATACCCAAAAGTAATTTCTGCGCCAGACAAATAATTCTAAAAAAAACATACCTGCTATCAAAACTATAGCTTAATCAAAAGAATTTACCATACTGCGGTGCAGTGTATTGGGTTGCCAATAACCGCTGGCAATTATCCGGCGCACGGTAAAAAGCGGGTTCTCGGGATCGCGCTTCGTAGAAAGCTGGAAAGCCGCCCGAAAGCCTCTCTTTTGTAATTCCGGTATTACTTCGGTTTTCCATAGCCCAAAGGGGTACGCAAAATAGTGGATGGGTTTACCCGTAATGGCTTCCAGTTGCTTCGTTGGTTTATCTATTTGGATGGCCCAATCGGCCGGGCTTAGCTTTTTTACGTTCTGATGATCCCAAGTATGCGAGCCAATTACGTGGCCGGCATCGGATAAAGCTTTTACTTGCGCCCGGCTCATGTAGCGCGGCCGGCCTAACGAAACCGTCATGACAAAAAATACGCCTTTAAACCCGTACTTCTCCATTTCCGGTGCCGCCACGGTAAATTGGTCTAGGTCGGTATCATCAAAAGTTAACATAATAGGTTTAGAAGGCAAGGATGCACCAGTCTCCAGGTAAGCCAGTAACTGATC
>Ga0210040_10011074_pt1 | contig 10252 bp, 6 predicted proteins | sample CryGeyCG12114_NA_FD_185462 | JGI IMG/M metagenome (GOLD analysis project Ga0210040, IMG submission 185462) | Groundwater microbial communities from aquifer - Crystal Geyser CG19_WC_8/21/14_NA (SPAdes) (version 2) | ecosystem: Environmental > Aquatic > Deep subsurface > Groundwater | place: USA...
AAAGGTATCTGACGTTCACCCTCAGACAAGGCTATTTTTATCAAAAAAATTGACTAACCAACCAGAAAAAATATTGTTCCTCCTTATTTTTACGCATGAATTATGGGTGAATCTACTTTGCAAGGCAAGTATTATAATTGCGCAGACAAGAGACTAATTACTATTCATTGGTGATTGCATACAAGTGTTATAAGTGCATTATTAAGTCATATATCCATTGCATGAAGGACCTTGTATGGAAGGATTAATAAAAATACTTGGTATGATGCATTCATGTTCACATCACACGGATTTCGCATATAACTAACTCAATAGCTATCTTTGGTGTCTAAAAAACCCAAGTTAGTTAGTTATAGTTTGCAAGAAAAACCTATATCTGACCGTCGCCTTCGTGCATCATTCCTCATTCTAGCAAACATGAGTGTAGTGTAATCAAGTGCGGCATTTATATCTGTATTACCCTTTTCTGCGTGCACAAACATATAAGATGTTTGAGGGAAGGACCTCAACCTACATTCTGGTTGCATAAATTGGTACTTTTGGCTGTCAGATTAGAGTCTGGCTGCAACTGTGAGTAGATCGTATAACTTTACATGTAGCAGTCATGCGGGTACTATGGATGGCAGTTAGTTCGTGTGGATGATAAAAATTTTGTTAAAGCGGTGCTCAAAATGATCATAAGTTTGTACTTGTTAGTTAGCTTCATACTTGAGACTAAAAACTTGTCAAAGGAGTTCCGTGCAGGATGATATTAGTATTTACTAACATACTATTGTGATGCTCAAGATCAGTACTTCTTTTGTATTCGGTGCTTAAAATTGTGTACAATGATGAAAGAATGTGGAGAGTACTGTAGACAGTCAGTCAGTGGTTAGTTAGTTAGTAGTATATGGCTTTTTGTTGTTGTGCAAATGTCGGCTAGTAAAACATAAGATATGTTTTTAAATGGTTGAATCTTGTACACTTGTTAAATTGCATAAGCTGTAGTAGTGCTGAAGATGATCGGGGTTGACATGATAGAAATGAAAGGGTTATTTGTTTGCACACCAAAGTGCAAAACAGTCGTGCAAAGATTGAATGCAAAAACTAGTTTTTGATTTAAGATTGCATAGAATAGCCTTGAAATGTTAATATATTATGACTGGAATGGAAGTCAAAGGATAGGGGAATTTGCAGTTGATAGATAGTTGCATAATAAAGTGTGAACTTGGCTAGTTAACAATGGAATTTGTTTGGACCATTTAGTAAGTCAATTAGTAGAATCTAATAGATTAAGAAAATTAAGTATTTGCAAAATATTACATGGTATATGGAGCGAAGTGTTAGTGGGTTAGTTATAGCTGTAGTGATAATGAGAAATACAAAGATTACAGTTCCCATTGGGAGGTGTAGATTTATTACCAAAGCGAAGGTGCCAAAATGTCAACTTATTACATGGTGTGTGAGTTTTAAATCAGATTTTGCAGGGATGGTACAAACGATTGGTGGTTTAGTTTTCATATGTAAATTATGTATTGCGGCAGCCGTTTTGGCTTGCGATACGGAATGTGCAAATCATTCACCGTATTTACTGCTGGCTGAGTCTATAGTTAGAACCTTTGACGACTATCGGAGTGTGTTTAAAATACATGTGTTTAAAACATGCTAGATGCTACACATTGTATCGATTAAATTATGCTATGGCTATGGCTAGGGATTAATGCGTTGCAGGAAACGGCACCTGGAGCTAAGCACGGACAAGGGAACTAATGGAATGATTTTAAGCTTCTCGGTGTTATTTCGGAATTAGTGGAAAACTTGGGGCGAATGGATGGGAAAGTTTTATTTCCTACTAAAAGTTGTAAATAAAAATGGCAGATTTTTTCGACACAAGTAGTAATATTTCACAAGTAATATCTCTCTGTACAGTTCAAAGTTTTATATTCCAGCTGCAAAGAAAATAAAACTGTACCTCCTTAAAATTCTTCTGATGGATTCCACTAATCATAAAATATTATTACAATGTGGGTGGGTTGTTTAGTAGTACTGCGCAAAGTATATGCAAGTTAAGAAGCAATGATGCTCATTGGTCTAACAAGTCCTTAAAATAAAATTATACGTCTCGAGCACGTTCCTGGACTCTTTTACCGACCTAATTAATTTCCCTCACTAGTCATGTCAAAAGCTCATAAAGCTCAATCAACACACAATCCAAAATATTGTATGGGAGAAGGAAACCAAACGAAATGAATTACATTTCTTGTATTTGTTGGAATCATATTATTGTGAATAGCCTACCCAAGTTCATATGCATGATAAATGGGTACATAAATAATAACGCAAATATCTCACAATGAAATGAATTCCATGGACTGAGTGCAGTGCATGCATGCATGCGATAAATTTAGAAGTGTACAAGCCTAAGCAAAATTATAACAAGAATGTCTACAAATCAAATCATGCCATGTTAATTATTTCCTTGGTCCATTGTAGAGACAGTGCACGTCAAGAATTATTTTTAAACATGTATTAATCCAAGAAAACGACCTTCGATAAATGAAGACGTAAAAATTGATGGTATCATCAACCATGATCAAGCAATATTAAAAAATCTCCTTCCTTTCCCAATTCAGGGACTACAAAAGAATGTACACGATTTGGCCATTATTACTTTTGCTTGGTTGACGAGACCTTGGGATTTCCGACACATTCGTAATTGTCATTTCGATCACCATTAGTAATGTATTGGCAAAAGAAACCTGTTCAAAATCCCAGTTTGCATATGCCTACTGACGGAGCACTATTATCTCATACCAAACAACCTGCACTTTTAAATTGTGGAATCAGATTCACTGAAGAAGATTCTTTAGATTTCCAATCCCGTGAGTCACAGAGATTGTCTACTCATAGTTTATGATTATGATCAATTCCAATTTGAGTGATTACCGTATGTAGAAAATTTGTCTTTCAAAACTCGTTATTAGTTGGTTAGGCGATGGTTAAAACCTTTACCATCTACACTTGTCCACCTAGCTAACTAAATAACAAAAAACTAACTTGTGTTTCATACATACATGGAAAACACTGGGGTGCACATCAGATCATCATTAGTATTCATACAAATACCTGCATCATGTCATCGACGTCATCATCATCATTTTTCTTCCCAGCAGTGAATGAGCGCGGGTGTACACTTGGTGGAATAATAATATAAAGGTTGATTAAATGAGTGAAACAATGGATTCTGACGTGACGTGCGTAAACATGTATACAAGAAACAAATGCTGGCTAACAAACAAGAAATGCGCTTAAGGACAAATATTATACACTTAACTAATAGCCACTCACACAGCTAGTGGAGATTTAGAATGGACAACGCAGTCTAGGTGCAGGATATTTGCGATATAGTATGCAAATCATATCTCACCAATGATGATTCTAAAACAAAACTTGGCAAAAGAAGAGTGGTTGATAAATATCTTCCAGGGTTGGAGACCATAAATTAAAATTCTCTCAAAATAATAACATATTATTTTTAGTATTCTATGCCATGCCTGAGGGTATTATTTTTTTGCATAAAAATTAAAAAACATGACAGAGATCCTCAGCAAGAACCCTAGGCACACATGCAGGGGGATAGGGATTGAAATAGAGAGCGCACAGGAACCGTAGTAAGTTGGAACGGTTGGAACTAAAAACGATTTCTTGATTTCCCAAACAAAGCACGCACTAATTGCACCTAAATACTGTGCATGCAAAAACTGACGACAATGATGGTACAGAACTGCACAAGGACCATTTTCTGGTTCATTAAAGTTCCAATGCCTTTGGCATTATGCAATTGAATAATAGTCTTTAATTTCCTTTGTTCTATATAATGTTCCGTCCGCTCCCTACACTCTTTAGTTAGTTTAACTTGCTTAACAAGTCATAAAAATCTTTTACTTCAACGTTGAAAATATCTTAAACTTCCAACACGCGATCAGGTACAAGTACCAGCCTACCGAATCTCCAAAACATTATTTTCGTGACTAACCTGGACAATGCAAAAACTCAAGTGCAGTCATACACGTTCCTACGTACTTAAAACGGGTTTCTCCTGTTTCCCCTATGCATCACAGTAACCATTTTAACTATTTCACATTCTAACTAGCTAGCTCTCACTAAATTGTAATCTCCATCCTCAAGCCAGTCTAAATAACTCTCTTACATTACAGCATCAAAATACACACGAAATGAATAGGCTTCAAATTACAAGAATGTGAACCTACTCAAGGATAAGTTATCAAATCATGGTCGTTCACAAAACAAGCAACTCACCTGTGCTGCTACTTCTGCATAATACATCCCATTAATCAATTGACTAATGCATAATACTAAACTAACTAACCAACTACATCAAATAAATACAAACAACCCAAGCCTATAAACAAGATTTGAACGAAAAAATAGCCATCCCAGCACAATTCTGCATCTTCTCACCTATTGCACTCTATCAAAAGTAAACTACCATACATAAATATGTGAAGAAATCCTTGGAATCATTCTAACTGCAAAAAGGTCAAATAAATGCTCATTTCACAAAAGCAATTTTCGGATAAACTCTTCTCTTACAAATGATGTAGCTCAATACATCCATTGTAACTTTGTAGTGTGCTTTTATTCCCAAAAGATTTCTAATCAACCCTTTCTCATTCATTCAAGCCCAAAACAACACCTTGGCTTGTAAATAAATGAATGGGCCAATTGGCAATGCAAAATAATGCACATGGATCGATAGATTTCCAGTGAACCCGCGCAACCAACGTGACGCAACCCAAGCCATCCTCAAAACCCGCTGAGCCAATGAGCGGGCAAGATTTGAATTTAAGTCCCACCTCTCGGGATTTCTCGATTTCTCATTGGTTACTGTATGTGACTCATTGTGCAACCCAAGTGATATTTTTGCAGGCGAGCATTTGTTGTATGGGAGCCAGACTGGTGTATCAACTCATCTACTTTTGTGTTGAGTATAGCTAGAAAAGGGAAGCATTAGGATTCTTGCTGTACGGCAGCGAACATAGGAAAATAAATGTGTTGTTGTTGAAGCTGGAAAGATTAAAAGCACACAATTCATTCTAAGGAAGGAAGAAGGAAGCAAGATTTTCTTTGTGTATTTTCGTGGTAAGTTTTTAATGTCGTTTATAAATTTATGTTTGGTTTTAGGAGGTTTTGTATGGATTTTTGCGATTTGGTGTTGGCGGGGACTGAATATTTAAAACAAGTTGTCATTTTTGATAATGTTTTGAAGTTTGTTAAGATTTTAAAGATTTTTGATTTCGGATTTGTTAGATAGTTAATTGTTGGGTTCGTTGGAAGTTTTGATATTTGAAATTTGATGCATCGATATCGTGTTTGTTGGTTGTAGTATTGTATTTTTGTTTTGATTTGGGGGTTGAGAGATGGAAGGTAATTAATGGAATTAAGTAATTAAATTCGGTTTAGACTTTTGCTTCCAGTTGGGGGTTTAAGGCCAATGTCGGATTGTCTCTTTTTTGGGTTTGAATTATGAGGTGGTTTCGATTAGGCTTCTTTTTGATTGCCGTCATCGTTAGGTGAAGCTATTTATTGGCATTTTGACTTCAGAGGATGTAATGAAAAGACGACAAATCCGCTATGTGGAAGTATACAAGTTTTGAAAAATCTCTAATTTGAATACATAATCCATCAGGATTAGGAATATTGTACATAGCTGCCTTGTCTTGCAGAATTTGTGAATTCTAGAAGAAAGGCAGCCGTTTGTTCATTATTTCGATATCTGTCGCTGTAATTAAAATTTTAGTTTGTCTCAGCTATGGTGTTTAAGTCATGACTAAGCAATTTTGTGCAGTTCGATCCAATTCGCTCACTATGTCTTGTTTTTCTTAATTGCAGGACAAAAACTTGCTTCGTGTTTGCATCGAAGATCATACTGTGTAACGGAATTCAATGAAACGTTGAATAAAACACTGATGAATAGATAACAGAAAGCAGCAAAAATATAACTCATCTCGAATCTCAACTTACCAACCGCACCGCAACGGATCAGTAATAGCACCAAGGACAACTCGTCTATTCAATTTCAAGATCTGGAAACCTGAATTCTCAATTGTGAATAAATCAAGAATCGCAACAATCTCTATCAACTCATCTCTTCTCATTTAATTTGTATTCATTGGACATCAAAGGAACCACAACCTCAACTGTCTGAATCTCCGCGTGCTAAATACTGTATTGTATTTATATTTATAAACTTGTAAGTGAAGTGTGCCAGTGAACTATTTTTTTCATTCAAAGGATTTATTTTACGATTACAATATTTTTGGGATGCGTCAAGTGTCTTTGAATTAGCTGATTACAGACAACAATTCTGAAGTGTCGACTGCTGCTGGAAATATATGCCAGTCAGTGTGATATATTCTTAAATTCTCATCTTACTTAATAATGGCAATGGCGATGGCTCCGTCAGTTGTTAGTCAAGCAACTTCAGTCAATAGTTCTCAAAGTACTGAATCTCAATTCGTTAACTCAAACTCTATTGCTAACAACCTAAGTTCTGTAAAAACGGAGGTTGCCTGTATGACTGTGTCAACCGGGACGACTGCAGATTTTGGAATTATTAACAATGACGACATGCTCACAAATATGAAATGTGACAGTTTTATTGATAACTCCAATAATAGTGTTACTGGTGGCGCTGTTCTTGGGTGTACAACAACTGGAGCAGTCGCATCTAAAACGGAATCCTGTGTCAATTCACAAGGACATCTATTGAACGGTTCAGTGTTAACTAACGGAAATATTTCTACCCCATCTACTATCGGCACAAATACTCAAACAGGAGATTTGCAAGCTACAACACTATCCATGGTGAGTTTCTAAATTTGGTTCTTTGTTTTATTTCAACTCAGACAAAAGAATAGGTTTTCTCGGTTATAAAGCTTCGGATACGGAGTAGTGCGAACCAAAACATTATCATGGTAATTTATATAGATTGTATGACTGGTACAGGTACCATTTGGAATTGGCATCACATAACGCATGAAGCTCTGTAAAATTATTTTTCGTAGCAAATATAACGGGGAAAATAATGAAAAAGCAAGTAAGGCTTACGCTTAAGGATATTTAATTTTAAAGCTGATAAGACCTTCAGCTATTGTATTAAATTAAACAAACTCAAAATTCCTCGGAAATCCAAGAAGGATTTTAATTGGATGAGAATTCTGGTCATTTAAGAGTGTTCAAACCAATGTCATGTGATTTAGAGCCTTTTTCAACTTTGTTGAGGGAGGAAGCTAGTAGTTATCTGTCGCTAAATTCGGCAATCCAAAATCTAAAACTAGGAAACCAAAACAGACGCAAACTATAATCGGGTTATATAACTTGTCGTTTTTCACTTCCCATGAGCTTACTAGTTCTTACTGTTTTGTCCTATCAACCTTTGTTTTCGGAAACTTTATATCTGCTTTTGGGCTAGTAGCCAATTATAGCAAAACATTTGGCATTATGTATGGGACTTGACACTCCAACTTCCACATTTGTAATGTGCAAAAGCGGAAATGCAAACATTAAAAAAAAATTCTTGCTCACTCCTTTTTCTGTGAGGATTTTCACTTGATTTGAAATTGTGTAGTCTTTTATCTTTCCCATATTGTACGCATTACCGTTTTTATACTTACGTGTTTCTGATGTGAAAATGACGTATCAATGAAGTATGAAGATCCACAAAAAGTTCAATTCGCATTATAATACTACATTTCATTTAACTCCGTCATTTCGGGCATAGCGTATAAATGCAATAAAGAAGGAGGCAAAAGGCAAATGTTGGTTACCTTCTACTTTCATAGTTGCCATCTACATCTACAGCCTTGGTAGGAACCTTTGTAGAGCTCTCACGGAACGTTGTGCACATAGGATGTAGATGGCATTTCTCTATAGAGAAATTTCCACTCGGGTCGGGTTGAATGAAATCTCTTTGTTACTATAGATCTCGTGGAGAGTGAGAAAATGTTGCTTACTTTTATTTTGCCCTCCATACTATGCTCAGCTAACTTACTATCTTTATGCATTTCTCGTCCCAAGTCGTTAACATGAGGGTAAAATGTATAGCAGCGCTTGTGCTGTTTTTGCTTTACTACTTCTTACTCTTACTGCCTACAATTGTAGCTTTCTCCAATCGTGGGTAGCTGGTTTTGGTTTGCAAAGAATTGCTGACCATAGTAAGAGCAGCAGCTGCTCAAAAAGTGCAGTAAATCTTATGATATGTGAGCACTTGGACTAGAAGCATCTGACTGCTAATATCATTGAGTGTTATGCAAGCTCTCATGTGAATAGATGTGAATGTTAATTAATGATTTTATGGATTTATTTAATGCATGCATCGTGTGAAACGATTTTAGTCGTTCCTTTATAGCTTTGTGATATTCACAATAAGCAGATATCTGCATTCAGAACTGTTTGAAATGCTTTTAGCAGTTGAGTTCGTTGATCGATACGGGAGTAAACAAAAGAGATTTAGAAATGAATTTTTAAAATTCCTGAGCTTTTATGTAGCTGTGCATGTTTTTGGCATGCCTGGAGTTTCCAAAATTGAATGAATCAGATTGAATTTAAGTCTAGAAAATAGTACAAGTACAAGGAGCATAGTTTGTGTGATAAGATTCTGAAAGGTAGACATGGAATTCACAGAAGTGTTATCCATTTGGAAGCAAACTTGAATGAAACGACTAATGTATTTTGAATTGTTCATTTTTGAGAGCTTGTGTACTAATGTTTCGGTGAAATTTCTTTGTTCGTTATTCCAACTTGTACATAATGTTTGGTAGAAGCTGAAAAATTCCTGTCTTTATAACAAAAGATGTTGGCAAAATGTTGGAATAACAAAAACTAAATTTTAGTGTAGAAAAGCATCGCACATCCAGTAACTTGGCTATGGATTCGTTTATAGAAACAAGCTGCTGGTGTTATGTACACACGCTACGGTTACACATACTGCAGTGGCAGTAAGTAAGCCATGTCTGTGTTCTATGTGTAGAATGATAGAATGCGTTTGCGTTGAGAGAGTGAGATTTTGGATCTTGTGAGATGCTTTACTTCCATTATGCTGCAGAACAGAAACAAATTGAATGCAGTAGAGGTGGTGTGCGTCACTGGTTTGGATATTGTAAAGTGTTAGTGAAACAGCTTGATCAATTAGAAACTGTTTACTATTTTTGTTCCTGTTCATAATTTAGTACTTCTTAAAATGTCCATCAACGCAGTTATTCTTCAGTGTTTTTGATTTTTACCAGTGTCTTCTTATTCCTAGCCAGTACTTCCTCTTTTCCTCAATTATAGGCTGTGATTGAATAGCTATTAATTAAAAGAAAACCTAATGTGTGCGGACGTGGCGAATTCATTAGCACGGCTCTGGGGTCAAGGCCCATTTATTTTTCCGACAACTCAAGGGATACAGAGTTTTTACTATCCTTCTGTAAGTTCTTTCCAGTCTTTTAATTTTTCATGATATTATTTCGCCGGAATGAGATAAGATTCGTTTGACGTATTTGATTCCACGGAACCATGTTTTCTTGTCATGTTTCATTTTTCCTCGTATCTTGTTCATTTTGTTCTTTTTGAAGACTTAAAATTCTTTTTCTTTACTTAAAAACGAGTTTTTTTCTTTGCAGCTGGCTTAGCTTCCTAAAAACGGCGTAACTAAAAAATCCAAAATATCGTAAATATCGTCTTTGGGTTAAGAATAATTTGATCGGTGCGTTGTCGTATGAAACGAGAAATGTATGCAGCTTCTAACTCTTTTCATTAAGAAAAGATGAGGTCACTTGTCGGGTCAAAAACATTGTTTTTGTTGCATGGCTCTTGAGTATTTCTCTTCATCGTTTAGATAAACATTGGCTGGCACAAATTGCCCAACTTTTCAATTCTTACTATTAACTCGTCCTTTCCTTCCCCCTTTGGTATATCTGGGAATACGAATGTTACTGTTATTTACCAGTTTGATTAAAGCAAGTCTGTGTTCTGTCTTACGTATTGGTTGAATAAGCTTAGCCCAATTGCGATCTGATAGAAGGAATACGGAAGGGTTAAAAAGTCAAGCCATGTGAATGGAACAGTTGTTTAATAACATGTATTTCAATATATATATTAACAGACGTTTGTTTTTGCTACGAACCAACCAGATGCATTACCAGATGTACTCAGGCGGCAGGGATATTCTATGTTTAAAATAATACTGAGGTCTTATACCTCCATTATT
>Ga0210040_10011075_pt1 | contig 10252 bp, 11 predicted proteins | sample CryGeyCG12114_NA_FD_185462 | JGI IMG/M metagenome (GOLD analysis project Ga0210040, IMG submission 185462) | Groundwater microbial communities from aquifer - Crystal Geyser CG19_WC_8/21/14_NA (SPAdes) (version 2) | ecosystem: Environmental > Aquatic > Deep subsurface > Groundwater | place: USA...
TTTCTACATGGCGTACACATCCCAGCCAATCGGATCAGTAGGTAGAGGTGGTAATCTTCTCTGATTGGCTGGGAGATGTACGCCATGTAGAAATCTACGATAGTACAGGGCTTCAGGTGTACCCCTGAAATGTGTTTGCCATTTTGTTTATGATATTGACTAAGTTATATTTATTAATGGTTTTTTATTTGCTATAGGGGATAGCACTGACTCTTATGCTTATGATGGAAATAGAGTTAGAAAGTGGAATAGGTCGAGTGCACCTTACGGGGAATCATGGCAAGCAGGAGATATTATTGGTTGTTGCATTAACTTGGACGATGGAACAATGGAGTTTTATAGGTAACTGAAACTACTTCAATTATTTTAATTGTGCATAAATTTTAAGGTTTTTACTATGATATTGGTATCTCTTCAGAAATGGAAAATCACTTGGTCAAGCTTTTAAAAATGTTTTACGAGGTCCTGGAGTAGCCTACTTTCCGGCTGCAAGTTTAGCTTACGGAGAAAATCTAGGTATATTAAGCATTTTTAATGAAAAATAATTAGGTATTTTTAATTAATTTTTCTTCACTCTCCTCTTTGTGGTACCCTAACCTTGTACTACGTTTATCATCAACTTTAGTGTCTAACTTCGGCTCGACGCCACTTCAATATCCCGTCGAGGGATTCATGCCGCTGCAACTTCAATTGACTGGAGATTTTTCGAAGACTGAAACACTTTTACATTGGCTGGGAAAACTTTTAAATTTGTTTCCAGAAAAACAATTTTACCCGGAAGCAATTGCTCATGGCAAGGACTATAAAACGTTGATAGTTTTGAGCAATAAGTTGATAGAAGCTTTAGGCCCTTACTTCTTTTCTGGATACGTGGTAGAGCAAGCGTTTCTCCCTTTCTTCGCACAATTGTTAGGTCTACCTGAGAAAGTCACCCATGAATCTAATTTAACGAGAACAAATGATTCGTTTGAAAATGCTGATCTACTATTGGACATAATGTGGACGCTAATGGAAGTAAGTTCTGACATTCTCAAAATCAAGGGCATTTATTTTTTATTCTTCCGCTCAGTTTATATAATTTTTCAATGTAAACTATGCCAATAGGATACAGAAATGAAAAGCTGCCTGGAACGAGTGTGCGTAATACTTCTGAATCAGTTCAGATCTAACTCGCTAAGTCTATATTATCCCTTCCAACACTACAGTATCCGTTGTTTACATGCTTTGTCACATCATCGAAAAACTAGAAGATACTTGATAAGAAATCTACTTTTCGACCGAACAAAGTAAAAATTCTCAATTTAGACTATTCCCATTTCCATATTGCAAAAAATACTGAAGTTTATTGACGACTTTTACAGGTTCATGCACTTTCTCCATGTTCGACCTGTGGATGAGTCAGTGTTGAAAGATGTAATTCCAGACACGTGGTGGCCGGAGAAAAGTTCTGCGGATTCACCCACAGCTCGTGTCTATAAAAAGTCGTGCCAAGAGATTCAGGAGAATGTTTTAAGTAATTGAATTATTAACTGGCTTGAATCCACGTTTGATTTATTTTATATCTTACGATGAATGTATATTTTATTCTATTGTTTAGGTCTCCAAAGATTGCAAGTAGATTTGCTGAAAGTGCTACTAACCAATTCAGATGGTACTGACAAACGGCCGTCCTCTCGCTCCTTATTTTTACGCAAATTTAGGGTCCATGTACGTGATGTTATTCGAGTAAGTGTATATGTTTGTATGAACTAAATTTTAAACTACCTTGTGATTTTACAAGCAAAAATATTTTTTTTGTAATCATTTGCAGCCCGGGTCCGTTCTACAGCAACCTGTCAACAAAGCAATGTGCACATTTTTCTGTATGCTTCAAACAATTTCGGAGCTTTTCCAAGAGGAAGTTGCATCAGGAGTAGATAAACTCCCCGATATCCCTAGCTCTGTATTTTACGACACTTCAATAAATTACTATGAAATAGAACGGGTTGGAGGCTTAGCCAGTTATCTATACAAAACGTACCACGTAGAAGTCGCCCAGCAACTCAACATACCCGACTATATTTCTGCTGCTGCCCCTAGACCGGCCCATATTCATGATGACACTCCTATGCCAAGTGTTGTCCGGGTTAATTTAAATGCCCAAGACGGGTTTAGCTCTACAACTAATCGAATGGTTCGAAGTGGAAGGCCCTTACCTGGCACATCATTGTCAGAGCCCGCTATAGCTATTTCTGTTTCACCAATGGACTCGATTCGTTCAACAGAGGGTAGTGTTGGAATAATTATTGCCCCTCATAGAGCTGAGCCTGGAACTACAAATACTTCGCTAGTGTCTCACACTCCAGATGGGCTTAATATGCATCATGTAAATACGCCCATGTCTATTCAGCTTACTGAACGTGAAAGTCATGCCGATACAGAGAATACTGTTGTCGTCAGCAATACTAGCTCCAGTGATGAAGTCACTTCCCGTTCAGCTGGTCCCCCATTTGGGGGTTTGTTTGCCGGATCCGGCAGATATAGGTATTTTACAGTTTATCGATAGATAATGAATGTTTTTTCGAGCCACAATTACAGTAATACATTAATTTTGGTGTGTAGCGGCCATAATGTTCTTATTCCAATGATTGCGGACTTCCGAAGTTTACTTCAAACTGGTGAAGGAGGTTTTCAGTTTTTTCCTGGTGGCTATATGGGACACAGTATGGAGCAAAGAAATAGCGTTCAACCCCACAATCCTGCTGTTGCCCTTATAGGAAAAGAAAGCGGAGCTATGGACCCGAAAGCTAGTTTGATAGAGCTTTTAGATGATACTATTATCGTCTATTGTTGTGGAGTGCAGCGAAATATTGAAAAGGTAATAATTAGGTTTTGACTTCTCTTTTAACCTTTTATAAATCCTCATAAGAGCTCATTATTGCGATTTTATTTTGGTTTAGGTTGTATCGTTAGTCAATTCTGTAGATGAGTACAAAGACGCCCTGAAAAAAGCGGAATTGGCGGCTTCCAGTCCTACGCTTAGCGAGGCTCAAAGAGTTGAAGTGAAGAAGTCTGTAGATATATTTGCTGAAAAGCTGAATGAACAGGGCAGACACTTGGCTTGGATCCAAAGCGCTGTGTTCACTAAACAACGTCAATTAATTGTGTATGAACTCCTGAAGACTGTTCTTAGGACTTTAAATTCGTGCTCCCAACAAGGCGTTCTGTTCTCATTCCTCCCTGAATTTTACGTATCTACTGTGATTCATTTAAACTGGCTACTTCTTAAGCATATGAACCCTGTGGTTTCCGTGTTCCAGCTAGACGGTATGATTAACCTTTTTTAAATAGCGCCTAGTGAATATTGTATTTCAAAAGAAAAGTTTTGATGGTTTGGACACAAAAAAATATTTGTTTCTTTTTCTACTTAGGGCTTAAGCGGACTACGATTGAAGTGGCTGGATTTGTTTCCACTCATTTTGCCGATAGTCGTATTGTGATTGCCGAAACAAAAGATACTCTAACTCAAGCCTTAAGCTCTTTTATATGCAATCGGACTATGTTGACAGCACTTGAGGAAATGTCAAGTGATTCACAAAAGACAATGGTTAGAGCTATTCTCCGTCCTTATGAAAATCGTGCATGGGCACAAAGTAACTGGATGCTTGTGCGAATGTGGCAAGGGGATGGGTTTGGTTTTCAATATCCAAATTCTACAGATGCTAGGCGCTCTTATAAGACTAAACCTGTACAAGATGAGTTTGGAATATCCACAAATTTAGGTCAGTACCTTGAATAAAATATTTCGTCGTACTATAACAGCAGCTGAACTTTAAATTGGAAATTGTCTTTTTTTGCAGCTCCCACTCCGTCCAGAATTTTGCAAAGTCATGTTGCAGGTGTATTATTAGAAAGTCAAAAATTTGCCGTCAGTTATCTAAATTCTGTTTTGAATCAGTTAAATTGGGCATTTTCTGAATTCGTCGGACTTTTACAAGAGGTATTTTTACATGTAACATTCATTTAATGCTATTGTGCGTACATTTAAAGCACTTATTACAGGTTGAATGAATTTTAATTTTTATTTACATTCGTTTTATTTTTTAATTTTATTTACAGATTCAAACTGCAGCAACGCGAGTAGAAAGAGTTTTTATTGAAGCACGCCAGTTGAAAATATGCTGCACTTGTTTTGAACTAACTCAAGCGTTATTACGGGTCATTGAAATGGTTGCTACTATATGCCCTTCAGTTTTTACTGACTTTTCTAAGGATTCAGCTGAATCCTTATTGAGTAGATTGTGTATGGTACGGTGAAATCAAATAATGAATGTAAATGTAATATTAGTTCTAAGCTGGGTTTTTTGACATATTATCTCTTCATGAATTTCTAACTCTAGCTTCTGAGCCAAATAATGAATAGGATAGGATCAAACACTGGCTCTTTTGCACAAGTTCTGGATCTAAATATATCCGGTTTGGAAAACATCACATATTATCCTATACTCTCATCTGTAGCCGGCATCCTTATAGCTCTGATTAGCAGTGAGACTGGAAAAACTAATGGTAATGTCACTATTAAACATAACAATCTGTCCATACTTTTGCCTATGCACAATTGTCGGATTTGAATATGTTATACATTTTTAGAGAGCCAAGTACCTGTTTCGAAAACCCTTTTGGAAGAGCCCAGTTTTCAACTGAATTCTTTAGACTTTCTGATTGGCAGAAATCAAGCCCAACGTGCTGATGGGGCTGCACAGTTTTCTTTAGCGAATTGTACGTATAACATTCTGATATTGCTGTAAAGCTTCTATGATATATCGGGTACTCATTCGATAATTTTTTGTCGTGTTGTAGATATACCTGATGATATTTCGGACTCTGAACTTCAAAGGTTCGTTAATGTTGTTACTCATTTGGACAACTGCAATAGGCAATTACTGATTGACACCAGATCTATTGCTGATGATGACGTATGTACGATATGTTACGCGTACTCTAAAAACGTCACATTAAAGCCTTGTAATCACCGAACTTGCAAGTACGTTCTCTAACTTTCTACTTTATGGGATTAAACCCAGAATAATGGAGTAATCTTTTAAAATTCGTTTTCACCTTTTTTTTAGAAACTGTATTGTACACCATTTGATGAATCGGGGAGAATGCTTTTTTTGTAAATCCATTATTCAACAAGTGTATCATGACGATGGAACAAAAATTCATGACGTAAAGTCTCCATTAGAGTCAAAATCTGCTAGTGAAGATAACATTGCTGTGAGAAGGAGAGCGCTATAGCATCTGTTGTTAAAATATGCATTTTGTGCCATTACATGACTTGTTATCAAGAACTAAATTGCCAATTTTGGGAATAAATCACTTTTAAATTTTTGTTTTTTTTATATAGAATCCAAGTAATGCGCTGTAATTTCTTTCATGCATGAAGTTGAAAGTCAAACATAAAACGGCATTATAATATCCCCTCATTCTGTATTTCGGATAACTTTTTACCGCAAAAAAATCACTACGGAGACGCTTGTATTTCGCTCAAGATCACAAATTTGAGATTTGAGAATGAGTTTTTGCAGGCTTCATTATATTGCCGAAATTCTTCGTACAAATCTTGACAAACATTCCCGCAAAATTATCAGTATCATTTCGCCCCTAAATAAAATAGTGCAAAACATTGTTCAGCATTTTCATGCGGCCTTCCATGTATTTTCCGTACCTACAAACTTTTCTGGGCTATGCTTTGTGTGCATGGGTCTTCTACTACTTGGAGAACCCGTTCATATTCCAAGTTGGACTTTTTCTGGTGACCGCCGGATTGGCCTTTACATACGCTATTGAAGACAATGGGGGTGAACTTCCAACGTGGAGTTGTTTTTGGAGAGGAGACCAAGACCCTGCAGTTACAGATTCCTCAGGAGACGAAAGTGATGATCCGGTGGAAATAGAAGGTACATTCGTGATTAAAATATATTTGAAATAGTATTCAAAAGTAGGATTTTCTTTTTCTGCATTCTAAGAGAATGGAAATGAAAACTTAAATTTTATTCAGAAGCAGATGAGCCCGGAATAGAATACAGTCAGAGGAATGACGAAAACCGCAATGCTATTCGCCGAAAAAGGTCTGTTTACACTAGACGCAGTTCCCCTAATATGGTGTCCACGATTCACTAGCACGTTTTGTAGCCTGCGGAATGAACAGAAGCAAAATGAAAGTAATGGTCACAGTTTGGATACAAACTGGATACACTTTTTGGTGAATAAAATGAATGCAGACCATGGACTGACCAAGAGTTCATGTTAGTTTGATTCCCAGGAGAATGCTCATGATTTGGGATTTCTAAACTTGTACTTTTACTTTCAAAATACAATCATGGACAACCAACATAATTGATAATGCATATGTAGGATTGTATATTATTTACATATGTACATACATAGATGCTTGATTCAACATTGACAGCTATCATTTTTCTACAAAGTAGAAACCAGTTCTGGAACGTATAAAAAATAGATTGCATTACAAAAGTAATGCTAGTGAGGTTTGTTTTTCAAAATGTATATTCCACATGGTTGTAAAAATCATGCAAAAAATATATAAATCCATGAACTTTGCATGAGTTAGAGATAAGTTAGCCCTTAATCGTGCTAACTAACTGACTAACTAGCATAGATTACTATCTCAAACTTTTACCATTGTGGGCATTATCTGCCAACTTACTTATTGTATGATTAGTTGTGTGGAAACGCAGTCTTCAACAAGGTCTACTTGTTTGTAGACACCTGTGTAAACCATCATTCATCCCTCATCAGTCAGCAAGTCAGCATGTGCATCCCTCTTCATTTCTTTTTACAAAAAAAACAATTCTCACTAACAAAAGGCTTTCTCCTCCCCAACCAAAACGAAAAAGATATACTTGAACACATCTTAATTTCAAAACTACAATGGCCATCTATTTAGTTTGCTTGCACCCTAACAAACTAACTTAAACTGTATGTAGTCTGACATGCCTCATTTCATTTACAAATTCTGGTGAAACATTTCCTTTCTTGCTTGGCTAACTTAACTTACTGTTGCATTCAAAATCCTTATAGTATAGTTACAATGAAATGCATGTTATTTATTATGCTCCAAGCTCCAGTGCATAAGCTGCCAATCTAACTAACTTACTACTAACCTACAAACAAATGCATATTTATAAAAGGCAAAACGCTCGTTTTCTCGCAGTAGTAGTGATATGATAATATGATTTGTTCCAGCTAGTTAGGAAAAAGATAACTTCCCTAACGAATTGAAACTGTCAGCCCAAGCGATAGATATACTTAAGGATAAGAATATTATGGTAAGAGTAAATTATAGCCATTTTTGTGAGTTGAAAGAGGTGACAAGAAAAAAGGGGGTGGAGAAACCCTTTTAGGAGAGACTTACATTTATTATTATTAGTTTTAGTTAGTGGGACTAGTATAGTGGTAGCGATAATATTATTATTATTGAAGTGTTTACTTATTCACTCTAGATAGTTAGTTAGTTAGTATATTTGGGCATATTCTTCTATCCTTTTTTGGATCCATGTGTTCTTTTGCCTTTTTCAATCATCATCAAAGATAAGTAAAGTGATAGCATATACAAGTATAGTAGCACATTTTGTAGCTCAACAGTCCTTACACGAAATGCGATTAAAATGGACGTTTTATCCGCCCGTATGAGATGGTTCTATAATTTCACCATTGAATTGGATGAACTCTGTACAAAAATGGTAATGATTTCCCGTTTTATTTCTATTCCGATCTTTCTAATAACTTGGAATTAAACCGTGGTTTTACGGAGCAGGTAAAGTGGCACGTAATATTATTTACTCTCATAGCGTGATGAACCCACAACCCTCCTTCAAAAACGGTTTTGTATCACCATTATTATCATTATACGCTCCTTTTAGTTTGGCTGCCCCCAACCAAACTTCCATGCATGGACTTTTGACGAAAGGCGATGTAGCTTTGCACCTAATAAAGATTAGAGAGAGTACCTTCTTTTTCAAGTAGCTCGTTAGTTGGTTCAAGAAAGGTACTATGGATTGCTGGTTCATTTCATTACCCCTTCTGGACGATAAATAAATATGTGTGTGTTAGATACTCTGATACTCACAACTAAGTAACTACGGCACAGATTGTAGTTTTTTGTCAATATTGAAACTCTACAACTGTGTAATACTACTACTTAGTTATGGTTGTTAGTTGAGTATACATTTGTTTTTGTACCTGAAAGGTACAGATTCTGTATGCATGTGTTTTAATTTTCCCTCATTGACATCCTGATGTGGAAAATATAATTGATGGTCTCTAGATAAAATAGTACAGAACTGACGTCTTCTCACGTTCAAAACTAACTAGTCAATATTACACCATTTCAAAACGCAAACTCATCCTATCCAGTTTATTGTATCTTCCCTACATACACTTTACCTAATTGCGTAATTATCTGTAACTAACTAACTATAATGATTAGTGTGGAAAATATAGGGACGTTTGTTTGGAGATAAAAGTAGTACATTTTAGGTGTTGAAGGTTTGTTCGTTTTTTAGTTGTCCGAATAATGACAATGAGGGACTAAAGGCAGCACTCATCTTTGTTTTGTGTTTACATCTACCTGGATTTAAACGTCTCTATATGAATACATCGCAACGAGCACGCAAATCAGTTATAGCAGTAGTAAGTTTACTGAGCTAACAAAGCAATCTATTTAGTTAGTTGGTGAAACTTTAGGTTCCAAAACTTAAAAGACTTATATTTGTTATTTACCTTGTAGTGCTTCGCCTCACGACTTAATAATTCCTTCTCCTCCCTTCAAGAAAATAAGAGCACCTTACCAAAGCTCAACACATGGTTGGTAACTAAAAGTAAGCACTAACTAACTTACTTATTGGTAGACAGCTCACCTGTAGCTCTCAAAAGGTTCTTTCAGTTTCCAATCACCTGTGGAGTAAGCATGAGAGAGCATGTCAGCAATAAAGTTTGGAGTTCGTAATATATTACTAGGTCTACAACCCACATTATTAGTTCACAATCTTAAAATTTAGATTGTATATTCTTCCGAGTGTGAGTGAAAAAGCTGCATTCGTTTTGTTTTTGCATCAGCTACCACCACCGAAGTTTTGCACCAAAGGAATATTTAAGAATAGATGTGTGAATGAGTAAATTTGCGCATTGCCCCAAATTGTGTTTTCTGTGCATATGCGTGATCATCATTGTGTACTCATTCGCCATGATTTTAAAAATAGTATTTCTTGTTAGTACAGAATGGGTTTAGATATGAACGAAACATGTTCAAATGATAACTGCTACAGGAGATATGTTCCCAGTCAGAGCTTTTGAGTTTGAGAACTATGAACCTAAAGTGTATCTATCCAGCTCAGTTATCCCGGTCTCTTCTGAAATGTACAATCGTGTTGACGTTAGTAGTTATTTTGACTTTTCCAAGCGAAACTTTTGGAGATACTGTAAAACGAAGAAGAAAACGACTGGATAACTCAAGAAGAAGATTTCGACATGGAAATCTCAATATGTGGATTGATGAGCGTCAAGTTCGACTATTTAGTGGTAAGGCTAAAGTTTAGTTTTAATGCAAATTTCGGTTTAGATGAGAAAATAAGATGGTGCAATAATTAACCAGAGTAAAAAATTTGAACATTCAAGGTTTTCCAATGGAAATACAAATAATAAATGATGGGATAATTCAGCCATACATTTTAGATCCTAACTTTAATCGCCATTTACCAACGATTCCTTCAGAGGTGAGCTACGTTTTTGCATGGCAGAAATTTAGTACTATTGCCTAAGGACTTTTACATCTATAACATTATCTTTGATCTGACAGGTAGGAATGGTAAATTTTACATGGAGTTCCGGTTACAAAAACTATTTTTACGATTTCGAAGGCTTACAGTCTTATGACGAAAGCATTCTCCAATCTCCAGTGGTCTCAATAAGTGCGAAGGGAATTATTCCTCGAAAACCTAAGCGTAAGTAATGTTAGACAATACGTATTGTAAGTGTGCTGCCTAGCTTCCTATGAATGTAGCTCTCCAATAGCTATGACCGTGCTAAATAACTGCAGTGCAACTCGCTTGGGGTTAAATTAAAGCTTCGATTTATTAAAGCAAATCAAATAACACATAAATAATAAGTAAATCTTGCACACAGCAAAGCCAAGCAACAAACTCACATTGACCAGCAACTTCCTTGCACACAGCTCCCGAAGTACTGATCC
>Ga0210040_10011076_pt1 | contig 10251 bp, 13 predicted proteins | sample CryGeyCG12114_NA_FD_185462 | JGI IMG/M metagenome (GOLD analysis project Ga0210040, IMG submission 185462) | Groundwater microbial communities from aquifer - Crystal Geyser CG19_WC_8/21/14_NA (SPAdes) (version 2) | ecosystem: Environmental > Aquatic > Deep subsurface > Groundwater | place: USA...
AAGTAGTATATCTTCTTTTTTACTCTACTTTAGCCTAGTAATAATACTATTATATATATTAAATAAATTATAGTTCTACTACTAACTATAGTATAGTATATAGTATTACTTTTAGTAATTTTTTTACTTATATATATTAGTATCTATATTATTCCTTAATTTAAAGTACGTATATAATGCTTATTTAAATATCTCTCTTTTCTTTATATAGTACGTAGCTTTATATATCTATATAGCTACTATTTTACTCTTTATATTTATATAGCTATAGTAATACTTAGATATATTTAATATACTATTATATTTACTAGGCGTTACTTAGCTATAGATTAGCTAAGTTAAAGTCTAAGGCTAAAGTTAGATAGAGCTTAGTGCAGCTACTAGTAAGCGCTAGAATTTAGATTATGGCTGCGCAGGAGTGTTACCTCTAGCCCCGTGATAGTGCTTTTACTAACGCGACTGGGAGGACGGCGGATTGTGATTCGCAAGCTCGGCTAACGAGTTACCCAATCCAGCCTCGCCTCGCAAGCGAACTGTCTATCCCGTTACATGCGCAATCGAACCAACAAGTTCCTTCACTCGTATGATGATGGAATTTGGATGACTGACGACGATCAAGTCAGGTGTGGGATCACAATGGTTCCACATGCGGAAGTAGGTGTGGTAGTCAGGTAAATCTATACCATTTGTTTTGGCGGTCTGTATTGCCCTGCATATCTTTCCAGACTTCTTTCGTAATACCAGACCAATTCCCAATATCTTCGTCGTCACGTCTTCTCCGTACGAAAGCGTGCTTTCGCACCTCAACGAACCAGATAGCAGTCCAATACACGCTCGGTATCGTAACGAACAGCCAAGCCAGCCACACGAAGAGTACCGTTGAGCTACCGCGCTCGATCCCCAAGCCCAAGACCTCCCCAAGCGACGAGACGCTAGCAATGAACGCGGTCAGAATGCTCGCGGCGATGAAGGCGAACACGTTCGCGAGACAAGGCCACAGCGTGTTGGAGTAGACCAGTAGTCGTGACTTTGGGAAGACTATCGCCGGAACATGAGAGATAGCCGAGAGCGATGACAAGATGAGCGAGACGACGAGGAACGCGAGTGCCACTCGGCGGGCGCGAGATAGCCCGCTGATGACGGTGTCGATTGCTTCGAGCTTTGAGTGGAAGAGAATGGAGGCCTCGCTCGGCTTCTTGACTGTTTTCATTCCTTTGTTCGTCGCTAATGCTGAAATGCCTATGCATTCGTTAGCTACAGCCACGATGCCGCATGTCGCAATTACTTACGCTCATTGACTTCACTCCAGCTCTTGCACGCGTCGATGACCATACCTCCATCTGTTTTGGAACCTGTGCATATCCTTTGCAGGTAGACGAAGTACATGCGCTCGGCCGGAGCATTTGTGTTCATGGCTTTTAAAGTGTTTGTTGTATTGTTGTAGTCTGGCGCGCTCGCGCGATCGAGCTTCGCAAGATCTTGCCTGAACCCCGTCGTGCTAACCTACATTATCGTAAGCTCAATACCAACACATCCCTCACGATAGACATACAGCGACAAGATACTGCCCACCAAAAGCACCCTTTCTTTGCCCAGCCAAAACCACAGCTATCGTGAGCACAAAGCTGGTCACAGCAAGCACACATGGAATGATGGCTGAGATCCTGTACTTCTTCAGGACGCGCTTTGGCGTGGTCGGAGGGGCCGGTAGAGCTTTGTAGATTGACTTGCGTTGGTCGCCGAGGTCGGGCTCGATGGAGATCTTCTCAGATAAGAAGGAGTCATCGAAGGAGACTTTCTTGTCATGGCCTGACATTGAATGAGGGGAAGGTGTAGATAGACGGTAAGCTTGGGGGTTTCTGAATGAAGTGCCATGCTATCCGGTACGTTCGTGTGGTAAAGACGTAGTATATGTAGATGCCCATGTATGACGCAGTTCGTAGGATCTCGATTGAACGCATGCTGGTCGTGCATCTTGCAGAACATGGATGCTCATGGTCGATCGTGTTGCGCATTCGCATGAAAGCGGCAGCATCCAACTCGCCCTCATGGTGAAATCGCGATCAGCCTCAGTGTGCGATAGGAGGTAGCATCTCGCTCAAGACAGACTCGAACACGCTTGCGAGCAATGACCTCTTCTGCATGCGCGCGATTCTCCAAACTTGACACGCTCCATGCTGCGCCTACAGATCATGCTTCGTAGAGTTGGAGATGACTCGCCAAGCTTTACATCATCCATGAAACTCGAAACGTAGTGTAGCCATGCATGACCAAACGTGGCGGGCTGAAGCGCGCGGAGTATTTTTTATGATAAGGTATAGTCGTTTGCTGAAACATGGTGCATCCTGGGTGCCGGGTTTGGCGCGTAGATCTGAGACGCGTCGCATTCCATGATCGCAGATCGCACTTTCCGACCTCCTGATCGGCTGTTCATGTGCAGACGAGCGTTGCACTTACTTTCCAAACCTTGAAAGTATGATTCACGGAACTGTTCGCGCAGGACATAGTATGATGTGCGTCTTCATGATAGCTTTGTAGAGAGGTGGCGGTGTCACTGAGGTATCTTAACCTATGAAGACCACTACTAAACAGGGCTTATTGGAAAGGCGGCTGTTGCGGGAGCGGTCCATGTGGGAACATTTGAAGCTCGGGAGGAACAGCAGCCTAAATTGAATTAGCCGGGGTCAAGGAGTAGAAGCATGTACGGCACGCACCCAGTTTAAAGCATCCGTGAAGTTTCCAAGATCCATTGGCATGTCGTCCATTGTAAAAGGGTTGGAATACATGCTGTCGCCCATGCCGAAGAAGTTTGGGTTCGAAGCTTCAGCGGTGAAGTCATTCAAATCAAACGAGGGAGCTGGTGACAAAAAGTCTGGCTGCTCGGTTGTTATGTATGCTGGAATTCGATATCAGCATTGGGGCACCTGAAAACGTCGTCCGAATATGACTGCTATATTTTGCAGTACTATGACGATGACGCGGATGGGAACTTACAGTTGGACGAATCGCCTGTTTGTTGGTCTTTGAGATTCGCCTTGTTCAGAACGAGTCTGATGGCTTCCGCCACCTTCCGGGCTTCATGCGACCTCCTGCTTGCCTTATACCATATGTTTTGGGCCCCAAGAAGAAGTTGCGTGATCTGCTCTCGAGACGGCGGTGCACGGTCGAGTTGAAGGCCGCTTTGCGCCAATTGAGGTGTTGGTGGGAGGGGAGACGACAGGTCACCGTCAAGGTCCAGAACGAGGACTGTGGTTGCGAGTAGAAAGTCCTGGGCCACGATTGAAGACATGTACCAACTCATGGTAAAAACTTTCCAGCCGGGCGACCAGAGTTTTCCACCTGGCCGTATCTCAGCGTCAAGAAGCTGCTGCAACAGGAGCATCTCAGACGCCGCATTCAAGCAGACCCTCCTGGAATACTCGTATCTCGCATCGGTGCGCCCGAGGACAAGATATGGCCTGTGAAGCATCAATTCGGCCTTGAGGAAAGATAGGCCAAGATACAACCGCCGCATTGACGCAGGATTGTAAGAAGCACCATCGAAATCTGCAGCAGGCATAGCTTTTGAAGATTCGGGCAACTTATCATACACGTGCCGCAGGACCGCGTCGAGATTCATCACATCTCGGTAGGGAGGTTGAGATGTGGCGTTCGTCAGGTCCAAGACTTTTGCGTGAGTCGTTCGCACTCGAGTCATGACTAGTTGCAAGTGTACGAAGTCAGTGTTTGCTTCAGTTGCGGTCGTGCACATATTACGTACTTATCATGTACAGAAGCGGGGTCAACTCCGTTTCTGGTTGTGATGGTGGTAACTCGGTCATCTCTTCGAAAAGATCCTCTTCATTCACATTTCGCGGCTCCTGCGTGTCGTACATGAATGGTTGGATCATTCTCGGGAGTCCAACTTGCGCGGATGATACAAGGTCGATTGACAGGATAACCAGCCACGTTCTTCGCCGCAGTTCTGCCTTGAAAGGTGTGATGTTGGCGAAACGTGAGGGCTCTCGATGATAGCCCATGCTACGAATGTATAGGTACGAAGTCAGTGTATGTCTCAGTCACACGACGGCTTGAATGTATACAGGACACCCCAAGTCTCCGACTTGCATGCATGCACTTCGTACATATACCACTTACCGGAGTGCCACGCGTACGATCATGCCGATTAGCAACCACATGCTAAATTGTGTGTCCGATGAACGTGCGTACTCGGATCCAAAATACAGCAGAAAGGCCTCAACTGTATACGGTGGGCATTTCGCGTAATTGGCAAGTATCAAGGCCTGCACAACCTTTTCGCGGTAGAAGTCCATACGGGCAATATGCAAGCTCTCGCCTTGCGTGCCGCCTCCATGAGCCTGGTTCAACGTCCCAGACTGGAAGCGTGCTCCGATGGCCAATACGGCGTATAGTAATCCTAGCCACATTGTGGATGTTTCGAACGGCTTACTCCAGAAAGCATCGTACTGCGCTCATTGTCAAATTTTCTCCGTAAGGCCCGAGAGCATACTCACCTCTCTAATAAAGCTTGGTCGATGCAATAGAGCTGCGCGGGTTAGTAACGAAAGACTTGAGGGAGCCTCTTAGCGTACTAGGGGCCGTATCCATTGACTCGAAATAAGTCTGGATCAGTTGATCAGCTTCAGATCGAGTAGGGAGAGCTGCTAGCAATTCCTGCTTAGTGGCATGTCGTTGGCGGCCAAAGAGAAGGTCAGGACCAGGAACATCGCCCGAGATATCATCTTGCGCATGGGCAGAGGTAGGAATTTCATCGAGATGCTCCTTCAATTCTGAAATCTGTAGAGCTTTTAGTTTCGATAAGATCAAATCTACGGCCAACTCACTCCATCTAGGATACTAGTCCAATGGCCGCTGTTTGTATAAGTTGTTGTGTCATCGCTCAGCTTGACGCGATCCGGTGTACTCGGGACTTCCGGCTTGTCCTCGTCGCTGTGGTGTTCCAGATGGGACATCAAAGTTGGCCCGGGACTCGCGTGTTCAATATCTTTACTTCCCATCAGTGTAGTGACTAGCCGTTCCAGTTGATTTATTCGATCGTGAACACTGCTGGGAGCTTTGGTTTCCTGAGGATTACTCCGAGCGAACGTGCAAGAAAGCGAGAGACCTCTGTCGATACATGTCTTGCATGGCTGCTGCCGATCACATTTCAGCCTTTAGCTCAATCGTCAGCATGCGGCCGCGGGTATGAATGAGCCTAGAGTCGATGCGCTCACTTCCTTCGCCTACAGAGCGTGCAGGACAGGGTCGGTTTCGGCCTGCGCCGACTGGACGGTATGTCGCGAGTTGAGTTTTCAGTACTCATGTTTGCATCGGCTTGGAGTGACCGAGTCGCAAGATGAAAGCCAGGGACAAATGCGGCTCTTCTGCTTACTTGTGTGGTGGCATTTCGTGGGAAGACTTTGCGACGGCGTCCGGGGTTGGATGTCTTCCGACGCTACACGGTACCTGCGCTCCGCCACTCTCCCATGTGCACTTTCGTCCGCTCGAGTTTCAAGCCGCACGGTCTACATTTCCGAAGCGAATGATGTATTGCATGAGGCTCACTTCAGGATTGCAGCATTCATAGTGTCTCGCGAAATACGAATCTTTATTCGAAAAGTTTTACAACACGCTCGCGACACTGAGCTTCTGGGACATTCCCACCGACACATCAAAGAAAGGAATCACCCGCATTGACATCTACATCTCGAGGTCGAGTTACCACCTAGATGCGCCTCACAAAGATTTATTCGTCACAGTCACGTGAAGGTCGTTTAGTAAGGCAGGTGGCGGTTGGTGTAGTGGGGAAATCCGCATCAGCTTCTGGACTTGTTCGGCGTTAAGATCTCAACAGCGGACCACCTTCCAACTTCACTTTTCGTACCTATTTCTACTGTAGATCGTACATTTATACAGTTTCAGACCATCACAAGTATGCAGCCTTCCAAAGACAGTCGTGCTGGTACATCTTGCTCTGAGTGTCAGCGTCGGAAGCAACGGGTGCGCATCACGTTGAAGTCCCTGCGCCTACCCCAAGCTAACGGCATCACTAGTGCTCTCGCGAATGGCCGTGCAATCATTGTCAAGCGCGGAAGGTGGCACACCTTTGTCAATTCGGCGTCAAAAGAGTGCAGCAAGATTCCCCTCCGGATTCGGCCCGGTATGTTCCTCGTCGCGTCTTCGCATGAATGGAGCGGAACAAGTAACACCATTTGCACAGCGAATTGTCTAGTGATGGTCGAGGCCAGAAGAGAAGCCACTCGGATTCGCTCGAAGCGCCCTCTATCACGCAGGACGGGGATGAGCCAGAGGACGGCCTGAAAGTATGGGGATACATGCCAGGCCATGTCCACTACAAAATGGGTGCAGTCGACGATGTAGGTCAATGCATACATTCTAGATGGACTCGCTGATAGTGTTGTAGAAGGCGTCTCCACGGAAAGATTCTCCGGCCGACGGCACAACGTCTGACGCGGTTGAGAAGATCATGCATGCTATTCCTCCCAGATCCATTACAGGTATGCCGCAAATGCCGTTATGTTGGCGTAGCAATGGCTGACAGGACTAGATGCTTTTGTCAACCACTTCTTGAGTAGCGTCAATTATCGGTATAATGCAATATATGGTCCGACACTAACCAACCAGTACGTTCAGTGGTGGGCCGATCGAGGCGCTGGCAGGCGGCTATCTCCAGAGTTCACTTGTCTGTTGCTAAGGATATGCGCCTACTCCGTGCAGTATTTGACTCCTTCTTTACGCAACATGATCGAATTCGAGTTGGCATGCGACTCGCAAATTCTGACCGACCGGTTTGCTTCTGCCGCAGAACAGCTCAGCCAAAGTTTCGAAGCGTCAAACATAACCATCGAGCGGGTACAGGAGCAGTTTCTCAAAGGAGCGTGGCTGAAGTCAGAGTCGAAAATCGTGGAGTCCTGGCATGCCCTGGGTTGCACGATAAGAGCCGCCCAAGAATTGGGTATGTTTACCCCATGCACCACTACCTTACTGCAGATGGAAGTGACCCCAATGATTGGAGCTGATGTATGCAGGTATCGACAGAGACGCTGGTATCGAGGGTCTGTGCGAATTCGATATCGAGATCCGACGACGCGTTTGGACTTTGCTGTACAATTGGGACTGGCAGATGTCAGCATGGCTAGGCAGACCAAACCTCATTGACCAGAAGAACCTCACGTTTAAGTTTCCGAACTTGCGACTCGACCAGTCTGTCACGGAGCCGAATTTGCTCTCTCCTTTCGCCCACATGGCTCTTCAAGCGAACCTTGGAAGAAGAGTCGCGACCGTGGTCAGTGACGCACAGTCCGTCCACGACCTGAGTGCGAAGCAAGTGTTAGCGGTGCAGGCTGAGTGCGAGAAGTTCATCGACGAGTTGCCGGCGATCTTCAGGGTCAAGAATCCAGACACGTCCTTCGACGAAGAGCATCCGTACTTCGTCTTCCAGCGCCACCAGTTGCACGTCGTCACCTTTGTAACCATGCTCGATGTTCTGAAGCCGTTCCTGACACGAGATCGACGAGATAAGATGACGGAGAGGGACGAGGAGTTCAGGAAGATGGGAGTGAACATCGCGCTGCGCTCACTTCGGGTTGCGCGAAACTTGTTCGACCATGAGTTCCCAATCAACGCGAAATTCCACATGGTTGTGTTCTCCATCTTCGACACTTCTACGATTCTATGCTCCGCCATCATCCATGATCGCGACCACATCCTACCTCATCGTCAAGAAGTTGTAGACGCCATCGGCAGCTCGCTGGAAATGCTGCATCAGCTCAGTCTGGCGACGAAGCTTGGAGCAGCCTCGTACAACTTTCTCTTCAAACTGGTGCAGGCCACTCCCGAGTTGTCTCGACATGCGCCAATCAAGAAGAGGCAAAGACATGCGCATCAGCCCGCTCTCAAACCTTCGCCGCCCGAAGCTGTGACCCTACCGGTTCCTATATCCGAGCCAATGGACGTAGTTCCTGATGTGACGAGCTTTGCCGTAGAACCGCTGCCCTCGATGACAGCTTCCGACCAGTTTTCTTTCGACCTTGATCAATTTCTCGCGAACAATCCCTTCGGCGACATGTCCAACTCAGAAACTCTTGACATGGGTGGCATGGAACAGATATGGGACTGGGAGAACCTGCACCTAGACGCTTTCCCACAGAATGGATCTTCCGGTTGAGACAGCATTGCTAGTCTGTTCATCTCTTGCCGGCAGACCACCACGACGTTCTCCGGCTATGAACGCGCACCCTTTTGATACGAGATCAGCCATCGGCGCGACCTCAAGATAGTCTGGACGTCCTCGCGACGAGACACGCTTGATACCACAATGGTCTATCGACGACCACCCTTATTGTGCTATCAGCTAAGCTTCTAGAGCTTTTGGCCAGACAGTTTTACCTGTGGCTTGTTAGATGCTTATGCGAAGGTCTGGAAGCCTTTGAGAAGCTTCTCGTCTTCGTGGCATCCACGGCTGAAGTGCAGCTCACACCGGACGCCAGACTTTTCTTTCAATAGTGCACCAGTCTTTTGAAAGTTGACATATCGGGCGGATGTTCTCTAAGTAGCATGTATCTGGCGCATTGACTTACCAGATTCTCGTGATTCTTAGAAGTTGTGCGCACAACCCGCCTCAATCCCTACTTGCCTTTCCACCCAGAATGACAACTTCGTATAAAGTCAATTGAATGATGGCATTTCAGCCTAACGTAGTAAACGAAGATTTTGCGCAGGAAGCTCCAGGATCCAAACGCTGTAGCTGAACTTAATTATACCCACAGATTGCTCCGAATATCGTCGGACCACATCACATCATTCCCGAAAAGCTGGATGCTTATGTAAGTCACGTATTCATCAAACTAACCGCTTAGAAATGAAGACGCAATTCTTTCAAATAATGCGCAGGATGCTCATTTCCAGCCGCTGCGATGCTCCAAGTATTTAGCCAAGCCTTTGGACAGTAAGTGAAGGTTTCGACCGACTGAGGGAATAGCAAAAAGGAACTAAAACGTGGGTAGTATCTTGATTCCGACGAGTAAAACGTAGTGGACGAACAACAATAACGCCCAGTCAAGCAGCTACATTTGCTGCCTTTGGGTGGCTACCTAGCCATCGCAAGAACGTACCCTTCCCAATCTTATGCAACCCAAGTCCACATACTCTCATCACTCAATCTCGCATCTCCTTCACGCTGTTCCAACGTCAGACCCGGCGCTGCTTCGCCGCCTTCTGCACACCACCGCTCGACACAGACGCCTTGCGCTTCTTCGCACTCTGTCCTGGCTGCTTGGCCTTCAATCTAGGAGACTTGCGAGTGCGAAGATCGTCTTGACTTGCAATGTCGACCTCAGATTCCATCGAGACCGGCGAAGGATACGGCCCATTCTCGATCGGATCTAGTGAGCGTCGCCCAGACTCACAGCTCTCCGCCATTGATGGTTTCGGCATGCGGAGCCTCAGGGACAATCGCTTGGTTGCTTCGGGTGCGGCGATAACAGCGGACTCTTCAATAGCTACAGTCGTCTTCGAGTGGAGCACGTCGTCCAACTTCTGCGCATGCTCGCGAAGCTGCTTGCTCATTCGCTCGACTATGTCGCCAAGATTGTCCTGATGCGCCACCAGCGACTTGCATCGCTGGTGGAAGAGATCGCACACTTCCGTCAGAGCATCGCTGCGTTCAGCCAGTTTGTAAGTCTCCGAGATTGTGAAAGACTCCAGGTAGGCGAGTCTGTCGCGGGTGTTGAGGCTGTCGTGTGTGAGCTGCTTGATGAAGGCGCGCGCGACTTTGGTTTGTTCTCTCTCGTGGATGTCGGAGTGAAGGTCATGTGGTGCTCCGCGGACGCTGCTGCGAACGTTGTCAGGTTATGTCCATGATCTTGGTGGAGAGTCTTACTATGCTGATGCGGTGCTGTCCGAGCGGGACGAGGCTCTCCACACGGAAGCTTGATTCGGAGTGCCTGTATCAGACGACGGCCTGTACCCGCTCATGTCCTCCGAGGAGCTGCTATATCCATAGTCAAGGTAAGCAGGCCGTGCCACGTCGCTGGGACGGCCGCGTTCGGTGTATTCGGAATAGTAACATTCCTCTGTATAAGGCTCCTCCTGCGGGCGAGTTATTCTGTTGCTGAGATCAACCACTTCCGTGTCCTTCAGAGTAATGTCGACAACGGCATGACGACAAGCTGCTCCGTTGGGGCAATAGTGATCGTTGAGTGCGACGGACCAGTGGCCATGCTGGGGTGA
>Ga0210040_10011077_pt1 | contig 10249 bp, 12 predicted proteins | sample CryGeyCG12114_NA_FD_185462 | JGI IMG/M metagenome (GOLD analysis project Ga0210040, IMG submission 185462) | Groundwater microbial communities from aquifer - Crystal Geyser CG19_WC_8/21/14_NA (SPAdes) (version 2) | ecosystem: Environmental > Aquatic > Deep subsurface > Groundwater | place: USA...
GCCTCGACGACGTACGCCTGCGGCGTCGTCACCTCGCCGGCGAGGTCGGCGCCGGACATCACGGGCGCATCGAGCACTCCCGCGAGGAGCTCTGAGGGCTCGAGCCGGCGACCGGTCGTCGGCTCGCGCAGCGCGTCGCCGGAGAAGACGCCGGCGCGCATGGCCCCGCGCTCGCGCAGGTGCCGGGTGAGGGCCCGCGTGTCGACCCCGCTGATGCCGACGACGCCCTGCTCCGCCAGCTCCTCCTCCAGCCCACCGCGGCTGCGCCAGCTCGAGGGCCGGCGCGCCGGGTCGCGGACGACGAAGCCGGAGACCCAGATGCGCCGGCTCTCGCCGTCCTCGTCGTTGACGCCCGTGTTCCCGATGTGCGGCGCCGTCATGACGACGACCTGCCGGTGGTAGGAGGGGTCCGTCAACGTCTCCTGGTAGCCGGTCATCGCGGTGCAGAAGACCGCCTCGCCGACCGTGGAGCCGCTCGCCCCGTACGCGCGGCCCGGGAAGGCCCGCCCGTCCTCGAGCACCAGCACCGCCTCGGGCGCCCTCTCCACCGCCCCGCGGGACGCCTCGCCCGCCGCCGCCCGCGTGACCGGCTCCGTCCCCGTGCTCGTGCTCGTCACCGGTGTCCTCCCTCTCGTCCCTCGTCCGTCTCGTGCGCGTCCGGCCCGTCCGCGCCGGGGTCCTGCTCGCCGTCCTGGCCCGGCGCCGTGCCCGCCCGCCCGCCCGGGCCCCGGGCGAGCAGCTGGGCGAGGGCGGCCACCAGCGCGTCCGCGTCCTGCTCGTGCCGCAGGCGCAGCCCGGTGTCCAGCTCGAGGTCGTCGCCCGGGCCGAGCAGCCACGTGAGCACCACGAGGCCCTCGCGGTCGACGTACTTGCCGGCCATGCCGCGCTCGCGACGCACCCGCAGCAGCCGGTCCGCCGGGAGCCACAGCACGTCCTCGCCCTCGCGGGCCACCGAGACCCCGGCGGCGAACACGGCGACCTCGCAGGCGCTGCGGCGCCCGAGGCCGTGCGCGACCACCCGGTCCAGCCAGTCCCCGCTCGTCGTGGAGCTCACGTAGACGCCCTCGCGCGGCTCCAGCAGCGCGGGACCGGGGTCCTGCGGCGCGGGCGGCGGCGCGGGCAGGTCGCCCTGGCGCCGCGAGCGCCGGCGCCAGCCCCACCACATCAGGACCCACAGCACGGGGATGACGAGGAGCACCAGCAGCCCCGCGGACTCCTCGCTCACCCGAGCCCTCCCACCGGTCGGCTCACGCGGGGCCGTCGCCGACGAGGGCCCCGTCGAGCACCACGGGGCGCCCGCGCAGCACCGTGGTCACGACCCGGCCCGGCAGCTCCAGGCCCCGGAAGGGGCTGTTGCGGCCCTGCGTGGCGTGCCGCTCGGGCTCCACGGGGCGCCGCGCGGACGGGTCGACGAGCACGAGGTGCGCCGGCTCCCCCTCGGCGAGCGGACGGCCGTGGTCGCCGACGCGGCCGATGCGCGCCGGCGCGGCCGACAGGACGCGGGCGACGTCGGCCCACCCGAGCAGGCCGGTCTCCACGAGCGCCTCCTGGACGACGGAGAGCGCGGTCTCCAGCCCCGTCATGCCCATCGCGGCCGCCGCCCACTCGCAGTCCTTGTCCTCCACCGGGTGCGGCGCGTGGTCGGTGGCGACGACGTCGACGGTGCCGTCGGCGACCGCCTCGCGCAGCGCCTCGACGTCCGCCCGCGTCCGCAGCGGCGGGTTGACCTTGTAGACCGGGTCGTAGCCCCGCACGAGCTCGTCGGTGAGCAGCAGGTGGTGGGGGGTCACCTCGGCCGTGACGTCCACCCCCCGCGCCTTGGCCCACCGGATGATCTCGACCGACCCCGCCGTGGAGACGTGGCAGACGTGCAGGCGCGAGCCGACGTGGTCGGCCAGCAGCACGTCGCGGGCGATGACGGCCTCCTCGGCCACCGCCGGCCAGCCGCGCAGGCCCAGCACGGAGGAGACGACGCCCTCGTGCATCTGCGCGCCCTCGGTCAGGCGCGGGTCCTGGGCGTGCTGGGCGACGACGCCGTCGACCGACCGCACGTGCTCCAGGGCCCGGCGCATGAGGACGGGGTCGGCGACGCACCTGCCGTCGTCGCTGAAGACCCGGACGTGGGCGGCCGAGGAGGCCATCGCCCCCAGCTCGGCGAGCCGCTCGCCGGCCAGGCCCACGGTGACGGCGCCCACGGGGCGCACGTCCACGAGGCCGACCTCGCGCCCCAGGCGCCAGACCTGCTCCACGACGCCGGCGGTGTCTGCGACCGGGTCGGTGTTGGCCATGGCGTGCACCGCCGTGAAGCCCCCGAGGGCGGCGGCGCGTGAGCCGGTGAGGACGGTCTCCGCGTCCTCGCGCCCGGGCTCGCGCAGGTGGGTGTGGAGGTCGACCAGGCCCGGCAGCGCCACGAGGCCCTCGGCCTCGACCACGCGCGCGCCGGCCGGCGCCTCCAGCGAGCCGCCCGGCGCCGTGCGCGCCACGCGGCCGCCCTCGAGCAGCAGGTCCGTGGCCTCGCCCCCCAGCAGGGACGCGCGGCGGACGAGCAGGACCGGCGCCTGCCCGCCGGCGCCGGCAGCGGTCGGCGTCTCGGTGGCGCTCATGCGGCGTCCTCTCCGGCGAGCAGCAGGTACAGGGCGGCCATGCGCACGGCGACGCCGTTGGAGACCTGCTCGACGATCGTCGAGCGGGGGCTGTCGGCGGCCTCCGCGGAGATCTCCAGGCCGCGGTTCATCGGGCCGGGGTGCATGACGAGGGCGTGCTCGGGCAGCAGCCGCAGCCGCCGCCCGTCCAGGCCGAAGCGGCGCGTGTACTCCTGGGCGGAGGGGAAGAACCCGCCGCCGCCCATCCGCTCGCGCTGGACCCGCAGCACCATCACGGCGTCCACCTCGGGCAGGACGGCGTCCAGGTCCCAGCTCGTGCGGCACGGCCACGCCTCCACGCCCACGGGCAGCAGCGTCGGCGGGGCCACGAGCGTGACGTCGGCGCCGAGGGTGCGCAGCAGGAGCACGTTGGAGCGGGCGACCCGGCTGTGCAGCACGTCGCCGACGACGGCCACGCGGGCACCGTCGAGGGCTCCCCCGAGGTCGCCCCCGGAGCGCTCGCGCAGTCGCCGGCGCAGCGTGAAGGCGTCCAGCAGGGCCTGGGTGGGGTGCTCGTGCGTGCCGTCGCCGGCGTTGACGACGCCCACGCCCGACCAGCCCGCGTGCGCGAGCCGGTGCGCCGCGCCGGAGGCGCTGTGCCGCAGCACGACGGCGTCGGCGCCCATGGCCTGCAGCGTCAGCGCCGTGTCCTTCAGCGACTCGCCCTTGGACACGCTCGAGCCCTTGGCGGAGAAGGTGATGACGTCGGCGGACAGGCGCTTGGCGGCCGCCTCGAAGGAGATCCGCGTCCGGGTGGAGTCCTCGAAGAAGAGGTTGACCACGGTCCGGCCCCGCAGCGTCGGCAGCTTCTTGATCTCCCGCGCCTGGGTGGCGGCCATCTCCTCGGCGACGTCGAGCAGGGCCAGCGCCCCCTCGCGGTCCAGGTCCGCCGCCGACAGCAGGTGCTTCACCGCGCTCCCCCGGCGGGCTCGTCCCGGTCGGCGGGGCCGGCGGGCGCCGTGGCCGGCGGACGCGGCTCGCCGGGGCCGCTGATGACGACGGCGTCCTGCCCGTCGACCTCCTCCAGCAGCACCTGGACGCTCTCCTCGGCCGCCGTCGGCAGGTTCTTGCCCACGTGGTCGGCCCGGATGGGCAGCTGGCGGTGCCCCCGGTCGACGAGCACGGCCAGCCGGACGGCGCGGGGGCGCCCGAGGTCGGACAGGGCGTCCAGGGCGGCGCGGACCGTGCGCCCGGAGGCCAGGACGTCGTCGACCAGGACGACGACGCGGTCGTCGACGCCGCGCGGCGGCACGTGGGTGCGCCCCAGCGCGCGGACGGGACGGCGGCGCAGGTCGTCGCGGTGCATCGTCACGTCGAGGGAGCCGACGAGCTCCTCCACCGGGCCGGCGCCGGGCTCGGCGGCCACGAGCCGCTCGGCCACGCGGCGGGCCAGGTGCGCGCCCCGGGTGGGGATGCCCAGCAGCACCAGGTCGTCGGCCCCGCGGTTGCGCTCGAGCACCTCGTGGGCGATGCGGGTGAGGATCCTGCTGATCTCCGGGGCCTCGAGCACCGGGCGCGCGGACGCCATGGCGGCGACTCCTTCCCCGCCTCTCGGGACGGAGGTTGAAGGACGTCGGTCGCCCGCGAACCTAGCAGCCGGCACTCACCCCACCGGACGCCGAGCCGCGGCCCGCGGACGGCCGGCACGCACCGCAGGGTGGCGCAGAGCGTCCGTCCGGAGGACGCGGGAGACCGGACGGGTGGCGGTGCTTGACGCTGCGGTGACGCTGAGTGACGATCAGACGAGTCGGCCGGTGCGGGACCACCTCGCGCCGACGCCCGACCCATCAGGAGGGGTGCAGTGGCATCGGAGTACGCGAAGGTGCTCGGCAACCGGCTGCGGTCGGTCCGGACGCGCCAGGGGCTGTCGCTGCAGGGCGTCGAGGCCAAGTCCCAGGGCCACTGGAAGGCGGTGGTCGTCGGGTCCTACGAGCGCGGGGACCGCGCCGTCACCGTGCAGCGGCTCGCCGAGCTCGCGGAGTTCTACGACGTCCCGGTCACGGCCCTGCTGCCGGAGACCACGCCCGGGGAGACGGCGCTCCCGCCGCCGCGGCTGGTGCTCGACCTCGAGGCGCTGCGGCGCGTCCCGCAGGAGCAGTCCGGCCCGCTCCTGCGCTACCTCGCGGACATCCGCGAGGCGCGCGGGGACGAGCAGTCCGACGAGATGCCCATCAGGGTCGACGACCTGCGCTCGCTCGCGGTCATCTTCGACCTGCCGCCCTCGGCGCTGACCGAGCGGCTGATCGGCTGGGACGTCCTCGACGAGGAGGCCCGCCGGGCAGTGGCGCTCCCCGACCTCTGAGACCGGCCGGACCGGCGCACGAGAGCCGCGGCACCCCGTGGGGGGCCGCGGCTCTCGTGCACCACCGGTGCCCCGCGGGGCAGCAGGCGCGCCTCAGGCGAGCAGGGCGGGCTTCATCTCGAGCAGCCGGCCGAGGACGCCGTTGACGAACCCCGGCGAGTCGTCCGTGGACAGGGTCCGCGCGAGCTCGACGGCCTCGTCGACGGCCACGGCGTCCGGCACGTCCCCCCACAGCAGCTCCGCCACGCCGAGGCGCAGCACGCCCCGGTCGACGTCGGGCATCCGGTCGACGGTCCAGCCCTGGGAGTAGGTGGACAGCAGCTCGTCGATGCGCGGCAGGTGCTCCACGACGAGCTCGACGAGCTCGACGGCGTACTCCGGCATCGCCGGCGCCCCGGGGTCGGACGGGTTGGTGGAGGCCAGCCGCTGCGCGAGGAGGTCCAGGGGCCTCAGGCCCCGCTGCTCGGCCTCGAAGAGGACGTCCAGGGCCCGCTTGCGGGCCTTGCTGCGGGCGGCCACGTCAGCTGACGCGGCCGAGGTAGTCACCCGAACGGGTGTCGACCTTGACCTTGGTGCCGGTCTCGAGGAACAGCGGGACGGCGATCTGGTAGCCGGTCTCCACCGTCGCCGGCTTCGTGCCGCCGGTGGAGCGGTCGCCCTGCAGGCCGGGCTCGGTGTAGGTGATCTCCAGGACGACCGAGGTCGGCAGCTCGACGTACAGCGGCTCGCCCTCGTGCATCGCGACCTGCGCGGTCGCCCCCTCGAGGAGGAAGTTGGCGGCGTCGCCGACGGTGGCCTCCGAGATCGGCATCTGGTCGAACGTCTCGGGGTCCATCCACACGAAGTCCGTGCCCTCGCGGTAGAGGAACTGCATGTCGCGGCGGTCGACCGTGGCGGTCTCCACCTTGAGGCCCGCGTTGAACGTGCGGTCGACGACCTTGCCGGACATCACGTTCTTCAGCTTGGTGCGCACGAAGGCGCCGCCCTTGCCCGGCTTGACGTGCTGGAACTCCACGACGGACCAGAGCTGTCCGTCGATCTTCAGCACGGTGCCGTTCTTCAGGTCGTTCGTCGAGGCCACAGGAGTCCGTCCGTCGGGTGCGAGTGGTCGGCCCGGAGGGCCCGACGTCGTCGGTGCCGCGGCGCGGCGGGCCGCGCGGTCGTCCGGGGAGAAGGCCCAGGCTACCGCCGTCCGCGACCCCGCCCGCCCCGCGATCCGCCTCAGCCCGTGAGCGCGGTGAGCTCCAGGGCGATCCCGTCGGGGTCGCGGAACTCCAGGATGGCGTAGCCGCCGACGTCCTTGACCGGCTCGTGCGCGACCCCGAGGCCGTCGAGCACCCGGGCGGCCGCCTCCAGCTCCGAGCGCTGGGCCACCGTGAAGGACACGTGGTCCAGCCCCACGCGGTCCTCGTCGAAGCGGTCCCCGGCGGGCGCGACGGGTCGCAGGCCGAACAGGCCGCCGCCGAAGGCGTAGATGACCCCGCCGAAGAGGAAGCCCAGCTGCTCGCGGGTCTGCTCGTCGGCGTCGGCGGGCACCTCGAAGGCGACGTCCCAGCCGAACACGGCGTCGTAGAAGGCCCGCGAGCGCTCGACGTCGGTGACGGTGACGCGCACGTGCGCGTACCCCGTCGGGGCGACCCGGCCGAGGTTCTCCGTCGGGGTGGGCGTGTGGTCGGCGGTGGGGGTCATGCCCCGGACGGTCGCACGCGGACCGGTGCGCAGCACCCGGACCGGTGCCCGGTGCGGGCAGTCGTCAGCGCGGGCGGACCTGCGCCGGCCCGCCCGGTGCCGGCCGCGACCGCTCAGTCGCGGCTGATGCTCGAGTAGGCGGCGGCGAGCAGCTGCGGGTCCGGGCCCTCGAGCCGGGTGGGGCGCGCGACGTCGTCGAGGACCACGAAGCGCAGCAGGTCGCCGCGGCTCTTCTTGTCCCGCCCCATCGCCTGCAGCAGCTGCGGCCAGCGGTCGCCGCGGTAGGTCAGCGGCAGGCCGAGCGAGCCCAGCACCGCGCGGTGGCGGGCGACCACGGACTCGTCCAGGCGCCCGGCGAGCGCGGCGAGCTCGGCCGCGAAGACCATGCCGACGCTGACGGCCGCGCCGTGGCGCCAGGCGAAGCGCTCGGTGAGCTCGATGGCGTGGCCGAGCGTGTGGCCGTAGTTGAGGACCTCGCGCTCCCCGAGGTCGCGCAGGTCCCGTCCGACGAGGTCGGCCTTGACGGCGACCGCCCGCTCCACCAGCTCGCGCAGCACCGGCGAGGCCGGGTCGCGGACGGCCCCGGGGTCGGCCTCGACGCGCTCGAGGATCACCGGGTCGGCGACGAAGCCGCACTTGACCACCTCCGCCATCCCGGCGAGCAGGTCGTTGGTCGGCAGCGTCTCCAGGGCGGTGAGGTCGCAGAGCACCCCGGCCGGGGGGTGGAAGGCGCCGACGAGGTTCTTGCCCTCGGCGGTGTTGATCCCCGTCTTGCCCCCGACCGCCGCGTCGACCATGGCCAGGAGCGTGGTCGGGACGTTGACGAACCGGACGCCGCGCAGCCAGGTCGCCGCCACGAAACCCCCGAGGTCGGTGACGGTGCCGCCGCCGACGGCCACGACCGCGTCGCTGCGCGTGAAGGAGGCCTGCCCGAGCACGCCCCAGCAGAACGCCGCGACCTGCGCCGACTTGGCGTCCTCGTCGTCGGGGACCTCGGCGAGCAGGGCCTCGTAGCCGGCGGCGCGCAGGTCCTCCTGCACGGCCTCGCCCGTCGTGCGCAGCGCCCGGGGGTGGACGACGAGCACCTTGCGCACGCCCTCGCCCAGCATCCCGGGCAGCTCCCCCAGCAGCCCGCGACCCACGAGCACCTCGTAGGGCCGCTCGCCGCCCACCGGGATGCGGGTCGTGGGGGCCGGTGCGCTGCTCTGATCGCTCACCCGGGCGACCCTAGCCACGCCGTCGCCGGAGATCGCTGCAGCCGGGGAGGACGAAGTCCGGGACCAGAGCCCTGGCAGGCCGTCGACCTGCGCCGACGCCGCGCGAGCGCGTGCTCGTCCTCCCCGGCTGCAGCGGCGGCGCCCCCGCACGCCCTGTGGACGGTGCCGGCGGCGGCCCGCGGACGCACCCGACGCTGCGGGGCGTGGACGGCGTCGGTGCCCTCGTGGACGAGCTCGCGCGACGTGGCGGGGTCGCGGGCTGGGGAGCCCTGCTCCAGGTCGCCGACCGCGGGTCGCTCGAGCGGGCGATCGCCGGCGGCGAGGTCGTGCGCCTGGCCCGCGGGGTCTGCGGCCTCGCCGGTGCTCCACCGGCCGTCCTCGCGGCGGGAGCGGTCCGGGGGGTCGTCTCGCACGCGAGCGCCGCGCAGCTGTGGATGGTCGAGCCGCTGCACCGGCCGTCCCGGACCAGCGTGACGGTGCCGCGCCGGGCCCACCGCAGGTGTCCGCCGGGGACCCGCCTCCACTACGCCGACCTGCGCTCCGACGAGGTCACCGGCCCCGTGACCGCACCGCTGCGGACGGTCCTGGACTGCGCTCGCTCGATGCCCTTCGCCGAGGCGCTCGGCGTGGCCGACGGCTTCCTGCGCCGGGGCCTCGTGCACGAGGCGGAGCTGCGGGGGACCGCGGAGGCCCTCCGCGGGGCGGGGCGCGCCCGCGTGCTCGAGGTCGCCCGAGCCGCGGACCCGCGCAGCGACAACCCCTTCGAGTCGGCGCTCCGGGCCGTCGTGCTGCGGGGCGGCGCCGGGGACTTCGTCCCCCAGGTCCCCCTGCGCGTCGCCCCGCTCGGCGTCGTGCGCCCCGATCTCGTCGACGAGGGCCGTCGGATCGTGCTCGAGGCGGACAGCTTCGCCTGGCACGGCTCGCGCGCGGCGCTCGCCCGCGACTGCGAGCGCTACGACGCGCTCGTCGTCGCGGACTTCGTGGTGCTCCGCTTCTCGTGGGAGCAGGTCGTGGGGCGCCCGACGGAGGTTGCCGACGCGGTCCGCGCCGTCGTGGCGCGCGTCGACGCCGGTCGTGCTCTGCCGCCGGGGAGGAAGAAGTCTGGGCGGATCCGAGGGGCGCGGCCCTGACCTGCGGCGACGCGTCGCGCGCTCCACCTCTTCCTCCCCGTCGGCGGCTGACCGAGGCGTGGGAGCATCGCCACCCCGACCACCCGGACTGCGGAGGACCCTCGTGCGCGTGCTCGTCCTGAACGGACCGAACCTCGGCCGCCTGGGCCTGCGCGAACCGGCCGTCTACGGCTCGACGACGCACGCCGAGCTCGCGGCGGACCTGCGCGCGCTGGGGACCTCGCTGGGCCTGCGGGTGGAGGTGCGCCAGACCGACGCCGAGCACGAGATGCTCGGCTGGCTGCACGGCGCGGCGGACGACGGGGTCCCCGTCGTGCTCAACCCCGCGGCGTGGAGCCACACGTCCGTCGCGCTGCGGGACGCCTGCGCCATGCTCACGGCCCCGCTCGTCGAGGTGCACCTGTCGAACATCCACGCCCGCGAGCCGTTCCGGCACCACAGCCACGTCAGCGCCGTCGCGACCGGCGTCGTCGCGGGCCTGGGCACCGGCGGCTACCGCGCCGCCCTGCGCTGGGTCGCCGAGGCCACCGGCACGACCGGCGGCCCCGCGGCCGGCGAGGGTCCGGGGTCCTCCCCCGACGGTCCCGCGGCGGACGAGTGATCGTCCTCGTCGGCTTCCTCGGCGCGGGCAAGACCACGGTCGGCCGGCTGCTGGCCGACCGGCTGGGCCTGCGGTTCCTGGACGCCGACGAGGTGCTCGTCGAGCGGGCCGGCCGGTCGGTCGCCGAGATCTTCGCCGCGGACGGGGAGCCCGCCTTCCGCGCCCTCGAGCACGCGGTCGTCACCGACCTGCTCCGCGGTGAGGACCTCGTGCTGTCCCTCGGCGGCGGCGCCGTCGAGCACGCCGGCACCGCGGCGGCCCTGGTGCAGCTGCCGGTGCAGCGGCCCGGCGCCCACGTCGTCCACCTGCAGGTCTCGCTCGCCGAGGCGCGGCGGCGGGTCGGCGACGACCGCGGCCGCCCGATGCTCCAGCGCGCCGACCTCGACGCCGTCCACGCCCGGCGCGCGCCCGGCTTCGCCGCGGTCGCGACGCTGGAGGTGGCCACGGCGGGCCGCTCGCCCGCCGAGGTGGTCGACGTGGTCGCCGCCTCGCTGGCGCGCGCGCAGGCGTCCCCGGGCTGAGGGCTCGGCGCGCCCGGTTCTTGGCGCTCGTCGGCGCCGGGGCCCGGTACCAGGCGCCCGCAGCCGGACCCCCTCAGACGGCCGCGGCCCCCAGCACGGCGGCGGCGATCACCGCGGCGCCGGCGAACGCCGAGGTCGCCGCGGCCA
>Ga0210040_10011078_pt1 | contig 10249 bp, 9 predicted proteins | sample CryGeyCG12114_NA_FD_185462 | JGI IMG/M metagenome (GOLD analysis project Ga0210040, IMG submission 185462) | Groundwater microbial communities from aquifer - Crystal Geyser CG19_WC_8/21/14_NA (SPAdes) (version 2) | ecosystem: Environmental > Aquatic > Deep subsurface > Groundwater | place: USA...
AATATAAAAACCTTACAATGTCACCATTTTTGTGACCGGAGAATACACCCCTGTAAAGCACTTACATTCCGCATTTTTAATCATATTTCAACCAGTTTTTTTGCATTGTACGATTATCTAATATGTTTGTTACATGATTTAAAAATTTCAACGTGAAACATGCTGTGGATACTGAGAAATGTAAGGCTAAGTTGAGCGACCCCTGATTTACCGTAAAGTACTGGTTGCCAAGGTTAGTTGTTACAGATGTAAAGCTTTTGTGACAGTGCGTCATTTCGGTCGAAAATTCGCAAAAACTATATGAAACACTGGTCACTGTAAAGTGTTACGGTATTGACCTATGTCAGCTGTCACCCTGTCAACTGTAAATAGTTTTATGCAATAGGCCCCTGCTCTTTCACAATATCACAATTCTGACACCCTATACAAAGAATCGATTTTTTTCAGTCAACTCACCTTACAAAAAACAAAAATTAATGTAAAGCTTTTTTCTACATGCATAATTCGTAGTTTTGTTTTAGTTTCGTTTTATTTGTAGTTTTGTTTCCATTTGGCTTCTACATATTAGTGGATAAGGTGGCGGATTAGTCAACTGAAAAAAGCTGGACACATTGAAATGTATGGGTAGCTATAATAGTATGTGTAGAAGGTTAAAACCGAAACACAGAACCCCTTTTACTAGATCTAAGAGCGCAATGAATCCTGAGACCGTCACATCCAAAGGAAGGTCAAACCTGATATCTGTTTTATGCCATGGCTACGCGAAAATAATGCTCACCACTTTTAATAAAAATATAAAAACTGAAATATTTATTTCAACTTCACACTTTTTGGTTTGCATAACAACTCTCTTTGCAGTCTTTTTTTATGCATTTACCTTATTTTTTTACATTGAACTTTATTTTTGAATTGAAACTTTGATTTTCAACCATATTGAGTTGGTAACATCTTACGTAGCATAGATCCTTATATCATCAAAATAATTTATTCGTTCCAAATACGATTAAGTAGATGAAAAATCTACATCTCAGCAATATTGGTATCTGTACTTTTCCTATGTTTATCCACAGTAATAAATCCAAAAAAACTAGACAGTGAAAGCCATCAAATTCAATTGTAAACAAAATTATTTATATTATTGTTTTGTGATTTCCACCTCGGAGTCGTCCGAAAAAGACATTTCTTTAGTTCGTTTTTTGGATCTACAAGACTAATGTTTAATTTTCAAATGTCAAAAGTTCAAAGTCGTCATTTGCATTCAAAATTTAAAAATCATCTTCGGATACGGTTTACAGGGTTCTCGTTGTTGTTGTTGTTTTGTTCGAATTTTTTCTACGATGTTCTCATTTTCACATTGAAGGGACACAAAAAAACTGGACTTGAGTGGTCTTTTCAAAACAGTTACTACGATTGACTTCAGGACCAAAACAAAAAACAAGTTTTTTCTATTGCATAGCAAAGCTTTGTTCACAGGTCTCATAAAAAATTAACTTGGAAAACCGAAATATACCACCTATAGATGGGATTTTAACGCGGCCGGAGAAGTTTTAAACAAGAAACTAACCGTAGTAATATTCACTTAACTATTTCTATCAATGTAAAGCCCATACATGGCCCACAGTATGATGATGCTCAGGATGATGAGTGAATTTCTTTCGGTTTGAATAAATTCGCAGTGATGTGATAGATTATGAAGTTTTGTTTGTCTTAACTTGCAATCATTGTTTCGAATCTTATATTGTAAAACGGGTGATTTTAATAATACGCATATTTTATTATTATCATGCAATTATGTAAGCATTAACTGCAAGCTGCAAATCTTAATTTAAAAATTATCATCAAATTGGTTGAAATTACAGACATCTCGCAATCATGCCGCATAATATTCATCAGATATAGCAGCTATTAACTTTTACATTATTCATCTCACGCTCTTCCATTTGTACACACTATACGCTCATCTTTGCATAATCATATTACACATATGAGAGGTAAATCGAATGTGAGGAATCCGAATCTGATATCAGATTTGATGTACAACATCTCTGGATTGATCGCTGTAATTAATTTACTAATTACACTTATAGATTCCAATGTGTTGCATGTAAACTGTGCAAGGATCAGTGAGCTGAGCTGAGTTGAGCAGTGTGTTAGTTTTTAAGCAATGATAAAGCATTATCATTGCTTCCATCCACCATGGTTTCTCTTGAGGATGGTGGGCTATGCTTAAGCACGGGATGTCATGGTGGTGGCTGGCCATGCTTTAGCATGGTCCTTTTGTTAGTACGGTCTTGGTGATGGCTGATTTACCTCATCAGATGTGAGTTAAACTGGAAAAAAAATTTCAATTTGGTATGCATAGTAATGTGAAAAAATACACTGCTACAGTGCTGATAAGAAAGACAGCATTACGTAGAATACCCCCCGTTAAATCTGAAATTTACTACTTTTCTACTACATGTCTTTTCTGTGCTCCTTTTAATTTCTTTTCACATGAATCATATGCCTTGCTTCATTTTGGCTGTAGTAGCCGCTTTTTTCCGCTTTTAAAAAAAATTACATTCATACAAGATTTTATTGCATGATAGAAATGTTTTCGACAGAAACAAGACATTATGGAATAAGTGCTAGTTCTTGGTTTTTACTGTCAAGTTTTGTCGTTATTGAGGTGCATAAAAAATTCCTAACATATGATTTGATTTTTAATTTTTGTCGTAGTTTTTGAAAAATAAAGCATGTATAGTTTAAATGATTGTTTTTTCAATTGACCCACTAAATATTTTCCAAAGTCAACTGGTGGACGGACGGACGGACATGTCGACGAGCATTTTATTTCTAATTCTTTATATAGATTGGTTATTAGCACATTTACAGGCAACACGCAGTCATTGAATGTTTACAAGTAAATTTAAGTTTGTTGTGTTCATACATTCATAAAAAACACAACAGGTAGACGGACGGACAGACATGAAGACCAAGTCGTTTTTTTCAGATTTATTACACTTTTTGTGCAGACCACACACATCACAACTGTTGTCTTGAATCAAGTTTTATTTATTTATTTCATTAGTTTTAGACTAGCAAATATGCCGGGCTTAGCCCGGCAATTTGCTAACGTACGGTGCACGCAGGTTTGAGTTATGTCCGGGAAAAGGTTTAGTCTTAATAAACATTTAATCTTTGAAAATTTGAGAAATTCCTTTGAAAATAGCGTGAGAAGTTGCATGATAATAAAAGCTTTTTGCAAGCGAAGGATGTACGCAAAGTAGTATTATACTTTGCAAAACTTTGTAGCGACAAACAATAAAAATTATTGTGAACCACAGTAAGTAGACAAAAAAGTAACAAATAATTTAAAATTGCTGAAAACACCTATATTTTTATTATCAAACTTGATGATTTATTGTTAAATAGAAAATCTGAACAACTTAATTGTGTAAAAACACTTAAAATTCATGAATTATTTTTTATGAAAAGCCGTTGTTAAATTTTTCTTTGATACATACACATGGCATTTTAGGCACCCTTCTTTCATCTCCACTCACTTTGTTTAGAGAAGTAAGAAATTTTTAGCCTAACTCGTTCATTCCCTGTCAAAATCCCGTGTTAAAGCACTATAAGTTGCTTCCCTGTTAAAATCCTATCCTAAATCCCTATAAAAAGTTTCTTGTCCAATCCAATGCTAAATCACACTAAGTTTCTTCCCTGTCAAAATCCCATTTTAAATCACTATAAATTGCTTCCTTGTCAAAATCCTATTTTAAATCACTATAAATTGCTTCCCTGTCAAAATCCCCTGTTAAATCACTATAAGTTGCTTCCCTGTCAAAATTCCATTTTAAATCACTATAAGTTGCTTCCCTGTCAAAATCCCATTTTAAATCACTATAAATTGCTTCCCTGTCAAAATTCCATTTTAAATCACGATAAGTTGCTTCCCTGTCAAAATTCCATGTTAAATCACTGTAAGTTGGTTCCCTGTCAAAATCTCATGTGAAATCGCTATGAATTGCTGCCCTGTTAAAATCCCATTTTGAATTCCCAAAGAAAACTTTAATGTCAAAATTCTCTGTTGAATCCCTATGGGTACCTTTCGTGTCAATATCCTATATTAAATGTCTAAAGTTGCTATCCTGTCAAAATTCCCTGTGAAATCGCTATGGGTTGCTTCCCTGTTAAAATCCCATTTTAAATCCTTATAGGAAACTTTCATGTCAAAATCCCTTGTTGAATCCCTATGGGTAGCTTGCCTGTCCAAATTCTATATAAATCGTCAATGTTGCTTCCCTGTCTAAATTTCATGTGAAATCCCTATAGATTTTAGTCAAATGTAATGTTTCTTCGGTATAACCTTCAAGTTTTTCAGGTCTCTCAATGTTTTTCGCCGTGGTGAGTTATTCATGTTGCGATTAGTTTTATAGTTATTAAATGCAGAATATAGCAACCTGACGCTTAAAAAATGTTCAATAGGTGAGGGTGATGCTCGATTGTATAGGGTCGGGATGGCATGCAACGCATTTTCCAAATGCGCGAAAAACCTACTGTTGGTGGTAAAGAGGGGATCCACTGATGTCTTGTGAGTTACATAGAGCTGTGAGCCAAACAAAAACAGTATTTGGGCATGGCAAGCTTTAGTTATCCAAATGAAAAGTACTGTATGGGCAGTAAATATGGTGAAACCCATGTAACGGTTTAATTTGAATAAACTGCAACTGATCGTGATCATTTGTTGCAGTACATCTCCCAGCATCAAAATATTTCGTTTCTTTAGAGATTATTGCTTGCGGCATACATCCTTGTAATGGATAGATTTAATATAATATTAATATATTTAATATAATATAATGTATTTTTCAGATTTTTTGGGCTGACTTTGTTGTTGTTTCCTGAAAAAACAGCAGGTAAGCTTTTAAAAAGTCGGTAGTTAGTTAGTTTTAAGTTTGTAAGTTAGAAATTATTTACTTAGTTAGAAGTTAAAAAGTTAGCTGGTTTAAAGTTAGTTAGTTAGTTGGAATATTATTACTCAGTTAGTTAGTGAGAAGTTAGTTACTTAGTTAGTTAGTTAGAATTTATTTAGTAAGTTAGTTGGTTAGAAGTTAGTTAGTTAGTTAGTTAGTCAAAAGTTAGCTAGTTGGTTAGCAAAAAGTTAGTTAGCAAAAAGTTTGTTAGTTAACTTTCATCACGCTTAATATTTTAAATTTTATTTCAGGCTGCCAACCTGAGTGGGACTGTGGCTTTGTATTCACCGGCATTGTTTTTTCGGTGAATGCACGGATGGTCGCACTAATTGTGCGCTCACCGCTGGTACGCTCCCGACCAAGGACTTGGAGTTTATTGTTGGACCAGGGATGGACTGTTCACTTCCCAAACCAACTCCAGCGCCAACACCGGCTACAACCTCTCCACATACAGATGAGCCCTCGACCAGCTCCCCGACAACAATGCCTACTGAAGCACCCCCCACGTCTGCCCCAAACTCGGAAGTTTCTGTTGGGATCGGGATCTCCCTAAGTAATAATTTGAGCACTAATCCACCTAATTTAAAACATTTTTTCACTTTTTCATTTTGAAATTTTTTAGCTGACTCACTAACTAACCAACCAAACCAACTAACTACTGTTTTTTCTTAGTTCTAGCTGGAACAGCAGGATTGTTGCCGTGCTTTGTTTTGCTCTTAAGGGACTGGTGCTCTCCTCGTCCCGGTTATGTCCGGATCGGTGTGAGGTACGAGGGGGAGCACGGGCGTGTGGAGGAAGCGGCGACCTCTTCTGTGGTCCCTCCCTCAGAAAATGCTCTTAATGAGAGGGAGGGCTCTGCAGCCACAACTGAAGTTGTCCGCTCCCCTACTGCTTCTCTTCACCTTTGGATGTGCTCGCGAAATATAATATTGTTGTAGCCTAAACTACGGTCACAAAACTGTATTGGAGTTAGTGGTTTTGGTTCGTTTATTGATTAAGCCTGGTGATTTCGCGGAGGCACACATTTGTTGTGATTAACATATTTATGTGAAGGTAAACTTTGAAATAAATTGAATAACTGGCATTTTATGCATTATTAGACATTACATATCTTGGATTTTGAGGCACGTGATTTGTTGGTTACAAAAATTGTTTGCATAGTGTAGATATATGATAATTGCATAGTGATATTTAGTGAGTAGGGTGAGAAATTGAATCGATAAGAATAGTATGAGCGTGTCAGCATGCATAGAAAAGTGCTTTGTTTATGCGTTTGCCAGGACGCGTGTAAGAATTTAGAGGCTGAAAATCTAAAGGCTCAAACTGTACTATTACATTGTACATGTTAGAGCACCCAAACAAAGGAAGTAATCCTAAACAGAACCTTATTGATACACTCAAAATATTTAATTCATTACATTGGCAAATGAAAATAGCTGCACTAAACCAAAATATTGCAATATTATTCTCACATATATTATAGCTATTGAATCTAAATTATGTTTTTATTTTTATGGTATATTCTTTTCGCAAACAAAGTAACAACTATTAAATATTTTAGTCATTATAATACAAATATGTTCGTTCTCAAAGCTAAAACTGTATAAAAAGAAAGTTTTGATGTTGAAGATAAAAAAATCAGAGAGCAATTCGAAAAAAATTAGCAATGCAACAGTTAAGAATGCATTTACGAGTTTTAACTGGCAATTCATTTCCGCGCTTGCTTAAATGGTAGAGACGAATGGAATTTAAAATTCCACGACAGTTAGCTCGAATGGTTGTTAAGTGGATGGCTGTAAAATAATATAAACAAACCAAATCATTTAGCATCTCAATAACATATAGCATGAATTGTGACTAATGTAAAAATGAGTCACCCTGCTGGAGTGAAAGAGTGCGTCTTGTGACGTTCCGACTAAAGCAGCAAGCCTTCTCATTGTTTTTAGAAACAAAATCTGATTGAGAGTGCTCGTCTGATGTGTTGTTAGAGCAATTGGTTTTGTTTGCAGACAGCTCAAGTGATTCATCTATTTGAATGAAATAAAAATACACCACTGTAGCCATGAATGAGTTTTTAGATGCATGGAAACTTTTAGTTGAAATCACCTTTTAGGAACATTGAAAATTTTTATTTTCAAATGTTTGGGATTCCAAAGCTGAAACTTTTTCCATTGAGTGAGGGACACTTGTAGTCAGTAAGGAGTGATTGGCTTTTTGGCTTTTTTTCAGGCAGGTTGACTGATTCATCTAAATGAATTCATGAAAACTGCACTTAACTCCGAACCAATACATTCGATGAGTTTTAAGATGCAGGGGAACATTTAATGAATGAACACCTCTTAAGGTCATTGAACCATTTATATTTTGAAGTGTTTCCTCTCCATTCCCTTTTCTTTCCTCGTCAAATTCTATAGTTGAAACTGTGTGCATTAAATGAGGGGCATTTGTAGTCAGTAACAAAGGCTGGCGTCCGTTCTTTGTTGTGTCTAAACAGAAATGTTTTGTAAAGGCTACATGATACTCAACATAGAATAAATCAAGTTAAAAAAGATTCAGAAAAGTCAAACCTTTTAATACGAGCTTATTTAGCTCTGCAAGCAATGGATATTTCGTTATGTTGCTGAGCCTTTGTTTAGTATTATTTTCCTCGCTGAAATTTCTGGTCAATGGTAAACAACAACAATTCAACAACCTCATGTGGTGAACAATATAAAATATAAATACAAAAAATTATGTGACCTTTCAAATTTTGCAGCGGTTTTTCAGTTTTTATAGTTACAACCATGAAGAGATAGACTTTGTGGTTAGTTTCAGGTTTTGCAGTGGTTATCTTTTGTCTTCCTTCCAATATTAGTTTAGAGAAGGGTTTCGAATTAATAGCCTTGGATGCTTTAATTTAATCTTTCCGCTCAATATCAGGTTTTCTCGTTGTTAGTTTCGGAGCTTCCGTTTCAAAAACACAGCAAGTGAAAAGAGATAGAACCAAGCAAAATCTGAGACAATTTCCGAAATTTGAAAAATCTTTTACAATATTACAATTCTTCACAATAGTTTACCAAGATTCGTCTAATTAGCTCAGTTTTTCCCACTCCTGTAGGACCCACAATTTGTAGAGTAAACAGATGTTCAAGTCCAATAAATATTTCATCACACTCCATTATACAAATATACACATTTTTATTTTATTTTTGCACAATTTTTTCGTTAACCTATGTATTAACATTTACTTTAAATACAAATTAAACTACTTTTTCACTACACTGCAACAGTTTTGACCATTACTACCCAATTTTAGAAAATATATTTTAAAAATTATGCATTTGTTCAAACCAGACACTGTTCAATGAGCTTTGCTTCAATCTCTACTGATTCAATTTCTTGTGGATTCATGCGTTTATAGCCAAAAGGAATGCCTTCAATCCCATAATCTCCAAAAAAGATATCTTGAATAATGCAATGGGGAAAAACTTGTTCGCTCACAGCTTATTTGCAGAATTTTTTGATTCAAGGATCGAAGAGCTGAAAATTTTTGTTTGGAAACTTTTTAAGAAAACAAAGTTGTTTTAAATATATGCATTCCCACTCTATCAATACAATGTTTTGGGAGGCTTTTGCATTTTGTTCTTTTTCAATGTCACTGCTTTCTCTCTGTTTTCTACTAATAAGCAATACTGTTTTTTCGCTAGAACAATTTATTTCAAACAAACATTGCCTTTGAGCTCACACTTGAACGCTCCCAACTGACCTTTAATAGCAGTTGAGTGGAAAGGGGACTGAAGTGGTAGGGAAGAAAAATCACAAAAAATATTCCCGTCTAACTTCAACTCACAGAGCTCTCTGTAGGGTTCTTTGCTTTCAATTGAAAACAACATTGAATCTGTGTCCATGTATAAATTTTTCGACCTGTGTCCAAATTTAGGTATTAGTATAGACTATCCGGAAAAAGGAGGTGAATTTTTCTTGTCCTGTGTGTGATAAATTTGTGTAGTAGGATAGGATAAAATTTACCTCCTTTTTGCGGACAAGGTATACATCATAATAAACTCGATTAAAATGCAACTTTGCAAGTTCCAGCATTTAGGATCCCACTAATGGAAATCTGTTCAATGCAACACTTGTTTTCTTCATCTCAACTAAACTCAACATTTCATCTACTATGGTGAAACGTTTGTAGTTTGGTAAGCAAGTCAATCTTAGACATGATTCCACATCTTGTACAATTTTTATGTCATGGTATGTTTCTTTCTGCAAAAGAAAAGAGTCAAAGAAGCAATTGCACATGAATTAATAAAACGTTTTCATTACCTCATTTTTTTTTCATTTCGTTTTGTTGTATAGTAATTTATATACTCTTTTAGAAATGTAGCTTCCCTAAATTGAAGTACAAATTTAATTTTCACAACTTTCATTCCTAAAGTACTCATATATTTCAATAATCTATGACTACAAACATAATTTTGTTTATTGAATAAGTTTAAACTCAATATTTCAGAACGTAATGGAATTGCGGGAATTTCTAGTTCATTTTTATCGTTTGATAGCAATTTTTGATACTCAGATAAATTTTCAGGTGAAACAATAATTTATTCTGCGAATGGAGGTAAATTTTTATATGCAGTGACAGGGGATTCTCTATATCACATTTGACATAATAACCAATGCTTCTTTCTTCATTGACCAAATTAAAATCAAAAGTCTCAATTTCTTGTTCACTTAAAAGCTTGTAACTAGGCTAGGTAAGGCAGAGGGAATTGCATGCAATATGAGTATAATCCTGTGAAATCAAGAAATATCCAGTGTTTTTTAGGCTCAGTGTTATCAAAATTCTTTTGATGAGGCAAGTTGGCCTTTGCATACCTACAGGGAACATTAACTATTCCACCTCGTATGCTATCTTTCACCATTTGATGAATTTTACCATCTCTTATATACTCCAAATTCACTGCAGCTTTTGAGAGGGCAGCGAAAAAGACAAAAGATGGACTACTCACAAAGCGAAATGGATCTATATCAAAGTTCATTGTTGCTGCCTTCCGGTGATGAATTAAAACTTCGGCTAGCAATGTGCAATCAAGTGTGTTATACACTCCTAACAGCTCTTTTAAGCTTTTGCATTTAAAACGATTAAAAGTTCTATGAGCTCTATCGTATTCTTCTTTCGAACAACTTTCTTCTTTTAAACCACAATAAAATTTTTCTATTGAAGGAAATTCATCAATGTTTCGTTCCAAATTCTCAAATGTCAAAAAATCATACGGAAAAGCTAACTTTTTAAGCAAATCACACATAAT
>Ga0210040_10011079_pt1 | contig 10249 bp, 11 predicted proteins | sample CryGeyCG12114_NA_FD_185462 | JGI IMG/M metagenome (GOLD analysis project Ga0210040, IMG submission 185462) | Groundwater microbial communities from aquifer - Crystal Geyser CG19_WC_8/21/14_NA (SPAdes) (version 2) | ecosystem: Environmental > Aquatic > Deep subsurface > Groundwater | place: USA...
CTACAGCCTGGAGAGCAGACCGATGCAAACGATACAGGTAGACACAGAAGGAAATATTTGGTTTTTTACTAATGAATACTCTGATAAAGTAGACGATATTTCAAAAGATAATACTGTATATCTTATATATTCTCACCCCGGTGATAATACTTACCTGCATATTAAAGGCACTTGCTTAGTAGTGAATGATAAGCAGAAAATTGAAGAACTGTGGTCTCCTGTTGTTAAGGCATGGTTTCCTAAGGGAGTAGACGACCCGACTTTATCCTTATTAAAAGTAGAAACAAATGAGGCCAGCTACTGGGATGGAAAATCAAACAAATTTGTAGTTTTTTTTAATATAATAAAAGCGATTGCAAAAGGTGAAAAACACAATGATGCAGAAGTCGGTCATTTGAAGCTGGATTAATGTAGGCAAAATATAAAGTTGCGACACAAAAGCTCCAAAAACCGGAGCTTTTGTTGCTTTAAGGGAAATTTGCCAAATAATCTAATAAGCAGGAATAAAAAGTAATAGTATCTCCATAATATCTATGTAGCTATAATGGCTGACAGTCAATGGTAAAGAAAAAAATTGCTGTAGAATTGTTTCCACATGGAAAAAGAATAGTTAAAAAACAAATCGGGTACGCTTTTAGAGGCTATAATAGGAAATGGATTGGCATGGACAATGAGAAAGTTTTACATTTTATTGCTGAAAAAATTGAAGATCTTAAAGTGGCTATTTTCTATTGTCACAGCAATAGCCAGTTAAAGATTCTCAACACAATAATCAATACCTATAAGGTGGATGATAACGGTTGTATTACTTTTTTCATAACAAGACCTCAACAACTAATCAGCCAGTTTGACCAGGAATTTCCTGTAGGCCTGAATTACTTCAAAAAAGGGAAGGATTACTTCTTCAACATATTTGGTAAAGCAAGAATAATTAATGATCCTGAAGAACTTGCATATCAGACTGATTTAACTGCTGAAGAAATAAATAATGCCCTGACAACACATGTTCTTATAAGAGTGAAAATATTAAAGGTTGATTTTTATGACAATAACTTTGAAAAGAAAAACCTTTTCCTAAAAAAATTATGGTCTCTTTTGTCCTCCTTGTTTGATTCCGTAAGCGCATCCAGATCTTATGATTTTAGCAGCCAGTCATCGTTGCATCACTACGGCTTCTGATCATTCACAATTTTCAGAGCTTAGATGCCATATCAATAGTTGTTATAATATAATAAACGTTAGACTTGTTCTTATTTCCTGTCATAGCGTTAGACTATCTGGCCTTTTTAAAACCAATAATAAACGAAGTTCCCACACCTACCTCTGATTTTACATCTATATGAGCGTTGTGCGATTGAATAATGTTTAGGGTAGACGCAAGACCTAGCCCCATTCCATTTCTTTTTGATGTAAAATATGGCTCAAACAACTTTGTAATATTCTCATCGCTGATACCACTACCATTATCTGATATTTTAACTAGATGCTCTTCTTCCGATGAGGTTATAGTTACTGTAAGTTTACTTTGTTCGCCCTCCATAGCTTCAATAGCATTAATGATAATGTTTAAAAATGCCAGTTGAATTTTGTCAGGATCCAAAAGGGCAAAACATTCACCTTCTGGATAGGATACTTCAAGAGCAATATGTTTTAAAGTCATACGATCAATTGCCGCAGCAATTGCAGTATCAAGTGCTTCTTTTAAAGATAGTTTGTTAAGATGTATCTGCGATGAAAGTCGGGCGGAATTTAATAGTTCTGTTATCAGGTCTCCAATTCGTTTTCCGTTCCTTTGCACTATCTCCAGGTATAATTTTGAATCGTCATCGCCAGACTGCTGCAGTAACTGCTCGATAGACAGATTTATATTATTAAGTGGATTTCTTACTTCATGGGCCAGTGTTCTTACCAGTCTGCCTGTTGCAGCAAGCTTTTCTGCCTGTAGTGCTGTCTTTTCTGCCTTTTTTCTGCTTGTGTTGTCGTGAATGATACCTTGTATATATTTCTCGCCGTTGTTGTTTATTTCAATTGAGGCAGAGATCATACAACTTTTTAATTCGTTGTTTTTTGATACCAGATCTGCTTCATAATCATAGAACTCTCCGATTTCATATAATATATCCAAAAAGTAGGTTTTGTCACTCTTACTTTTAAAAATTGAAAACAAGTCTTTGCCAACCAGTTCTTCCAGTTCATAATCCAACAACTCGGTTGCTGCATAATTAATGTCTGCGATTTTAAAATCAGTGTTGGTAATAAAAACGACATCTTTGGACTTTTCAAATATGCTTCTGTACCTTCTTTCATTTGCCTTTAGCGCTTGTATGGATGAAGCTCTCTCCAGTGAATACCTTATACATCTTTCCAGCTTTTCTGTATTTAGTTCAGATTTAACCAGGTAATCGTATGCTCCACTTTCCATTGCCTTTACGTCAATCTCCTGGGTGCCTTTACCTGTCAATAAAATGATAGGCGCCTCACAACCTTTGGCAATAGCATCCGTCAACAGATCCATCCCTGTTTTTATTCCTAATCTATAATCTACGAAGTAGATATCATATTTGTGTGATATAAGTTTTTGTAAAGCATCGTTGTAATTGTACGACCAATCAACGATAAATTTATTTGAAGGAATTGCTTTAATATATTCTGAAGTAATAAAAAAATCATCCTCGTCGTCATCTACTATTAAAATCCTTTTCTCCCGGTAATTATTCTTCATTCCTTCTTCAATTTTAGATAACTTCTTTACGTTCTCCATTGTTTTAATATCCTTTTTAAAAGAAAAAAGGGTAGCTTTTTACTTTACCCTTTTTGTTATTGCGCCTTAGAAGCACCTCGGAAAAAATTATAAATCGCTATTGAATTGCTTGTACTGCTTCATCTTATTATATAACGTCTTTCTGTCTACATTAAGTATTTTCGCGGCCTTACTTTTATTATAATTAGCTTTTCTTAATGCTTCTACAATCATTTCATATTCTGCATCAATGCTTGCTCCTTTCAGACTGTGTTCATTTATCTCAAGTTGTTTGGTAAATACCGGCTCTGGTACAACGGGAGCAGTATAATTATTGGCAACAGGAGCTGCGGTATTGGCAGCAGGAGCTACGGGAGCAGGTTCATACTGTTGCTTTGCAGGAACTGCTGAAGATGTTTCTTCAGCGATCTCTCCAAATTGTAATTTAGCGAAATTCGTGATCTCAAAAGGAAGCACAGTAGGCATGATGTAATCAGTATCGCAAAGAAGGGTGGCTCTTTTTACAACATTTTTTAGTTCCCGCAAGTTTCCAGGCCAAACATAGCTTTTAAATATAGCTTCCACCTCAGGAGAAAAACCCCTGATGTTTTTGCTCAACTCGTCATTGGTTAACTTAAGAAAGTGTTTTGCAAAAATAAGAATGTCATATTTTCTTTCCCTAAGTGGAGGTACTTCTATGCTAAACTCATTAAATCTATGGTATAAGTCTTCTCTGAATTTTCCTTTTTTTGCAGCGTCATAAAGGCGCTCGTTACTTGCTATAATAATTCTTACATCTAATTCGATATCCTTATTTCCACCTATCCGGCGCATTTTTCTTTCCTGCACCACTCTTAAAAGTGCCACCTGTACATCATACGAAAGGTTAGCTACTTCATCAAGAAAAATGGTGCCTCCGTTAGCTATTTCAAAATTTCCGATTTTTTGGTTTAATGCACCTGTAAACGATCCTTTCTCATGGCCAAATAATTCACTACCGGCTAATTCTTTTGATAAAGCACCACAATCTATTGCAACAAAGGGCATGTCTTTGCGCTTACTACGTTTATGTATTTCCTGTGCTATTGCTTCTTTACCGCTACCGCTTTCGCCATAAATGAGAATGCTATAATTGGTGGGAGACACAAGGTCTATTTGTTTTAATATAGCTTTAAACTCCGCACTATCGCTAAAAATGTATTGACCCGAAGTAATGGTCTTTGTGCCCTTACTATTCCTTTGGTCGTCTTCAGGCATTATCACGTTAGCCGTAGTTATAACTGTATCTGGTTTAGCAGCACTTTTCTGTAAAGCTGATTTAATACTTAATAAAATCTCATCAGGAAACAAAGGTTTAGTGACATAGTCATATGCTCCTAATTTCATAACATCGACGGCTACCTTTATATCACTATAACCGGTAACAATAATTACCGGTGTACGTGGATACTTTTCCTTTATTTTGACCAACATTTCCTTTCCGTCTATATCTTCTAACCGAAAATCGCAAAGCACCAGGTTTGGTTCTGCATTTTCAAGTTCTTCCAGCGCTTTTTTACCATTATGTGCAAGCGCAACTTCATATCCGTTTTTCGTTAAAAATCGCTTTAAAAGCAAACACATATCTACATCGTCGTCAATAACTAAAATTTTACTCATCTATAAAGTTTAATACTTAAAATCAGTCTCTTTTGGTTTTTATGCCCACATTCTTCTTAATTGCGCAACAGGTATTTGTAATTGTTCCCGGTATTTTGCGATGGTACGGCGGGCAACATTAATTCCTTTATTCGCTAATATAGCAACCAATTGTTGATCGGTGTAAGGGTTTAACTTATCCTCCTTTTCTATAACCCCTTCAATGGCTGATTGTATTACCCGGTTACTGATAACTTCTCCTTCTTTGTTGATTATACCTTCAGTAAATAAATTCTTTAATAAAATAATTCCAAAAGGAGTATCGACATATTTATTTGAAGTCACGCGTGATACAGTGGAAATGTCAACACCTACTTTATCAGCAATATTTTTGAGGATCATTGGCTTTAGTAAACTTACATCTCCACTCTTAAAATATTCTCTTTGCAAGTCCACAATAGCTTTCATTATTTGCATCATGGTGCCCTCACGCTGCTTAATAGCATTAACAAACCATTGTGCAGAGCTTAATTTGCTTTTAAGATATTGTGTAGCAGATTTGTCACGGGTAGCTGCACCAAAATGTACAGTTTCCATTAGTGACTGGTTGATGTATAAAGAAGATGACCTGGAGCGATACAAATTCACTTCTATATCACCATCATCGTCTACAGTAAGTATAAAATCAGGAATAATATTGTTATTTACTGTGGTTCCTTCAAATTCTTCCAGTATAGGCTTAAGTTTAAGTGAAGCAAGCAGGCGTAGTATTATTTTTAACTCTTCTTCATCTATTGAAAGAGCTTCCATAATCTTTTCCATATTGCGGTGAGAAAGGTCCGCATAATGGTTTTCAAGAAGTTTTACAGCCATTTTTACATCCGGACCTTTTTTCGTCAATTTGTGTAGCTGCAGCAAGAGACACTCTCGTGTATTTTTTGCGCCTACACCAATAGGATCAAGTTTTTGTATATGTTGTACTACATCTTCTAACTCATTAACTTCTACAAGCACGCCATGCTTGAAGGATAAATCATCCGACATATCTTCAAGATCCTGCAATAAAAATCCATTGCAATTAAGACAATCAATTATATAATCGGCCAATTGAATTTGCTTATCAGAAAGACCCATATATCTTACCTGGTCTTTCAAACCTTCACGATAATCGCTAAAGGCTTTTATTGGAACATTGGGAAGGCTTTCGCTATTAAAATAATTCTCGTATTCGAGTTTGTAGTCAGGTACATCATCATATCCGTGCTCTTCCCAATCCTCATAATCCTGAGTAGATTCTTTAGCAAATTTCTCGACAGCTACCGTTTCCTCTTCCTCATTCATTTCCAGCAGAGGGTTTTCATCTAACTCATCGTTTATCCTTTGGTCCAGTTCTAAAACATTTAGATGAAAGATATTCAGCATTTGAATCTGCTGAGGTAAAATTTTCAACTGCTGTTTTTGAGTTTGAATTTGGCTGAGCATATTGATTATCTGTGTTTTAAATGTTTAATTTCATAGAATCCAATACAACACCAAACTTCTATAATGTGTATAAAAAGCCTAAAAAAGATGATTAGTAACCCAATATAAATTTAAATAAATTTATCTGTATAACCAACACTTCTCTAATAGTTTAATAAAAAATGTAGTAGTGTAGAAGTATTTCCCCAAGAGCGATTTTAACTAAAAACCAAATTATTTTTTAAAAAAGATTTGTTATTATTATTGATGTTGATGGCTATATATATTAGACATAAGTTTTAGCTGACGTAATAGACTTTTCAACAATTTTGTTAATCGAGCTTACTGGTCAATCAATATCACAGGGAGAATGAAAAATAATTAAGTAAAGAAGAATCAAGATTTAGGACGAAGATTACAGGCCTGAAGTGGCAAAACTAAAGGATGAGGGTACAAGATCTTTAATTATTAAAGAAAAAGTATAAAGTAATAATGAAAGTAGGTTTATTCATTCAAATAACATCTCCGCCTCAAGTAATACATAATACCTACTATTGTAAAAAGTACATTAAGAAGACTGATACAAACATTTTTGAGAAAAATGATAAAAATAGGCCCACGATTAAAAGTTCTAACAAAGCCCTTATTTTTTAAGCCTTCTTCGTTTGCCTATCATGTTTTCAATATTTTTCGAATAAAATAAAATGACTTCTTCGAAATGAAGTTCAACACCCGGAAGGAGTACATATTGGGTCGTGCACTCTAAGGCACTCTTTAAAAACTTTCCTGATGCTTTCATAGATTTTACTTATAGTATTATATCATACAAATTTGTACCAGAAATATTGGCTGGTAATGAGAGTTGCTTGTTCTGCTGTTGTAGAAAGATTTTCTCTTATATAAAAATTGGTATGGTTAGCCAAATAAGACGTTATTATCTAAAACTTACTATTATGTTACGCTGGACAATAACATTTTTAATTATCGCTGTTATAGCAGCTATTTTTGGCTTTGGCGGTATTGCCGCAGGTGCTGCAACATAGCCAAAGTATTGTTCTTTATTTTTATTGTTCTATTCTTGCTTTCTTTAGTAGGTGGAAGAAAAACATTAGATTAATTTTATTCTCATCGGTATTACCCTCATTAATTTTTTTAAAGCTCTCGGTTTGATTATAAAAGCACCCATTTTTATTGAATGGTAGATCTACAGGCACTAAAAAAGTGCAGTTTGCCTGCACTCGCGTCAATTTAAAGTTTGAATTTGTGGTAACAAAAAAGCTGCTTCATTTTGAAGCAGCTCGTCACATAGAACCAATTAATTTTTATGAGCCTGCGCCTTCTTGTTTTGCTTTTTCTATCAATGTTTCATTAGCATAAATAGCAAATTCTACCCGCCTGTTCTGGCTTTTATTAGCTTCAGTATCATTTGCAACTTTTGGTTGTGTTTCTCCATACCACGCTGTCTTAATTCTGGAAGCAGCAACGTTTTGTTGTTGCAAATAATCTGCAACTGCTTTTGCTCTTTGTTCTGAAAGGGTCATATTGTGCTGATCAGAACCTGAGTTATCAGTATGGCCTTCAATTAAGATATATGAGTCCGGATATTTGGTAAAGACATTAGCAAGGTCTTTAATTTTAGTTTGGGCATTACTGTTAAGGCTTGATTGGTCAGAACCAAACAGTACACCTGATTCAAAGGTTACATTTATTCCTTCTCCAACACGGGTTACCTCAGCTCCTGGAATTGCTGCAATTTCTTTTGCCTGTTTATCCATTTGCTTGCCAATAACTCCACCTGTAACACCACCAACAGCAGCACCTATTATAGCACCCAGCGCTGTATTTTTTGCTGCACTACCAACGCCTGCGCCAACTGCTGCACCGCCCGCTGCTCCAATTATTGCACCTTTTTGGGTTTTACTTAAACTGCTGCAGCCTGACGTTATAATTCCCGTTAAAGCAGTAATGAAAAAAACGTTTTTTATGTTTTTCATAATCCTTAATTTCTAATTGTTATTATTTATGAATAAAAAATGCCCCTTTTATTGGAGCATTTTTTATTATATTAATTAAATTATAAACCGAAGTTAACACCTACATTAAGCATTATATTTCTGTTGCTATAATCTCCTCCGCTTTTGAATATTTCTTTAAATCCGTGATAATAACCCAGATCCAGATTTAACCAGGTTTTGTTAACTAACCTATAGTTTAAACCCGCTCCTGCTGTAAGACCAATATCAAAATTTTCAGTATTGTCTTTGTTATTTATATCATCCAATATAGGGGTATTTACTTTTGAACTGGATAAAAAACCGAAAGAAGGACCCGCATAGATTTTAGGTCTTACTTTATTTCCATAATTATTGAAGAAATAAATAGCTTTAACCGGAATACGTACATAATGTAGATCATATTCTGTTGTTTGATCATTACCTGAATTTACTTTAGCTCCTTCGATTGAATATTTTACATCAAGGCCAATTCCAAAGTGCTCGGCAGCACTATAAACTGATGATAAACCAAAATTACCAGCTGCTTTAAACTTTGAGTCATTTAGATTAGATATTGTTGTCCAACCATATCCTCCGGAAGGGCCGATAGAAAATTTACTTTGAGCTTCGGCAGATAAACCGATAACACTACTAATAACAACTGCTAATAAAAGCTTTTTCATATTATATTAAAATTTTTGGCTCTTATTGCTAAAACAATGCCATATATTTCATTTTTTGCTTTTCTGAGTCTCAGCTTTCTTTAAATAAAAATGCCTGTTTCTTATTTTGTTAAAATAAAAAGAATTTTGTTGTGAAATTGTTTCTACAATCTTCTACTCTATACAAGGATTACTTAATATATATGAGTGGCAATGTTTTTACTTAATTGCTATATGGATAAGAAGAAAGTATTAATAATTGATGACGAGGTTGATTTCTGTTTGCTAATGCAATTCTATTTATCCAAAAAGAATTGCGAAGTAAGTATTTCTCACACGCTTCACGACGGATTAGGTCTCGTGCACAATACTACCCCGGATATAGTAATACTTGATAATAATCTTCCTGACGGACTAGGTTGGCCCGCAGCCAAAAATATTTTTGCTGCAGCTCCCGATGTTCATTTATTCCTGATAAGCGCAAATAGGCCATCTAACAGACCTGATATTGATAATGATAATGGAAAATGTCATGTCGTTGAAAAACCTATTTCAATTTCTCAAATAGATAACTTTCTTAAATAATTATTTCCAACTTACTTTTCTTTTTATTCTTCTGGAGTTATAAATATTTCCTTTACTTTAAACATCTGTTTTTTTCAAATTAATAAGCTTTGTAATATCTTTTAAATATTCATGGTGTAGTTTTTTTAAATATATAGTTCGTAAACTAATAAAAATACAATTATGGAAGATTCATTTAATTCGGATCCTAATTTGTCAGAAAAGACAAAAACCTCCTCTACTGATGGAAAGGATAGTGAAAAGACAACAGGAGACAGCGAGGTACAAAATGGAGCAGGTATTGCTAATCACTCTGAAGTAAAGTCTTATGATAAGTCTGACGAACAGCAGGAATATATACAGCAAGCTAATAATAATACAGCAACCGGAAATGAAAGCCCGGTACAAGATGGAAAAGGGATGACAATGTAACTGCTATTGTTTTTTTAAAAAAAACAATGTAAATAGCTATTAAATTAAAATGTTAGGTTGCCTGTGCTTTGCGCAGGCATTTTTTTTTTAAAATGATGTACCATGAGTTGACTTAATAACCGCAGTTGCAACAGGAGGAAATGCATTCATAGCTTTTAGAAATAAAGAAGTAGAAAGGTTACCGCCAAATAGCCTTTGAACATTTCTACCAATAAAAAGTCTTGAAGAGAAATTTTTTTGCCACAATCCTATGTATTTTCTTTCCATTTCTTCCCTTGAGTATTTTTGATCAAAAAAGTCTGTAATAACTGAATAGGCAAGTTCACTGGAGTGCAAGGCCATACTCATTCCATTTCCACACAATGGACTAATCATTCCGGCTGCATCACCCAATAGTAAAACATGATTTTCAACTTGCTTTTTCTTACTGAAACTTACTTGTGATATGGCAATAGGTTCTTTATATAAAAAATCTGCACGATTAAAAATAGCTTCTATTTCAGGGTTTTTAAAAAGCACCCGGTTTTCCATTTCTTTTATTGAGTTGCCTGCGCTTCTCAAATTATCTGCTGTTGTTAAATAACACAAACAGCTTTTATCATTCTCAATTTTAGACATACCACAGTATCCATTGTAAAAGTTATGCAATGCTATTTCCTCTTTAGCATGATTGTGCCTGATATGATATTTGATGCCAATATAATTATTTAGGGCATTAGGTTTTTGTTTTATAAAATCCCGGTTCCATTTTATATCGA
>Ga0210040_10011080_pt1 | contig 10248 bp, 7 predicted proteins | sample CryGeyCG12114_NA_FD_185462 | JGI IMG/M metagenome (GOLD analysis project Ga0210040, IMG submission 185462) | Groundwater microbial communities from aquifer - Crystal Geyser CG19_WC_8/21/14_NA (SPAdes) (version 2) | ecosystem: Environmental > Aquatic > Deep subsurface > Groundwater | place: USA...
AGGAACGTAATTTAGTCCGGATTCAGGATGCTGTTAGTTTAGAGCAAGGGGAATTTATCGGGCAAACCGTGGAAACCGACCTGGTTTTTTTTCAGGGTACGATTGACCGGAGCGATGCCTCGGCCGAGGTACACCCCTTGGAACCGTTTGCGGTTTTTTCGGGCGATGGCGAAGAAAATAGTGAAGAAGTGCAGAAGCAGATAATTCAGGCAAATTTTCAACGGGTTCGGGACCAGGTAAAAGAAACGGTAGAAATGTACCCTAATATGTTTGCCATAACCGAAGAATGACAGGCTAATTTAGCCAGCTTAGGCTAGTTACCTTGGCTTTTTTTTCGTATATTGTATAAGAAAGTGAGATTAAAAATAGAATGGAAAACCGCAATTGGAAACCCGGAGGTACCTTTTTTAAGCCGGCTGCGCCCGGATTAAGCATAGAGGAATTAGCCAAACGAGCAGAGCGTGAAAGTATTGCGAATCATGGTTTTGCATTGGTCATGAGTAACGGCCCGATGCCTGATGGAGAAGCCCTGGTTTTTATGCAAAAATATGTTGATGGGGAATGGACCCTACAACAAGCATTAGAGGAATTAAAAAAATTCCATGGATTGGGAGCACCTAATCCGGAGCAAAAGACTGCAATTGAAGTATCATCAAATTCTGATGAAACAATGGATGCTGATGAGCAATACTGGAGCAACCGAATGCAGAAGGGCCAAACTAAGGATAAGATTCAAAATGCGGAAAGTAATTCAAATATTATTTTGCCCGACCTGTTCAGTACCAAACAAAAGTCGAATGAGTAGTAAGAATAGTTTTTAAGATTGATGAAATGGTAAGCAATGACGGGTTCAGTTATGAAAATGGAATCCTAATCAACAACAAAGGCCTCCAGGATAGAAATGAATTAGCTCTTTTGGAAAATAAATTTGCCGGTTTCAATGCTGCTATTCTAAAAGAACAAGGTGGTATTTCCGGTAATTTTCAAGCAGAACACATTAAACTATTTCATAAAGTTCTATTTCAGGAGGTTTATCCCTGGGCAGGGGAAACCCGTGCCAATAGGGGAGGTTTCCAGGGGGTAAAAGATACACAGGTAGATGGAATTATGCAGGAAATGAAATTTGCTCCATTTAAAGAAATAGATGCCCGCTTAGATGCTATTGGTTTGCAGCTGCAGAAAGAAAATAACCTAAAGGGGTTGGAGCCGGAAAAGTTTGTGGAACGGGCTGCCTATTATTTAGACCAATATAATCATGTACATGCTTTTAGAGAAGGTAACGGTAGAACCTTACAAGCCGCTTTTACTCAGTTAGGTAAAGAAGCTGGTTATAATATTGACTTTAACCAGGCAGACCCGGCTAAATATAACGAAGCCCGTAATTTTGCAATTGTAAAACCACATCCACCCCAGGAAGCGAGTAAAAATTTAGCGCCATTAAAAGAATTTCTAAGCCAGATTACTAAACCATTGCCCGGTATTGAATTTGAAAAACAGCCGGAAAGTTTGAAAACGCCGGAGCCTTCGCCGGCGATGCGCAGAATAGAAGCATTACGCGAGCTGGAGGTAACCGGTACCCGAATAGCTGACCGCTGGGACATTGTAGTAAAACAGCAGGTAAAACATATTGTAGAAGAGCCGCAAAAATATAAAAACCACGATAAGAGTTTACGGGCTATCAGTACTTCCATTTTAGAAGGAACCAAACCGGAGCATTACCTATATAAAGATGCCAAGCGGCTAACCAAAGCCTTAGACCAGGTGAAATTTATTGCAGCCGGAAAGGAAATTCCAATTACCAAAATAGTTTCCGATACCAATACTGTCCAGGTTCAACAATCTAAAAATCATGCAGAAGCGAAAGCGCTTTTCATAAAGGCAGCAACTACCATAAGTACGGAATTAAAAAATCTGGGAAAACCGGCAATAGGGGAGGGGTTGCAGGAAGTAGCTAGGTTTGTAGAAAAAGTGCCCTATATAGGCGGTAAAAATAAGCTATTGGTACAGGAAGCTCTAAATACTGCTGGTTCCATTTCGGGAATCAAAGCCGTCCAGGCATTAGATGATTTAAAGATTGCTAATAAAATATTGGAAATTCCGGAAAAGAATAAAGCCATTCAAAGCAGCCGATCCGTTAGCCGCAGCCAACAGGGGCAAGAGCTTTAATTAATTATTTTTATTACATTCAGGCTTTCAAGCCTAATACCCATGTTTATAGTAGGATTTATTAAAACGGATGCTCCCGAAGTACTTATTAATCCTGTGCCATGCGATACCGAGCAGGAATTATACGAATGGATTACTGATTTCCTAAACGAGAAAGATTTTCATTTAGAAACGGCCATTACCCAGGAAAATTTAGCCGCAGCATTGCAGGCAAAAAAACCTATCCGGGTAAATTTTAATGGGTATAAGGTGGCGCTGTTATTAGGGGAAGTGAGTATTATTCAGGATGCTACCGAACGGTTCCTACATACTGATTTTGGTTTATTTAGTTAATCGGCTGAACTGTCTTTTAAAATCTGATGGTATGCGGCTAAATCTTCCGGGTCCATGTGTTGCCGGATATACTCATCCATACCAATGTCATTTTTTTCATTTACATACCGGGTAAAGGAAAGAATGCCTTGACATTCCTGAAACCCTCTTTTCTGCATATCTTTTCGAATATTTTCTGGTAACCCTTCCAACCATTCTTCAAAATCTTGTTCCGTTGGAGAAAATTCTTTGGCCTCCATATGATACCGGTAAGAAATGTTACCATAGGTAAATAAAAGCTCATGGAACCGGCGCTGGTTTTCCGGGCAGTTGGCTAGAAATTGTTCCTGCTGGATATTACATTTTTCGTCCGGGTGTTTTACTTTAATCATTTTGCCGCACTTAAAGAAATATAAATATATAGAAAAAATAGATTTAAATCTATATAATAAGAACTTTCAAGGTTTTAGCGGTCAAGATCTTTCTCTAAGTTCTGCAATCCGCTCCATTCTGCTTCGTTATTAGATTCTCAAGTAAATAATAAAATTTTAATTCGTCATTTATTATACTTCGGTATAAATAAATTTTAATATATTTACTTAAGGCTTATTTTAATTCTATTTTTGAATAAATTTTAATTACATATTTTTAGATGGAAGATTCCCTGGTGGTATCAGAGGCAAGTGAAATTAAAGAAGTAAGTGCCCAAAATAACGCCCTACTAAAATTTGATCCGGAAATTACCAAAAGCTTACTCGATGTTTCAATCGAGCAAGCTGATATTTGGTCAGCACCAGATATTGATAAAAGGGAATATATCAGATCTATTTTCGCTTATCCTGCCATGATGATTCCGGCAGTGCAGGATTTATTAATTAGCAAAGTAAAGGAACATCAAAAAAATATTTCCAGTTTATTCGACCCCTATATGGGTGGAGGAACTTCATTAATCTCTGGGATGTATCATGGGTTGGATTGTTTTGGTCAAGATATTAATCCATTATCAATTTTATTATCTAAAGTTAAAACTGGACCTTTATTACCAAACGAATTTAATGTTGCAGCCTTACAAGTAGTTAAAGAAGCCCGAGCAGATAAAAGCACGAGTATAGATATATACTTTCCAGGTTTAACTAAATGGTTTAATTCTGATGTAGCATTAGAACTATCTAAATTAAGGAATGCAATAAAAAGGATTAATTGTATATACTCTAGAAGATATTTATGGATTACGCTGGCTGAAGCTATTCGCCTTTCTAGTAATGATAGGACTTCTACTTTCAAGATGCACGCTCGTCCCAGGCATCAAACACTCGACAGGTTTATTTCGCCAATAGAATTAATTGAGGCTTTCAATGTTAAAAATATAGAAGATATACTTTCTTTTCAGGAGGAGCTGAAGGATAGAAATTATTTGAATAAGAATAGTACTTATACTGGTGAGATAAATATTGCATTATTGGATAGTAAGTCTTCTATAATTAGACATCCTAGTAATCTAAAGTTCGACCTGCTGGTGTCTTCTCCGCCTTACGGTGACAATGCTACTACGATAACCTATGGCCAATTTGCTTTCCTCCCCTTGCAATGGATTGATTTAAATGATATAGACGTTGATATTGATTCTAAATTATTAGAGACTATTAGCGCTATTGATAATAAAAGCTTGGGTGGCGATTTTAAAAATATATTAAATGCAGATAGACTTTATAATATATCGCCTACTCTTAAGAAAATAGTTGCCCAAATAAAAGATTCTACTAAAAAGGTAGATAATTACAATAAGGTCATTAGTTTTTTTAGTGATTTTGAAGCTTCATTAGTACGAATAGTCGAATCATTAAATCAAAATGCTTATATGATTTGGACAATTGGTAATAGGCGTGTGAACAAAATTGAAGTTCCAAATGATAAGATTTTGATAGAAATTTTAAAAAGCTTGGACTGTACTTATCTTACTACCTTAAATCGCCAAATATTAAATAAAAGAATGCCTACCAGAAATAATATTACAGAGTTGATGGCCGATGAGCAAATAGTTATAATGAGAAAGAACTAATTTCGATGGCGAATTTTAATATCCTTGCTACAGCTGTTCGACAACTAGGAGAAGAACTCGTTTCTGATGAAATAACAGCTTTGTTGGAACTGGTTAAAAATTGTTATGACGCTGATGCTGATTATGCAAATGTTATAATTGATACCACTGCTACAACTTGTCCCGATTTACCAGGCCTATATTGTCCTAATGGATATATAATGATTGAAGATAATGGCTTTGGGATGAATTTGGATGAAATTGAAAATGGCTGGTTAGTTATATCACTTTCTTTAAAAAGAAAATTAAAAGCAGAAGGTAATACCACACCAAGGGGAAGAACTCCATTAGGAGATAAAGGCTTAGGACGGTTAAGTACACAAAGGTTAGGAAATAATCTTGACATGCTTACCTCTAAAGAGGGTGAAGCAATAAAACATTATGTTTCATTTAGCTGGAAGGATTTTTACGAAGAAGAACTTTTAACAGATGTAATAGTTGGTTTAACTGAAGCACCGAATCCGAACAGGAAAAAGGGTACTAAATTGATAATTTCAGATTTAAGGGATCCTAATGTATGGCTAGGTGAATCTAAAATAACCATCCAAAATAAACTATCTCAAATAATTTCACCATTTGAAAAAGCAAGGCCATTCAAAGTTTATTTAACAATAAACGGAGAGCCCTTAGAATTAGATAAAATAGTAAATACTATTAGAGAAGCAGCTTTATCTCAATATTCATTTGAATTTGATGGGAAAAATATTCAGATTAATGCTAATATAAAATTGAATAAACTTAAAGCTTTAGGAGAAGCTAAAAATGAAATTTTTAATTCTTTAGTTGAACAAGACGAAGGACAGGAACTATTTATCTTTTTAACAGAACATGCCAAAGTTAAATTAAATTCTACTGACGCAAAATTTGCTGGTAAATCAGGAATTTTTTTTAATTATACGGCTAAATATTCTGTTGAATCTATTCCAAAATTACAAAGATTACCAAATGATATAGCAAGCCCTGGATCCTTTATTGGGGAAATTGATGAATTTGCATTAAGAGGTGTAGAAATAGGTAATTTCGAAAATATCTTTGATAAAGCAGCAGAGTACAGAGAATTTGTTAAAAATCAAGTAGGAATAAGAATCTTTAGACAGGGGTTCGGCATCCGTCCATACGGCTACCAAGGAGATGACTGGTTAAGGCTAGGTTATGGAACAACATCTGGAAGATCCTTTTATGGTTTAAGACCTAGTAATGTTATCGGATTTGTCGCTTTAGATGAGCACAATTTTAATTTAAGGGAGAAAACAGATAGAGAAGGCTTTTTGGAAAATGCTTATAGTCATAATTTTTTTACTCTAATGTATTTCATTAAAGATAAAATCAATGAATTACTAGAAATTGTGAGGAGAGGTTATAATGAATATAAGGATAAAAGGGAAGAGGAGGATTTAGGTTTTGGCACCCAAACAGTACAAAGATCCTTTGCACTACTGGCAGAGGGGTCTCAAAAAGCTTTAGTTTTATCAGATAAAATTGACACTGTTCAAAATGATATAAATGCGGTTACCGTATCTATTTCTGAAGCTTATCAGGATTTTTCTACTGACGCAACTATTGACGATGAATCTCAAAAGAAATTGGCTCTTTTATTTGATAAGGTTGATGAAATATTAAAAAAAGCTAGTAGCACTCTGGATTCTGTTAAATCCTTATTACCTGGATTTAAAAAGTTAGAAAATATTGCCAAAGTGCTTAAGCCAAGGTTGGAGGCTTTAGAAAGTCAATTGGCAGATTTTTCTGAATTGGCTTCCCTTGGACTTATTTCAGAAAGTCTATCGCATGAACTTAATAATATTACCCAAAGCTTAGAATTAAGAAGTAGGGAATTATCCAATAAATTAAAATCTAGAAAAGAAAAGGATGTAACTGTTCTCACCTATCTGGAACATACTAAAACTTCAATATCTGCGATCAGAAAGCAAATTTCACATCTTGCGCCTTCAATGCGCTATATGCGGGATCAACGTGAAATTTTTTCCATTAAGTCGTTAATTTCAGAACTTATAACCTTTTATAAAGGGAGATTTGAAGGTGGTAATATTAATTTTAAAATTGTAGATTCTTTCAATGATTTTCAGATAAAAGTTAATAGAGGAAAGTTTACTCAAATTTTAGATAATCTTATTCTAAATGCTGAATACTGGCTTAAAGAACATAAGAAATCAAATCCTAGTTTTAACCCAGAGATAAATTTTCGTACCACATCAAATGCATTAATAATTTCCGACAATGGGTTAGGCATTGATAGAAACATTGAGCAAAATTTATTTCAGCCTTTTATAACTATGAAGCCTAGAGGTGAAGGAAGGGGGCTAGGTTTATTTATTGTGCAACAGCTATTAGATTCCAGTAATTGTAATATCACTCTGCTACCAGAAAGAAATGAATATGGTAGACGCTATTCTTTTGCAATAACCTTATCCTCAATAATTATATGACAATTAATGATGTTGCTAATAATTTACACAAGATTTTATCTGAATTAAAGATAAAGAAGGTATATTATATAGATGATGTTTTTGACGGTCCTGATGGATTGGAAGATATTTTGCCTTTGCTTGATATTTCTGGCGTTGATCAGAAAAAGACTAATAAGTTAATGCGGTTGATTCAACCAATTGAAATTAATGATCCATTACCTGTGGTTCAAGATAATTTCAAGGAATTTTGGAGTGGATTAGGAACACCCGAAAAGGATGGTTTAAAAGATAATATTTATAAAGTTTTAGGTCTTACCGCTCCTGAGGGTGATCCGTATAAAAAGGCTTTTTTAACCTTATTCAAAACTGGTGTATTGCAAGCAAACAAATATGAAATTAAATGCCTTACTCCCTCGGATTGGGAAGGTAGCAAAACCGGTATTTTTAATTCATTAAGCGATACAAATAGAATACTATGCCTCTTTGATTTAGATTTGGCTGGATCTGCTGGCTACAGCATGACAGGCCCCAAAAGCGGTATAGGTTTATTAAGTGAATTTATAGAACAAGATCCTAATGATTTTTCTATATGTGCTGTAATAAGTAGTAGAATATCCCTAGAAAATGAAGTTCAATTTTGGGAAAATTGGGTAAAGACCCATTTCCCTGAATTTGAAAAATCGCCAAGTAAATTTTTAACATTATCTAAAGATAGGCTAAATCTAAGTGATCATGGTTATCTTTTTAGTAAAGCAATTCAATATTCAGGCTTGAATTATTATTTTAACAATATTAAAGTTGATTTAATAAATTCGATAAAATGTGCTTCAGAGTTATCAGTTCAAGAATTAGATACTATTTCTTTATTCGACTTTGAACATATTATCTTAAAGTCATCAACTGTGGAAGGAGTTTGGGAGGCAGAAACAGCAGTACGGTTATATGATATTATTCATGAAGATAAGTTAAAAAATAAGTTCATTAGTGATGATTTTAGCTCAAAATTCAATATTGCTAACGAAAAAGCCACAAAGATTAGAAAGGTTATTAGTTCCGAAGCATCCACTTTTACATTAACTAATAAACTTTTAAAATTACGAAATCAAGAGCTATATGAACATGGTCCAATTTTGAATGGGTTGCATTCTCATTTAAGAACTGGTGATATTTTTCAATTAGAAAAACCAAATGGAGAACTAATAGATTTTATTTTAATTGGTCAACCATGTGATTTAATGGTTAGAGCAGACAAAGGTAAACGAAAAGCTAAATCTGTAGATTTAGTCCTTATTGAGAAAATGGTGAAATCAGACTATGAGGAAAATAAAAAGAATGATGATTTTGTTCGAACAATGTTTCCATTACATTATTATAATGATGGGTCTGATGATGTTGGGGTAGTTAAATTTGCTAAAAATTACACTATTAGAATAGATGTATTGGACTTAGCTGTACTTAATAATCAAGGCACATGTACATTAGATTTATCTACTCAAGTTTCTGCACCTAAGCAATTTCATCAACCTTGGATTAAAAGATTTAATGCCTTAATTAAGCAATTCACGGAGGACAGAAATAAACTTGAAAAATACCTAGGGGCAATATCTCATATCACTGATGCGGCATTAAAATCAGAATTAACTGCTGCCTTAATGCCCACAGTAGCTTTTGACAGCTTTGGTCTACCTTCTATTCCTTACAAGGAAGGTATTTATGATTTTAAGCTTAAAAGAATTAGAAATTATAGATTTCCTAATTCAACTTATCTACTAAGCAGATATATGAAATTCTTATCAAGAGAAGCAGAGGAGCACGATTTTGCGGCACCATTGAATTAAATAACCATTGATTTTATAAAACTTTAATTTAAAACCTCTAAAGATTACTATGGTTGCAATTTTTCATAAATTACTTTGTTAAAATAGCTTTAAATTAGATTACCTTACCACCAAAATATCCTCCATCCGGGTTGTATAACACTTTGTACCATAATCCTGCTTCATTTTCCAGGATTTATCCGTGCCTTCCGAAGCTAGTTTTATTACCCCACTGCCCATTTTACCCGTCAGTTTATCCATGGCCAGCATCAGGTCCAGGTGTTTACCCCGGTCAATAGTATCAAATATATTACCTTGCATGGCAGTTGCCGGCCTTATATCATCTAGGTATACTCCGGCTTTTTTATACTTGTACCCATCGCGGTAAATGGCTTTTAAAGCGAGGAGCGCATAGCTTACCAGTTCCAGGGTAGAGTTGGTAGGTACCGGCAGCTTTATGGTTTTGCAATTGTTATATTGGGGTTCATTGGGATTAAACGGGTTGGTTTCGAAGAAAACACTTAACTGGGCACAGCGGCTTTTTTGCCTTCTTAATTTATAGGCGCTGCGCGTCATGTAAGTGGCCACTGCTTCCTGCATTAAATCTAAAGTTGTAACTGGGTGCCCGAAAGACCGGCTGGTACAAATTCCCTTTTTAGCCGGAGGTTCAATTTCCAGATCCGCGCAGGCTTCGCCGCGCAGCTCTTTTACAATTCTTAACCCAACAATGGTTAATTCCTTTTTTGCAAAACTATCGGTTACGTTTGCCAAATCCCAAGCAGTAAGTACACCAAATTTCCGGAGCTTATTGGCATATTGGCGGCCAATGCCCCACACATCCCCCACATCAATAATATTCAGGGCCGCTTTAATATGCGCTTCTGTATTTAAAACCAGTACGCCTTTGGCTTTAGTAGATTTTTTGGCAATGCGGTTAGCCAGTTTGGCCAGGGTTTTTGTTGGGGCAATACCCACACAGATGGGCAAGCCCAACCATTGCCAAACTGTTTTTTTTATGGTGCAGCCGTATTGGTTTAAATCCGTGTTATAGAAATTTCCCAAATCTAAAAAACCTTCATCGATGCTGTAAATTTCCTGGTTCGGGGAGAAGGTGCCCAGCGTGTGGTGGAACCGGGTACTCATATCATGAAATAACGGATAATTGCTGGAGAGAACCTTTACCCCGTATTTGTCAATTATTGGTTTGGCTTCAAAAAGCGGCTGCCCCATAATAATACCTAAATCTTTGGCTTCCTGGGAGCGGGCAATAATGGAGCCGTCGTTGTTAGAAAGTACGGCCAACGGCTTGCCGTTTAAGTGCGGCATAAAAATCCGGAAAATGGAGGCGTAGCAGTTATTAATATCGGCATGTAAAAATAAGCTGGTCATTTCCGGAACCTCCTGGCAATGCCCCGCACCACTCCCCAAA
>Ga0210040_10011081_pt1 | contig 10248 bp, 6 predicted proteins | sample CryGeyCG12114_NA_FD_185462 | JGI IMG/M metagenome (GOLD analysis project Ga0210040, IMG submission 185462) | Groundwater microbial communities from aquifer - Crystal Geyser CG19_WC_8/21/14_NA (SPAdes) (version 2) | ecosystem: Environmental > Aquatic > Deep subsurface > Groundwater | place: USA...
TGCGCCTATCCATCATCGTCGCAACCCTACTCGCTAGCATCGTCACTGCTATGCCGGACCCACTTCCACAAGGCTACAGCGGCCCTTGCTCAAAAGACAACTGCGGCGTCAACGGCCTCAAGTGCAGAAGTCTCTGTGTCGGATGGCCCAACACCGATCCAGCATTGAGGAAGGGATGCACTTGCACCAACGGTTGATTTATTTTTGTGACGATAGCGAGTACGTACTTCGAAATCCATACATCCACATTGAATCTACGACTAACGAAACGCAGATCGACGGGGACGTAAAAACCTCGAAGAATGGTTGCATAATTCACTGGGGCTGGGTAGTAACGATTTTAACGAATGCGTTCGTCGTGTTTACGCGTATGCCTCACTTCGGCGCCTCTTTACTTCTTGAATATATGACTTTATGACCGTTCCCACATATTAGTTTATGCAGTGTGATCCCGCGAAACATATTCATCTTTTTACCATAATTTCCCACTTACTCCAAGTTCTTCATTTAGTCGCTGGAGGCGCCAAACTCGGCGTAGATAATGGGCGCCATTGCCGCTGCAGAATTCCCCGACAACACATTTCCATCCGTAACTGCATGCAGGACGGATTTGTGTACTAGCCGTGGAGTCGCACAGTGCTATGCTGTCCGGTTTACAAGAGGACGTATGTCTCACGGTAATGCAGCTGGAAGAACGACTGTGCGCGTCATCTTACGCAGGCGTGCGTAGACTCGGCCCAACATGTCCCTTTTCAATGCTCTAGTTCGGATGCTTCCTGTCGCTTCGTGGCTGAGAGGCGTCTCTTCGAGGCACATTCGCAATAACATGAGGAGCTTGAACAAGTGCTCTGGTACGGAGCAAGCTAACAACATGAAGATACCGCTTCGTAATATCATGATTCAGTCATCAATCCGGCCAGATAGAGAGCATGCAGACAGAATGGAACGCCACCAAGACCCCGTGAGGAAATGACTCCCCGACACCTCGCTAAAACACAAGAACCCCACTTGGCAATGCACCTCACCGCTCATTGTCCTTGACTCAACCCACCAACGGCGCAATTGATTCAGCGTCAGTCGATTCTTGATCACCACTGTCATGGACGACGTTGCAGCTTCCCATACGCGATGTAGAGAAAGTCTTCTTGCAGGATTTCCGAACCAGTGGCTTGCCACGATATCTCATGGCACGTGTCTTCGCTATTCGCCCGTGAGCGACTGCGTGTAGCGTCCGATGCTGTTCCTGCGCGGGCGGACGATCATCCAAACAATCAAATATAAGCATCCATGACCCAAGAAACGATCCCTTGTGAGCTGGGATGTTCTTGGGGGTGATGTCTCCGTCTCGACTATGTCTCGTGCGTATATATCTGAGGCCTTTGGCGAGACATTCGGATGCTTGCTGGAGGACGGATAACCTGGGGTCGAGGTCCGGGTGGAGCTTCCTGAGAGCAAAGGCAATCATCTGTGGAGCGTCATCACTCATTCCCCTTGAGTGTCCTAGACTACCGGTGTCGTGGACTTTTTGGATACGAGCATAAGCAGCGGAACGGCCTGTAAAGTGGTTGTGAGGAGCAGGAATCTCAGTACGCTGCGGGTACAGATGGCTTCGGACTTGCGACATGACCTGCGTTGAATATCCGCGACATGGCGACGTAGTGCCATGCATGGAGTGGTGTTTGTAGATAGGGCAGTCTAGCTTCCGTTCGTGTTTCTCATTGTCCTGTGTTGAGACGTTGACCTCAACGACGTTGTCAACCCCACTACCACACCAGAAATAGGAGGGATCCGAGGTGCTATTTGTGTAAGGAACGGGGCGAGGGCGGCGTGGGACAAGTGTGGTGGTGCCCGTGGGGGAAGGTGTTAGGGCGCGCCCATGCCGACCGATTGCATGATCTCTCCCTTGCCTGCCGTTGTTGCGCCAGCGGTCATGGAGGTCGTGAGCTTGGTGGTTGGTCGAGTCCATAGTAGCTTCATCTCGTAAGGCTTTGACTTGTGTCCTAGACCGTGATGTGCCATTCGCACCTCCAGCTCTGGTTGGTGCCTGGATGCCTTGTCTGCTCTCCTGCTGACATCGTATCTTCTGACAGATAGGGCCCCAAAATCTCTGTCTTTGTTCCTTGCGCGAAGGCTTTTCCGCAACGGAGCTGTCGGGCTCGGGTTCCTGGTCCGTGAGCATTCGTGGTGCGGCTCTGGGTGGTTCACCGTGGACGTCTTGCTTCATAGGTGGAGGGTGAGCCTCCGGTCCGATCGTCCGAGAGCTGATAATTTCACTCAGGCATTGCAACACGCATCCAGCTGTAGGACGGAGAGCCGGATCCAGGCTAAGCATATTTTCGGTAAGATCCGAAACCTTGGACGTGACGTTACTCCGTGGTTCAGCATACGGAAGTACTGACAATCCCTGTGATTCGTTGAGAAAGGCGTCTCCTGCAATCGTGTCCGGTAGCGCTGACAGGATCCCATGTGTGCGAGGATGGGGAGCGTGTGAGTCGTGGAGAGAACCACCCAGCCATTTCACTGCTTCGGAGAGGACGCACGCAAACGCCCATATGTCGCTTTCCCTTGTTGGTGGACAAATTTGCTGACGTTCGCTGTTGGATGTTTCAGGTGCAGCTGGTGAGAAGTTAGCAAGATGTCTCGTTGAGCAAGGCAAAGTGCGAACATACCATACTTTGGTGTACCGCCCCATTCGGTATGCTGTTCGATACTGGCTGTATGATCGACATCGAAAATCACAGTGAAGCCAAAGTCAGCAAGCTTGAAGGCACCGCCGACATAAATGATGTTTTCGGGTTTGACATCAGCGTGTACACCGTACACGCTCTTCCCTCGATAAGTCTGTGGCTCATGGAGTTTGTGTAATGCTTCGGCTATGTTGGACATCGAGTGCCAAAAGTCCTCGATTTCGTCGGTTGCTTGGGGCCTCGGGTGGCTAATCCAGTAATCGCGAAGATCGCACTCGCCGCATTGTAAGACCAGGTTGTGACGACGCTGTCCGAAACAATCAACATACTCAAACGTTCCGTAACAATGCATGATGCTTGTCGGGGCGTTGGTCTGGGCTTGCAGGAATGTGAAGGCCTCAACTTCCCGCTCAAACAAGCTGAAGTGGCGAGATTCGTACTGCTTGATGATGAATGGCTGGGTTTGGCTTACACTCGAACCCTCGAGCAATGAAGGCATCCGAACCTTGAACATGGAGGCAGTGCCGCCCTGTTTCTTGAGCCGTTCCAGCCACTGAATGGTGGAAAGCTGCTTTGGAGGATCGTGCTGTTGATGAGCAGACAGGAAAGGGAGCGGAACGATGCGAACAGAAGAAGGATAGCCCCGGAAGCCCGAGTAGTCGTTCAGGAACCTGCCCCACAGATCTTCTTGGTCTTCGCCGTCTGGATCTCCGATACCTTGATCGTTCCCATCATCATTGCGGTCATGGTCCTGGCTGCTGGGCCCATCACTATTGCTGCCGCCATTTCCATTGCCATTGTCATCATCGGGCCCATCTTCTCGGAGTTCGTAGCCTTCGTCTTCATTCTCGTGGTTGTCGCCATCGTCATCGTCATCGCCGCCATCGTCATCATCATCCTCGCCAGCGCCAGGAATAGCTTGGATTTGCGAGATGTGAGCATTTTGAGTGAGAGCCGCGAAATGCCCCTTCTTGTAATGCCATTTGAAGTGCATGTTTCGATCCTCCCAGCTGTGATGCCCGTGTGAGCACAACCAACATCGTACGGGAAATTTAGCTTGAATGCCGAGCACTCTGCACCGGTCCAGACTGATGTTCGTATGACCTTTGTTCCTGATGTGTTGACGTAGTTTATCCTCACGCAGGAAGAAACATCCTTTTAGTGAGTGGGCTGGATCACCGCATTGCGTACAAATCCAGAAGTTCTGGGGATAAACGATTTCCTCATGCCGCCTTGCGTCTGCAGCGGTTCGAAAGCGACGACCGCAGCCGATTGTACATATAAATCTTCCAGCTTGGACCTCATGAGCACGGATAGGTCCGCATCCTTTGAGAGCCTGTTCGGTGATGAAGCTCTCTATCTTTTTCCGCAGAGCCCGATTCATGCTATGGTGTGGTTGAAACAAAGCACGAGCTGCTATATTCTCTGAAGAGGCCGAAAGGTTCATAGGAGCTTTGCCCTTGATACATCCGTTGGCATGAGGGAGTTTGTTGAAGCACGAGTTTTGGGCTGCTGGCATATCCTGTATATCGGACATGGGAGGGAAATGGAAGTCGCTAGGGCCTGCGAAGTTCGATCGACTGGGACCTGGTGCGTAAATATCGAAGTTTGGATCATGGTTAAGAGGAAGGGGAAGAGCGAGAAGCGCGTCGTCGTGGTTTAGACCCTTATCTGGGCCTACAAACGCTTCAGTATTGGTGAAAACGTCTGAAACATCGTCGGCGACCTGCAGAGCTGTTTGTGGCTCTTGTGATGGAAGAGGCTCTTCTTTCAAGGAGGGAAGCCACATCATGTGGTCCATCACAGTACCGGTCTCAGGGCCATGGAAATGGCTAACGCCGTGGCGATGGTAGGTCAGCTGCATGGTGATGGCCTCCTCCTTAGCATCCAAGAGCCCGCGAAAAAGCAAGATATCCGTATCATTGGCAGTGCGACCAATGTTGGCGACCCAAAGGCGCAGAATCTCATTCTGCCAGTCCGCTAAAGCGCCTTTCAAAGGAAGGTTTGGCGCCGTATTGGACGTCACAGTACCATAGAATCCAGAATCGTATCGCAAATCCTCAGGCACGGGTTGACTATTGGTGTAGCCGAGCTATATACCATCAGTGTTCGTAAAGAGAGGTCTCAGACGTCTGTCGGAACACATACATCAATCGGAAGTTGCTGGATGTTGTCATTCCAGGTCGCGTCGCTACCGCCACCTGTATGGGACGTGTTTCCGCCGTCACCTCCCCGGAGCATGCTTTCATCGGTCCCGAAGCGCTGGCGGATCCCTCCTGAAATACTGTTACAAATGAAGTGGGCGTCCATCTTGAAGCGTGGGTCGGTTTAGTGCTGTTATGTGAGCTAGTATCTAATACCACTGTAGTCTGAGTATTCTGAGATATCAATTCTTGGTGACAACGGTGTCTTATTATGAAGGCGGGTGAAGGAAGGCTGAGCTCGTCAGGGCAAGGGCACTGCCAAGACATTTCTTGCCCTTTGCTGCGTCCTGCACGCCCTCGCTAACCCACCAATAATCGTGCCTAGAGTGTGTGACTGAAGCAGCGGTGCGGGCGGCACGAGACTGTTGCTGGCTTAGTCAGAAATGATGATACTGCAATAGCCACGAGGCTCGCATCTCGTCAAATGGCGGGTATCGTGCCGTAGCCTTTTGAGCGTCGTCGCTGATCGAGTACATGAGGTGAAAGACCTTGACTCTGCAAGCCTCGCTCGATGCAAAATTGCCTTCTCCACATTTTTGTTTCTCTCCACCAGACAGAGCATCTTGAAATGTCACCGGCATCGCCGCGAGATCATCTAGAGGTGAAAAGTTCAGACCGTTCATAAACTCGCGCGGCTGTCGTGCCATGATATCCAGTCTCGACTACCAGCCAAGGATAACCGTACCTAGGATTCAGCGCCGACTAGGTCATGCTGCGTGAGTAGTAGCCACATATAGCTGCTGCTCGGGCCTTGAGCAGTAGCGCATGCATCGAAAGAGCCGTGAACTCGCTCGTGATGAATGAGCACGCTTCGCGAGCTGGATAGAAAAGAGTGCATTTTGATGCGCGTGTGTGTTGTGGCAGGACTCTTCGCTCATCGGAGCACATGAAATTATCCCAGGACAGGTGCGATCCTTGGCACGATTGTATTACCCTAGGTATTTTTCTCAAAGGGAAACGTTGACATCCTTGTGTAGTCCCTCTAATGGCCAAGTACGAGTTCCGGTCGATAGCGGAGCCAACAAATGCATTGTCAAGCCTGTCATGTTCCGGAAACAGCACGGAGTCCAGATTGCAGTCGCGTGGTCGGGCGGGTGCATGCTTCGATCATGCTGCAGGGTGGACGCGGGAAGTCGAACTGCATCATGTCGCCTATGCTTGGTCGACAGATCGATCGAGGATGCATATCAATCGCGATAGTAAGAATGGAGTCGAGATGGATGGTGTCAACCAAGTGCGATCATGGTGGATGTTTGTGTGGAGGTCACGTGTGAACGCCTGAAGGGGCCGAGCTTGAGCTTGTGAAACTAGCAATTTTTGAGGTCCGAGCGTTGGACTCGTCGTACATCAAACAGCACGGCGATCGAAGACAACACCCCAGACCTCGTGTCACGTCTACATTGCGATCACATGTTCTTCTGTACTATTTGCAGATCTGTTTGGCAACATGTGCATAGGCGCCGACCGCTTGCACGGGCACGGCGCGTAGATGATGCTGTGCCACATTTGCGCAGCCATTCTGCCCCTCGTTCTTGACAACCATCGGCACTACCGTGCCCGTGCGCGCAACGCCCCACGTCGCGCAGCGCCCTATGAACAACATACTTACTACTATAAAAATAAGGTTATTATAATAGCTATAATAGCTCTTTTAATAAGATTTTTTAGTAGAAAGACTTATAATATACTTATAAATTATTTATATTAATTATATTTACGTAAAAGTTAAATAGTATAGCTATAAGAGTTAAGTTTAAGTAAAGTAGCTAATATAGCTTCTAAAAACTATATAATAGTAAGAGAACTATATAAGTATTTCTTAAGCTTATACTTTACTAAAGGCGCTTATAAAGCTTTATACTTACTTATTTAAGTAGTTTAAGATACTTTCTTAGTATTTTAAGCTTTAATTTTAGCTATATAAGTAGCTACTTATTTAGCTTTTATTTAATCTTTTACTACTTTAGCCTTCTCTCTTACTATATATCTCTCTTTAGCCTCTTACTCTTAGAAGAGCTTAGTAGCTACTTAAAGCTCTTTTTTATTTACTTTTATATACTTCTTTTTATACTTTTAGTATTATACTACTACTTTATAAGTATAAGCTTCTTTTAGTTTATATAGTAACTAGAAGATAATATTACTATAATACTCTTTATACTACTATAAGTTAAAAAGTTTACTATACTTCTTATAGCTTTTTTTTATAGTAAGAGTATCTTTTAGGCCTTTATTTTTATAGCATAGTAGCTTATTTTAAGCTATAAGTAAGTAGAGTATTTAAAAGAGTATCTTAAAGTCTTTTATAGTAGTATCTTTTACTATAAAGTATATAAAATACTCTATATAATACTAATTACTCTCTCTAAGTACTAAAAAACTTACTTTACTTCTTCTATACTTACTAGAGCTCTCTTTCTTAAAGTATTTAAGTATAGCTTCTAGCTCTATAAGCTATATACTAGTAGCTTTAAAGAACTTAAGAATTATCTTAGTTATAAAAGTAGACTACTAAGTACTTTAAAATAGTAAGAAAAAGTCTCTCTTTATAACTAAAATAAGCTCTTAGCTTTTTTAGAAGTAGCTTAAGAAAATAGAAAAGTAGCTACTTAAAAAAAGTTTAAAGTAAATAATATTAAGTAGCTAAAGTATATAAGTACTATAAAAAAGAAATACTACTAAGAGTATATAATAAGAGTTATAGTAGTTAATAAACTCTTTTATAAAGTAACTTCTATAGCTATTAAGTATAAAAAAACGCTAGTCTTTCTTTTAATACGCTTTCTACTTTATACTATAATTAAATACTTACTCTAGCTAAGCTAATTTAATATTATTATTTATCTATCTAGAAAAAGATAAAGCTATAAAAATATTATATTACTTAGCTTTAATAGTAGATACTTATAATACCTATAATAAGCTATTTACTAACTAATAAATAAATCTAAGTAAAAGAGTACTTTTATTTATATAAATAGCTATAAAGAGAGTAATCTACTTATAAGAGCTATCTTAGAAAGCTATAGTAACTTCTTTTTTTTTTTATATCTAATAGCTAAATACTTATTTAAAGTAGCTAAGTATACTAATTATAAAGCTTTTCTTATCTATATTATATATATAGTAAAGCTCTAAGCTATACTAAATAAGCTTAGAGTATAGTAGCTTAAAGTATACTTTATACTTATTTTTAGAGTTAGCTTTATAGTATATAGCGTCTATCTTAAAAGTATACTTAGAAGTAAAATACTTACTATTTTAGTATAAGAAGTATATTACTTAAGTATCTAATATACTTTTAGAGGTAATTTCTAAAGTAAAATTTTATATTATTTCTTTTATAAGTAGTAGTACTTACTTAGTTAAGCTTCTAATATACTATATAAGCTTATATTCTTATTATAAGCTAAGTAGTTACTACTTATAATCTTTAATATCTTATAAGTACTAATAGCTCTTATATCTTTATATTAGTATACTATTTAATATATTAAACTTATAAGTAATTTTATAGTATAAATAATATTCTCTTAGTTCTAGTAATTTAATTACTATAATTATATTATTAATTAAAGCTATAGTAGTTAAGTTATAACGCGTTAAAGTAAGTAGCTTATCTAGTATTTTAGCGATTATACCGTGCCCTACTACTAGGCGACCGCGGTTACTTAGCGACCGCGATTTACTAGTAAATCTAAAAACTTAAATAAATTATAACTTTTTAACTAATAGACTTATTAAGAAACTTTCTTAGAGAGAGTTATACTTTAGATAGTTCTAAAGACTTTTAAAATTTTAGTTTTTTAAAATAATATAATATAAAGTACTTAAATTATAAAAGAAGAAAGAAGATTTTCTAAGTTATATACTTTATTAAATACTTTTATTAATACTTAATAATATATACTAATAATTTAATATATTATATTATAGTATATAAGCTATAGTTTAAGCTACTTACTTATAGTATAACTATTATTAAACTTAAATAATAAAGCTTAAAGTAATATTTTATTTACTTATTTATATATCTATATATATACTACTATACTTAGTACTATTAAGCTATAACTTATATAGCTTTAGATATAATAGCTATAAATACTATATTTAAAATTATAGCTTAGTAACTATAGTATATTATTTATAATTTATACTTAAACTTAAATTTTTAAGAATTTTTATTTTATTAATATAAACTAAAATAAAATAATATAATATACTATATAACTAGTTATATATATTCTATACTTACTATAATAGCTTATATAAACTTTTAAGTTTATTATATATAGTATTATAAGCTTATTATATATTTTATTACTTACTTTAGTAATATAAAGTATTTAAGTATTATAATAGTATATATATTATATATAACTTAAATAAAGCTTTTATATACTATATATAAGCTATAAAAAGATTATATAAAAATATAAAGTCTAAATAATATATATATTATACTTAAATTAAGTAAAAGCTTTTTTAATAAAAAGCTTTTATTATCTTCTATAATAAGCTAATATACTTAATAAATATTATTATTTTTTATATATATATACTATTAGTAGCTTATATAAAAAGTTCTATTAGTATTTAAAAGTAATATTAATAGTTTAATTATTAATATATAGCTATAAAATAAATATAGTAAAATTATTTTTAAACTTTAATAATTATACTAATATATAATATTATACTATAATTTTTAAATATATATATAGCTTATAAGCTATATAATAGCTTTATAAAATATAAAGCTTATAGTAGTAGTATTTATAAAGTTATTTAATAAAAAACTTTTTACTTTTTACTTAGTATAACTAGTATAATTTAATACTATATAACTATATATATAATAGCTATTTACTAAAAGTAAAATTTTAGACTTATAAATTAAATATTTTTTTATAACTTATATATATAAAGTTTTTTAATAAATCTTTTATTTAAATAATAAATTAATATTTTACTATTTATTATAAAAAAGCTTTTTACTTAAATAACTTTATTAATATAATAGTTATAAGAAAAGTAAAATTCTTAATTTATAGAGCTAATAGTATACTATAACTTATATATATAAAGTCTTATTATATCTCTTTTATTTAAAGAGTTATAATACTTATAACCTTAGTAAATTGCGGTCGCTAAGTGACTGCGATCGCCTAGTGGCGGGGCACAGTAGGGCGCTGCGCGACGTGGGGCGTTGCGCGCACGGGCACGGTATTCACAACTTCGCACCACTGCAAACTCTCGCACGACCCATTCACAAAAATGCGCCGATGGATCGATAGAACGTTGCGACGCGAGAAGACGACTGGAGAGGCCAAAGTAGAAAGACCAGCACAGCC
>Ga0210040_10011082_pt1 | contig 10248 bp, 9 predicted proteins | sample CryGeyCG12114_NA_FD_185462 | JGI IMG/M metagenome (GOLD analysis project Ga0210040, IMG submission 185462) | Groundwater microbial communities from aquifer - Crystal Geyser CG19_WC_8/21/14_NA (SPAdes) (version 2) | ecosystem: Environmental > Aquatic > Deep subsurface > Groundwater | place: USA...
AACGCATTTCTCTCCCATCAAGATCGTACTTTTATCGCAATCCGACTGACATTTATCACTCTTGAATGAAGCCCAATCATCACATTTACAACTGTAATACTTTTCTTGGGCTATAGATGCTTGAAAATAGTCTGAGCACATGAAATGGCTACAATCACCTGTTCCAAATAATTTCAAATAGTCACATATTTTTCATCAAATACGACCCTAAAACATGCTATAATATCAACCATATTTGAAAACCTCGAAAGTCTTTGCGAGCACTAGGACAGTCTAACTGCACTGATCCACCATTTGGATAAAAATCCGCATGACCTATTGCAGTCTCCAACCCCAGTTTTCCTGAGTTGCAATGCATGATGTCAACGAATTCTGCGTCCGTTTTCTCTAAAATTAGATCTTTTGCGAAAAACATTCCATACGCTGGACCAGCTGGGTCGATTCCTTCATATACAAAATCGATTGGCCTCTTCTACTTGCCCCTTTTATTGAAATTATTTTTTTTATCCAAAAGTTAAGTTACCAGTGATGCGACCGACTTCCTCATCTCGGTTATTCAAGCGACTTCCCATGTTTCCACAGATGTGAGCGCCCATACCGAATCCTTTCAAAAGTTGTATGTTATTTAGTTTCCAAAACCAGCCAATTTTTTAGAATTTAATAAATATTCGCTTACCAACACAATGAACTTTGCTCAGACTACTGAGAAAGTCATGAGATTTTAGCTTCTTCACAAATCCTGCGACTACAGAACCTAGCAGCGGCAATTCTGGATGCTCCATACTTCAATAAATTAATCTCCAGTTAATAAAAATTATTATTGAGATATGTCATCATACTGTAATTGCACTAATATTTGTAATTCATCCAAAGTGGTATTGTTGCCTTGAAGAAGACAAATTGTCTTTGAAAGCTTCAAATAAAGAATAAAAACCTTCCGGTCTAATTACTCAACTAATCTCAATAAGTTATTTAAAATTTACAACAGGAATGATTAATGATGAAAATTTTTTTCATTCACTACTTGTTTTACCGGAACATTTGAAGATCCCCGATAACGGACCAATCTACGACGAAGATGTTACTGTCTTTCCCTTCTCTTATATACTCTGTAACAAAGTTAGGCAAATTCCATTTCATGTCAGAAGTTTTAGTTTAGTCTGTACTACAAAAACTCAATAATCCTATAAATGTATATATACCATCTTTAATGTCCAACATTCTACTAGTAGCAGAAGTGTTTTCCAGTCCTGGCCACCCATGAATCAAAATTACTACTGGCAAATCCTTTACCCATTTGTCTTCAAATTTTTTCGTTTTAATATCATCTTCAGCTTTGATTTCAAAACCATTAGAACGCCCTCTACAAGGAAAAAAAAGTGTGATACTTTCCGTATCTATTTTTTCCTTTTAGACCTATTTTCGTACTCTTACCCTTGTTTGTTAAACAATAAAAATAGAATACGTCGACTGTCGCGCTCTAATTTTTCCTGCGCTTCTTCCCTTTCTCGCGTCTTCTCTCGCATACTATCGGACACTTTGTTCATCAGATAAGCACCGCCGAGACCGAGTCCTGCTGCGCCTGCTGCTAGAGCCGTGGCCGTCAGGAAAAATCGGCCAGATTTATTCCTTTTCACTAAATGGCCATCACCATCATCTTCTAAGTTTCCTAAATTATCGTCACTATTCTTTCCTATTCAGGAATTAAAAAAAATATTTCTTACTAATTTTAAAATCTAAGCGGTTTTTACCTGGAAAGTTCTCATTATCCTAAGGATTACCTAGGATTTTCTTAGCGTCATTTCCTTTGTGAACTTTTGCTGCACAAAATTCAAGAAAACTAATGACATACAGCGTAGCGAAAAATGTATACACACAAATGAGCTTCATAGCGTCGAAAAGTGAAATATTTGACGCTTGTCCACAATGGTATTTATGAGTTGACGGGTTCAGTCAACATTATAGGACAAGGAGTGAAAAATGAGCTCAGGCTTCCTCTTTGTTTCATCAAAAGGTTTTGGTGTGTACAAATTAAACGATTGTAGCAGCTCTTTATTGTTTTACAAATACATAAGTATTGCAAGGTAACTTGCACCTACATAGCAATATTAAATATCATTAGAAATAGATAGCTTATTATCCATAGGCAATGATAAGACAGGCTTTGGTTAGTCAATAGTGTCAATGAAAAGAACAATGATTTATTGTAATTTAAGATTTTTTTAAGATCATTTTTAAAAAGGAGTTTTTGCAACCACTTTAGTGACTTTAGCGATCAAAGTAGATGCAACTTAGTTAGCAATAATATGGACTTTTAAGAGCGGATAGGCTTTCAAAAACTCTTTTTCAATTGGATAACTTTTCCTATTTATTAAAGTATTTTTCTAATAATATATTACAATTACACGGTGCGAAAAATATAAAGTTTTCAAATGAACCACTTCATTTTTCAATTTCCTATTTCAGATGAATTCATGAGCAATAATAGAATTTAAAAAAATCAGAAAGTATGTATTCATGATGGTTCAGTTTAAGAATTTTCCCGAGAATCTTCTTTTGAATCTTGTCTACTACTAGGGATGGAATTTTTTCCTTTTTCCAAGTATGGTTTATATGCTTTGAGAAAATATGCTCCTCTTGCGCTACAGAAGAAATTATTATTAGATAAATACTTACTCAGCTTGGGCTTACTACATGGACTTAAATTTGTACCATAAAATAAAAATCATTATACCTGGGATCGCATTTTTCTCCCATTAAGATGGTATTTTTATCGCAGTCCGAGTCGCATTTTTTGTTCTGAAATGACTTCCAATCGGAACATTCACAGCTGTAATACTTTTCCTTTGCAATAGAGGCTTGGAAAAAATCCAGGCACATCAAATGGCTACAATCACCTATTCCAAATAGCACAATTGATTATAAATATTCAAACATTTTTTGAAAAAAAAAATAATAAAAAACTTATCTAACCTCGAATATCTTTAAGGACACTAGGACAATCTAATTGATTAGCTCCACCGTTTGGATAAAAGTCCGCATGACCCGTCTCACGATCAATGCCTTGTTTACCTTTGTTACAATGAATGACATCAACAAATTTTGCGTCTTTTTTATCCAAAATTTTCTCTTCATCAATAAATACCCCGTATGCAGGACCAGCTGGGTCGATTCCTTTACAAAAGTCTCTTCTTAATAACTGATTTTGATTCGAGGTAGTAAAATATTTAAAATTTAAATATCACCAGTGATGCGACCGACTTCGTCATCACGGTTTTGCACGCGGCTTCCCATTTCTCCACACATGTGAGCGCCGATACTGAATCCTTTAAAAAAATATTCCATTCGGTAATTCGTTACAAAATTCTGTTAAAATAACTAAGTAAATCACTTACCAATACAGTGAACTTTGGAGAAATTAGGAATAAATTCACGGGATCTTAGCTCCTTAAGAAGTATGGCGAGTCTCCGACCTATCAATTCTACTTCTGGATGCAGCAAACTTTAATTTAAAACAAAAATTGGTAAAAACTTTAATAATAACAAACTAAACTTATTGAGCCCAATTTATTTTTCATAAATTACCGAAACATTTTATCATCTTCCAGGATAGACCAGTCTACGACCAAAATGTTACTGTCATCCCCTTCATTTATATACTCTAAAACGAAGTTATGGATTTAAAATTCACATTTTTAGTTGTTAGTTAGTTCTAAAAACTAACTAACTGCAAACTTATATTTGAGGCAAGTCATGGGATCTTTACCATCTTTAATGTCCATCATTCTACTAATAGCAGGAGATTTTTCCAAATCTGGCCAGCCATGCACCAAGATTTTAACAGGCACATTCTTCACCCATCTCTCTTCAAAATTTTTTGTGTCAGTACCATCGTCTGCACCGATTTCCAGACTATTAGTAAGACCTCTATAGTGAAAAAGTAATCATTGAATTTGAAACCTAACTTTACTATTACTGTGAGTGTGAATGCAATTTTTCGCGGAAGCTGCTAAAGTCTTACCCTTGTTTGTTAAACAATAAGTATGTAATACGGTGACTGTCACGTTCTAATTTTTCCTCCGCCTCACCAGTTTTTGATCGGATATCTTTTGCAACCTTGGATAGAACCAATGCTGTCAGTAAAAATCTGCCAGATTTATTTCTCTTCCCATGACCATCGGTATGATCCTCCTCTACGCTTCCTGCGCTGTTGAAACTGCCATCTTCTACAGAACACATAAGAGACAATTTTTAACTCGGCTTTCGTGCATTACAAGAATGTAATAGGATTTTTTATGATAATCATGAAGACTACGATCAAACTGTAGAGAACGGAACTAAAAGTCCACTATAAAGTCTATGAAGTGTTTTTTTTTACCTGAAGGGTCGTTGTCGGAGCTCTCCCTACTCTTACGACCAGCTTCAATGAATGCATCCTCATTGTAATCACTCGCGAGGCCATGATTTTTGGCCCTTGATAATCCGAGGATACCAATTGTGTATAGCGTAACAAAAGCAATCGCACAAGCGAGCTTCATCCTTTATAAAAATATGAAAATGTGACACCCTCTGTTCTATAATATTTATGGATTGATGGAATAAGTCGCCATTATGGGCAAGGTAGAACAAATGAACATTTCCTCTTTGTTAATCAAAAATTGATTGTTACGCCCTGCCTTATTGTTTTACAAATAGAATGTAATGTATCCACTCCTTTATTAATATAGTCTAATCAAATAAACAATAGAGTCCCTCCAAGCTTTAATAATAAACTAGATGTATCTACTTATAACAAAGTATGTTCATAGCAAAAACGCATTTAACTATAGCTATATTAAATTGAAGCAGAAGAGGTAGACACAACAACATTTGTTAGGTAAAAAATTGTTTTACAAGTCAGACCAAAAAAATGAAGTTTATCGAAAAAATATTTCAAGTCCAACGAGTTTGTAAGTTGTAATAATAATCCATGTTAAAAATTTGGTCGGAGTCATTAAAACATAAACATACGAACTCAAGGGACTTAATATTTCCCAAAAAAATTGTTTCCTTTGCTAGTTGATCTTCAAAAAATATTTTCCTCGGCTCCTGAAAAATTAAGTAGTAAGTAGTGTCAGTGTCAATACCATGAAGTTACCAGTACCATGATATTTATTTTCTGTTTAACAAGTTTAACCTGGTGTCACAAGCTTCTCCCATATACGCTGTATTTTCGGGATCCTCACAATCACATAAACCTTGCGTAAAACTTTCCCAATCGTCACAATTATACGCTTTATATAACTGTTTTGATTCCGATCCTATCGAGTTGGTGAAGTATATTACGCATTGCAAATGGTTACACACTTGATCAAAAACAGGCAAAAATGAGCAACCCTCTTGGGTTATACCACCATCGGGAAAAAAATCGGCGTGTGCAACTGCTAGTTTAGTTCCGAGCTGGCCACCATTGCAATGCAATACATCTACAAACGATGCATCTGAAATATCTAGATAGGAGGATTTTTTCTGATTTTTTTTGTAAAACCCAGGTCGAGCAGGATCTAAGCCTTTAAACACAATTGCATGCATTAATTTATAGAGCGAAAAAAAAAGTTTCCTTTGAAATGCCAACAATCTATTTACCAGTTATACGACCAACTTTTTTCTTAATTCTGTGATGTAGTTTATGTCCAGCTACACCGGCGACCTAGTGGGCAATGGACATTCAGTATTAGATTAAATTCTTCGTTCGTGAAATACTTAATTCACAATGTAGGGAGTATCTCTGTGCAGAGATCACTCTATTACTTACGTGTGCTCCTAAACTGAATCCTGAAATACACAAAAATATTTTTTTGGTAAACTTACAATGTCATTTTTATATCTCACGAATATAAATCAAGGAAACGAATCTCAGTTAGTTGAATATATTTTTATTGAATTTGATTTTTTTTAAATTTAGTCATATGGTTGTTGAATTTCCCATTTGCTTGAAGTATTACAAACTATTTTGCTCTAAAAAATGTCACAAAAATGTTACATTTGATATTTAAAGTTCACTCACTCATTTCAACGAACCAAAAGAGACGCTATAATATCTTTGAAGCGTGCGCAGTGAGTAGCGAATGCAATCCATCTCTCACTTTTGCTTTTCCACTACTGCGCAACTGCGCATGCACCACTCCATTATTAATATGAGCTCTCTACACTAACTAACATTAAAGTAATAAGATTTAAGTGTAAAGTGCAGATTTTTTACCAATTAAGTGAATTTTTTCGGGGTCAAGTATGGATCCCTCATTAATCCATTTCTGTAAAACTTTTGAGACAGCTTCACCTGCAATTTTGGTATCCCTTGCAGCATTGAAGTAGTAAAATGTCTTGGTTAGGTTTCTCCAATCAACTAATACGATGTTTGCATCAATTTCGTCGTTTTCGAGGTATTCTTTTTCAACAAAGGAAAAAATAAATATGTTAAGATATTAATTATATTGAACTTATAGTAGAGTTACATTTTCAATTGATTGTTCATTACTATCTTTAATCATTTTCATTCTTGAAATTCCAACTGTGGTCATATGGAGAGTTTCTAGTGGTGTGAAGCCATGAATGATCATTTTTAAATCTTTATTTTTGTCCCAGTTAGTATCTTCGAGATTCCAATCCTGTAGAATTTCACCTTCATTCTTACTATGAATGAAAAAATACAAGACCTTATTCTTATTCACTTATTATTATTTATTAGTTCTTATTGTCATATTTTGGACTTTGTACGTTTTAAATGTTCTGGATTTTACTTTTGTTTTGTAAACAGGAGCAATTCTATTTTCTTTTTTGCGCTAGAATCATCTTCGTCTGTGTGTCTCTTTTTTTTGTGAACACTTTCCCCGGTTTGTCCGAATAAACTCGAAGTCGCAAAATCATTAATTTTACTTAATGCATTAAAAACCATCTGAAATGACCCGCCTAACAAAAATATTTATTTCATTTAGAAAATTCAAAAACATGATGATAAAAAAGTTTATCAGAACAGTTACTAATGGGAAATTATGTTTCAGTTCATGTTTTTAGTTCTACAGTGGATGTATAATTATTATTACCTGCTGTGGTATCGACGCCATTTGCTATCCCGCTAATCAGGATTATTGACGACATCAATGAGACTGTAATTTCAAAAACTTTCATAGTTCTGTCTGGCTGAGATAAATGCACTGGCAGATATTATATTTTTTAAACTTTTTTACAACAGAACAAAAGAATTAAAAGACTTCTTTTCTGTAAGCAATCTTCAAGAGCGAATTATGGCAATCAACTAATGTATAAACAGCATAAATATTCATATAGTTTTCCGGTATTTAGTTGTACTCGAGCTAATAGTCAATACTAAAAATGTTGTCACAACACAAGTGCAGCACTACAGAAGAAATGCTAACTGAACATGATGCACTTCCTGGAATTATTATGAATTAAAGAGAACCATTGATGCAAACAAAGTCCTAAAACAATGTTGACGACAATATCGAGATGTTCCTCAGCTGTTTTTTAAAAGAAATAGAATATAGATTTAAATATTTTATTAAAAAATATCAAAAAGTTTAAAGAAATATTTTACAAATTGACTAAATCTTTATTGGCGTTGGCATATAATAATCCTGCCTCATTTATCACGATCCTCTGTTTTCTTGGTCAGCCATGTGTGTTACCTTCATTATCGTGATTCAGAGTTTCCATTATTTCTCATTTTCTAGCATTATCATTTATGCAGATGTAGGAAAAATTTTCCTTTCGTCCTGCATGTAAAACGATTAGTCGCAGTTTATAATAATCCAGACCAGTATATGAAAAATTATTAGAACGTCAAACATTGATGTTTTAACATGGTTAATAATGAAGCGCAAAAAATAAGCAAAAGACAAAAAATAATTATTATATGAGATTCATAATTTAAAGGAGAAATTGAATGAACCATTGGGCACCTTGGATCACAACACCTTTCTCCCATCAGAGCCCTTTGATGTGGAAATTGACACAAGCATTTATGCTTTTTAAATGTCGTCCAATTTGAGCAACGGCATCCAACATATTGCGCCCCATATATTGATTTTTCAAAATAATCAATGCTTTTCATATGATGACAGCCACCTGCGGACAAATTATAATTCAAATTTCAAAACAGCAAAAGGCCCAATCGTTTATCTTGTCGTTCTCAAAGAGCCTATTCTACTCAATATGAATAAAACGCCCTCTATACTTTTTCGTGGAACTGAATATTCTCTAAACAAAGAGAGTTGGCAACTTGGCTGCTTTTGGCCTCCATTGGGGTAAAAATCCACAGTCCCAGAAGTTACTGCAGTTCCAAATTCTCCACGCAAGACCTGTCCCATATTTGTACTAAACATATCCAATAAAACATTTTTAAATCCTGTAAATTTGTGACAGATTTAAGGAACATGTAAAGCATGTTAAGAACACGGAAATTTTGCAAACTCAACTGTATAATATCTACTAAAAATGCATCAGATCCATCCAATCTGTGGCTAAGGGGGACATTACTGTCAAAACCTGGACCCGCAGGATCCAATCCAGTAATCCTCCCGACTTGCTCTTTACCATTGTGGCTCGTTTTCACAAACTGGCCAGCAATACCTGCTACCTAGTATTGAATTTTCACTATTTTAAGAATAAAACTGTAAGTGAATGTATATAAAAAAGTAAATTACAAACCTGAGCTCCTAAACTAAATCCAATCATATGTACATAGGAATAGTCTGGTATAAAGTGTCCTAGCCTCAGGAAAACAATAAATTCTCCAATACGTTGACCAACTTTTTCGGCATATAATGCTGAATTGAAGTATAAAAATTCTCGTGAGAGTGCTCCCCAATCCACACATATGATATTGAAGGATGTATCATTTGAATTTTCGGATCCCAAATTCAAATATGCTGTGGAAAAGTTTTTTTCCAATCAGTTAAAACGAAGATTTAAAGTTTACAAACTTGCCATATATTTTGTTGTACTTACCATCCCGAACAGGCCGTGGAAAATCTTTGGAATAAACATGTTGACTCCACCCGTGAATCAGAATTTTCACGGGTTTCTTGCTATTGAAACTGGATAGACGAAAACTGTGTAAATCATTGACTTCTAAAACTTCTTCTCTAATCCCATTAAGAGCATAATTGTCTTCATTGTCTTCGGATTGTGATGAAGACTCCAAAGATTTTTTTCGGTCTTTTCCTTGCCTTGAGTACAGAAGGAATCTCAGCGTATTTACATCTTTGTCTACAAAGGGCATTGGCATTGCTGGCAACAAAGATTTCAGCTCTAAATCTTGAATCGCAGGACTCATTCTCGATACCGCATTTTCTAAGAAAATTTACATGTTTTCTAAAGCTCTTGATATTTCTAATTTAGTTAGTTCGCTGCAATTTAAAATGAATTACAAACCTACTAAATCTTGAAACTGCAAAATGGGAACAACAGAAGATGTAGGAGTAACTACTAACAGGAAAAATAAAAGTATCCAACTAATTATGTACTTCCACTTCCACATTTTGACTATGACACTGTGCCGTCTAAATTCACACTGACATTACTATTTTCCCGTGACATCAAATTCATCTCGTGTTAGGCTGTAGATGCAAAAAACAGCCGTAAATCATTAAAAAATATTCTGACTATGTACTCAGACTAAAAATAAACGGATATTCCGTTACCAGTTCTTTAGACACGAAACCAATAAAATTAATGTTTGGTTTCAGACGAATATAAAGATCTAGCGTTTTCGGGCTGGGGTGCCAATTTTATTGCGGGTTGCGGGTGCAGGCACAGGTCCTTTTATTAACAATAAACTGCCGTGAAAAACACACAGTACATGTTTAGGTCATGATCTTTTGCTAGTCAGACATATCATGTTGTTCTGTAGTACAATTTATTTGTGCGATGAGTAAACAAGTAAGGTCATGGGAATTTTTGCTACCCACCTCTTTGTTACTGTCGTTTGCTATAAAAGGTAACGGCAGTTGAACTCATCATGTGTGTATTTTTGTAGAGTACCTAAATATATGTAAATACTGCTAGTACTGCTGTGTAATCATTGTATCCCAACATGGTACAATGGGTATTCAACAGCACCACAGTAGTAAACTACATGCTTCACACACTTTTTCAATTTTTTGCTAAATACTGATTGATCTCTTTCGAAAAAGACGTTTATGGAAGCTAAGAAAAAAATGGGGGAAAGCTGGTTTCTGGGGTTTCTTA
>Ga0210040_10011083_pt1 | contig 10246 bp, 8 predicted proteins | sample CryGeyCG12114_NA_FD_185462 | JGI IMG/M metagenome (GOLD analysis project Ga0210040, IMG submission 185462) | Groundwater microbial communities from aquifer - Crystal Geyser CG19_WC_8/21/14_NA (SPAdes) (version 2) | ecosystem: Environmental > Aquatic > Deep subsurface > Groundwater | place: USA...
CGCCGCCGGCGATCGGCGTATCGGGGGTGACCGAGTAATCGAAGCTCGGCAAAACATAGGGCTGCTTGTCGGCAACTGAATCATCGTTGCTGTCGAGCACTTCTTCCTGAACCTGGAACTTCATCGCCCGCAGATCGAAATAGTTCCTGTCATTCAAGCCGGTCAGGTAAGCTTCCGAGCGGTGAACAAAGGTCGCGTAGCGGTCGAGCCCATAGGTGTAAGCGAAGTTCTTGTCGGTTTGGGCGAGCACGTCCCAGCCGAAGGTCCAACGCGGATTGATGCGGAAATCGCCCTTCGAGGTGAAGGCGCCGCGAAATTCTTCCTGGCTGTCCACCGTGTTCGCATCGAACGCGTCGGGATCCGCCTGATTGATGCCCGCGATCCGCAGGTTGTATTCGCCATTGTTGAACTTCTGGCGCCATTCGACCTCGCCCATGAATCCTTGCGTTGAATAAGCGCGCGGCGTGAGCGTCAGGTCGTAGCTCGGCGCCAAGGCGATGTAGTAGGGCACGCCCACGCCAAAGCCGAGTTCGTCCTTGTAGGCGAAGGTCGGGAACAGGAAGCCGGTCTTGCGCTTCACCGTCGGGTCCGCGACCTCGAAGGCCGGCAGGTAAGCAATCGGGAAGCCGAACATCTCAAAACGCGCGCGCTCGAAGCGCACAACCTTAGTCTGGCCGTTCCAGATGATCTTTTTGGCCTTGATACGCCAGATCGGCGCCTTGTCCGGCTTTTCCTCGCAAGGCTCGCAAGCGGTATAAACGCCGGAATTGAACGTCGTTACGACGCCGTCGCGACGCTCGGCACTTTCAGCGGCGAAATAGGTCTTGTCCGGTGTTTCAATGCGCAACGCGTTGATGAAGCCGTCGCGGAAATCGTCGGTGACGTCGACGCGGTCGGAATAGATGATGTTGCCGCCGGCTTCGATCGCCTGAACATTGCCGCTCGCAACCAAGCGCCCGGTTTTGCGGTCATATGACACGCGCTGAGCCACGATGCGGTTGTTGTTGTAGTCGATCTGCACACTGCCGACCGCCGTCACGGTTTGCGCGTCGTTATCGTAGACCAGCGTGTCGGCGGCGAGCAGCATCTGCCCGCCTTCCGGCGCCCGTTCGCGAACGGCAGTTTCTTCCAGCGTTTGCGCGCCGGCATAAGCCAGCGGCACAACGGCCATGATGCAGCCCAGTGCGCTCGCACTCAGAAGGCGCCTCAGGCGCGCCGATGACACGGTCGCCCCCGGCACTAGCCGTCCTCTCGATGAAGCAAGAAAGTCACCCCGAAAAACATCGCCACTACGACGGGTACCCAGGCAGCAATGACGGGGGGAACGATCCCCGCGCTCCCGAACGCCTTCACCAGGACCGACACGACATAAAGCAGAAAGCCAGCAAGGATGCCACCCAGAATCATGACCTCAGATTGCCCCATGCGGGCAAAGCGCATCGACACTGTCGCGGCAATCAACGTCATTGCGACAAGCAGCAGCGGTAAAGCCACCAGGGAATGGAACTGCATGGCAAATGCGTCTGCGCTGAGGCCGAAAGCACGCGCAACACTGATTCTGCCGGGCAGTTCGAAGAAGGGAACGGTTTCGGGCCGCGTGACGCGTTCTTGAACGAGCGCCGGCGTCAGCCCTGTTGGAATGTGCACCGTGTCGCTGGAGACGATACGCTGATTCTCGGTGAAGCTTTCGATCCCCTGCAGTTCCCAATAGCCGTCGCGCAGGAACGCGCGTTCGGCGTCCAGCCGGTCGCTGAAATCACCGTCGGCATCAAATCGGAAGAACGTGGCGCCATGCAGTTCCGTGCCGCCGCTGAGCACGGCGCGAGCACCGATGATCGTGTCGACGCCGCCGAAATTCTGTCGCAGCCAGGGCTCCTCGAACGCGGTGCTGCGTTTGGTGTCGCCCGAGCGTAAACTGGTCTCGATGCCTTGCGAACGGTCAAAGCCATAAGCCGCAAGCGGGTTCAAAAAGATGATGGTGAACAAGCCAAACACAAAGGCGCCCAAGGCGACCGGCGCGAGGATCTGCCAGGCTGAAATGCCGGCCGACCGGGCAATCACCAGTTCATAACGGCGATTGAGCGAGATCAGCGTGGCCATTGCGGAAAACAAGCCGATGAACGGCACGGTCTGCTGCATCACCATGGGCACGCGCATGGCTGAAACGGTCAGCGCGCCAAGAAAGGAATAGGTTGATAGGCCGGCCACCACGTTCTGAAACTGAGTGAAATCCACCAGGAAAACGAGAGCGAACACGCCCACGAAAAACCACGCGGTGATCGTCACATAGCGCATGAAGAAGTAGCGGCCGAGCGTGAATCCGATCATGCCGTGCCTCCGGGCGCAGCACCGTCAAGGCGGCGGCCGCCAATTGTAGCGCGAAGCCGTTCAAAGCGCTGCGCCATTGTTTCGACCCAGGACACCGGGAGTTCCAGCGTCTTGTTGGCACGAATAAAGCCGATCGCGACGGCAGCGGCACCGAGCGGCACGAGATAAACCAGCGCTGAAAACAGCACGCTTCCTTCCGCGCTGTTGCTCACGGTGAAGCCCATCCAACGCACAAACAGGGCGAGCGCGATAGCGGTGGCCATAGGGTGCAGCCGTGCTTCGCGATGAGAACGGGCGTCGCCCGCACAAGCAATCGCAATCAAAGCAAAAACAAGGGAATACAGCCATTCCGTGAAGCGGTTGTGCAGCTCGGCTTGGTAGTAATCCGGCCGCTCGGTCAGCACGGGATCTGCGGGATCGGGATTGATCAAGTAAGACAGCGGCCGATCCTTGGGAAACATCACCGGCGCCTGGTCGCTGGAAGCGAAAGCCGACAGATCGAATGCATAAGAATCGAACCGGATCAGCGAAGCGGGACGGTTCGGCGATTTGCGGCTGATGACGCCTTCTTGCATCAAAAGAACGTTCTCGCCCACTTGGTCGAGGATCACGCCCGTTTTGGCGTAGTAGTTCAGCTCGGTCGCCGGATCGCGTGAATCGGCCACGAAGATGCCGCCGAGCCGTCCATCAGGCAAACGCTCGGCAATCTGAACGTAAAGATTGTCCTCGATCTCGCGAAAGGCACCTTCCTGGATCACGGTCGAAATCAGATCGGCGCGCGCATTGGCAAGCAGTTGGCGGAAGCGCTCGCGGGCAGGTGGGTTCACGCCATTGTCGATCACGAACACCAGAACGCTGGCAACAAGCGCCATCAGGATGATGGGACGGATGATGGTGCGCCGCGACGAGCCGGCCGCGCTCAACACAACCAGCTCCGAATCCTGGTTCATGGCGCTCAAAGTCTGCGTAATGCCGATCACGATCGCAAAGGGCACAACGATCGGAACCACCGACGGCAACATCATCGTTGCCACCTGGAAAAATGTGGATGCAGATTGGCCGCTATCCGTGACGAGGTTGATGCGCGCAAGGATCTGGCTGACCCAGACCATGGCAAGCGTCCAAAACAGCGCTGCGGCAAACACGCCAAAAGCCCGCCGCAAGATGTAGCGCTCTACGACTTTCATGCTGTCGTGTTCGTCCTAAACTTGCAATCAGTCCGCGCGCCCCCGCACTTCCTGTTGCTTCCAATCGTCCGACCCTCGCCCAGAATCGAAGTGTTTAACCGTCTCGTACAGCTTGTCCAGCCGCCTTAAAAGGAGCAGCAATGGCTAAGGAAACGGTAAGAAGCCTGGTTAACATGTTGCTAACTGTTCAAAAGCACGGTTTCTCCGATCTCGAACGAAGATCCGGGTGCGCTGGAGTAAAAAAGCCGCGCAACGGTTGGCTGAAAGCCGATGCTAAAAAGTCACGGTCTTGAAACTGCCGCGCCGCGATGCAACTGACAGAGACCCCTTGCTCGCTCGGCCGGGCCAAATCGCAGGACATTTCCAATGGCGCTTCGTCCCACTTTTCGCTTCGCTCCCCTTGATCGCCCGCAAACCGGCACTGTTTTGGTGCTGGCAGCTGATGGGGCAGTGTTTTCCGCTGCAGCCAAAGCCTGCGATCCATCCGGTGTTCTGACGCGAGCAGCAAAGATCGCGGAATTTACCGGCAAGCTTGCAGCGACCTTCGAAGTCCTCGCGCCGGAAGGTGCATCCGTGGAGCGCCTGGTCGCCCTGGGCGCCGGCAAGGTCGACAAGCTTGATGAGATCGCCTGGTCACGGATCGGCGGCGCGGCGATGGCTGCGGCAAAGAAGGCGCCTGAGGTGGCCGTAATCGCCGACCTCGATGACGCAACTGTTTCAGCAGAAAACATCGCCGCATTGGCGCAAGGCATGCTGCTGCGCAGCTACACCTTCGACAAATACAAGACGCGCAAAGCCGATGACGGCGAGGGTGAAGCAAAGCCGGACCAGGCGGTGTCCGTCACCATCCATTGTGCTGATCCGAAAGCTGCGGGAGCGGCGTTCAACACCGCACGCGCGATTGCGGAAGGCGTGATGCTTGCTCGCGACCTCGTCAATGAGCCCGCGAACATGCTGGGACCGGTGGAATTCGCGGCAAAAATCGAAGCGCTGGGCGAACTCGGCGTCGATGTGCAGATCCTCGGCGAAGCGGAAATGAGCAAGCTCGGCATGGGCGCGCTGCTTGGCGTGGCGCAAGGATCGTCCCGCCCGCCGCGCCTTGCGGTGATGCGCTGGAACGGCGGTGCGGACGGCGAGCAGCCGATCGCCTTCGTGGGCAAGGGCGTTGTGTTCGACTCCGGCGGTATTTCGATCAAGCCGGCCGCCGGCATGGAAGACATGAAGGGCGACATGGGCGGTGCGGCCGCCGTGACCGGCCTCATGCATGCGCTCGCTGCCCGCAAGGCCAAGGCGAATGTCGTTGGGATCGTCGGCCTGGTGGAAAATATGCTCGACGGCAACGCGCAGCGGCCCGGCGACATCGTGACCTCCATGTCCGGCCAAACCATCGAGGTGCTGAACACGGACGCGGAAGGCCGTCTCGTGCTTTGCGATGCGCTTTGGTACTGCAAGGAAGAGTTCAAGCCGCGCTTCATGATCGATCTGGCCACCCTCACAGGCGCGATCATGGTGGCGCTCGCTCAAAGCCATGCCGGCCTGTTTTCCAACAATGACGAATTGTCGGAGCGTTTGACCGCAGCCGGCTCAGCCACGGCTGAGAAGCTGTGGCGCATGCCGATGGGGCCGGAATACGACAAGATGATCGATTCCAAAAACGCTGACATGAAGAACATCGGTGGCCGCTTAGGCGGCGCGATCACCGCCGCGCAGTTCCTGCATCGCTTTGTGGGCGAAACGCCGTGGGCCCATCTTGATATTGCCGGCACCGCGATGGGCTCGCCAACAACCGAGATCAACCAGTCCTGGGCGTCAGGCTTCGGCGTGCGCTTGCTCGACCGTCTTGTGCGCGACCATTACGAGGCCTGAGCCGGGCGATCGCCGGAATGACCGAGGTCCTGTTCTACCATCTCACCGAATCGACGCTCGACGAAGCGCTGCCCGCACTTCTCGAGCGGAGCATTGCACGTGGTTGGCGGGTGGTGGTGCAGGCCGGCAGCGAGGAGCGGCGCGATGCGCTCGACGCACATCTTTGGAGCTTCCGCGATGATGCCTTTCTGGCGCATGGCACCGATCGCGATCCGCACGCGACGGAACAGCCGATCCTTTTGACCACGGAACAAGCCAACGGCAACGAGGCGGCAATCCGATTTCTGGTGGATGCCGCCGAGCCGCCGCCGCTGGACGACTATGAGCGCGCCGTCTTCCTGTTCGACGGCCATGACGATCATCAGCTGCAAACCGCGCGCCGCCATTGGCGCGACGTCAAATCAGCTGGCCACCAGGCGACCTATTGGCAGCAAACCCCCGAACGCCGGTGGGAACGCAAAGCCTGATTACTCGGCCAGGCCTTGCTCATACTCCGCCGAAAGGTTCAGCCACTTTTCTTCATTGGTGGCGAGTGTCGCTTGCAGCTGCGAGCGCTCTCTCGACAATTGCGTCGCCGCACCCGGATCCTTCTCGTACAGCGCCGGATTTTCCAGCTGGCTTTCAATGCCGTCGATGCGCTTGCGGATACGGTCCATCAAGGCTTCAGTGGCCTTGATCTCCTTGGCGATTGGCTCGACGGCCGCCCGCCGCTGCGCCGCTTCCTTGCGCTTTTCAGCTTTGTTCGCCTTGTCGGCTTCGCGCTTTTCCTTGCGGTCGCCGGAGCTTCCCGTCACCAGCTGGCGATAATCGGCCAGATCGCCGTCATAGGGCGCAACCGAGCCGTCCTTCACCAGCCAAAGACGATCAGCCGTGGCTTCAAGCAGATGGCGGTCATGGCTGATGATAATCACGGCGCCGGAAAAATCGTTCAGCGCCTCGATCAGAGCCGAGCGGCTGTCGATGTCCAGATGGTTGGTCGGCTCGTCGAGGATGAAGAGGTTCGGGCCGTCGAACACCGCCAGACCCATCAGCAGGCGGGCCTTTTCGCCACCCGACAGATCCTTGGCGGGCGTGTTCATCTTTTCGGTCGGCAAACCGAACTGCGCCACCCGGCCGCGCACCTTTGATTCCGGCGCATCCGGCATCAAGCGGCGAACATGCTCGACGGCGTTTTCTTCCGGCCGCAGATCATCCAGCTGGTGCTGCGCGAAGATCGATGTTTTCAGCTGCGGCGCAACCGTGATGGAGCCGCTTTGCAAGGGCAGGCGGCCGGACAGCAGCTTGGCAAAGGTCGACTTGCCGTTACCGTTGGCGCCAAGCAGCGCGATGCGATCATCGGCGTCGATGCGCAGCGTCAGGTTCTTCAGGATCGGCTTGCCCTCGGCATAACCAACCGTGCCCCCCTGCATCGTGATGATGGGCGAAGCCACCGTCTTGACCGGCTCGGGGAAGTTGAACGGCGCGACGTAATCCTCGATCGCGGCCGAGATCGGCTTCATCTTTTCCAGTGCCTTGAGGCGAGACTGCGCCTGGCGTGCCTTGGAAGCCTTGGCGCGAAAACGCGCCACGAAATCTTCCATATGCTGGCGCGCCGCTTCCTGCTTGACGCGACCCTTTTCCTGCAAGGCCGCCTGTTCGCCGCGTAGGCGTTCGAACTGATCGTATCCGCCGCGCCAAAGAGTGAGCTTCTTCTGGTCGAGATGAACGATGCAGTTCACGGCGCGGTTCAAGAGATCGCGATCATGGCTGATGAGCAGCACGGTATGCGGATATTTGGAGACATAGTTCTCCAGCCACAGCGTGCCTTCAAGGTCGAGATAGTTGGTCGGCTCGTCGAGCAGCAGAAGATCCGGCTGCGAAAACAGCACCGCAGCCAAGGCCACGCGCATCCGCCAGCCGCCGGAAAACGACGAGGCTGGCCGCTGCTGCGCTTCGAGGTCGAACCCAAGGCCGGCCAGAATGGTGGAAGCACGGGCTTCGGCCGAATGCGCGTCGATGTCGGCAAGCCGAATCTGGATGTCGGCGATGCGCTCGGGGTCGGTTGCCGTTTCGGCTTCCTTGAGCAGCGCCAGGCGCTCCTTGTCGGCCTTGAGCACGATTTCGATCAGAGCCTCTTCCGTGCCGGGCGCTTCCTGCGCGACCTGACCGAGCTTCAGGCCCTTGGGCAGGCTGATGGAGCCTGTTTCGCTGGCGAGGTCGCCGGTGATCGCCTTGAACAGCGTGGTCTTGCCGGTGCCGTTGCGCCCCACCAGCCCGGCCTTCGTTCCGGCGGGCAAGGTGATGGACGCGTGGTCAAGCAGCAGGCGACCGGCAACGCGGAGCGAAAGATCGTTGATGATAAGCATGCGCGGCTTTTGCCTGCTCGCGCGGCTGCGCGCAAGAGAACGCGTGCGCGCTAAACGCAAAACGACCCGCCGAAGCGGGCCGTTTGCTGCAAACCTCGCTCAGTTGGCGCAGGCTGCTACCGTTTCCATCGAGTAGTCTGCGGTGTTGCCCATCACTTCCACGCAGATGATGCGCTTGCGCTTGAGAGCTCGTGCATTGGTTTGCCCGCTGGTGATCGCCGGGGCGGCACGCGTTTGTGCCGTCCGGGTGGTCGTCGTCGTGTTGAGGCGCGACGCGGCGGTGCCACTATCGATCCCGCGACGATTGGCGTTCACCACACTGTTGCTGCGACCGGCGCTTGGGCTGTTGACGCCCGTGCTGCCGCGAGTGCCGCCAGCGCCTGTGTTTCCGGAAGTGCCGGTACTCCGGGAGCCGCCGATCGATGCGCTCACGCCAGCATCCACGCCACCGCCACCACCGATCGAAGCACCAGCGCCGGCACCGATGCCGTCGCTTCCGCCGACCGATGCGCCGGCGCCAGCATCTATGCCACCGCCACCACCAACTGAAGCACCCGCGCCGGCACCAATGCCGTCGCTTCCGCCGACTGATGCGCCGGCGCCAGCATCCACGCCACCGCCACCGCCAACTGAAGCACCCGCGCCGGCACCGATGCCGTCGCTGCCGCCAACCGATGCGCCGGCGCCAGCATCCACGCCACCGCCACCGCCAACTGAAGCACCTGCGCCGGCACCGATGCCGTCGCTGCCGCCAACCGATGCGCCAGCACCGGCATCCACGCCGCCGCCGCCAACCGAGGCTCCGGCACCAGCGCCGATGCCGCCGTCGTCATTACCGCCGAAACCAACCCCGGCATCGATGCCGCCGCTGTCGACGCTGGCATCCACACCCAGTCCGCCAACATCGGCGCCGACGTCCAAAGCTGCTGCGGGGTAGGAAGCTGAAACAAGAAGAGCGCTACCAAAAAGCGCGGAAGTGAAAGTGCTCATACGCATTACCATTGCCATTCTTCCTCGTGAACTGCCTGGTCGGAAATGCTGACCGTGCAGCCAAGACGCATTGGAAGAAGAAGCGTTTCATGCGAGTTCAGGACATGATTTACGTATGCATTTAATCTTGCAGACGCTTGTCTATTGCATTGCGAAATCAGGCGAAGGAACGCCCTTCTTCCGTGCGCTGGAAGCTGATCAGGTCAAGATTGGGAGCAGGGCGGCCAAGTGTTGTGACGATCGCGCTGGCTTGTCCGCGATGATGCGTTTGGTGATTGAAGACGTGGTATAAAGCAGGAGCAAGCCGTTGGCTGATCGTGCGCATGTCGCTCACGGTGGTGTAGGAAAAACGCCCGGCAAACTCCGCTTCACTCAACCCGCCGATCCAGTCGACGATGCGTTTGTCCTCGATTTCCCGCGCAATGCGCAGTGGTGCCAGATTCGGATGCACGATCGTATCCAGCACCGCCGGCGCTTCGCCACGCCCGGTGAAGCGCTTCAGCCAAATGCGGTCGGCCACCAGGATGTGGTTCAGCGTGCCGCAAAGCGAGCTGAAAAACACGCCAGTGTCGCGGGTGAATTCCGCGTCCGTCAGATCGGCGGCGGCGTTGAAGATGACCCGGTTCGCCCAGGCGTTATACGCCGCGAACATCTGGAATTCCTGTTTCATGAAGCGTCCTTCTGCTACACCTGCGGCCATGAGTTCCGGAGGCGCCGCAATGTCCATTAAGCTTTATGATCTCGTCGGCAAGGACCATTCCCGACCCTTCAGCCCGCATTGCTGGAAGGTGCAGATGGCGCTGGCCCATAAAGACCTTCCCTATGAAACCATACCGACGCCCTTCACGGCCATTCCCGAGATCGAAGCCGGAACTTCCAAGATCATTCCGGTGATCCGCGACGGCGACACTGTTGTGGCCGATTCCTTCGCCATCGCCCTTTACCTGGAGCGTACCTATCCGGATCGGCCATCGCTTTTCGGCGGGTCCGGTGGCCAAGCCATGGCGCGCTTCATTGAACGCTGGTGCGTTGCCACCGTGCACCCCTTCATCGCGCAAGCGGCCTTGATGGACATTCATGATTGTCTCTTGCCCGTTGATCAGGCGCATTTTCGCAATAGCCGCGAAGCACGCTTTAATAAGCCGCTGGAAGAGGTGCCGCTGGGTCGTGACGAGAAACTGGAAGGCTTCCGCGCCAGCCTTGCGCCGCTTCGCAGCCTTTTGGCCGACCAGCCTTTTATCGGCGGCGATACACCGCTGTTTTGCGATTACATCGTGTTCGGCACGCTGCAATGGGCGCGCGTGATCTCGCCCTATCGCTTTTTGGCGCAAGATGATGCCGTGAACGCCTGGTTCGAGCGCTGCCTGCAACTGCATGAAGGCCTTGGCGCAAAGGTCCCGGCTGCCGCTTGATCTGCCGGAGGCTTGGCAAGGGGGAGGGCTCTCTGTATAGAGCCCGGCACCTCCCCGAAAGCAAAAGACAGGACAACACGACCATGGCCGTAGAGCGTACCTTTTCGATGATCAAGCC
>Ga0210040_10011084_pt1 | contig 10246 bp, 8 predicted proteins | sample CryGeyCG12114_NA_FD_185462 | JGI IMG/M metagenome (GOLD analysis project Ga0210040, IMG submission 185462) | Groundwater microbial communities from aquifer - Crystal Geyser CG19_WC_8/21/14_NA (SPAdes) (version 2) | ecosystem: Environmental > Aquatic > Deep subsurface > Groundwater | place: USA...
TAATTTACCCCAGGTAATTTTCTCGTTGGGTACTGCCCCGGAGTAAGAACCATAACTGGTAGTAGAATCGGAGATTTGGGCAAAATAACCCCACAAAGGTACACCGGTACGTTGTAAATCCTGGTGCAGCATCGGTACTACGCAAATCGGGAAGTCACCGGCAATACCGCCCCCAATCTGGAAGAAACCAATAGTCGATTCTTCTTTAGCGGTTTGGGTATACCAATTGGCCAGTTCCATCATGTACTGAATACCGGTTTTCATGGTATGCACGTTTTTAATATCGCCACTAATTACGTGGCCGGCATAAATATTACCTAATGTAGAATCTTCCCAGCCCGGCACAATTATCGGCAGGTTTTTCTTAGCGGCTTCCAGCATCCAGGAGTTCTTAGGATCGATCTGGTAATATTGTTCCAGATCACCGGATAATAAAATCTGATAGAAGAACTCGTGCGGGAAATAGGCTTTACCTTCCTGGTCAGCTTTCATCCAGAACTTTAAAACAGTGTCTTCAATCCGCCGCATGGCTTCCATTTCCGGAATACAAGTATCGGTTACCCGGTTCATGTGGCGGTTTAGCAAATCTTCTTCGTCCTGGGCCGTTAAATGGCGGTAATGTGGAACCCGCTCATAATAATCATGCGCTACCAGGTTAAAAATATCTTCTTCCAGGTTAGCTCCGGTACAACTTATAGCATGAATCTTATCCTGACGTATCATTTCGGCTAAAGTAATACCAAGTTCCGCCGTAGACATGGCACCGGCCAAGGTTACCAGCATTTTGTTGCCGTCGGCTAAGTGTTTTTTGTACCCTTCGGCCGCATCGATTAAAGCGGCAGCATTAAAATGACGGAAGTTATTTTTTAAAAATTGGGTTACCTGCATTTTTTATTTAAGTAGTTTTTAAGTTACCAGGACAACCTATTAGCCTGATTTTTGTATTTTTTTAAGCGGTATACAAACCAGCTATTATAAAACGGAAAAACGCTGAATATAATTCAATAAGTAATAACCATTTTGCGTTAGGCCGGCTTCTCCACAATAAGGTTGTGGTTCGTGAAAACGCATATATCGGCGGCTATGCCTAAGCCTTCGCGCACGATTTCTTCGGCGGTTAAATGAGGCGCATGCTTCTTGAGGGCGGTAGCCGCCGCCTGCGCAAACATACTGCCGGAGCCAATGGCCGCAATGCCCATATCCGGTTCCAGTACATCGCCCGTACCCGATATGATTAATAATTCGTCTTTATTGGCTACTACCATCATGGCCTCCAGCTTATGCAGGTAACGGTCTTTTCGCCAATCTTTGGCTAATTCTATGGCCGCCCGTTTCATGTTATGGCCGTAAGCATTTAATTTTTCTTCAAACTTTTCCAGCAAGGTAAATGCATCGGCGGTAGAACCGGCAAAACCCGTTACAATTTTACCATCCTGTAATTTCCGGATTTTTTTTACGTTGCTCTTGGCAATGGTATTACCCATGCTGGCCTGGCCGTCGGCGCCTAAAGCTACTTGCCCGTTGTGGTATACGCCCAACACGGTGGTAGATCTTATTTTTACTAATGCCATATATTAACTTCTTTATTTCTGGATTTTTATTTATTAATAACTTTGTTTTAGGTATCCAACGCAAGCCTTAAAACTTACAGGGTAATAACAAAATAAGGTTTAAAGACACAAAGCTATTCTAAAAAACAGATATTTGCCGTAATAAATTCATATTATCTTTCCCGGATGTATTTAAGATACCTGACCTTTTTGTTCTTAATATTTGTAGGAAGTGGCTGTTGTGGGCAAGATGATCTGGCATTACAGCCGTCTATACTGGCTTGGATGCCTTATCAATCACAACAAAAACTTATTTTTAAAAACGAAACTGGCGATTCCGTAACATTTATAACATCGGTAAGGCATTATAACCAGCAGGCTACCGATAATGTGTGTGGTGCTTATAATGTTGAAACCAGGGAAACAATGCTGAAACTGGAAACGGATACTGCTTTTCAGGTACAAGTAGTATTAAGTCATGAAGCGGTCTTGACTATCAAACCTTTCCATAAAGAAGTGCCCGGCAGTAACTTGTTGGTGCAGTTTAATTGTATTTCAGAACAATTTATATCCGACCCGTGGCGCGACCGCTACGAAAAAGAACAAAACGTAAACGGGAAAATTTACCCGCAGGTGTTACACGTTTACGGCAATCAGGTTGGGGGCGTACTAAGTTTTGCCGATCTGATTTATTCCCGAAATGAAGGTTTAATAGGATTTAAGTTGTTTGATAGTGGTTGGTATTTTCTAAAATAAATAATACCAAATCGCCTGAACCAACTACTCTACTGTATATAACTCATACCCGGTAAGTTTTAAAACTTATTGGGTTTGTTTCGCTTTTTAGGCCAGCTTTAAGGAACGTAGTACATGTGAAATGGAAATAAAAAAAGCCATTCGTTACAGAAAGGCTTTTTTTATTAGATGAATATATCCATCCGGATTAAACCAAAATACGAATCGGATCTTCCAGGTAGCTTTTAAAGGTTTGCAGGAAAGCCGAACCTACCGCTCCGTCAACCACGCGGTGGTCGCAGGAAAGCGTTACTTTCATTATATTGCCAATCTGAATTTGCCCGTTTTTTACTACCGGGGTTTGTTTAATGCCACCTACGGCCATAATACAAGCATCCGGCGGATTAATAATAGCGGTAAATTCATCGATACCAAACATACCTAAATTAGAGATGGTAAAGGTGTTACCGGTCATCTCAGCAGGCTGTAATTTCTTGCTCTTGGCTTTACCTCCTAAATCTTTTACTTCCCCAGCAATCTGCGATAAAGTTTTTAAATCGGCGTTACGTACTACGGGTACCAGTAAGCCTTCTTCTACTGCTACTGCCACCCCAATGTTTATCTCATTGTTGTACCGTATTTTGTCGCCTAACCAAGAAGAGTTAGCGGCCGGGTGTTTGCGCAGGGCCGCTGATGCCGCTTTGATAACCAAATCGTTGAAAGATATTTTAACCGGGCTAACTTCATTCAGGCTGGCGCGGGCTTCCATGGCTTTGTCCATGTCAATTTCCATAGTCAGAAAGAAGTGCGGCGCCGTAAATAAACTCTCGGAAAGACGTTTGGCAATAACTTTCCGCATTTGCGATACCGCAACTTCGGTATATGGTTCTCCGGTAGGCGCAGGTACATTTGCGGCGGGAGCTGTTGCAGGAGCCTGGGTAGCTGTTTTTGCAGCCGGAACAAAAGTTTCTACATCTTTTACCACAATCCGGCCGTTATCGCCGGAGCCTTTTACCTGCGCCAAATCAATGCCTTTATCCTGGGCAATTTTTTTAGCTAAAGGCGAAGCAAATATGCGGCCGTTAGAATTAGATGGTGTTGCCTGTTCTTTGTTATCACCAGCGGGAACCGTTACATTGATGGTTTCTGCCGGGGCTGCCTGCGCTTGTATTTGGGTATCGGTTTTAGAGTTTTCTACGCGGGAATCTGCAATTTCAGCTTCCTGACGATCAGCAGGGGCAGCCCCGCCGCTACCGCCATTCAGCAATTGCTGATAATCGGCTCCGGCTTCCCCAATAATAGCCAGAATGCCATCTACCTCTACCGATTTACCGGCTTCTACCCCGATGTATAACAACGTACCGTCTTCGTAGTTTTCCAGTTCCATGGTAGCCTTATCGGTTTCCACTTCCGCTAAAATGTCTCCGGATTTTACTTTATCACCTACTTTTTTCTGCCACGATGCTATGGTGCCTTCCGTCATGGTATCACTCATTTTGGGCATCCGGATAACAGTGGCGTTTACATTAGCCGCGCTGGCCTGAGCCGGCGCTTTAGCCGGGGCTTCCTGGGCCATAGCTTCAGCTGCTGTTGCTTTTGGTTCGGTTTTCGGATCAGCTGCCGGGGCAGCAGCTCCATTACCTTGCGCTTGTCCTAATAAACCCGATATATCTTCTCCTTCTTTACCAATAATAGCTAAAACTCCATCTACCGGTACCGCTTCTTTTTCTTTCGGACCGATATACAGCAACGTACCATCTTCGTACGATTCCAACTCCATCGTTGCTTTATCAGTTTCTACTTCTGCTAATATATCACCTGATTTTACGGTATCACCTACCTTCTTCAGCCAAGACGCAATCACACCTTCGGTCATGGTGTCACTCATCTTCGGCATTTTAATTATTTCAGCCATATATACTTTGTTTGAAGCTCAAAAATAGATTGAAAATATTCAAATATCAAATAGAGAAAGTCATTTATGTAAAGCAAACCTCAGATTTAATCAATTATAAAAAAGAAATCTACTAAATACCTGCGGAACATATAAGATTAAACTTATTTATGTAACCTAAGTTGCTTTACCCTGAATAAGCTGATAAGTAGTCTTTGATTTATAGCTTATACGCAAAATAATTCTAAGATTAAAAATCAGTTTTATTGATGTTACTTCTTAAGTTAACGGTTATTCCATAAAATCAACCCAGCTAAAAAGCTTTATTGTGCCTTAAGGCTACCCTAATATAAGCATCAGACTTTACCTATTGATTAGCGCTGGCCACCTAAACAGAATACTAGTTCTTCAATAATAACGTATTTTATAAATTTAAGATCGGAGTTTTGCCCGCTCGTATTGCACCGGCCATTTTATTTCCTGCCTTAATTCCTGCGCCGCGGTTAAACCAAAATTAGGATTGCGCAAAAATTCCCGGGCGAATAAAACCAGATCAGCTTGCCCGGTGCGGATTATATGATCGGCCTGGTGCGCCGAAGATATTAAGCCCACGGCCCCGGTCATAATGTCGGCTTGTTGCCGAATAGCTTGCGCAAAAGGAGTCTGATAACCAGGACCAGCCTTTATCTGTTGGTGCGCCACATTGCCGCCCGACGAACAATCTACTACATCTACCTGTAACTTTTTTAATGCTTGGGCAAGTTTTATAGTTTCCGGCAAATCCCAGGATTCCTCATCCGGCACCCAGTCAGTGGCCGAAATGCGCACCAACAAAGGCCGTTCCAGCCATACTTCTTTAACTGCTCTTACTACTTCCAGGGTTAAGCGGATGCGGTTTTCGAAAGAGCCGCCGTATTCGTCGGTACGTTTATTGGTTAAAGGCGATAAAAACTCGTGCAGTAAATATCCGTGGGCAGCGTGAATTTCTATTACATTGAAACCGGCATCTATAGCCCGCTGAGTGGCAGCTTTAAAATCCTGAATAACTTTTTGAATACCGGCAATGGTTAATTCCCGGGGAGCCGGCATGGTATCAGATAAAGCAACGGCACTGGGGGCTACCACGTCTTCCCAGCCGCCTTCTTCCGGTAATAAATGCTTGTTTCCTGTCCAGGGCTGGCTTTTACTCGCTTTACGTCCGGCGTGAGCTAATTGAATTCCAGCTGCTGTATCCTGCTGGTGAATAAAACTGGTTATGCGTTTCAAAAATTCAATATGCTCGTCTTTCCAGATACCTAAGTCGAACGGGGTAATACGCCCTTCCGGGGATACTGCTGTTGCTTCCGTTATAATTAATCCGGCTCCACCCACCGCCCGGCTGCCCAAATGTACCAGGTGCCAGTCGTTGGCAAATCCATCGGTACTGGAATACTGGCACATGGGCGATAATACAATCCGGTTTTTTAATTCAACATTCTTTATTTTGATTGGGCTATATAAATGATCCATTTTATTAACTTACCGTTACATCATTAATCCTCATCTTTTAGCCTTTATTCCCCGGAAAGGTTGCTTTGATAAGATAATTTTAGCCTAATTATAAAAAAATTGATGCTTTTAAAGGTAGCCTTAAATGTTAGTAAATAGGCGAAATTCAATAAATGCTCTAAATCAATTGCCTGAAAACCTGTTTTAAATTTTTTCTCCTAAATGGGCTATATCCAGATGCTTGTGAATAGAAAACATAGAACCGGTATAATGCAGCACATATAAGCCAAGATTATGGTGTTCAAAATTATCCATGCAATGTAAAGGATAATTCAGCATCACACATAAAAATACCCGCATGGCTCGCCCGTGCATACAAATCAGCACTGTTTCTTCTTCTGGCCGGGAAAGTAGTATTTCCAGGAATTTCCGTTGTCTGGCCGCTACATCATCGGGGCTCTCTCCTTCTTCCATGCGCAAATGGCATTCACCGTTATTCCACTTATCCAACAATTCAAAATATGCAATGTCATTTTCGGGGGTAACGTAGGTTCCCTCGCGTGAGCCCCAGCATATTTCGTTAAGTTCGGAATATTTTTCGTGCGGAATACCTTTATCGATAAACCCCTGTACGGATTGAATACTTCTCTGGAGCACCGATGTATATACTTTATCGAATGGTACATGCTGATAGGCGTTGAAAAAACGTTCTGCCTGCCATTTACCCATTGCATTTAATGATGAATCGACGCCGCTGCCCTGAATTATTCCCTGTAAGTTATAATCTGTTTGGCCGTGGCGTAACAGGTATATTTTTTTGGTACTCAATTTTGCTCTACTTTTGTTTTAAACACGAAGGTAAATAATTATTGGCGATTGCCTAAGCTGAAATCCGATAACCTGCCGGCGGTTTTTATCCGGTAAATAAAATTTAGTTTGCCATTCGTTTACTTGTTTCTTTTTAGTATGGTTCCTGACAATATATCTCTAGATAAAATAAATGCTTTTTGCCAGCATACGCTAGCCGAAACTTTAGGTATAGAATTCACCGATTATGGCGATAAATTTATTTGCGGCAAAATGCCGGTAGACCACCGCACCCATCAGCCCTTCGGCCTTTTACACGGGGGTGCATCCGTAGCTTTAGCCGAAACTTTAGGCAGTGTAGGGGCTTCGTTACAAATAGACATTGAAAAGCAAACCTGTGTGGGGCTGGAAATAAACGCCAATCATATTAAAAGCGTGCGCAGCGGTTTTGTACACGGCCAGGCTACAGCGCTACATATTGGCCATAAAACCCAGGTTTGGGAAATAAAGATTAACGATGATGCAGGTTCGCTGGTTTGTATCAGCCGCTTAACCATAGCGGTTTTAGACCGTACTAACCCCTAATTTTTAATATATATTTATTGCAGATAAAGAGGTAAGCGTTTAGCCCGTATTTATACTGCTATAGATTTTTACCTGCAACACCGCAAAAGTGACGTTAGAAGGAGATTACAGAAATACCATTAAAGCTTTATTTGCCACCGCTATTCGGTTTAATTTGCCGGTAGCCGTCTGGCGCTTACCTGCTTCCACAGAAATAAAATTGTGCGTATCTCTCCGGAGTGTACAAACACTGGCTACAGTTCCCCAAATAGAAGGTGGTTTATCTGGTTTTGCCTTTTATCCTTTTGGGGTTTCTGAAAAAAATCCGGCCGCCTTCATAAAATCCGATGTTACTTTTAGCAGCCACTCGGCTAAGCTTAAATTTAACTTTAAACTAAACGAAAGACCAGAATATGTAGCCTTGGTACAACGTCTCCAGGATTACTATTCCAAAATAAAAGAAAACCCGGCCGCAGCAAACTGGCACCTGAACCGGCAGCCCTTGGCAAACCCAACTTCCCGGCAAAAATATGTTAAGTTGGTAGCAGCAGGAATCTCCGCCATTAACCAGCAACAATTTGAGAAAGTGGTTTTGTCCCGCTCCCGTTCCGAAGATATTTTACCGGATTTTGATGCCATAGAAACATTTTGCCGTTTGCAAAAAACTTATCCCAATGCTTTTATATCCTTGGTGTCAATCCCCGAAATAGGCACCTGGATGGGCGCTTCTCCGGAAATTTTAGTTTCGGTAGATCAGAATAAAATTTTCCGGACGGTAGCATTAGCAGGAACGCAACCCATTACGCCGGAAACCAGTCCGGCCAATACCATGTGGCGACAGAAAGAAATAGAAGAACAAGCCCTGGTAGAACGTTATATTATTAGTTGTTTCAAAAGTATCCGGCTACGTGAATTCAACGAAATCGGCCCTCGTACTGTGGTAGCCGGCAACCTGATGCACTTACGAACCGATTTTACCGTTGATATGCGGGCGGTACCCTTCCCTACTTTAGGCACCGATATGCTGGCGTTATTACATCCAACCTCGGCGGTTTGCGGCATGCCCAAAGCACCAGCTACCCGCTTTATATTACAGCAAGAAGGTTATGATAGGGCTTATTACAGCGGCTTTTTAGGACCGGTACAAATAGATGGCGAATCGCATATTTTTGTAAACCTTCGCTGCATGCAGCTTTTTGAACAACAAGTTTTATTATACGCCGGGGCCGGCATTACAGCGGAGTCGGAACCGGAAAAGGAATGGCTCGAAACCCAGTTTAAAATGGATACCATGTACCGGGTAATACATACGGAAGCTTAAATGAATTTGCAACCAATCTTTAATATTGCGGAAATCTGCGCCCGCCACCAAATCAAGCAGGTTGTGTTATCGCCGGGCTCCCGATGTGCCCCCCTTATTATAGCATTTGCCCGTCACCCCGAAATAGAAGTACGTACCATTCCGGATGAACGCGCGGCGGCCTTTATTGGCTTAGGTATGGCGCAGTATACTGGGAAAGCTACTGTTCTTGTTTGTACTTCCGGCACCGCTACGTTAAACTATGCGCCTGCAGTAGCCGAAGCTTTTTATCAGCAGGTTCCTTTACTCTTGCTCACCGCCGACCGGCCGTCGGAATGGGTGAACCAACAAGACGGACAAACCATCAGGCAGCAGCATATTTACGGCCAGCACATTAAAGCTAGCTTCGATTTTCCGGCAGATCTGGATCACCCGGATGCGCAGTGGTACGCCTCCCGCCTGGTTTCCGAAGCCCTGAATGAGGCTCACGCCTACCCACCCGGTCCGGTACACATTAATGTACCTTTGCGCGAACCTTTTTACCCGGCTAAAAACACGAATATCAGTTACGATAAAAATATAAAAATTATTGAGGAAGTAGAGGCGGAATATAGTATTTCGGAGAAACAGGTTATAAATTTAAAATCCGAATTAAATACTTTCTCCCGCATATTAATTTTAGTTGGTCAGCACCCATTCAATCAAACATTAATAGAAGCCATTCAGGCCTTCCGAGAGGCACACTCTTGCGTAGTAGTAGGTGATGTAATTTCGAATATCTATACCTTGCCTCAAGTTATTAGTTTCCAAGATATAATCTTAGGCGGTAATCAGGAAGCAGCTTTACTAGCATTAAAGCCGGACTTAGTTATTTCTTTCGGCAATTCTATTATTTCTAAAAGCCTTAAATTATTTCTGCGTAAATATAAACCGCAGGCGCATTGGCAGGTACAACCTGCCGGCCCGGTTTCCGATACTTTCCAAAGTTTAACCCGAATTATCCGTTCTCAGCCCGATACTTTTTTTAAGGCTCTTTCTACTGATGCAAAAGAGAAAACAGTAACAACTTACATGCAGCAATGGCAAAAGGCAAATGCAACAGCTAGATTTTTTTTAGAAGATTATTTTAAAGATAAGGAATTTTCCGAATTTCAGGCTTATGCCATTATCTTGCAGGCTTTACCCAACAACAGTTTATTACACCTGGCTAACAGCATGGCCGTAAGGTATGCTAATATTCTGGGTTTGGAGCCCCATAAAAATATAAGCGTTTTCGCTAACCGGGGTACCAGCGGCATCGATGGCAGTACCAGTACGGCCGTGGGTACTGCCCTACTGATAGATAAATTAGTTACTTTACTTACCGGCGATATGGCTTTCTTTTACGATCGAAATGCTTTATGGCACAATTACCTTCCCCAGAACTTACGAATCATTATTTTCAATAACCACGGCGGAGGCATTTTCCGGTTAATAGATGGGCCCCGTAACCAACCGGAACTAGACGAATATTTTGAAACGCAGCAAGTATTAAAAGCCGAAAATACCGCCCGCGATTTCAAAATGCATTATTTTTCTTGTTACAACCTAGCCGATCTACAGGCTACTTTACCATCATTTTGGCAGTCCGGACCCGGAATTCTTGAAATATTTACCAGTAGCCAAGTAAACGCCAAAATTTTTTCCTATTATAAAAATAATTCTCCTTTTAAGTAATTTAAAATGTAAACTATACTATGGAAAGTAAATATAATTGGTCAACGCTAAAAGAATACAAAGAAATATTGTTTCAATTTTATAATGGTATTGCTAAAATAAGCATCAACCGACCGCACAAGCACAATGCTTTTACGCCTTTAACGGTGCAGGAAATGAGTGAAGCAATAGAACTTGCCCGCCAAAACCAGG
>Ga0210040_10011085_pt1 | contig 10246 bp, 12 predicted proteins | sample CryGeyCG12114_NA_FD_185462 | JGI IMG/M metagenome (GOLD analysis project Ga0210040, IMG submission 185462) | Groundwater microbial communities from aquifer - Crystal Geyser CG19_WC_8/21/14_NA (SPAdes) (version 2) | ecosystem: Environmental > Aquatic > Deep subsurface > Groundwater | place: USA...
ACCACGGGCGTGGCGCCGGGGCTGGCGGTCGCCGACGTCGACGTCCGCGGCCTGCTCGACGGCGCGCGGCGGTCCATGGGGCACCTGCGCGACCGCCGTCCGGACGCCTACGGCGTGCTGGCGGGGGTGTGACCATGACGCCCACCGACCCCACCGCCGCCCCGGTGCGCGCCCTGCCGCGCCGGGTGCCGGTCGCCGTCGTCGGTGGCGGCCAGGCCGGGCTGTCGCTGTCCTGGCACCTGGTCCGGCGCGGCGTCGAGCACGTCGTGCTGGAGCGCGGCACCATCGCCCACGAGTGGGCCGACGCCCGCTGGGACAGCTTCTGCCTGGTCACCCCCAACTGGCAGTGCCAGCTGCCGGGCTGGCCCTACCGCGGCGACGACCCCGACGGGTTCATGGTCAAGGACGAGATCGTCTCCTACGTGCGCAGCTACGCCGCCAGCTTCTCCCCGCCGGTGCACGAGGGGGTCGCGGTCACCGGGCTCACCCCCGCACCGGACGGCGGCTACACGCTCACCACCAGCGGCGGCGAGATCACCGCCGACCAGGTCGTGCTGGCCGTGGGTGGCTACCACCTGCCCGTCGTCCCGCCCTACGCCGCGGCGCTGCCGGCCGGCGTCGTCCAGCTGCACTCGCAGCAGTACCGGAACCCCGGCCGGCTGCCCGAGGGGGACGTGCTGGTCGTGGGCACCGGGCAGTCCGGTGCGCAGATCGCCGAGGACCTGCACTTGGCCGGTCGACGGGTGCACCTGGCGGTGGGCAGCGCGCCGCGGATCGCCCGCCGGTACCGCGGCCGGGACATGGTCGACTGGCTGCACGACATGGGCCACTACGACGTGCCCGTGGAGCAGCACCGGGACGGCGAGGCGGCCCGGATGGGCACCAACCACTACGTCACCGGCCGGGACGGCGGGCGGGACATCGACCTGCGCCGGTTCGCCGCCGAGGGCATGGCGCTCTACGGCCCGCTGACCGGCGTCCGCGACGGTCGGTTCCGCTTCGCCCCCGGGCTGGCGGAGAACCTCGACCGCGCCGACCGGGTCAACGAGAACGCCAAGCGACTGGTCGACGCGCACATCGAGCGAGCCGGGGTCGGCGCCCCCGACGAGGCGCCGTACACCCCGGTGTGGACGCCGGAGGTCGAGCCGGAGTCGCTGGACGTCGACCGGATCGCCGCGGTGGTGTGGGCGATCGGCTTCCGCGCCGACTGGAGCTGGGTGAAGGTGCCGGTCTTCGACGGCGCCGGCTACCCGACCCACGTCCGCGGGGTCACCGCCGCCCCCGGGCTGTACGTGCTCGGCCTGCCGTGGCTGCACACCTGGGGCTCGGGCCGGTTCGCCGGGATCGCCCGGGACGCGGAGTTCCTCGCCGACGCCATCACCGGGCTGACCACCAGCGGGGCCGCCACCGGGCTGGACCGGACGCTCGCCGTCGCCGCGGCATCGTCGGCCGCCCGCATGGCGTGAGGACGGCGGCGGTCGCGGCCCACTTCGGCCGCGACCTGGAGCAGTGCCTGACCCGGGTCGAGTCGATCATCGCGGCCGCACGGTCCCGGGAGGTCGACGTCCTGGTGTTCCCCGACGCCACGATCGGTGGCTACCTGGGCACCTTCGCCGACGCGGACCGGACCGGCCTGCCGCCGGCGCTGCCCGCGGACGCCCCCGAGTTCGACCGGGTCGCCGCGAGCGCGGGGGACATGGTCGTCTGCCTGGCCTACCGCGAGGCCGCCGACGACGGGTACTACAACTCCGCGGTCTGCCTCACCGGCGACGGGGTGCTCGGCCGGCACCGCAAGGTGCACCAGCCGGCGGGTGAGGCGCGCGCCTACCGGGCGGGGAGCTCGTTCACCGCCTTCGACACCCGCGTCGGCCGGGTGGGCATGCTCATCGACTACGACAAGACCTTCCCCGAGGCCGCCCGCACCCTGGCCGGCGACGGGGCCCAGCTGATCGCCTGCCTGTCCGCGTGGCCGGCGAGCCTGACCAACCGGGCGCCGCGGCTGGTGCAGGACCGGCAGTCCCGGCTGTTCGACCTCTACGACGGCGCGCGGGCGGCGGAGAACCAGGTGGTGTGGGTGTCGGCGAACCAGACGGGGTCGATGGGCCGGCTGCGTTTCCTGGGCCAGGCCAAGGTGGTCGGTCCCGGCGGCGACGTGCTGGCCCGCACCTGGGCGAAGGCCGGGCTCGCGGTCGCCGAGCTGGACGTGGCCGCCGAGGTCGGCCGGTCCCGGCTGGTGCTCTCGCACCTGCTCGAGCGGCGGCCGGAGGTCTACCGGTGAGGATCGCGCTGCTCACCTACTCGACGAAGCCGCGGGGCGGGGTGGTGCACACCCTCGCGCTCGCCGAGGCGCTGGCCCGGGCCGGCGAGGAGGTCACCGTCTGGTCGCTCGGCCGCGGGGGCGACGCCGCCTTCTTCCGGGACGTCGACCCCGCGGTGACGCTGCGCCTGGTGCCGTTCCCCGACGTGCCTGGTGAGGACGTCGGAGCGCGCATCCTCCGGTCGATCGAGGTGCTGGGGAACGCGTTCCAGGACGAGGGTTCCGGCCAGACCCCCTATGACGTGGTGCACGCCCAGGACTGCATCAGCGCCAACGCCGTCCCCGGCTGCGTGCGCACCGTGCACCACCTGGACACCTTCACCACCCCGGCGCTGGCGGCCTGCCACGAGCGGGCGATCGTGGCGCCGCGGGCCCTGGTGTGCGTCTCGGCCGCCGTCGCCGCCGAGGTGGCCACCGGCTGGGGGCGGGTGGCGACGGTGATCCCCAACGGCGTCGACGCCGCCCGGTTCGCCGCGGCAGCGGGCCCGGCAGGGGAGGAGGGCCGGCGGGCGTGGCGGGACCGGCTCGGGCGGTACGTGCTGGCCGTCGGCGGCATCGAGCCGCGCAAGGGCACGCTGGACCTGGTCGAGGCGATGGCCGCGGTGCAGCGCCGGCGACCGGACCTGTCGCTGGTGGTCGCGGGCGGGGAGACCCTGTTCGACTACCGGGACTACCGCGCGCAGGTCGAGGCGCGCGCCGCCGAGCTGGGCGTGCACCCGGTGGTCCTGGGGCCGGTGCCCGACCCGGAGCTGCCTGCGCTGGTCGCCGGCGCGGACGTCTTCGCGTTCCCGTCCACCAAGGAGGGGTTCGGGCTGGCCGCGATGGAGGCGCTGGCCGCGGGCGTGCCGGTGGTGACGCGGGACCTGCCGGTGCTGCGGGAGGTGTTCGGCGACGCCACGCTGTTCGCCCGGGACGGCGCGGAGCTGGGGGCGGCCCTGCTGAGCGCGGCCGGGCGGCCGGATCCGATCCGTCGGGCGGGTGGCCGGGCACTGGCCGCCCGGCACACCTGGGACACGGCCGCGGCGGCGCACCGGGACCTCTACCGCTCGCTGGGCTGAGGGCGGAGCCCCGGACGTGCTGGTGCGGAGCTGCGGGTCAACCGGTCGTCCGCCCGCTCCGCAACGCCTCGGCGCAGCGGGTGAGGTCACCGTGCAGCCGGTGCCGGTCCTCGGCGGAGAGCCCGGCGAGCATCCGCGCCTCGACGTCGGCGACGGCTCGACTGGCCCGGGCCAGCAGGTCGCGTCCTGCGGGGGTGAGCTCGGTGGGCAGCGCGCGACCCTGCGGTGCGGCGTCCGACCGGGTGAGCAGTCCGCTGGCGGCCAGCCCGGCCAGCACCCCCTGCATCGACTGCCGGGTGACGAAGGTGCGCCGGGCGAGCTGGGCGGCGGAGAGCCCGGGCTGCTGGCCGAGCACCTCCAGCGAGGAGTACTGCGCCACCGACAGGTCCAGCGGCCGGAGCGCGTCGTCCATCGCGCTGCGCAGCGCCGAGGCGGCCTCCTTCATCGCGTAGCCGATCGAGACGCTCAGGTCTCCTACTTGCTGCATGTCACGATCCTGACATACGGTGGCGATGTCAGGACCTTGACATAGCCCTCAGGAGGAACCATGACCGTCACCGGACCGGACTTCATCGCGCTGCAGGTGCGGGACGTCGAGGCCTCCGCCGGCTTCTACGAGGAGCGGCTGGGCCTGCGCCGCGCGCCGTCGGCCCCGCCCGGTGCCGTCGTGTTCGCCACCGAGCCGATCGCCTTCGCCGTCCGGACGCCGCTGCCCGGCACCGACCTGGCCGCCGTCCGCCCCCGGCCGGGTGCGGGGGTGGCGCTCTGGTTCGCCACCGACGACGCGCAGACCCTGCACGACGACCTGGTGGCGGCGGGCGTGCCGGTGCTCGCGCCGCCCTCGGACACCCCCTTCGGCCGCACCTTCACCTTCGCCGATCCCGACGGCTACGCCATCACCGTCCACGACCGCGGCTGAGAGCCCCGATGTCCCGATCCACCGTCTCGCTCGCCGTGCAGGGGCCGTGGTCGCTGGCCACCGGTCGGCGGTTCTGGGAGGGCTTCGCGCCGGCTGCGCTCCCCGCCACCGCAGCGGAGGACCGGCTGCACACGGTCTTCCGGGTCGAGGCCGACTGGACGCGGGCCGAGGTCGCCGTCCGGCAGGATGAGGGCACCGCGGTCCTGGAGCTCTCCGGCGCGGGCGACCTCGACGCCGCGGCGGCGCAGGTGGTGCGCTTCCTGTCCCTGGACGTGGACGCCCGTGCCTGGCCGGAGGTGGGGCGCCGCGACCCGGTCATCGGGCACGCCCAACGAGCGCTTCCCGGTCTCCGCCCGTGCGGCTTCCACTCGCCCTACGAGGCCGCGGCGTGGGCGGTGCTCTCGCAGCGGGTGCGGATCGTGCAGGCCGCTCGGCTGCGCGAGGACCTCGTCGCCCGGCACGGCGAGGACGGCGCCTTCCCCGCACCGGCGGTGCTCCGCGCACTGCACCTCGACCTGCCCGGCCGCAAGGGCGAGTACCTGCGCGCCGTCGCCGAGGCGGCCCTGGACGGCGTGCTGGACGGCGCCCGGCTGCGCGCGCTGGACGCCGCCGACGCGGTCTCCGCCGTCCAGCAGGTCCGGGGCCTCGGGCCGTTCGCCGCCGAGCTCGTCGTGCTGCGTGGTGCCAACGCGCCGGACGGACTGCCCGGCCACGAACGCCGGCTCGACGCCGAGGTCCTCGAGCAGTACGGCCCGGGTGCGCGGCTGACCGAGGTGGCCGAGCAGTGGCGCCCCTACCGCACCTGGGCGGCCGTGCACCTGCGGGTGCTGCGGGAGCAGCGCACCAGGGAGATCGGCGGGGCGCCGCCGAGGCCGTGAGGTCGCCGCCGCACCCGCCCCGGCCCTCCGGTGGCAGGGTCGGCCCCGGCGTTCTCGGTGGCGGACCGGTCCGCGCGGATCCGGCAGGGCAGAACGGACGCTGACCGCTACCGGGGCATCGGGTCGACCCGCACCTGGTCCGGGGGGAGAGGTCGCCGACATCCGGCGTGCCGGCCACGGGTCGGAGTGCCGGATCGGTGCTGTCGGCCGTCGAGGTCAGCCGCCGGCCGGGACGACGACGACCTTGCCGGGCAGCGAGCCGGTGGCGGCCTGGGCGTGCACGGTGGGCAGCTCGGCCAGCGTCACCCGCTGGGCGACGTCGACGCGCAGCTCGCCGCGGTCCACCAGGGACACCAGCTCGGCCAGCTGGTCGGCGTCGCTGCGGACGAAGAGGTCGATGCCGCGCACGCCGCGCGCCTCGTCGGAGGGGGCCGGCATCCACACGGTCGTGTTGACGAGGGCGCCGCCGGGACGGACCAGGCCGACCAGCGCGGCCAGCTGCGCCGGGTCGACCGGCGCGAGGTTGAGCACGAGGTCGACCGGCGCGGTCACGGCGGCGGCCACCTCGGTGCTGGTGTGGTCGATCACCTCGTCGGCGCCGTCGGTCCGGACGCGTTCGCCGCTGCGCGGGCCGGCCGTGGCGATGACGTGCGCCCCGGCGTTCTTGGCCAGCTGGACGGCGTAGCCGCCGACCGCTCCGCCTGCGCCGTTGACCAGCACGCGCTGCCCGGCGGTCAGCTGACCGTGGTCGAACAGCGCCTGCCACGCGGTCAGCCCGACGGTCGGCAGCGCGGCGGCGTCGGGCAGCGGGATGGTGGTGGGCGCCGCGGTGAGGACGTCGGCCGGCGCGAGGACGTACTCCGCCGCGGCGCCGTCCTCGGTCATCGGGAGGAAGCCGATGACCGCGTCGCCGACCTGTACGCCGTCCACGCCCGCCCCGAGCGCGTCGACCGTGCCGGAGACGTCGATGCCGGGGATGTGCGGCAGCGTCACCGGGATGGCTCCCTGCATGTTCCCGGCGCGGATGGTGCCGTCGACGCCGTTGAACGTGGTGGCGGCGACGCGGATGCGCACCTGCCCGGCGCCGGGGACGGGCTGCTCGACGTCCTCGTGGCGGAGCGCGTCCGGGGCGCCGAACTCGTGGAAACGGACTGCCTTCATGGTGGGCCTCTCTCGTCTCTCCAATGCGCTTCGAACTCGAAGCAACATGGGGAACGTAGCACCGCTTCGAATTCGAAGCAAAGGACGAGACCGTCGCGCTCTGCGTGAGCGGCCCTCGGCTTCGATCAGCGGGCCGACGACGCGACGATCCCGGCGCTGGAGCGAGGGGGGCGACCGTGCGCTGCTTCCCCGGACCGGGTCTGCGCCCGGTCGGTGGGCCGAGAGACCTACCTGTCGTGGGCGGGGGTTCGGGTCACCCTCGGCCCCTGCGACGGCGCGGTGCGGCGGAGCGCGGCGGCGCCGCGCGCATGTGCTCGCGCACCGGCGCGAGCACCTGGGCGAGCGTCGCCACGTCATCGCGCGACAGCGGCTGGAAGAGCAGTTCCCTGACGAGCTCGACGTGGCCGGGGAACACGTCCGCGAGCACCGCGCGCCCAGCATCGGTGAGGGTGACCACGATGCCCCGCTCGTCGTCCGGGGCGGGTGCGCGCACCACCAGGCCCGACTTCTCCAGCAGACCGGCCTGGTAGGTCAGGCCGCTGCGGCTGTAGACGACGTCGTCGGCCAGGTCGGTCATGCGGTGGCTCCCCGTCGGGGAGTCGCCCAGCCGGGCCAGCAGCTGGAACTGCACGTAGCTGAGACCGCCGGCCTCGCGCAGCTGCTGCTCGACCGCGTGCCGCAGCAGGCTCGCCACCTCGATGAGGTCGAAGTAGGCGCCGAGCTGGAGCGGATCGAGCGACGGCGGCGGCGAGTCGGGCATGTCCGGAGGCTAGTTGCCCCCCGCGCCTCGCCCCCACGCGCCGCGGCCCAGCTGCTCGCCGTTCCCGGGGCCGGCAGCGGTGCCGTCGGGTCTCAGGCCCGGGGGGAAGACCGGGCTCGGCCCCGGCCGTCGTGCAGGAAGGCGCTGACCGGCCGCCTGGGGCCGGTGCGCACGGGGGTGTTCAGCCGGTGGGGGGTGGCCGTCCCCCGGGCACCCGGGCGTGCGTGCGGTACCTGGCCGGGGTGCGCCGCGACCGCGCGGCAGTTCGACCTCGGCCGGTCATCTCCAGCGACACCGTGACGGACCCGTCCCCGCTCCGGTGAGGGCGGGCAGCAGGGAGGCGGCCCGGGCCGGGCCGCCGTCGGTCTACCCGGTGCTCAGGCGACGTCGGTGCGGGCGCCGGCGAGGTACTCGCGCACAGCGCCCTCGGGCACCCGGAAGGACCGGCCGACGCGGACGGCGGCGAGCTCGCCACCGTGCACGAGGCGGTAGACGGTCATCTTCGACACGCGCATGATCGCCGCCACCTCGACGACGGTCAGGAACCGGACCGCCGTGCGGGGAGCGGGCCGCTCCATCGTCGGGCGGGGCGCCATCGGCTGGGCCGTCTGCTGGTAACCGGGCATCGGACGCTGGGCCGTCGAGCCGGCGCCGGGGACGGCGGGGCGGGTGTAGGGACGCTGACCGTAGGAAGCCGGGGCGGGGGAGCGCGGGGGCATGGACACGGGGTTCCTCTCGAAGGCGGTGGACGGAGGCGCGGGGCCGGTGGATCGCCGGCGACGGTGTGCTTCCGTGCTGGAACCGACAGTAAGGGGATCGCACCGTAACCGCGAGCACATCGGCGAACGAGACGAACTGGTCCGGCTTGGCAGATGTTGACCGTGCGCTGTGCGGGGCCCGTGCGATGCCCCAGGTGACAGGCGGGACACACGAAGGCCGGCAGCCGGTGGACCGGCGCCGCGGGTCCGACCGGCCGAGACCGGCGGGCGCTCTACCGTCTGCGGGGTGACACCGGACGGTGCGCTCGTGGCGGCGGCGGTCGCCGACAACGTGGCCTGGTGCGAGGCGGTCTGCCGCTCCCTGGGGCGACCGACCTCCCGGACGCCGGCCGTCTGGTCGGCGGCCGACCCGCCCCGGTGGTACCCGCACCGCGTCTCGCTGACCCCGGACGCGCCGGTAGCGGCCGTGCTGGCCGACGGCGTGGACGGCTCGGTCGGGGACTTCTGGGTCAAGGACTCCTGGGCCGCCCTCGAGCTCGGCGGGCACGGCTTCGCCCCGGTCGGGCACGCTTCCTGGGTGCACCGCCCGCCCGGATCGCCGGACCCGGTCGGCAACTGGTCGTCGGTGCGGTCGGCGGACGAGCTCGTCGGGTGGGCCGCGGCCTCCGGCACCACCGGCGTGGTCACCGCGCCGCTGCTGGCCGACCCCGGGGTGCGGCTGGTCAGCGTGCACGCGGGAGGGCGGACCGTGGCCGGAGCAGCGCTGAGCTGCGGCACGGACGTCGTCGGGGTGTCCAACGTCTTCTCCACCGGGCCGGCGCCGGCCCAGACCTGGCGCGTGGTCACCGCCGCCGCGGCACGGCTGTTCCCCGGCCGGGACCTGGTCGGCTACGAGCACGGCGCGGACCTGGCGGCGGCCAGGAGCGCCGGGTTCGCGGTGGTCGGTGCCCTGCGCATCTGGCACCGACCCGGCACGCCGGGGCCGGGTCCGACCGCCGCGGAACGTGAGCATGGCGGAGGATGTGCAGCCGTGACCGGAGGCATCGAAGGCGGCTGTGATGGGTGAGGAGGCGCCGAAGCGGTTCCCCGGACGGGTCTACGGCACCGGGACCGAACCCGACCCCCGGTTCAGCCTGGCCAACGAACGGACCTTCCTGGCCTGGATGCGCACCTCGCTGGCGCTGCTGGCCGCCGGGGTCGCGCTGGAGGCGCTGGACCTCCCGATCGCCGAGGGGGTGCGGCTGGCCAGTGCGCTGGTCTTCATCGCCCTCGGCCTGCTCTCCTCCGTGCAGGCCTGGGTCGGCTGGATGGTGACCGAGCGGGCGCTCCGGCAGTCCCGGCCGCTGCCCGCACCCCGGCTGGGACCGCTGGTCGCACTCGGCGTCGCGGTGGCCGGCGGGCTGGTCCTCGTCGGGCTGCTCCTCCGGTGAGCGGCGCCCCGGACCGGGTCTTCGACAGCGGCCTGCAGGCGGAGCGGACCGCGCTGGCCTGGCGGCGCACGGCCCTGGCCATGGCCGTCGGCGCCGTCGGGATGGGCCGGCTGGCCGTGCCGGCGTTCGGCGTGCTCGCCCTGCTGGTCGCCGGCGCCGGGTTGGCCCAGGCGGTGCTGGTGGCCGCCGCGTCCAGCCGCCGCTACGCGCTCGTGCACGCATCGCTCACCAGCCGGGGTGATCTGACCGGCGTCCGGCAGGCCGGTCTGCCGATCGCGGCCCTGACCTGCTCCGGGTTGCTGATCGGCGTCCTGGCGCTGGGTTTCGTGCTGGTGGGCTGACCGACCGGCGGCGTCGACGGCGGGGCCCGGGGCGCCCGGGTCCGGGGCACGCGCAATACTCGGCCAGCCAGACCGCTCCTCCGTGCAACGACGCATGAGATCAGAGGTGTCCCGTTGACCCGCTGCCGCCCGGCCGGACCCGACCGCGCCCGCTGCGGTGCCCGGTGACCGGACCGGCCGAGGACGCCGAGGCCGTCGTCCCGGTGTTCTTCCTGTCCGACAGCACCGGGATCAGTGCGGAGACGATGGGCAACGCGCTGCTCATCCAGTTCCCCGACGTGCACTTCGAGCGCACCCTGATCCCGTTCATCTCCACCGTGGAGATGGCCCGTGAGATCGTGGCCCAGCTGGACGAGGCGATGGCCGGCCCGGTGCCCCCGCTGGTGTTCACCACCGCCGCGGTGGACGAGGTCCGCGCGGAGCTGCTGACGACGAAGGCGCCGATCATCGACTTCTTCGGCATCCACATGAGCCGGGTGGAGGAGCAGCTGGGGTCCCGCGGCCTGCGGGAGGCCCGCCGGCTGCACGGGGTCGGTGACGTCCGGCGCTACAACGACCGGATGGCCGCGATCGAGTTCGCCATCGAGCACGACGACGGGCTGAGCCCCCGCGGCCTGGACCGGGCCGACGTGGTGCTGCTGGCGCCGTCCCGGTGCGGGAAGA
>Ga0210040_10011087_pt1 | contig 10245 bp, 7 predicted proteins | sample CryGeyCG12114_NA_FD_185462 | JGI IMG/M metagenome (GOLD analysis project Ga0210040, IMG submission 185462) | Groundwater microbial communities from aquifer - Crystal Geyser CG19_WC_8/21/14_NA (SPAdes) (version 2) | ecosystem: Environmental > Aquatic > Deep subsurface > Groundwater | place: USA...
GCCAGCAATGCCACGCTGGTGCTGATCGACGGCCATCGCATTCCGCTTGGTGGCGTCAATCACGCGCAGCCCGATCCCGGGCTGGTGCCTCCGATCGCGATTGAACGGGTCGAGGTCTTGGCGGAAGGCGCGTCGTCGACATACGGCTCCGACGCGGTTGCCGGCGTCGTCAACTTCATCACCCGCAAGCGCTTCAAGGGAGTGCAGGCACAAGGTCAGGTTGGCTTCGGCAACGATGTCCGCAACTATAGCGCGGGCGTGCTGCTCGGGACGGAGTGGGACACGGGGTCGGTCTACGTCGCAGGCGGCTTCTCGCGGATCGGCGCGCAATCTTGGACGTCGCGCGACTATTTCGACCCGGATCATCGTGACGAGGGCGGCACCAACTTTCTCAGCTTCAACTGCTCGCCGGCAACAATCCAGCCGGCTGGGAGCAGTGGCATCTATCTGACGCCAACGTCGACGTCGACGGTGGCGAACATCACCGCGAACGCTACGTGCGATACCAACTTCGGCAATCGGACGCCCGAAGAAACGCGGTACAATATCATGGTGCGCATCGCCCAGGATATAGGTGACCGCCTGCGCGTGGGCGCAGACCTGATGTATCTCGACCGCAGCACGATCCTGGAGGTTTCCCGGGGAACCTTGAACGCCACTGCTTTTGGCGCCGGTGCCCAGGCCAACCCTTTCTACGTCAATCCGCCGGGCGTCACGGCTACCTCTCAGACGGTTCGCTGGAGCGCGGACGAGCTGCTCGGCCCGGGGGCCCACAACGACGTGAAGGCCGAAGTCTGGGCCGCAACGGCCACTGCCGAGTACCGACTGACCGACAGCCTTCGGGTGACCGCTTTGGGGCTGATCGGGCACGACCGGACGAATTCCATGCAGGTTGGTCTGCTCTGTGGCAGCTGCGCGAACCTGGCATTGAACGGGACCACCAACAGCGCAGGCAACCTTACCCAGGCATCGATCCCGGGCACGAACATCATCGTTCAGACGCTCCCGCTGACCGCGGCGAATGCGCTGGACGTCTGGAATCCCGCCGCGACCAACCGGACGTCGGAGGCCGTGCGAGCTCGGTTGCGCGACAGCCGCTTCATCCGCATCAGCGAGAACCTGATGAAGCAAGCCCGGATCGGGTTGGACGGCAGCCTGTTCGCGCTGCCTGGCGGCAATCTGCGCTTCGCGATCGGCGGCGAGTTGTTCAGCTACAGTCTGAACACGTCCGTGGACCGCCCCAACAACACGGGGCCGTCCAGCATTGCCAACTCGTCCACCTATTTTCCCCTCTCGCGAAACGTTAAGTCCGCTTACGCTGAGCTGTTGGTCCCGCTGGTGTCAGAGGAGATGGGCGTTCCGGGCGTGCGCAAGCTCGAGGTCAATATCTCCGGCCGCTATGACGATTACAGCGATGTCGGCTCGACCAAGAACCCGAAGTTCGCCGCCAGCTGGGAGCCGTTCCATGGGCTGGAGATCCGCGGCAACTGGTCGAAGTCCTTCGTGGCGCCCTCGGTCCGCAGCCTGGGAGACGAAAACGGCTTGTACAACGACTCCGGTTACGCCGGCTTCAACCCGAACCTGTCGGTGCCGATCGCGGCCTACCCGAATATCGTCAACATTCCCGGCATCCAGTGCAGTGCGACCCACTGCCAGATCGGCGGCACCATTCAGGGAATTCAGGTCACCAGCGGCAACCCGAACCTAGAGCCGCAGCGTGGAACCACTTGGTCGATCGGTGCCGATTTCACGCCGCAGTTCTTGCGGGGTTTCCGGGCTTCGGCAACTTGGTTCCACAACAAGTTCCGTGGGGGCGTGACCTCCCCAAGCCTCTCGCCGGTGGTCAACACCGCAGCCCTCAACCAGCTGCTCACCTTCTATCCGAACGGGGCGACCCAGGCTGAAATCCTTGCCGCCACCGACAACGGCTTGATCCCGCAAACCGGCGCGATCCCGTCGCGAGTCTTCTTCATCAACAACTTCCGTCAGCAAAACGTGCTCAACCTGGATGTGAGCGGGTTGGACATCAGCGTTAACTACATCCTTCGTGCCGGTCCGGCCGGAATCTTCACCGCCGGAGTCAACGTTACCAGGTTCCTCAAGTTCGACCAGAATTTTGGCGGCGGCGCGACCTTCGACGTCCTCAACACGACCGGTTTCAATACGACCTTCCCGTCCATCAGGACCAAGGGGCGCGCTAATATCGGTTGGGAACTGGACGCCTTCTCGGCGGACGTGTTCGCCAACTACGTCGGCTCTTACAAGAACTGGTCGGGCAGCACGGTTACCCCGGTGACGGTGGTGAACGGCATTCCGACGGGCGGAGGCGACAAGGTCCGTTCGGACCTGACGTTCGACCTCCACCTTGCGTACAAGCTGTCGCGGCAAGGCGGCTGGCTGGGCGACAGCCAGGTCTATGTCGACGTAGCCAATGTCTTCGATCGTGACCCTCCGTTCTACAACGCGGCGCAGGGCTATGATCCCTATTCCGGCAATCCGGCGGGTCGGGTGGTCAGTCTGGGCTTCAGGTCCAAGTTCTAGCCCCAATTGGCGGACCCTTCCGCCCGGAAGGGTCCGCGGTGCTTGCTGATGAACTGGGGTGACTGGTGGCTTCCATTGTTTGTTTTGGTGAGATCCTTCTTCGGCTCAGTCCCCAGGGACGCGAGCAGATGCTTCAGTCGCCAACCTTCGACGTTTGCCTTGGGGGCGCCGAGGCGAACGTCGCCGTGGCCCTTGCCCGCCTGAACAACGATGCAAGGATGGTCAGCGTCCTCCCGGACAATGTCCTTGGACGGCGCGCGCGGGACGAATTGCGGCGGCATGGCGTGGACGTAACTCAGGTGCAGTTCGGCCCGGGCCGCATGGGCCTGTACTTCCTCACCAACGGAGCACTCCTTCGTCCATCCGAGGTGCTGTACGATCGGGCTTATTCAGCCTTCACCGAGGCTGCGGACTGCTCCATCGACTGGGCCCTGAGCCTTAAGGGTGCCGAGCGGCTCCACCTGTCAGGGGTAACGGCCGCGCTTGGCGCAAGCAGTGCCAAGGCTGCGCTACGGGCAGCCGAGGCTGCGAAGAATGCCGGCGTTCCGGTCTCGTTCGATGGCAACTATCGCGCCAAGCTTTGGGAAAGCTGGAATGGGAACAGCGGCGAGATCCTGCGCAGCATGTTGGCGCTCAGCGATATCGCTTTTGCTGACGAGCGCGACATCGGCCTGGTCTTGCAATGCGAGTTCCCTGGGAGCCGCGAGGACCGCTTTCAAGAGGCCGCCGACGCCGCTTTCGCCGAGTTCCCGAACCTTCAAGTGATCACCTGCACCCAGCGAGTGCAGCACAGCGTCGACCATCACGACCTGTCAGCCGTGCTGATCACCCGGGACAGTAAACTTCAGGCGAAGCAGTATGAGCTTCGCTGCGTGGTTGATCGGGTGGGAGCAGGTGACGCTTTCGTCGCCGGCATGCTCCACTTGCTGGCACGCGGCGCAAGCCACCGGGACGCACTTGATTTCGCACTCGCGTCCGCCGTGCTCAAACACTCGATACCCGGCGACCTGAACCTCGTGGAGGAAGCGGATATCCACGCTCTCCTCAGCGAGGAAGGCCTGCACGTTCGCCGATGAGCAGGGCGCGAGAACTTATCCAATGGAGGGCATGATGAAGAACCAAATCTTGAAAACGCTGCTTGTGTCCATGAGCATGTTGGCTGCGCTCCCCGCCGGCGCGCAGGTCATGATGACTCCGCAGGAAGTCCGCTTCTACACGCCCGAGTGGAAGGGCGAGCGCTTTGCCGACGGGCGTCCCAAGGTGTCGGACGATCTGGTCCGCCGGGCGGTCAACATCTCGCTCGAAGAGGCCTGGGGTTCGCTTCGCGGGCTTGGCTTCAATAATCAGTTCGAATCGCGCTGGCAGCAGATCCACGAGGGTCAGGCATTCGCCGGCCGGGCGCTGACGGCCCAGTACATGCCCCTGCGCCCCGACATGAACAAAGCCTTGGAAAGTGAGGCGAAGCGCCTGGGCAAGAAAGGTGCGCCCAACATCTGGCCGATCAACGAGCTGCAGCCGGGCGACATCTATGTCGCCGACGGATACGGCAAAGTGGCCAATGGAACGCTTATCGGCGACATCCTTGGCAACTCTATATACGCGAAGTCGAAGAACGGCTTCGTCTTCGATGGCAGCGTTCGCGACCTCCAGGGGCTATCGCAGATCAAGGGCATGAACGGCCTCTTCCGCGAGGCTGACCCGTCCTTCATTCAAGAAATGCAGATGTCGGAGATCAACGGACCGATCCGCATCGGCCGTGCGACCGTGCTCCCCGGAGACATCGTGGTTGCGAAGTTCGGCGGAGTGGTATTCATCCCCGCTTACCTGGCCGAGACGGTGATCACCCAATCGGAGTTCGTCGCCTTGCGCGATGCGTTCTCCCACCATGTCGTGCAGACCGGCCAGTTCGGCCCCGCCGAGATGGATACTGCCTGGACGCCCACAGTGAAGGCCGCCTTCCTGCGCTGGGTAGAGCAGAACCCGGACCGGGTGCCCATGACCAAGGCCCAATTCCAGGAGACCCTCAGGCGGAACAAGTTCTGAGGTTTCGATTCCGTCAGCAGAAGGGGCTGCACATGAAGAAAATCGCGAAGTTCATTCTTCCGGCGGCGTTGGTGCTGTCGGCGCCATCCACGGTGCACGCGCAAGTCACCACCAGCCAGGAGCGGATCCGCTACTACACTAGCGATTGGACGGGCGACCGTTTTCCGGATGGCCGCCCTAAGCTTTCCGGCGCGCTCCTGGAACGTGCAAGAAGCATGACGATGGAGGACCTGTGGGACGAGCTGCGGCGCCTCGGCTACAACAACCAGTACGAGGGCGGCGACTGGCATATCCTCCATGCCGAAAGGCCAATGGTCGGTCGTGCCATGACTACTCAGTACATGCCAACCCGGCCCGACATCGCCGCAGCCGCGAAGAAGGAGGGCACGGCGCTCCGCCTGACCAACCTGTCCGACAATGGTTGGCCGATCTCCCTCCTGCAGCAAGGGGACGTCTGGGTTGCTGACGGCTACGGCAAGGTGGTCGAAGGCACGATCATCGGCTCCAACCTCGGCTCGGCAATCGCTGCGAAAACGAAGGCCGGGTTCGTGTTTGATGCCGCCATTCGCGATGAAGCGCAGAATGCGGAGCATCCAAACTTCAATGGCTGGTATCGCGCCCAGGATCCGTCCGGCTGGGCGCAGATGCAACTGATGTCCGTTAATGCCCCGATCCACATCGGACGGGCGACGGTCCTGCCTGGGGACCTCGTCGTCGCGAACAAGCAGGGCGTCATCTTCGTGCCTGCGCCACTCGCGGAAACCATTGTTTCTCGCGCCGAGTTCACCGCCCTTCGTGATGCCTACAACTTCGAACTGAATCGGTCCGGACGAAACGGAACGACATTCGAGGGCGGCTGGGACGCGGCCAAGTATCGGGCCTTCTCCGAGTGGATTCGAAAGAATCCCAAGCTGCTGAAGATGAGCCCGGCATCGTTCCAACGGCTACTCACGGAAGCGCAACAGCCGCGCACCAATCCATGATCGGCAAGGGTCCGGAGGTGACCGGCGATGCGTCTGACGGAAGGTCGATCGACGCCATTCTCCGGCTCGCGCCGGTCATTCCGGTCCTCACGCTCGATCGCCCGGAGGAGGCTGCTGCCCTAGCCGAACTGCTGGTCGAATGCGGGCTGCCGGTGCTTGAGGTCACGCTGCGGACCCCAGTGGCGCTGGATGTCATTCGGGCCATGCAGCAGGTCAAGGGTGCGGTGATCGGTGCCGGCACCGTTCTTGGCAAGCCGCAATTGCAAGCAGGTGCGGATGCAGGGGCCCGCTTCTTCGTGTCGCCTGGGACTACCGATCGCTTGCTGGAAGGGGCTGTTGAACTAGGACTGCCCTTCCTTCCGGGGGTCTCAAGCGCATCCGACGTCATCCGCGGCCGCGAAGCTGGCCTTACTCACTTCAAGTTTTTCCCAGCCGAGGCCTCCGGCGGAATGGATGCGTTGAAGGCGATCGCCGAGCCGTTCGCCGAGGCACGATTCTGCCCCACTGGCGGCATCAATCAGGCGAACGCCGCGAGCTGGCTGTCGCTCGGCAAGGTCCTGTGCGTGGGTGGAAGCTGGATCGTGCCGCGGGGCGAGGCTTGCGACTTCAGCATGATCGAAGAGAAGGCGCGTGCGGCATCGCAACTCACGCGACCGGCGTCGTGAGCGAGTCTGCAAGTCAAGCCGATCAAGGTGCGCCCTGGCCGCTCGGCCGGCCACGCACATCACGCCCGAAAAATGGGGAGAGTAGCATGAGCACAGCCATCGCCGACGCGCCGGCCGCCACGGCCGGCAAGCTTCGATGGGTCATGGTCACTATGGCCTTTCTGGTTGCCGCAGTGTCCTACCTTGATCGAAGCAACATCTCGATCGCGGCCCCTGTCCTGAAGAAGGACCTTGCGCTGAGCGACGTGCAGCTTGGCATGGTCTTCAGTGCCTTTGTGTTCGGTTATGCGCTGACGCAGCCCTTCGCCGGCCGCCTGGCAGACCGCTTCGGCCCTGGCCGGGTGATCTCGGTCGGGATTCTCTGGTGGAGCCTGCTGACCGCGGCCACCGCCATGATCCCGTCGACCTTCGCGCAAGCGTTCGTCCTCTTGTTGATTGTCCGGTGCATCCTGGGCATCGGCGAGTCGGTGATCTTTCCCGCCAGCAATCGTTTGGTGGCTAGCTGGATACCGTCGCGCGAGCGCGGGCTTGCCAACGGCCTGATCTTCGCGGGCGTGGGTGTCGGCGCAGGGATTGCGCCACCCCTGATCACCTCCATCATGTTGTCGAGCGATTGGCGCGGCGCCTTCTGGGCCAGTGCGCTGATCGGGATCGTGGTTCTGGTGATCTGGCTGCTGCTCGTGCGTGACAAGCCGGAACAGCACCGCTGGACAGGCGAAGCGGAACTTCAGCTGATCAACAGCGATCGCACAGTCGCCCCCGCAGCGCAGCAGGCGACCCTTGTTCCCTGGCGCTCAATCATCACGAACCGGCAGGTAGCTCTTCTAACGCTTGCCTACTTCTGCTTCGGCTACGTCGCATACATCTTCTTCACTTGGTTCTTCACCTACCTGTCCGAGGTGCGGGGGCTCGATCTGAAATCCAGCGGATTGTACGGGACGTTGCCATTCATCGCGATGGCCATCGCCTCTCCCTTGAGCGGTTATGTGTCAGACAAACTTGTGAAGCCTTATGGTCGCAGGGTCGCTCGGTGTGCGCCCGCGGCTATCGGCATGGCACTTGCTGCAGTCTTCGTGGCTCTGGCCACACAAGTCGCCGATGCCAGGCTCGCCGCCGCGGTGCTGGCGCTCGGATCCGGAGGTCTCTACCTCTCTCAAAGCGCGTTTTGGACTCTCAGTGCCGACATCGGCCGGGAATCGGCCGGTTCCGTATCGGGCCTGATGAACATGGGCAATCAGCTCGGCGGCCTGTGCGTCGCCTCCATCACACCTGTCATCGCGCATAGCTTTGGTTGGACCGGATCGTTCATGGCTGCGGCCGCGGCCGCCATGGTCGGGGCAACTATCTGGCTGTTCATCGACCCGTCGGCGAGCCTGACCTGCAATGACGAAGCCAACGGAGAAGTGCGATGAGCCGTCTTGCCCCTGCGATCAGTATCGTCCTTGCCGCCTTCGCCCTGCCAGCCTCGGCGCAGGATTTGATCGTTGTTGGGAACGATGGCAAGTTTGTCGGCCTATCCGGCCCGATCGGCAGCCCGCGACCAGCACCGAACGACAGCATCGTCATCATCGATGCTTCCAAATCGCCACCGGCGATCGTGAAGACGGTGCCCGGCCTCAATCACTCCATCCAGGGTCCGCCGCAATCGGTTGCGATCACGCCGGACCAGCGGCTGGCGTTCGTTGGGGCACCGACCACATTCGACTTTAGTGCTAAAAGAGAGGTTCCGGAGAACAGCCTGCAAATTGTGTCCTTGCACGGGAACGCCCCATTGCAGACGGTGGACCTCGGCGCGCAGCCCAACGGCCTGTCCGTCGATCCAGCCGGCAAGCTTCTGCTGGCGGCCTGCATCGATGGCACTGTGAAGGTGTTGGCAATTCAAGCTGGAACTGCGCACCTGATCAAGACAATCAAAGTCAGCGACAGGCGCCTGTCGGGCATCTCGTTCACTCACGACGGCAAGGCCGCGATCGTGGCCCATCGCGACGAAGGCGGTCTTAGCGTACTGGACGTGACCGGCTCCGACGTCACGCTGAGTGAGGACCGGGTAAGCACCGGCGTCGGTCCACTGGATGTAGAGATATCCTCCGACGGTCGCTATGCCGTGGTCGGCAACATCGGAATGACCACCCTAGCCGGTGTGCGCGGACGGCTGGCGGGAGACGCGGACTCCTTCACCTTGGTCGATGTATCCAAGCGGCCGTTCCGGGCCATTCAGCATGTGACGGTGCCTTCTGCACCGGAAGGCGTAGCCATCTCGCCGGACGGGCGCTGGATCGCAGTGCAATCATTAGACGGCTCGCACCTGCCTCCTGGCAACCCGCGACGCAAGGAATCCGGCCAGGTGCTCTTGTTCGCCCTTCGCAACGGAAAAGCGACGCTGGTCAACTCGGTACCGGGCGGGGCCATCTCGCAGGGAATTGTATTCTCGAGGGACGGCCGTCGCGTGTTCGTCAACCGCAACGTGGAGCGGGAACTGGCGGTCTACGAGATCAGGGGAGGACGCCTATCGGACACCATCCTACGCATTCCGATGGGGATGAGTTCGGTCTCGATCGCCAGCGCCCCCCGGTGATGGGCCGGCGACACTCACAGACGTGTACAGTCGCGAAATGCTGCAAACCATGTATCGAGGCTCGCTCATCACCTTTGCCGCTGGCCTGTCCGCGGGAGCTTGCGACAGCAGCGATTATACCATCGTCACAGAGCGGCCCGCCGATCCGATGGCGAACGTGCTGGCCAACGCCGCGCCCGTCTAGCTACCTCCATCCATCCAGGCCAGTCGGAAGTATCAGTGCAAGGACAACAGCATCGTTTGAATTGCGGGAATCTGATCCTGTTGTGTCCGACCTGCCATACGAAGATCGACAAGAATGCCGAAACCTAACCTCGCAATAACCTGCTTCAGCGACTTCTTCCACATGTGGTGCCTGCCAGTGCTTGCAGTTGCTTGGGCACATCCATTCTAAACCAGAGGTTCGTCAACTTGCTGTGTTTATGGGAATGAGTCATTCTACGCCTCACTTCGTACCACCGGTGAAGGAAGCATGGATTTGCCTGAACTTCCCTGTTCTATTTAGAGAACTCAGGGAAATGGTGACCCCTACGGGACTCGAACCCGTGTTTTCGCCGTGAGAGGGCGACGTCCTAGACCGCTAGACGAAGGGGCCAATGTGGCGGTGAGGCGGGGCATATGGCGGGGGTTGGACGCTTCGTCAATCATGCGCTCAGGCGAACCGTCGGTTGTTTGCGGGCGCGAAGCCAGTGGGCGATGATCGTCGCGATGCGGCTTGATGCGTGGCCGTCCCCATAGGGCAGCGCAGGAGTCGCCATGGACGCGTAATGGGTGGCGTCCACAAGCAATCGCTCAACCTCCGCCACGATGAGGTGGTGGTCACTGCCGAGCAGCTTCATGTTACCGGTAGCGATGCCTTCAGGTCGTTCGGTCTTCGAGCGCAGGATCAGCAGTGGCACGCCAAGTGCCGGCGCCTCCTCCTGGATCCCACCAGAATCGCTCAGGATGATGGTCGACCGGCGCATCGCATCGACCATGCCGGCGTGATCAAGCGGAGCGAGCAGCTGGATGCGTGGATTGCCGGACAGCAGGTCCCGCATGACCGTAGCCTGTCGCGGATTGGGATGAAGCACCACGTCGATCTCCAGCGCTGGAGAGCGGGCCAACTCGCGGAGGGCCAGAGCGATGGGGAGGAAGGCGGTGCCCCAGTTTTCGCGGCGGTGGCAGGTCACCAGCAATCGGTGCGACCCGATCGGCGTCCCGCGGCGGGGTAGCGGGAGCGGACCGATCATGCGGCGGAGGGCGTCGATGCCGGTGTTGCCGGTGACGTGAACGACGCCGCGGACCTGCTCTGCCCGAAGATTGGCGGCGCTGGTCTCGGTCGGAGCGAACAGCAGGTCGGCGCCGGCGTCGATGGCAACGCGGTTGTCCTCCTCCGGCCAGGGCAGGGCGGGGTCGAAGGTGCGCAGGCCGGCTTCGACGTGAGCGACGGGGACGT
>Ga0210040_10011088_pt1 | contig 10244 bp, 5 predicted proteins | sample CryGeyCG12114_NA_FD_185462 | JGI IMG/M metagenome (GOLD analysis project Ga0210040, IMG submission 185462) | Groundwater microbial communities from aquifer - Crystal Geyser CG19_WC_8/21/14_NA (SPAdes) (version 2) | ecosystem: Environmental > Aquatic > Deep subsurface > Groundwater | place: USA...
GAATGAATAAGTCATTTGCTTTGCCAAAAATTCTGTAGAAGATGTAGAATATTGTAACCAGAGCCAAATTATTCACTAACTCTACAATTTCAACTACATCCACTAATAATAACGGTGGACTTAATATAACTTTTCCTCTTTTCAGACTCGAGTGGTCATGGGATTACTGTATATGGTATATTACTGTGCTTTCTTTCCACCTGGAATTTTCATTTGTTGGGGTGTTCACAAGGTAAATAAAATTAATCTATTTTTTTATATTTTGTACACTACCGAGTTACCTCAGTTAGTTTTAGTTACTTAGTAAGAAAACCATTCACGCAGCACGCACTGCAATAGAAATCTGTAGAAATAAAACATATAGCCCGAGTCTAAAACTAATGTCTCAATCAATCGACTACTCCTACTACTCAATTCCTATGGAGTCACAAACGATGAGCTTTCATCCAGTTTGTGAGAAAAAGGTCGAAGTTGACCCCGCACTTGTGCTAACTGGAACTGAAAGTGTGAAATGAAAAGCTCTTCAGTCAGTCGTTGCTCCTATTTTTAGACAGCTAGATGATAGACCCAAGGCAGCTAGCTATAGGGAATGATTACACCCGAGTATCCATGAATATAAATCAGAGAGTCACAAACTGAATAGCATACACCATGCAATCATCTCGTAAATCAGATCCTTTGTTATGTCGACTTGATAAAATGCTCAATAATCCATACGCACACTTACTCACAGAGTTCTTCATCATATTAAAGTTTATTACAAGGACTAAGGACTGCAGTTAGCTATGTAGTTACCATCTATCTTAGAAGAGTTCTATAGGTAGATATATAGTACACAAGTAAGTGAGTTGAGTAAGTTATCTGCTCGTCAGAGTGGGAGCATTAAGAAAGAAATATATTGAGGCATTCCAAGTCTCCTAACTATAACTGACTAACTAACTGGTTCACACTTCCAAGGGTTAATGACGGTGAGAGAATGCAAAGCATGTAATTTGCTGGAATGGAATGAACTATGTAAGAAACGGAAAAGTAGGTATATATACCTTGAAGTTTTCAATCGTATACTTTCCCTAGGCAGTCAGAAGTTAGTAAGTAGGACTAACGTTTAGTTATTGAGATATTGAAAGTGAGAGAGAGAGAGAGAGCAAATGATTGTGTGGTGGAAAGCTTGCAAGTGGGTGAATAAATCCACTTGCGCAACTATTGCTTGATCAATAAATATGTATAATGGATCTTCTACAGATAGATAGTATCTGTGAAATGTGATGCATTATTCATGGTACACTTTATTCACAGTTTCACTTATTTGCATTTCCTTTGAGGGCTATTTGAATGGTGGAGCGTTCGGCTCATCCTCCCCCGTGTGGTCATTTCATTAGTCTATGGCATTACAAATTTCTAGGAATGAAAAACAAAAGGTGCAGGGCATGGTGGACTCACTTTTTTATGTGGTTAATGTGGGCTGTTGGTAGGTAGGAGGCGGAAAAGGTTAGTTGGTTTGTGATGTTCAGGAATAGCTATAGCAATTAAAATGAAACCAAAGAGAATTGTTGGTTTTGGATAGCTAAAGCTAGGTGATCTGAAAGTTCAACAGCTCTTTCCCTAAATCTTAGCAATCCCAGCTTTCGTTATTAACTTTAATTTCCTTTGCGCATGTACTAAACACAATTTATCGTAGCGGGAATTTCAAACCATTTTTTAGATAGAATGTCGGTGGTTTTTTTTAATATATTTTCATTAATGTTATAATTGTCCAATCTACTTTCCATTAAAAAATTCGCACCTCTCTACTTTGTGTTTTAGGGTCTTCGTCGTTTTCTCGTGGGTCCAGCCATTGCATTCTTTGTAGTACAAACCTACATAATCGGGATCCAGACGTATTACGGATTTAGACCGCCTGACGTTGGAACGGCACTTCAAAACGACCATGACCCATCCCGCATAGCGAGTCTCAAGATAGGACTTGTAACAGCAATACTCATCAATGGAGGTTGCACTTTGGTCTACCTATTCATGTTATATTTCTTCTACCGGGAGATCACACCTGAAACTGAACTCCCTCACTTCTCACGCTACGCCCAACAGTCGTACATGGCCCATCTGCAACAAACCAACTCACAATCTGCTCATCATCAACATGCACATAACTTGAACTTAGAAAATGTGTCGGCCGTCTCGTACCATCCAGGTGGGGGCGCCAACACCCATCATGTGAACACGTTGCCGACCTCTATAGGTGGCGCACCTCTGTCCACTCCGTTGCCATTACCGCCATTGTCTGCTGGCGGCGCTGCCATGGGAAGCTTAACCAACTTGCCGCCAGGGGCTGGCTCTAGGAATAGCATACCAATGAGTGTGAACCCCCACTTCCCTAATGTAGGACCCCACTTCAATTTAGCTCAGCTCTCCAGTCTACCCTATGATCAACAACAGCAGGTACTCAAATTGCATCTAATTCAGCAGCAACAACAGCAGCAGCAGCCCTCACATCCTCATTCCAAACAGAGGCATCATCCCCAAGTGGCTGGAGTGGATCCACATGTCATGATGCAAGACCCTCAGCAGCAGCAATCTGTAGGGCAGCAGTTTCAACCACCTTATGTCCATGTGAAAACCCCAAAGTTTTAGTAGATCACAAAATATATGCATAAACGTAATAATAAGACTAACTAACTCGTAATAATAAACTTAAAGTAAGAAAGTTAGCTAGCAAAACAAGCGAGTAAGTTTATAGGTGACTAACTAATTAACTATAAGAGTAAAATACTGTATATTGTACCGACTTGAGTTTACTAATATACTAACTACAAACTAGCTGCATGATGACTACTGGTGTATAGTTCATCATGTGGGTAATAATAACCTTAGAATATAATACTCGGTTGGTTCATTGTTAGAATTCACGGTAGGAATTTGACTAACTAACACTAAACTTTTCGAGTGGTGAAACGGAGGAAATTAACTTATTAATCTATTTCCACGCCGTATACACATATTTGCACTAATCCGACTCACTACCACTACTGCCACTGTGTTTATGCAGGATTTTGTTGTGTTCCCGGTTTGTTTGTTGCACCAGTTGATTGTTGGACACCTCGTGATCTGCGGAGAGTAATTTTGACTATCGACAGACACTAGTTATCATTAACTAAACTAACCAACTAGTGTTGACGTTTTGTTGAAAGTTTGGACAGAGTGGACAAGAAAGAAATTATTGTGCAACACAATACTGCTATTGAAAAGCCCGATTGTTTTAGCTAGGTAGTTAAAGTTAGTTACTGTGTGGTCGTGGTGTGCAACTTGGAATTGACATGGACTTGGATTGGAGCCAAAAGTAAGTTACTTACTACTTACTACAACTATGTGAAGATCAATGTCAACAAACCAAATACGACGCTTATATAGGAGATCTTTGATCTTTTGTACACAGTGCTCGGTACGTGCTACGAATAAAGAATTGAAGTACTGTATACTACTACTGGAAAAAATATTGATATTTTGTTTAGTGGGCAATACTCCCGATGGGAACCTAAGGTTTTATAATTCACGTTGATGACTTGTTAGTGAGTTTTTTCCAAGCAAATGGTTTTCTCATCTTTGTTATGTGAGTGTATGTAGTTTAGGCAGATTTAGAGGATAATATAGTAGGACATGGATTTGAATTTCGTTGGGGGATCTCATTGGTCATTGTACTAACTAACTCACGAACTAACTTTGACTAACGAGTTAGTTCATTATGTATTGAGTCAGCCTTATGAATGGACTAGAGAATTTTTTAAACTGAGTTGAATCACCTTTAGTCAGATTGGTTCAGTTAAGGTTTTGAAAGAAAGTGCGGATGAGAGATTCATGAAATAGTGTTCCCGTGAATTAAGTTCTTTAAATGTAGAAGGAGGAAAAAACAGCTCAGCAAGGGGAAAAATCAACTAACCATATAATTAATAATGTATTACACACACAGGACTGAAAAGGGTAACTATTGTTTAAAATTGTGGACAACTGAATTTCTACTCGTTAGATACTCACTTAAAAACCTTTCGTCAGAAGGATATAGTTGTATAAATGGACAAATACTAAAACTTGTGTACAACTCAAAATTCTCATTGTGTGCTATACAAAGCAGTGCTAGAAATTAAATGTTGACAAGAAAAGCAATCAAAAATCAAAATGGTTGAGAGCTGCCAGTTTTCAATAATAATATCGTTATTATCACAATGTTTATAAATACTAGACTACAGCTACCCAACGTGTGTAGCGATTGTATACCCTTGAATGGGTTAAATAAGTTGTTTTCATCACATTCCTATGTTTTTTGACACACACAGCAAGTTGCAGCAGTTTACACCATCGTACGATAGTAGTTAGTGATGAGAATATAATATTGTTATACTTAAAAATGGTAAAAACTTTAAAAAAAAACTAATACCATCTAACCTACAGCTAATTACAATGCACGATTGATTAGTTGTCTTTTAGATGTTTTTATTGCAATGTTGCTCTTTTCAAATAGCAATTAAGGTGGGATATGGTTATTATTGTTGTTATCGTCGATGAGTTGCCAGTGATTAAATAAAATGATTCATGAAGTCAACAAGTATACACAAAAAAAGTGATCCACAAGCCATTTCCTTTTACCTTGAATTACCGACACCAAATATTTCATTTTTAGCTTATTCAAAATATGCTGTGAGTTTTATTCCACAAATCATTAAGATATGTGTAAGAAATGTTTTCAAGGATCAATGATGAAACCACAAAAATATCTTACATTTTCTATTCTAACTAACCAACTAATTAACTAACAATTTATTAACTATGTAGCGTTGTCGGAAATGACATGGTATGGAATTTTTCCGCTACTTGAGTTTTCAAGCAAGTCTACCATGGAATAGCAACCCATCATTTTGGCTACCTCTAGTGGCGTTAAATTCAATCGATTCTTTGCTGACGGATTTACATTTCCCACAGTCAGCAACCACTGTACGATTTCTTTGTGCATTGCCTCCACTGCCTATTGAGAATCAAACATGGTTGGTGAGTAAAAACTAATTCCCTTGTTTCCATTGTTCATAAGGCTTTTTGTGGCAAATACAAACTAATTTTGTTAAATGTGTATAAAGTGGAACTTTTAATTACAGCGTGTATTGTAGTTCTTCCACAAGGGTCTGGTTGATTTAGATCTGCTCCAGCCAGTAGGAATGATTGTAATCGGGTAAGATATCCATTTCCAGCTGCCCTGATATTTAAAAATGATTTAGTAAGTTAGTTAAAATATGTTTGATTGTTGTGTACTGATTAGATATTTGGAGCTTTGGAGTAACAAACTGGCATAATTCTGATCCGAGGGCAATAGATTCCAAAGTGAGATGAGCTCCACATTGTCTCAAGATTTTAATGCATTCGTGCTGATCAAATTCAATGGCATCTTTGAGCGGAGAATATCCCCGTCTTGGAAAAAAATTCGATTAAGTTGTCATCATATTCACCAGAGTCATGTATTATTGTTCTCAAGGGGTTAATAAGCAACTTTTTACCGATCTCGAGCATGGACTGAAGCCCCATTCCGAAGAAGATATTCTAAAATATTGGTGTCTCCTAAAGCCGCTGCAATATGTACTGTTGTTCGGCCACTATAGTCGCATGCGGAAATCTCGGCTTCCTATTTGTGCAGTCATGTTTAAAAAATTCATATTGCTATAACTTTCCCGGAGAACGGTGAAATTCATTCAAGATATAATACATTTTGTTTTGAAGTGCAGTATGGGGAAAAGGTAACTTAGATGTGTACCTAGCGGAACTTACGGTAGTATATAAAATGTTTTCGTGTTTAATGTTTAGTGAGTTAGTGAGTATAAAATAATTGAATTTCATACGGAATCTTTAAACAGCGCTTCCAGGTATAAGTTGACATTCCGATGATCCAGTTTTGTCAAAGTGGAGCACTCAGCTACTAAAGCACAAGTCAAGCTGGGTGCAATAACATTCCGAATACTGTCTACTTCCTCTTTATTCGTGAGCTTTAAATTGTCAGATATGACGTTCACAATCTGATGAATGACGTCGTCCTCCACAATTTGAGATGAAAATCTCGCACGGTCCATTTGATTCTGGTTGGGGGAGATAAAATCCTTATGATTGACAGACACGGCATTATGAGCCTTAGTTGTACATTTGCTCAGCTCTCCTCGAAGATTAGTTTGAATTAGTTCTCGTTTCTCTTCGACAGAGAGATCCTTTTGACCCAGAATATAGCTGATCTTTGTGAGCGCGGCCTCTGGAGTCATATCCCAACCAGCTATTATCCCCATTTCTGGAGTCAGCCCTGTTCCATATATAGCACTCACTGCTCCCTGACCACATTGCGTACAATTAACAATAAGTACTCCTCGGGCTGCTGCCTTTTTGAGCTCACTGATTAAATCTATGCGGTTGGTAGGGAAATTCCCAGCTCCGTAAGTTTGGAGGACGACCCCCTGTGTTGGTGGTTGTAGGAAAACTTGGACCTATTTAAAAAAGCAAGCAACAATCACAATCAAGTAATATTATTTTTTTCTGTTGCAACCCAGACTTCATGGTACCAAAAATTATTGTTTTTTCGTATTCGGAAAAATCATAGAAAATCCAAGACTTGACTACTATAAGGAAGAAAGCTACGAAATTAAAGTGAAACAAACTAAAATTCCATTTCTTTTTATACGACTTTCAGTGTCTTTGTAGTTTACACGAAAATGTGAGTTCACAATAACAGACACGCACCGTTTCCAGTGTTATGGACGGGAACAAGCGTAATAGGCCAACATTCCGACTCAATGATGTGTGCACTTGAAAGCAAGAAATGTCCTTGGGTCGAAATATACTGTAATAGTCGACTGAAAAAGTAACAAAATTGTCCTCATTTGTTTCAGCCATGCACTCACGTATTCTCTTTACAGTGCGAAACAGAATCCACTTTGCATATTTTTTCCCCTTGTATAACGGACATACCATGAATGTTGATTCCGACTGTAGCCAAAGGAGACAAATTTGGGGAGTCAAATGCATTGAAACTGTCTGCACTAACCTGTATGTTTATAATTAACATACGAAAAATGTCATTTTATTACCTTGCTTGAGATAATATCATGTATTTGATACTTGAAATAACTGATTACTTTTGTTGTTCGATTTCCTCGAAAAAGTCGGTTCCCAAAATACACCCCTACTTCTGGGATAGGATAATTTGCAGCCAAGATCAAAGCGCCAAGGAAATTATGAGAACCATCAGACCGTGGCTCAAACAATGGGATTTGGGACCCTGTGATTATCACACATTTCCCCAAATGCTCCATCATAAATGATAATGCAGAGGCAGTGTACGCCATTGTGTCTGTTCCGTGAAGAACAACAAACCCATCAAATGCTTCGTAGTGGTCCTATTTTTACCCATACACAAATTACATTCATAGTTACTATTTAGTCCACAAGAAAAATACACTCGCTATGACCAAATTACAAACTTGAAAAAAACTGAACATGGAAACGTTTATAGATTACAAATCAATAATGGCTTCTTTACTGACTAAACTATATAACCAATTAACTAAACCAACTACCCACCTGGATATCTTTAGCTATATGAATCCAATCATCCATAGTCATCTGAGATGAATCAAGTAGTGGATCGTACTCAAATATGGTGTAGGTGACCCGATTATTTTCTCCTGATATTTCCCTGGGGTACAAATAAAGTAATGGGATTTATAATCAAATTAATCACCGCACGAGATCCTATTCCACCTTGTCTAATCCTCATGAAAGTTTAACTTACGGTAGAACCAACGGAGTGTCTCCTGTCTCATCAGAATCATGGTAAGCACCGAATCGGACTTTACCATAGGATTCATCATGCAAGTGTGGATATTTACGAATAGTTTTTTCAAGCATGTTGGCTGAAGGCACCAATCCTGTATGTAATAAGAAACCATAACAGATTTAAACTACGCATAAACTGAACAGTTAGCAAAGCAAGCTAATCATCCTGAAACTTTAACTAAACTATAGCGTTTCTTATTAAAAATTTTAATGCTAAAAGAAATTTCGGGAAAATGTATAGTAAATAGTCAGTGCGATTGCACTCCTGCATGATGCTGCACGGATCGACCATAAATTAAAAATGGCTTACAATGAGGTGCTTTAGGTGGGTGGCGGAGTTAGGGAATGAGAAATAGCTTAAAATGACTTAGAGAGTGCCTACAACAATCCTTTAAAATATTACTTCCCCATGCTCAAGTATACATATGCTACCGTTGTTCAAACAAATTTTGGAAATCGAGAATCAATTTTCGATTTTTCTTATGGAAAATAACATGGGAAAAATCTCGAAATTAAGGGTAATTACCCTTACCGTTTTTTCGATTTTAACGACACGTGTATTTAGATGCATGTAAAAAAATACAATTTTTGATCCTGTGAGAGTTAGCGGCCGTATGGGGATCTAATATTTTTTGGGGTTCTTATTGAAGTACTCAAGCTTTATTTGAGCTATATTACAATGTAGAACTCCGCCACCCAATTTCGGCATCTCATTGTTAGTGACTGAGTGAATGAGGCTACTTTAAGTGGTACGTCTAGTAAACTTTAAAAGTTCAAAGTGCATCGTAGCCAACCCTTTGATGTCAATTAAAAATTAATCACCTCCTTTACTAGACTTTGTCATGCCGATTGTGCCTCCCGTGTACAAAACAAGGACTCTCCTTTCATTCCTTTGAAGCACACAAGTGCTGAAACTATTATTTCTTTTCAGGACAGTCGGGATTGTAGAAAAATCCAATCCCTTTGGACAAAGTTTTTGATTTGCCCTTTTCGGTCTGTTTGGTGGTGGACCGCCATTGAGACTGTCATTACTGGAGACTTGACTGGAATTAGTGGATTCATTATTGATAGTTGAGCCACTGCTTTCAAAGCGAACGCTTTTCCCTTCAAAACTTCCATGCTCGCTTGTCTGTTCACATGTAGAAACCAATGCCTCATTGTTGAGCTTGATAGAAGGCTGGCTCAGTTGAGTTTGAGTGGATTCCCTAGAGGTCACCGTAGTCGGGGACGTCTTCTTTTTTGACTTGTCTCCCCCACGGGGAAATCCGAATGCTTTTCTTCTTGGACTAGACATGGTTGCAGCCAAAAGTTTCTTCCAATGTCCCAAAAACTTGTTTTTGTTTTTGTATCGTAGCTGTGCTATTTAACTAACTAACACTATAAGTAAAAGTGATGTGAACCACAACTAATGAAAAAAGTAGGCTATCGCACGAGACCTCCTCTTTCCCATGTAAAATTAAAAGTCGAACTAGTTCACGGGATTTTTCTCTGTCTCTTAGTCCTATTCTTTTACTTGAAATGCACTCTCGTGTGTATTCACTTTCCTTTAGTCTCGATAATCACAATTATCGAGCAATTTGGTATGGCGCTTCTATGTGCCCTTGTGACTACTGATTTCCCACAGCACTAAAACAAATCATTGTTATGGTACTGGGTCCGCCTGGTAAGTAAACAATACTAAAAGGGGCTATACTACTTGTCCAGAATCTGAGACATGGAAACAATCATGTGAGTAGAGATAAGTCAATGCAGCGAGTGATACAGTACAAACTCCTGCCGAGACTGCTTTAGATATAGTGCAAAGTAGTAGGCAGTTAGTAGTATTAATAGTTAATTGACTGAAGAGATTATACGAAGTATTCTGAATAGAACAAAAGTCCACATGCATAATTATTTGTATAGCAAGTAGCAGTAAAACTATGACTGACTAACTGTAAGAAAAAAAATGCATTGAAAGAATTGAAGAGACGGATTGCACTTTGAGCAAGAACTGTGTAAACTGGGACATGGAGCTCAATTAGAGAGAAAAATTTTCACTTATTTATTATTCCCTTTGATTTGCATAGATTGCTCTGTATTTTTCCTAGCTCCAGTGAGCACCAGTTTAGTTAGTGATGAAATAAAGTCGGCATGAAATGGAAATGATAGGATACGATCTTCGCTCAACAGGGCACGGAATGGAAGAGGAATTAGTGTATGTTTAACAAGGGCCTGATTGTGTTAATTACACGAAAAGAACTGTGAGGATACGATCCTCTTTTGAAAATGCATACTGAATGAATTTGTTTGTACTGAGATAGTGATGGAGTATAATAAACTACTCATGTGTAAAATGTGTGTGGGATGAACTAACTTTCGAGCAATTTTAAATTGTAGACACAATAATTTGTTAG
>Ga0210040_10011089_pt1 | contig 10244 bp, 7 predicted proteins | sample CryGeyCG12114_NA_FD_185462 | JGI IMG/M metagenome (GOLD analysis project Ga0210040, IMG submission 185462) | Groundwater microbial communities from aquifer - Crystal Geyser CG19_WC_8/21/14_NA (SPAdes) (version 2) | ecosystem: Environmental > Aquatic > Deep subsurface > Groundwater | place: USA...
TCAAATTTGCGTTCCGCTAGCGCCCACTTGCAGGCGTCCCGCCGCTCTGTGATGTTTCCTTAATGTCGATGACAGCGTATTCTTAATCAATGCTGGTGGCAGAGCCGCATTGCTGCCACGCCGCGGCATTCGCGCCGATCGAATTGCCGCCTCGACTACAAGGGCTTGGTTTCGAAAAGCTGACGCGGACCATAGGCCCATCTCATGCGGGTAGGCGGGGTATGGTCGGAAAAGCCGTGATCCTGAGTTTGGGCGCGGCGTAAGGCATCAGGGCGGCGTGCCGTGCTGTACCGCCGGACGTCGGTCGCCGCGGGGGTTGGGCGGCAGCGCCGTCGACCATATCCCAGCCGGTGATCGGATATACGGCAGTGGTGAGGATCACCGCCGGAGTGCGGCGCGAGAAGGGGATCGGCCCAATCGTGCGCTCGAGCCGCTGGATCGCGCCGCCTTCCGCGACCGCAAAGGCCCAGTCGCTAGCCGGACGTACCTCGAAGTCAGCCGTGAGGCCGCGGGTGCGCAGCTTGGACCACCGCTCCTCCACCGGCAGCGCGAAGACCAGCGCACCATCTTCGAAGCTGGTCCAGCCGTCCTCGCTCCGAACCGCGCGCGGGTGACTGACGAAGGCAAGCTCGACTCGGTCGTCGCGCCGCCACTCGCGCTCGAGCCGGATGAAGCCGTCCGCCGTCTGCGATGGCTGCAGGCTGCCATTCACGGTGACGGTCGTCCGCTCCGCCCAGCCGGGTACGCGCAGGCGCAGCGGAAAGGTGACCGGCTTTTCCGGTTCAAGCGTGATCGCGACCGTGTGACGGAAGGGATAGTCGGTCTCCTGTCGCACGGTGACCGGCACGTCCTGCACCCGCGTAGTCACGGTGCAGGGCGCATACAACGCCGCCGCCAGCCCGCCGTCGGCCGAGGCCATCCATAGATGCGTCGTCAGCTTCGGCCAGCCCTGGTGGAAGTTGGCCGTGCAGCAGCCGAAGTGCGGCTCCAGCCCGAACATGTTCGACTCGGGCCCGTTCGTCGTCCACGGCCCTGGGCCATGCGTGCATTGCACTTGGTTGGGCTGCTGATCGTACTGGTGCGCCCACATGTCGTCGGTGAAGGTAGCCGGCAGCGCATTGTAGGCGAGCCGCTCGATCCGGTCCCCGAGTGCGGCATCGCCGGTGATCGCCAGTGCCTGCTCGAGCGAGTACATCGCCTCCACGATCGCGCAGAGCTCGACGCCTTGGCTTGGGCTGCGCCCGGCGAGGTGCTCGTCGGCGGAATAGATGCCGATCGGGAGTCCGTGATAGCGGTCGAGGGCGGCAAGCTGCCGGTGGACCGCTTCCCGGTCCTCGCGCGACCCCGAAACGACCGACCAGACCGGTGACGCCTTGAGTGCCTGCGCGTTGTTGACGCCGTGGACCGAAAGCGCGGGATCCTTAAGACCCTCTGGCACGCCACCCGGCACGTCGGGCTTGTCGAGCCCGATCGCCTGCTTGGTCGTCTTGGTGCGGTAGGGATAGTCGGCGAACAGTCCCTGCCAATCGAAGCCCTGCTGCCTGAGCAGCGCGGCAAGCTCGAGCAGCTTAGGGTCGCCGGTGCGGTTGTAGAGCCAGATCACCGGGACGACCTGATCCTGCCAGCGGAAGCGTCCCCAGTCCTTGAGTGGGCGCGCAGGAAGCGCGCGCATCTGGTGCGCGAAGTAGGCGCTCATCAGGCGCGGCACGCGCGGGTCGCCGGTGAGCTCGTGATACTGCGTCAGCACCTTCAGCATGACCATCCGCGGCCACCAGTCGTCGTTGCTGCGGGGCCCGAACATGCCGTCGGGCTGTTGGCTCGCCAGGGTCCACTCGATGAAGCGCTGCGCCTTGGCCTTCAGCGCCGGGTCGTCGAGCTGCCAGGCCAGCGGCAGCAGACCGTCGAGGAAGTAGGGACCACGCTCCCAGCTCTCGCCGGTGCCGCCTAGCCAACCGCTGTTTGCGCCGACATCGGGCCAGGTCTCGTCGAGCCGTCCGCCCATGCCGCGCGCCTGGATCTCAAGCTGGCTACGCAGCCAGCCCGCTGGCCGGATTGCACCTGTCGGGAGCGGCTGGAACGGCTGCGGCGCGAGCGGGGCGCGGTTCTGCGTCAGCGGGGCGGCAACGGGGGCTGCACTCGCTGCGGCGTGGACCGGCGCAATCCGCGCTACGCCGGCGAGCGCCGCGGCGGCGGTGGTGGCGCGGAGCAATGCGCGGCGGCTGATCGAGTCGTGCATCACGGACCTCACGGACAATACGAAAGAAAAGGAGCTCAGCGGCGCGCGGGTGCTGCGCGCGCGGCCCATTTGCGCCACAGTGCGGCATCGTCGAGCATTTTGATATAAACGCCGCCGACGACTGCTCGCGCCTGGAATCCGACCTGCGCGCCGTTGGTGGTCTCAAACCAGTCGCTCAGTGGCACGCGCGTAGGCGTCTCTCGCATGTAGCGGTTCAGCGGCGCGACAAGCGTTTCGAACGTCGCGCGGTCGTCGGCGAGGGTGGCGCTCCACGTGATCCAGTCGAGCTTGGTGTATGTCTTGCGGCTGTCGAGCGGGAGGCCGTACGGACCTTGGTGCTGCCGGTAGAAGGCGAGCTCGCTGCGCCGCAGTGAGGCTGGGAAGAGACCGCGACCCAACACCTTGTCCCACACAAGATTGTATTTCTGGCTCCACGTGCCGGGCTGATCGAAGGCGAGACGGGTATGGTCGCCATCGCGCGCCATCACCAGCCAGCGCGCCGCCATCTGCTTGGCCTGAGCGCGATATCGCGCCGCGTCCTGTTTCTTGCCCAACACGCGCGCTAGCTCGGCATAGGCGTCGAGCGCGCTGATCGCCTTGATCGACAGATTGGTGTTATGCGCGAGATGACCGGCGAAATCGTCCGTGCTGAGCTGGTTCTCGGGGTCGAGTCCCTTATCGCGCAGGAACTCGGCCCAGCGGGTTAACAGCGGCCAGTAGCGCTGCGCCAGGTCGGCGTTGCCTTGGATCTTGGCGAGCGCACCGATCATCAGCAGCATGTTGCCGCTCTCCTCGACCGGCATCTGGTCGTCCTCGCTACGCTCGCCGCCGCCATATACCTGGCCGTTGGCCTGCGGGTAGGTGCCGATGTCGTGCGGTGCGAAGGGGAAGCGCCAGCGCGGCATTCCCGCGTAGTCCAGGATCGGGCGCAGCTGCGCCTCCAGCAGGGCGGGGTTCAGCAGCAGGAAGAAGGGCGCGGTCGGATAGGTGATGTCGACCGTGGCGACGCAGCCGTTGCTGAAGTTCTCCTTGGAGAAGTACAGCGGTGTTCCGTCGATGTCGGCCACCAGCTTGTGCGCCGCGAGTGTCTGACGATAGGCCAGCACCGCCAGTTCGGCGTAGGCGCGCCCGCCGACTCGCTCGAGGTCGGTGGTAAGCTCGCGATCGAATGCGGCGGCGCGCTCGCGCAGCACCGGCTCGTCGCGCTCAGCGACCTGGAGCAGTTCCGCCATCGTCATGCCGTCTCGGCGCCAGTAGGCAGGCAGGCGCCGTTTGAAGTACTCTATCGAGTCGATGTCGTCATAGGCGAGCATCGCGCGCCGGGTCACAGGCTCGGCGCCGACGCTGCCGAGATCGAACCGCGCCGCCAGCAGCGGGCGGTCCTGATGGGTTAGCCGTGGCATGGCGAGGTCGTCCGAAACCGGGGCGGTGCCGTCGCGGAAGGCGGCGCGCTCGCGCTCGCCGATCGTCGCGGTGCTCGCGCCCGGCTGCTGAGGCACGGCGAGTTGCGCCCAGCCCCAGTCGATCCGTACGTTGTCGCCGGCCTTCTGGAGCACCTGCTGCGTCGTGGTGCCGACGCGCAGCACCTCCATGTTCCCGACGCGGCTGCGACCCCATACGACCTGCTGCTGCTCGTCGTTGACGGCGAGCTGCGCGCTGGCGTCGACATAGACCTGTACCGCGTGCGGTCGGCCGTCGGTCGCGCGCACGGTCCAACTGAGGTACGTCACCGGGCGCGACATGATGTCGAGGTCATGCGGCATCGCTGGAGACAGGAAGGTGGCTGTCAGACGGATCCCGCCGCCGTCGAAGTCGTAACTGGTCCGCGTCGGCGTCAGTTCGCGGGATACCTGGGTCATCGCTTCATCGCGCCCCCCGCCCATGAAGCGCAGCGTCTTGCCATCGACGCGGATCCAGCCGCTGATCTGCTGCTCGCTGCCGGTCCAGTGCCGGGTCGGTGCGTCGGTGAGCTTGTCGGACAGGCTCCACACGCTGAGATACGGGTCGTGCACGATCAGCGGTGTGGCGGGCGTCCGCGTGGTCACCGGAGCCTGTGCGAGCAGCGGCGTAGTGCAGGGTAGCGGGACCAGACAGGCGAGCGTGAGCGCGCGAGCGGTGAGCGATCGAGTTCGGGTGGCGAACATTCCGGCTCCGGCGGAAGGAGGATCGTGAAGGGTGTCGCGGGTCAAAGGCGGAAGCGCGCGCCGAGAGAGAAGGTGCGCGCCTCGTACCGGATGTCGCGCGGGTAGCTCTGTGTGTCGGTGAAGTTGCGAACGTTCTGGAACGGCACCCCGGTCAGGTTGGTGGCGTCGAAGGTGATCGTCAGGAAGTCGAGCGGCGTGAAGGCGGCGGAAAAGTCGAGCCGCTCGGTCGCACGTGTATATTCACCTGCCACTGCCGCCTCGCTCTGGGTGTTGTTGTAGAAATTCACCCAGTCCGTGCGATAGTTGTACGCAAGGCGTGCCGAGACGGGCCCCTTTTCGAACAGCAGGTTCGCATTGTAGGTCCATTTCGAAGTGTTCGGCACGCGCACCAGCCGACCCTGCTCGCCCAGCGTCGCTGGCAGCGCCTGCTTGCCGTCGAGATAGGTGGCGTTGAGCTGCGTCCCGAACCCGCTCAGCACGCCGGGGAGGAAGTCGAAGAAGCTGGTGAACGCCAATTCGATGCCCTGGATGCGCCCTTCGCCGGCATTCTCGGGCCGCGTCACGCGGATGTTGCCGAAGCCGGGCACCGTCTGGAATACCGTGTAGTCGCTGATGAAGCCCTTGAGGTCGCGGCGGAAGATCGCGCCCGTGAGTGAACCGGTGCGGCTGAAGTACCATTCCAGCGAGGCGTCGTAGTTCTTCGACTGGATGGGTTCGAGGTCGATGTTGCCGCTGCTGCCGTTGTAGTCTCCGAGGTTCACGGAGTCGCGTTGCAGCACGAAAGCCGGGTTGCTTTGGCCAAAGGTCGGCCGTGTCCGGGTCTCCGTCGCCGAGGCCCGGAACTGGAGCTGCTCGGTCAGCCGTGCGCGCAGGCTGACGTTCGGCAGCACGTCCAAGTAGTTCTTGCGGTCGCCCAACACGTTGTTCACGCCATCGACAGACCCTTGCCCGACCGTCTCGATCGTGGTGTTGACCACGCGCGTGCCAACCACGCCGTCCAGCGGGATGCCACCGATGTCGAACCCGTAGTGCAGCTGGCCGTAGAAGGCGTATGACTTCTCATCGGCGGCGAACTGCGTGGTGTAAGGCGGCAGCGCCGGATCCCAGAGTTCGGGTCGCTGGTCGGCATTGCCGAGGTTGCTGATCCGCAGACGGTCCTGCGCAAAGTCGCGCAGCGCCTCTATGTTGTTGAAGACGTCCTGCCCGCTCGGCGCATACCACTGCCGGGTCGGTTGCGCGTCGCTGCCACGGAAGCCCTCCTTGACCAGCCCGCCCATGCCGATCGGCGCTGCGGTCAGCGGCACGCGTTGTGCGCGGATGTTCGCGTAGCGGGTGCCGTCGGCGAAGGTGCTGCGTCGGGTGGTGTAACGGGTACCAAGCTGGATCTTCTCGATCCCGTCGAGATCGAAATCCAGCTCCAGGTCATTGCGCCACTGCCAGCCCGACCCGCGTCCTTCACGCCGCCGGTCGAAGATGCCACGGATGACGTAGTTGTTCGGGTCGCTGAGGTCGAAGCCGGGCAGCGAGAATTCGACGCCTCCATAGTCGCGGTCGATGTCGAACTCGACGTTGGCGGTTGCCGGGTCGCGGGCCGCGAAGTCGAATCCATAGTCCGTGAAGTAGTTGCGGGTATCGGTGTAGGCGAGGTCGGTGGTGAACTTCGCGTGGTCGCCCTTGATGCTGCCGCCTGCGGCGAACTGATACGTATTTGTGGTGCTGTGGGGCACGCCTCGGAAGAGATCGGTGCCGATCGAACCCTCTCCCCCCGAACGGGTGAGGCTCTTAACCTTGACCGGATCGCTCTCATCCAGGACGACGTTGCTGAATGTCGGATTGCCGTTCCGGAGCCGGATCGCGAGCTCGCTGTTCTCCTCACGCCCCCTATAGCCTTGGTACAAACCTTCGAGGTAGAGCTCGACCTTGTCGGACGGACGCCATTGCAGCGAACTGTTTACCGACGGGCGCCAGCGCTTGCCATTGTTGTAGAAGATGCCGACTGATTCGGGGATCTTGAAGTCGCGCCCAACACCAGGAGTGGTGATCGTCTGCACATCGTTGGGCACGCCCACGTCACCGCTGTCCCACCGGGCGGAGGTCAGATAGTGAGTCTGCGTGTACGATACGTTTATGAGCGCGCCGATCTCGCCGATCGCGGTGTCGAACCGATCGGTTACTAGCAGGCTGCCCTGCGGATCGATCTCTCGCGCCTGATCGCCGTAGATGCCGCGCACGGCACCGGCGACTTCGAAGCCTGCGAAGTCGAACGGGCGACGCGAGCGCACGTTGACCAGCCCGGCGATGCCGCCCTCGACCAATTCGGCTGTGGTCGCCTTGTAGACCTCCAGCCCGGCAAGCGAGGCGGCCGGGAAATCCTGGAACGCAACCTGCCGCCCTTCGGCTGTATACAACTCGCGGCCGTTGAATGTGGTGGTAACGTCGGGGAGGCCGCGTACCGAGACGCCGTTCGCTTCGTCCTGGGAGCGCGACACCTGAACGCCCGTGATCCGCGCCAGCGCTTCGGCCGCGTTGTTGTCCGGTAGCTTGCCAATGTCCTCCGCGACGACCGCATCGAGGATCTGGTCGGCATCCCGCTTGAGCGCCTGCGCGCTCTGCACGCTGCGGCGCAGGCCAGTGACGACGACGTCCTCGCTCTCAGCGGCCGGGCTCGTAGCCGGGCCGGCGACGGGTCCGTCGCCCTCGCCTGACGGCAAAGTGTTGGAGTCCTGTGGCGTCGTGCTGGACTGGTCCTGCGCCGCTGCAGTGGTTGCCCAGCCGATTGCACATGCCATTGCGAGCACGGACACGGAGCCCCTGATTGTCATTATGCCTCTCCTGTAACCGCTTTTACAGCGGTTTGGATGAGGGCGTATCTCGACACGAAAGCAAAGAAAAGAGATTAATACGATAAATCGCTTGATGTCCTACTCCGGCAGTGTTCGAAAATATTGTCGGTGGTGATGATGCGGGTCAGGCCTCGTTGGTCACAGCCAGAAGATGATCGTTCCGGCCCGGACGTGTTGATATATGAATGTTCCAGCCCGGAGCTCTGGGCCGCTTGCGGAGTTTGTCGATGGGGTTGTCCCGAAACTCGATCCCAATCGAGACGGAGCACCGCCCAATTGCGGAAGTCACGTGAACGTGCATAGTCCCGCCATGAGGGAACTGATCATTCCTGTGTCGTTGCTGCTCTACCTGTTAGCTCCGGCTTCGTTGATGTCACGAGGCAAGCTGTTTCTCGCAGGACTGGCAATGATCGCAGCGGCGCTACTGCCATGGATATCATGGTTCGCGACCGCGACCGACCTGTCAGGGCCAGGCACAGGTCTGGTAATTTTCTCGACGGCCGCCATGCTACTCTTGGCATTGGTCCCAATCGTGATTTGTGTCGCACGAACCGCAACACGCGCTTGGTTAGCTGCCCGTGCACGCCGTATCTAACTACTAAGCCGGGGATTAATTGCCGGTCCAATTGCAACGTCCGATAGCGCCCACTTGCGCGCGTTCGGCCGCCGCATGACAGTATGATCACATGAGCACCGCACGCCTACGTCTCAGCAAGCTTTTAGCATGGGTGCTAGCTGCCTGCATGATCCTCGGGCTCCCTGCGACAAGCTGGATTTACTGGCCCGCCGTGGGAGATGCCGGGGTGCTTTCGCCTGAGGCTGACACGATCATCATACCCATGATGAGCAGTATCTTCCTTGCTCTCGTCCTCCTGCCGGTCGTTTGCTCGATAACGTGGCTGTGCCTTCGTGGGAACGACGATGCTGGCAACCTGCTGGCGTGGAACAGAGGCCGGCCCATCCGAAGCGGCGTGGTGACGCTCTGCTTCGCGATCCCTTTCACCATTGGGCTCTCATCGGTGGTGGATGAGGTCACCGCGCCGGCTGGCTGGCACGGCCTTATGTGGCTGCCCTATACACTGGTGACGCTGTTTTGGTTGGGTACGATGCGCGGGGCTGTCATCTCGCAACGGGATAACGGCTAACCACCAAACCCGGACAGTTTCGAAATAGCATCCCAATTGGGACGATGCCGTTGCCTACCCGCCTCCAAAGCGGGCCTTCTGCTATCGCCCCATTGTTGCCGTTGGCAGCGCAGATGGCGCTTCCCAAAACCGGACGTTACGATCGACCCGACGTGGGAGTAGAGGGCATGAGAGCGGCATTCTGGCGTTTTGCACACCAGCACTACCAAAGCAGGAAGCCACTGCTCCTCGTTGATGTCGCGGCATTCACATGGTTCGCCTTCTTCGCGCTGGTTTATGGCGCAGCTCTGCTGGCTGGCTGGTCGCCAGACTTCATAGAGGGGCTAGTCGGCTTGCTCTTAGTAGGTGGTCCCTTGACCTTAGGGGTGCTTCATCGCCGCATCCGGATCGAAGCGGCTAAGGCACCCGACGCATTGTATAGGAAGCGGCTGATAACAAGTCGGTGATCCGCAGTGTCACCTATCGAGCGCATCTCACAATAACTCGCCTTCCGATAACCACCCGAGGCCGGACAGTCACAAATACCATTCCAATCGGGACCGCAGCTCTCGCCCAATTTGCGCCACTTAGTTCCAGCGCGGCCTTGCCTGATAACTGCCGTCTTGCGCGATCAATGCTCGAGCGCCAAGCTGAACGAATGCTCTCTGTCCGCGCCAGATTATTCCTTCCAGCTGTTCGGCTTGTCGCCGCTGTCGCCAGCACGGTCGGGGTGTTCGTAATCTGGACGGTTCCGGATCGGTTGCCTCTAGTCTGGTTGTTGCTCGGGTTTATCTTACTCTGCCTCCCGGGAGCGGTAGCGACATTTGTCATCAAGGCAGACGATGAGCATCGCGCCGACGGCAAGCGTCGCGTGCTTAGAAGCGAAATCGAATAGGTTGTTAGTCGCCCCTCCTCACCGGAAGCGGAGGGGCGGCTAACCATCCATCTGCTGACGCTCTCGCGCCCGCGTAGCCTGCTGCGATGCCTGTTGTAGAAGCCTTCGGCCACAAAGATGCCTTGGACCCGTTGTTCACGGCGGAGTTCAACTTTCTGCCCCGCATCGGTGAGTGTCTCGCCCGCGACACGCCGCTTGGCTACTTCATTCACTATAATGTCGGTGTAAGCCCCGCCCATGAGGTTCAAGTCTGTCTTCCTCGTTTTCGTTGCCCTCCTTTCAGGGTGCGGCCCTCGTTCAATTCAGATTTCTAATGATCGTTGCTGGAATTTGAGGCCGGGTGACAGAGTCTTCGGCAAAGTGATCGTCGTCGGCATTGTGGACGATACCTTGGTAGAAGGTGGTGCATATATCCAGAATACAGCCTGTCCAAAGCGCACGTTGGGCCTCGCAATCCCGGACGGGCCGATGCTCGACGGTTTCAGAAAGAAGATGAGCATCAGTCCTCCGCAATTTGTCCAGCATCATTTCATGCTGACTGGTCACGTGTTCAAGAACCGGGAAAGCGATCATCTGCTCGTAAACGCCGAAAGTCTGCAACCCGTCCCATGAATGTCGGCCTCCATCAAACATGGCTGCTGTCGGTCGGCGCCAACCGTCGCCTGAAGCGGGCGCGTTAGGAGCGCTCACCTGCGGATGTCAGCGCTGAAAATAGATCCTACGTCGTTTCCATTCTCCGCGCGCATACTCGACGCAGATGAACTGCGCTCCACAGTCTACCGCAGAGTTTATCATGAATTGAGCAGCGGTGATTTCGGCGCACGTCGCCTGTGGTTCAACAACGAGAACCATGTTTGCAGGGTCGGCGCGGACCTTAGGCCACGTGGACAAAGGGCAACCAGAGCAATGCTGAGGCGAGACTGACGAAGCCGATGTAGGATTCGGCAGTCTTGTCGTAGCGGGTGGCAACCCGCCGCCAGTTCTTAAGCTTGTTGAAGAGCC
>Ga0210040_10011090_pt1 | contig 10244 bp, 7 predicted proteins | sample CryGeyCG12114_NA_FD_185462 | JGI IMG/M metagenome (GOLD analysis project Ga0210040, IMG submission 185462) | Groundwater microbial communities from aquifer - Crystal Geyser CG19_WC_8/21/14_NA (SPAdes) (version 2) | ecosystem: Environmental > Aquatic > Deep subsurface > Groundwater | place: USA...
TTATCCACGGCCGGGTACGAGGTTAACTGCCTGCCAGAGAACGGCAATGCACTGATCGAACGGCTGCAGACCGGGCCGACCAATGCCGATCCCCGACGCGGCCGATCGGATGCGGTTCTACCGCTCGGGCGCTACGGCGAACTGTTCGGCGGATTACCGGATAAAATTCGGAGCGAGGTAACCGAGCGCTGGGGTGCGCCGGAAAGCGATCCGTTTGTCCGGGACGATGGCTGTTTTCACTTGCCGGTGCAGCGTTTCGGCAATGTCGCCATAATGATCCAACCCTCGCGCGGCTACGATCGGGACGAGGTGGCAAACTACCACGATCCGGACCTCGTGCCGCCCCATGCCTACCTTGCGGCTTACCTCTGGCTGCGCCATGAGTTCGGTCTTAACGTGATGATCCATAACGGAAAACACGGGAACCTTGAATGGCTGCCCGGCAAGGCCACTGCGCTGGATGAAAAATCTTATCCCGATGCGCTTTGGGGCCAGGTGCCGCACCTGTATCCCTTTATCGTCAATGACCCCGGCGAGGGAACTCAGGCCAAGCGGCGAACCGGAGCGGTGATCATCGACCATCTGGTGCCGCCGCTGACGCGAGCGGAAACCTATGGGCCGCTGAAAGACCTCGAAGCGCTGCTCGATGAGTACTACCAAGCTTCCGGGATGGACCGGCGGCGGTTGAAAGATCTGGGTCGCCGCATCCTCGATTTCGCGCGCGACGAGCGGCTCGATCGCGACGTCACCCTGCCCGACGATGATGCTAAGTCTTTGCAGGCGCTCGATACTTTCCTGTGCGAACTCAAGGAAGCGCAGATCCGCGACGGGCTCCATGTGCTCGGGCAATCTCCCACGGGCAGGCAGGAGCGGGACACTCTGGTGGCACTGGCGCGGGTGCCGCGCGGCGAAAATGGGGGCGGGGATGGGTCACTTATCCGCGCCCTTGCCGATGATTTAAAACTCGGTCTTGATCCTCTGCAGGCCGATCTCGGCGCGCCCTTCGCGGGTGCAAACTTGCAAAACGAGGAAGAAGAATCACACTTCTCTGCAAAAAGCTGGCGCACCGTCGGGGATGTGGTGGAAGCGCTGGAACATCTGGCTGCGGAACTGGTGGATAAGATTTTCACGCCGCCGACCGAATGGACCGCGACGCGCCAAGTGCTCGAAACCGTGGATGCGGTGATGCGGCCGCGCTTGCGTCAATCGGGTCCAAGCGAGATGGCGGCGCTGCTTGATGGCCTCGATGGCAAGTTCGTCCAGCCCGGTCCGTCCGGTGCTCCGAGCCGGGGCCGCCTCGACGTGCTGCCGACTGGCCGCAACTTTTACTCGGTCGACAACCGTGCCGTGCCGACCCCGACGGCGTGGGAGCTGGGACGGAAGTCGGCTGAAAACCTGCTGGTGCGCCATTTCCAGGATCAAGGCTCGCCGTTGCGTTCGTTGGCGCTGTCGGTCTGGGGCACGGCCAACATGCGGACCGGGGGCGATGACATTGCCCAAGCGCTGGCGTTTATCGGCGCCAAGCCGGTGTGGGAGCCGTCCTCGCTCCGGGTTTCGGGGTATGAGATCATTCCGTTGCCCAAGCTCGGGCGGCCGAGGGTGGACGTGACGCTGCGGATTTCGGGGTTTTTCCGCGACGCGTTCCCCGGGCAGATCGCGCTTTTTGATCGAGCGGTGCGGGCGGTGGGGACGCTGGACGAGCCGGAAGACGACAACCCCATCGCGGCGCGCATGCGGGCCGAAGCGCTCGGGCTGATGCGGAGCGGCCTTAACGAAGTCGAGGCGGCGCGGCAAGCGGCCTACCGGATCTTTGGGTCCAAGCCCGGTGCTTATGGCGCGGGGCTGCAGGGGCTGATCGATTCCGGCAAATGGACCGGCAAGGGCGATCTGGCCAAAGCGTTCCTGAACTGGGGACAGTATGCCTATGGCGCCCAAGACGGCGGCACCCCGGCGCGGGAGCGCTTCGCCGAGCGGCTGGGGCAGATCGAGGCCGTGGTGCACAACCAGGACAATCGCGAGCACGATCTGCTCGATTCCGACGATTACTATCAGTTCGAGGGCGGGCTTTCGGCGACTGCGGAAAGCTTGGCCGGGCGCAAGCCGGTGGCTTACCACAACGACCATTCCCGCCCGGAGCGGCCGGTGACGCGGACGCTGGAGGAGGAGATTGGGCGGGTGATGCGCTCGCGCGTGGTCAACCCCAAATGGATCACGGGAGTGAAGCGCCACGGCTACAAGGGCGCTTTCGAGATCATTGCCACCGTGGACTACATGTTCGCCTTTGCCGCAACCACAGGGGCGGTCAAGACGCACCACTTCGATTTGGCGTTTGAAGCCTTTATCGAGGATGAGCCTACCCGAGACTTTTTGCAGGCCAATAACCGTTACGGCTACGATGAACTGCTGGCAAAATTCCGGGAAGCACTGGAGCGCGGCTTCTGGACGCCGCGATCGAACTCGGTGCACGAGTGGTTGATCGATAACGGCCCCCTCACCCGGCGCAACGCGCCGACCTCTCCCCCTGAGGGAGAGGTGATCGTGCCCTGACAAGAGATCGAAGATGAGCGAGAAGACGCCCAAGAAAACGGATCTGATGACGGAGGCGGAGCGCGACGCCTACCACGCCGAAAAGATGCGCAAGAAAAAAGAAGCGCGGAACAAGATCCTCGCCACCAAGACCGAGGAAAAGGGCCTCTTGATCGTCCATACCGGCAAGGGCAAGGGAAAGTCGACGGCCGCCTTCGGCATGGTGTTTCGCTCGATCGGGCACGGCTTCCGGGTCGGGATCGTGCAGTTCGTCAAGGGCGCCTGGGGGACGGGGGAGCGCGACGTGCTGCAAAAGTTTCCCGACCTCGTGACGATCAAGGCGATGGGCGAAGGGTTCACCTGGGATACGCAGGACCGCCAGCGCGACCTGGCCGCCGCCCGTTCGGCCTGGGATGCGGCAAAGGAGATGATTGCTGACCCAAGCTACAAGCTGGTGCTGCTTGACGAACTCAACATCGTGTTGCGCTATGATTACCTGCCGCTCGATGAGGTGCTGGAGGTGCTGCGCAACAAGCCGCGGGATACGCATGTGATCGTCACCGGCCGCAATGCCAAGGACGAGCTGATCGAGATTGCTGATCTCGTCACCGAAATGACGGAAATCAAGCACCCCTTCCGATCAGGTGTGAAAGCGCAGCCGGGGATCGAGTTCTAGCCTTTTCGCAAGCTGAAAGGCGTGCCCGAGGTTCGCAACATTCGCTTCGCGTCAGCGAGGGTGGTCACCGACGCATGATGTGCACTTTAGAACGACATGGCCGAGGACTGTGACGGGGTGGGGAGCAGGCTGGCTGCTGTCGGTGAGGCGAGTGGCAACAGCCCCGCTCGCTTAAAATCGCTCTATTTCAAGAAGTGATCGCGAGAGGGTAAAAACCATAAGCACCGACGTCCGCCTACGCGGCAGGGGTCACCTGTGCCCGCGCTTGGCGGAGGTCCCGTGCCGGCGGTTGGCCGAACATTCGCGCGTACTCGCGGGTAAACTGGGGCACGCTTTCGTAGCCGACGCCATAGGCGGCGTCGCTGATCGCAGCACCGTCTGCAAGCATGCGACGCCGTGCCTCGATGAGGCGAAGCTGCTTTTGGAACTGAAGAGGCGTCAGCGAGGTGATCGTCCTGAAGTGCGCGTGGAAGGCCGACAAACTCATGCCTGCGGCCTCCGCGAGGGCTTCGATCCGCACTGGCTCAAAATAGCGCTCACGCAGGATGGCGACCGCCCGCGCAATCCGCTGAGCGTGGCTGTCGGTGACGCCGAGCGTGCGAATAGCGCCGCCATGTCGCCCCGACAGCAGCCAGAAGTGCAACTCGCGAACGAGTTGGCGTCCCAGTACGGCCAGCGTGCCCGGCCGTTCCAAAAGCCGCAGCAGGCGCAACGCTACGTCGGCCACCTCAGATTCGGTGGGATCGACCCGCACCGGCTGGTCCGCCACAAACGGGACGGAGCCGATCTCTCCGACAAGATCCGCGATCACCGCAGCGTCCAGTTCAATCACCAGCGAGTAGTAGGGCGCGGTCCTGCTAGCCATCGTGATCTGGCTGACCGTCGGCACGTCCGTCGTGATCAGAAGAGACTCGCCCGCACCAAAATCGAAGGTGCGGCTTCCCATAGTCACGCGCTTACCGCCTTGCAGAACAAGAGCCACGAGCGGCTTTGAGATCGCATATTGCAGCATTGTCGGCGCCCTCTCGCGCAGGATCGCTAATCCTTCGACGGGTGTTGCCGCAACGCCGTTTTGATCGGAGTGGGTGTCGGCATAGCGACGGGAATGGTGGAGAAGCATGTCGGTCATGTCGGGATCATAAGAATGATCGGCCGCATGACGCAACAAGAATGGAGGATCGGGCAAGAGGGCGCAGGGTTTAGGCAAGCGCTTCGCGACGTTTCAGCAGCTCAAATCGAGTGCTTCACCCCCAAGTTCGCATAATCAGGCAAAAATCGCGGATGATCGCGCAACTGGGGCCAAGCTGGCCAGGCCATAAGACGCCACACCATTCAGAGGCATCCATGACAACCATTTCTCTTGTAACCGGCGGCAGCCGTGGCCTCGGCCGCAACACTGCCATCAGCATTGCCCGTCACGGTGGCGATGTGATCCTAACCTATCGCTCCGGGAAGGACGGTGCGAACGCCGTCGTGGCCGCGATCGAGGCGATGGGCCGCAAGGCCATGGCCCTACAACTCGACACGGGCGACATTTCGACCTTCCCGGCCTTCGTTGAACGCCTCCGCACGGCACTCACCGGGACTTGGGGCCGCGACACGCTCGACCATCTCGTCAACAATGCCGGACATGGCGAAATGGCCGACTTCGTCGCGACCACCGAAGCTCAGTTCGACGCCCTGTTTAACGTTCATGTCAAGGGCGTGTTCTTTCTGACCCAGACACTGCTGCCGGTGCTGATCGATGGCGGGCGCATCGTCAACTTCTCGTCGGGCCTAACGCGCGTATCGTTTCCGGGTTTTTCGGCCTATTCGGCCGCCAAGGGTGCGGTGGAAACGCTCACTGTTTATATGGCCAAGGAACTGGGCAGCCGCGGCATAACCGCCAACACGGTCGCTCCTGGCGCTATCGAGACGGACTTCCTGGGTGGCGCAGTGCGCGACATTCCGGACTACAACAAGGCATTCGCCGACATGACGGCGCTCGGCCGGGTGGGTGTGCCGGACGACATCGGCCCAATGGTCGCTGGCCTGCTGGGCCCGGACAATCGTTGGGTGAACGGGCAGCGCATCGAAGTATCGGGCGGCCAGACGATCTGAAGTTTCTCGAGCGGGTGTCGCTTCACGACGGCACCGCAGATCATGTATCGAAGAGGGGCGCCAAGCCCAACATTTGTTCACGAGTCCATCGGCGTGATCGATAGGACCGTCCCACCAGAACGTCAGCTTTCAGGTTGAGACGCGAGATGACGATACGTCTCGGATGGGGTCGGAGGCAGCTCGGCCACTTCGGGGTGGAAACCCAACTGACTGCTTCTGGAAGGCGCGGTATAAGGAGCAGACATAGCCCGCCGCTGGTTTGGCGCGTAAGGGAAGGCTGCGATCGCAGCATGGATGAGCAGACAAGGCTACCAGCGCAGATCATCTCTGAGAGCTGAACAACGAAGGGAATGCGCCACTGCTCTCGTATACCAACCGGTACGAAGTGGACGGAGATCATCCGGATGTATCAGGCTTTTAACAGATACTCCTTGGGGGTGCAGCCCGCTACGAGGCGCACAGGGCTTCGCCAGAGTCACTTCGCCTACAGCTTCGCATGAACTGACAGTGAGTTCGTGCGGGGTGATCCATCCGCCGTCCGAGCGGTTTAAACGCTTAGGTTACAATGTCTGCCATGCGAAAGACCAGATCGACACACTTGCCAGCTCCATATCTGAAGCGCCTTTGGGTGCGGGAGGATGCTAATCTGGGAGAGGATTATCCGTTCAATTTGCCTTGGTTGGATCGAGAATTCTCTCTCGATTTCACCACACCTGTAACGATCATTCTAGGCGAAAACGGTACCGGCAAGTCCACCCTGATCGAAGCTGTGGCAGCGTTGTGCGGCTATGACGAGGCCGGGGGCGGTAAAGGTTACATGCCGGTAGATCACTCACATGCGCTGGACCGCAGCGGCGCCCTGCTTGCCAGCGCCTTGAGAGCGGCCTGGCTGCCCAAGGTAACTGCAGGCTGGTTTTTCCGCGCCGAGTCCTTTTTCTCTGTGGCGCGCTATCTCGACGAAGCCGCTCGCGACTCCAATGCGCCGGCACCCGACTTCTTGTCCTGGAGCCATGGCGAAGGCTTCGTGCGATTTTTTGAAGAACGCATGAGCAGGCAAGGCATATACTTCCTGGACGAACCCGAAAGCGCGCTATCTCCGAAGCGCCAACTGGAATTGTTGCGCCTTCTCCATAACATTCAGGGATCGGCAAATGCCCAAATCATCATGGCGACGCATTCGCCCATCCTCATGGCGGTTCCTGGGGCACGATTACTAGAGATCACTAGCCGGGGCGTTTTTAATACAAACCTGCGTAACACCGAGCACTTCAAGCTCTATCAGGACTTCACCATTGATCCAGATGACTTCGTCGCTCGTGCATTGAGCGACCAAATCTGAGTTATAGACTAACAGCGTCAACCAGTCGCCTTACATGCCAAAGGCCAGATTCGTCTCTCGTTGAACGGCAGCTTTCTCGAAACGGGGAGCGATGGCCTAATGTCCGGAATGGGGTCGAGGGCTGCCGTTCGTTGTGGTGCTCCAAGGCAGCGGCAGACGCACCAGCTCCGCAATGCCAAGGACAGCAATTTCGGCAGCCTGCCTGCTGCTGCCTCCGACGGGCATTTGTCCCTTTCACGCCAGTTTTTGACTGTTCTGCGGACGCGAGCCAACACGCAAGACAACAGACTGCGGCGTGGGCAACGCTTGCTGGCGATCTATTGTTAACCGAGCCACCAATTTTCCAGCCTTGTGCACGAACGCTCTGGGACCGCTGACTTAAGCTTACCCCCAAGTGGGGGCATAACACTTGGACGCAACCTGGACGGATGACAAGCAGCGCGACGGTGTTGATTACGTGGCGCTGGGTATTATCGCCATCATGCTGGTTATGTGCGGCCTGCTTTGCCTTGGGGCGAGGGTTGCGCCCTTTATCGTGTCGCGGGCCTATGGCGAGCTGAACTGGCCTGTTGCGCTGTTCACTGCCCTTATCGGTGGCCTGATTGGTCTTTACCTGCTCGCAACCTGGGTTCCCGCCGCAAGTGTGCGAACGGCGATTGCAACCGTGCTGCTGCCGGCCGGAATGGGGTTTATCACCGTTCACACCGGGCTTCCGGCGACGCTGGCGTCGCTTACAGGCGTGAAGCAAACCGTGGTTTTTCAGATCACCGACACCACCTCCTATGGCGGTCGTCGCAGCTGCGCCGGGGTTTACATCGAGCACCCCGATTACGAGCGCACGAAAATCTGCCGCAGTCCGCAAAAAGGCGGCGCGCACCTCGCCGTCACGGGGCAGCAGTCCTGGTATGGGTTGTTTTATTCCGACACGGAGCTTCGGCTGTAAGCTCAAGGCTTAGCAGCGCGAGCCAGGGCGCAAGGAGCGGGCGAGGCGCATGACCTCGTCGTTCATGTCTTCGATGTCGTCGGCGTCGTATTCGAGCCGGAAATTGGCCGATCCTGCGCCCCCGCACGTTGAAACGGAGCGAGCATACAAAACGCGGCGCCCTCTGGTGCCGGAATACGTCACCCAACTTGTCGCTTCCGCCCGATAGGTGACGTTCCAGCCCTCGCGCTTGTCGGCAGTGATGCGCGCCGCGAGATCGCCCGCGAAATTTTCATCGGCAACGAAACTGCCCCATACCGCCAATGTTTGTTCCCCGTCCGATGACGAGAACACAGCGCCGTCGCTGTTTTCCGACCGGCGTTGCAGGCTAAAGCCGGGCGGCACCGCAATCGTGTAGCCGAAGCGTGCGTTACTATATTGCGTCCACTCGGCCGCCATGGACGGTGAGGCGAGAAGGAATCCGGCAATGGCAAGGGAGTGGATTAGGCGCATGCAGCAACTCTGGCGTCGGCACCCACCTCCGGCAAGGGTTATTCGGCCTGAAGTGATCAGTTCTGCGCGAGATGGTTAGCGGGTTTCGGTATGGCTCTCCTCCTGGAGCTCATGGGCATCCTTGTCGTGTTCATGCCCGGAATGCGCGTGGCGCCATTCCCCCAAGGCCTGTCGCAGGATCTGCCAGGCGGAGGTCAGAAAAAGCGCTGCCATGACCCCGGCAACAAGGAGGTCCGGGGCCGCAGTGCCGAGCAGGGCCACAAATCCGGCGGCGATTATCACCGCCACATTGCCGATGGCATCGTTGCGCGAGCATAGCCAGACCGAGCGGATATTGCTGTCCCCGTCCTTGTAGGCGAAAAGCAGGTAAACGCTGACGAGGTTCGCCGCACAAGCCAAAAGGCCGACCGAGCCCATCAGTTGCGGTTCGGGTACACCTTGGACAAAGAGCCGGTACAAGGTGGACAGAGCGATCCAGACTCCGATGCCCACAAGGCTAACGCCCTTGAGCATAGCGGCCCCGGCTCGCACATTGAGCGGCTTGCCAATGGCCCAGAATGAAAGGGCGTAGGTCAGCGCATCGGCCAGGAAATCGAGGGAGTCGGCCATAAGCGCCTGGCTGCCGGCAAGTTGGCCGGCCCCTATTTCTACGGCGAACATCACGGCATTGATAACCGTGACCAGCACAAGCCGGCGCTTGTAGTCAGGGTTAAGGCCCTCAAATGTAGCTGCATGCGAATGCTCGGCGCCCACGGAGACCTCTTGCGGGGGATAACGGACGCTTATACCTGTAAACCCTCTAGCCACTAGAGCTTCAAGGGAAAAACGCGGTTTTCCGATCGGCGAACTGTCGCGCCGCAGCGGGGTCAGAGTGCCGACCATCCGGTATGACGAGGAGATCGGGCTGGTGGCCGCCCCGGCGCGCACGGAAGGTAGCCAGCGCCGCTACGGGCCGAGGGCACTCAACCAGCTCAAGCTCATCGCCCATGCCCGGCAGATGGGCTTTTCAATGAACTCGATTGCGACAATGCTGCGGCTGTCCCGTCACCCTGAAGAGCCCTGCGATAACCTCGATGTCTCGTGCGCGAGCGCCTTGCCGAGGTGGATCATCGCATACAAAGCCTCACGGCCTTACGCCAGGACTTAGGCTCGCTGCTCAGCCGTCATCATCACGGTACGGTGGCGGAATGTCGCGTGCTGGACGTATTGTCCGGTCATGGGCAGTGCAGCCACGAACACTGACGCGCCAAAGAGAAGAGCCGCCCACCAAGCTCCTCTGGGGAAGAAAGCGTGGTAGGCGGCTGAAGTTTTGACTTTGGATGTCGCAGCTATCTTGTGTGCAAACCGCGCCACTGTCAAAGCCGATGTTACTGAAGGGTTAACGCCGAACTTCCAGGCGGGTTGCAGCGCCATGCAAATGATTTTCAAACCACCACGATGCCGGAATGCTTGGCCTTGTTTTCGGGCTCCACATGGATGGTGATCTGTGCCGGGCCGATTGCTTCGCGCAGGCGTGCTTCGAGGCTGTCGCAGATGGCGTGCGCCTGATCCACCGTCATCGCGCCGGGAACAACCAGGTGGAACTCGATAAACATGGCCTGCCCTGCCTGCCGGGTGCGCAGATCGTGCGCCTCGATCGCGCCCTCGGCATGGGCGGCAATCAGCTCGCGGATCTGCCGGAGCGTTTTTTCGTCCACCGCCACATCCATGAGGCCGATGACGCTGGAGCGGATCAACTGCCAGCCCGACCACAGGATGGTGAGCCCCACCAGGGCGGCCAGGAGGGAATCGAGCTGCATCCAGCCCGTCATCGCCGCGAGCAAGACGCCCAGCAGCACGCCAACGGTGGACACCACATCGGTGAACAGGTGCTTGCTGTCGGCAATTAGCGAGGGAGACTGCACCCGCCGGCCCTCGCGCCCCAGCACAAGGGCCCAGCCGGCATTGACCGCGCTCGCCGCGACGCTGACTGCAATGGCGAGGGGATCGGCCGTGAAGCGGTGGGGCGCCACATAGCTCGACCAGGCTTCCCGAAAGATCAGAATGGCGGCAACCGTGATCAGCGCGCCGATCACCACGGCCGAAAAATACTCGGCCTTGCCATAGCCATAGGGCAGCACCGCATCGGCCGGGCGGGCGGCGAGCCGAACAGCAAGCAGGGCCACAAG
>Ga0210040_10011091_pt1 | contig 10244 bp, 10 predicted proteins | sample CryGeyCG12114_NA_FD_185462 | JGI IMG/M metagenome (GOLD analysis project Ga0210040, IMG submission 185462) | Groundwater microbial communities from aquifer - Crystal Geyser CG19_WC_8/21/14_NA (SPAdes) (version 2) | ecosystem: Environmental > Aquatic > Deep subsurface > Groundwater | place: USA...
AAAACAGCAGACGAAAACAGACTGTTAATATTTGCCGGCGCACTGGATCATTTGCTGTTTAGTCAAATGAAATTATTACAATTTCCTGTTATTGAACTAAGTAAAATATCTGAAACAGCTGAACCATCCAAATCAGCAAAATCACAGGAGCCGTATCCAAAAATGGCTGTCCGTTTTGGATATTCACCTGATTTGAGTACAGTAGGATTGAAAAATTTCTCAAAACCGGGTTCCGCTGTTTCCCTGATGATCGAATATGCTTTAATGCGTAGGTTATATCTTCAGGCAGGCGTGGTAAGAAGTGTGAAAGTTTACAATGCAAAGGCTGATGAATACGAATGGCCTTCTGACTGGAAACCACAAGAAGTATATCCAACAAGCGTAGACGGAACTTGTAAGATGTTCGAGATTCCATTGAATTTCAGATATGATATTATTCAGAATGACCGGTCTAAATGGTTTGCAGGAGCAGGAGTCTCGTCCTATTATATAGGCAACGAAAAATACATTTATAATTATCCTCCCGGTACTTCCGGAAAGGACCTTTGGTGGGACTATGAAACAAAAACAGGTTGGTATTTGCTAAGTCATGTCAATGTATCAGTTGGACATGAACGCAAAATTTCAAAAAACCTTTCTCTGCTAGCCGAGCCGTATGTAAAGATTCCTCTTAAAAAAGTGGGTTATGGTAAAATTGACCTTCTTACGGTTGGTATGTGGCTGTCGATTAAATATACACCATCATTTAAATAGGGGTAAATTAAAAGAAAGGAGAAAATCCGTCACGAGTTTTACAGATGGTTTTAGTTTAATGAAATGTCCATACGACACATTCTCAGACCTTACCACGGACTACATCGAATATTCCATAGGTAATAAAGCACACAGGAAGCAACTAATCTGAACCAGAACATAAAGACATTATAATTTAGAATTTTTTTAGATAGTTATCTTGACAAAAATCCCAATCATGTACCGGAGAATTGAATATATGATTCAAAACTCGGGCTATTTTGCTACACGAAAGTCGCGACGGATTTTCTCCCTTTCTTTAGTTTACCCCCATTTGGTTCCGGGTCAGCCGCTGCACCAGGTGAAGCAAGCTTCTTTATTCGATAATAGCTGTAAATTTTTCAGCCACTATATAAGGCTGTCCTAGATTCAACTCATCTGTTGTAATTGCATCATTCCCAATAATCAGTGCTTGATAGTGACCAGAGCCCTCCCGAATATTCTTTGGGGTATATTTTACATTATGCTTCCGAAAAATTTCTAAATAAGGGGTTGAAAAAGTATGTGGCAATTCAATTCCTGTTTCAAGACCATTATTCAGCCTTTTTTCCAATCCAAAAATTAAATGGTGAAAGTCAACCCAATTGCCGCAGACTTTCTCATGGACCAAATACAGGTCACCTATAAGGGCAGAAAGATCGTTGACAAATCCATAAAGAAGATAGTATGTAGATGTCTGATGATGCCAGAGAGAGGGATGATCTTCATATAGGTTAAACTGCTTATAACCAACACCAGTCTGGTGCATTCGATGATCGATTGTGTGCCCTAAGTTTTCGGCATATAGATGACATTCGTAAAAAACTTGCTCGGTCCAATTGTCAACAATTTGAAAATCCATCTCAAATGTTGAAAGTGTCATTTTTACTGACCTTGTTACAATTGATTGCCTTTCGATGAAATGTTGTGAATTTGTTATCTCAATAATTTTGGAAAGCATAAGCAGTTGTTTATGACCAATCAAATATAGATAGCCTGCCGTTATTTATATTTTATGTTTAGTCAATCTCACGAAACCTCGATTTTATGATACTATCTCTGGTTTGTAATTTGGTATGCCAAATAGTGATAAATGCGTATCAATTTGTTGTCTCATAAATCAAAATGACACTTTCAACCAATATTTGAGTTAATGAGACGCTGCTCCCAGACAGCATTGCACTAGTACAAGTATAATGCACTTTCCCATTTGTCTTCCCTTCTAGCTGAGAGGCAATAAAAACCAAGGCTACAGTTCGCATTTAGCGAACCTTGTTTTGTAGTTTTGCAGTTATGAGAATATACTCACTAAAAACTCTTAAAATATTTTGGGATAAATATCCTGATGCAGAGATTAACCTGCTGCATTGGCATGGTAAGATTTCAAAGCAATTTTTTAATACACCTCAAAGTATTATTGAGCAGTTTAAAGGAGCAGATTACGTGGGAAATGAAAGAATTGTTTTTAATATATGTCGTAATAAATACAGATTAATCGCTGCATTTAACTACGAGTTTCAACTATGCTATGTCAAGTTCATCGGGACACATAAAGAATACGATAAGGTTGATGCCAAAACAATTGAATTTTAATATGACTATGGAAACAATCAAACCAATCAAAACGGAGCAAGATTATGAGCTTGCACTCAAGCAAATGGCAAGCGTTTTCCATGCAAAAAAAGACACACCTGATGGTGATATACTGGAAGTATTGGCACTGCTAATTGCTGATTATGAAGCAAGGCACTATCCAATCAGGCAACTATCGCCTATTGAGGCTTTAAAAGCTGAAATGGAAGAACAGGGATTAACTCAAAGCAGTTTAGCCGAGCGTTTTGGAATGAGTAAAGGGACTATTTCTGAGATCATCAACGGTAAAAAACAAATGAGTGTAAGGTTTTTGAAGTTCCTGCATAAGGATCTTGGAATCCCAGCTGATGTTTTGCTTGCTTAGCTCTCTTGATTTTTAGGATCTCTATTTAAGTAATTAATTTTTATATAAGTATATATTTATATAAATATATACTTGGTTGTATTGTTACATTTGTCTAATGAAAGTAATTACAATAGCTCATCAAAAAGGAGGAGTAGGTAAAACAACGCTAGCTCTAAATCTTGCTTATTGCTTATCGGAGGATTTAAGGATCGGTATAACTGATACTGATTTGCAAGGATCTATATCAGACATTAGGCAGTTTTTAACCGGAATAGATCTGGTTCCTTTGGCTAATATTCAGAAAAAAGAACCCTTGCCTTATGACATGATCATTATAGATACTCCTCCATATTTAACAGATAAACTCCATGAAATTTTCTTGCTTTCAGACTTTGTGTTGGTTCCGACAAAGGCGGGCTATCTGGATGCTCTGGCTGTAAAAGCAACAATTGCACTATTTGATGAAGCTAGGAAGAAAAAGCCGACGCTTAAAGCCGGAGTTGTTCTAAATATGCTTACACGTACAAATCTAAATGAAGAAGTAAAAGAGATTCTTGATGAATATACTTTACCAGTGCTTAATACTAGAATTAGCCAGCGTGTAAGCTATGCTCGTTCACCAATAACAAGCGGAGTTTTTGCAAGTGATGATGAGAAAGCAAAAAAAGAAATTGTTGACTTGGCAGGTGAAATTATTGGGTTTTTAAATTCTTAAAATTAAAATATGAAAAACGAATATCAAGATAATAGAAAGAAGCTTGCTGAAATGATAAAGACGGAGCCGAATAAAACCCCTATTCAACAAGTAAGCCCCGTTACACCAAAAGAGAACAAAAGTGAGAGTCACATAAATTTTTGGATTCCTTCAGACCTTATGGAAGAACTGAAGTTACGAGCTGTAAAAAGTAAAAAAAGTATTAAACAAATAGGTATTGAGGCATTTGAAGCATACTTAACAAAAAATATATAATTATATAAATACTCATTTATATAATTATATATTTTATCATTTATATAATTATATAATATTGGTAGTTGCTTTACCAACTCGAACCCAGACTGCGTTGCAGTACTTCTCTTTATCCTGGATTTCATTGGCTTTTACCTGCCATTCATGGATAAGTTTATTTGCTCCTTCTATGCCAATACCTTTTGCATATCTAATAATATTTGCTTCTGTTACTTTCCATTGCCGTAGTCTTAAAAGCACTTGTTTATGAGCATCTGAGTATTCAAACCAGCTTTCCGGTACTTTGGATGGAACTACATTTTTTAATTTAAATTCAACTGCAATTATCGGTTTTCGACCACGACCTTTATGAGTTTCATCAAATAGAGGCGTATAAGTAAAAGCAAATTTAGTTTGAGACAATTCTTCCAATGGTTTAATAAGAATGTAATCTAGAAAAGCTTTTGTGTTGTTTGGATATTTTTTTTCACAATCCATTAATTGTCGAAGTTCCTGAATAGACACATGCCAAATTCCAGAATCTTTGTAAGCGGTAAGCAACTCAAAAAGCCTCATACTATACCAGCTTGTAAAATGCATATAATATTTTAGCTCATAAGTAGTGTAATGCGCAATTTCAATAAAATAAGGCTTGAGAATAGGATTTAACGCGATCATGATTATACCGTTATCATACCCACAGTGTATATCTGATGTGTTTAGCAAGTGCCTATAAGAATAACGTTTTTTATCAATATCTTCAATTAGCCATTTCAAATCAGTCAGTTCATCGAAGGCTTTTTTTACTTCTTTGTATAAAGAAGTAATGTCTTGACCAGGGGTAGCTATATCTGTAACATGCATTTGATAATATGGTCTCAGATCAGAGTCATCGTCTCGAATCATAGACATTACATTTGCAATAATTTTCTTCGCACATACAGATACTTTTTTCTGTCTGGCAAATGTGATATTCCAATGTTGCTTTACATACTCTTTTACTTTTTCGGGATGGTACTCAAGTGGTATAATTCCTTGTGATGTAAATCTTTTATCCTTTATCATAGCCTATGCTGATTTAGAAAACCAAATATACGTAAACAAATAAACTAAGTCGCAATATTATAACTTAGTTTATGTCGGGGTAAAACTTAGTTTAATAGCTCGATTTTCGGGGTAAAACTTAGTTTAATAGCTCGATTTTCGGGGTAAAACTTAGTTTAATAGCGTCTACTCCTATAGTTTATTAACTAAAGAGTTTTTACTACTATATAGTTTGTGCCAAATTTTTTTGAATTTTTCCATATTGAAGCTTGGTTTTCCCTGCGCTTTTGCGGCCTGCGTCGCTGCGCGCACGCTAAAAAAATCTTTGAGAGGAAGTGTTAGCAAAATCTAGTTGATCGTTAGAAACTGGATTGTGAGCTGTTCAGTCTTTTCTATCTTCTAATTTAAAACAAAACAAAAATTAGCATTGAAAGAAAACTCAAGGATGGGGGCAGCAACTAAATAATTAGTTGACTGTAAGTACAACATAATTTCAACTTTGTATCTTCTTTCTTATCGAACATATACCACAAATGAATTTTGAGGCCCATTTTATAGGTTATAGCGCCCTTTTAGATAGCTTGATGGGTAAATCCTTATCTAACTTGATTTTGGAGCTTCTAATAGCAAAATTATAGGGGTTCATGATTTGTGTTAAGGGTAGTACCTGCATTTTAAAAATTCTTTGTCAGTTAATAATATCCATTTTCGATCAACAATAGAACAGAAATAAGACAAAACATCCATTATAACTCTATTATAAACAGATATAGAACGAAATTAAGCCAAATACAGAACTCAATTTAAAATTAGCTACGATCAAACAACTTAAAACCCTTGTATCATCCTGTAAGTCTCTTAATTCACAGCATCTAGCTACTACTCCTTTACAATTCTCCTATATTTCCAAGTAAAACCTATTATTTTTTATTATCCCCAATTGTTCTATTTATAGAAGCAAGAAGGAATTACGCTACGCGATAATTCTTCTTGCTCTGCGAGGCTAAAAAACTTATTTTCAATAAGTTAAATAGTAAATAATTCTTTGTAAATATGTATGTAGTATATTTAATAACAAAATAGAGCTTTTAATCCTATTTAGAAGGATATTTAATATATTACATGATATACTAAGCTATGGAAAAGAAGTACAATAAGTCAGTGCGTTTTACGGAAGCGACTGATGAGAAATTCGGTAAGGTAGCCGAGAAGCTAGGCCGAAGCAAGCAGGATCTGCTTGCTGAAATGGTAGATTACTTTTACAAATCCAAGAAAGATCCATCAGATCTGAACGATGAAGCTTTAAAGAAGGAGCTTAGCCAGGGCATTAACCGGATCATCAGTTTTATCAAAGTTCAGGAAAAGGATACGCTGGCACCAATGCTTGCCGAGCAGAAAATTCAGCAACAACAGATCAACAAGTTGGGAGATGAGTTTAAGGAGTTCTTTGAACTGCTTCCGGAAGACAAGATGCGGGGCAAGTTTGTAAATCTGGCCAAAGAACTGCTGAGAGCTTCCAACAGCAGCAAAGAGATTTTACTGGACGTACATAAAAACCAGCAAGCTGTTTATACCCTGCTAAAAGGGAAGGAACTATTACAGAATCATTATGCAAAGATTCTGGAAAACTATATACAGGTCCGTGAAGGACTAAACTCCTATACTCAGGGCAAGCTGATCAAAGACCTTCAAGAAGAAACCCGCAGGCAGTTTAAAATAATCTGATTATGGCACATGTAAATATTACTGCAAGTGATACAGGGGGAAACACAGGCAGCTGCGGGCAGCTGACGGACTATCTGGAAAAAGAAAACCAGAAGCTGGGCAAAAACGAGTTATGGTTTGACCAAAAGCATGATGATATCAAACCTGATCAGGTAAAATCCGGAATTGACCAGAACGTGGCCAAGCTTAAAAAGACCGAAGCCAAATTTTACCTGATCAATATTAGCCCTTCCGGAAAGGAGCTTGACCATATTGGCAATGATCCGCAAAAGCTAAAAGCCTTTGCGCGTGAAGTGATGAAAGAGTATGCAGAGAATTTCAACAAAGGGTTATCTGAGAAGGATATCAAATACTATGGTAAGATAGAATACCATCGTCACTATACGCATGAAGATCCGGAAGTAAAACAAGGTCTTTATAAACGCGGGGATTTAAAAGAAGGCAACCAGATGCATGCGCAACTAATCGTGAGCCGCAAAACCGCAGACAATGGCCGACTAATTAGCCCAATGACCAATCATAGAGGAAGCAACGAAGGCCATAGTCAGAAATTCGGGCAGTTTAATCGGCTGGATTTTACAGAACGCTGCGAGAAAGCTTTTGATCGAACGTTCAGCTATGAACGTGAGCTGAAAGAAACGTTTCAATACCGGAAAGTGATGCTGAACGGGACAGCCATGCAGCGGGCTGATATGATTGTGGCCGAGCGAAATCACCAAGCTAAACAATCCAAAGAGCAAAGCCAGGCTGTCGAACAGAACATAAGGGAAAAGAAAGAGCTTATGCAGGAGCAGCATAAAAGATCAAGTTTCCGATTTAATAGGTAAAACAAAATATTATCTTAATTGTACAGTAAAAATAAAGTGCAGGCACAGGCCTTAGTGTAGCTGATATTTTATGGCTCCGATGATCTTGCTACTAGGAAAGATGTCTTGCTACTGCTACTGGCCGAGCAAAAAATCAGTGGATTAGGTAGCCAGCTTAATTCCGGGAAAAAGGGTTCTGGAAAATTACATCTACAGAAAGGTATGAAACCGGATTCATCATATCTCCGGATTTGAACTGCTCCATCAATCCAAGATCAAGGATCAGATCTGGTTCTTTGAAAACATGCCTGAAATATAATGAAAACCGGTCCTCTGTAAAATGATACGATGACCAAGAATGTCGGGGTTCGGAAGGTAAGACTGCGTTATATTCGTCTATCGCACTTAATAACTCATTGGCACCAATAATAAGATTTGTTTTACTCTCATTTAAAGGCAGGCTGGCTTGTCCCTTTAAACGAAAACGCAATTCGACGGGACGTGAGGCAAGATGCCATTGTGGCGAATAAAAAGTCCTGAACTCGGGACGAAAAGAGTAGTTCATGGCCAGTTTTCTATACTGCTGCTTATAGTACAATCTGGCATAATGTCTCAGTTCGAAACGGTAAGACGGATCTTCCTTCTCAAAAGGATAGTCATCGGTATAAAGGCTTTGCAGGCGCAAACTGTTTGCCAGGGACACCTGCCATGTTGAGTTGAATTTATACTGAAGTTCGTGATTGTAAACCGCAATACCAGATTTATGAAGTAAAGACCAGCTGTCAGGATCACTCATTCTGGCACCTCCCGCATACATGGACAAAGTAAGTCTTTGATTCAATGTCTGACTAAAACCAACTGCACCCCAAGAAACAAAGCGCGTACCATCCAGCCCCGGAGGAGAAACCTGAGCGGAAACGACTTCACCGAAGAGACAGAAAAACAGGTACAAGCAAATACGCGGGATATTCATATCTGGAATACTTTGGTAGAAAATCGATTGTAACTAACTGACTACAAAAGTACAAATTTTTTATCCCCAGTTCGTTTGAAATGTGGCTCAATCGCAAATACGAGTATTCAGCTGACGATCAATTTTTAACTTACATACAATTTTATTCACTGCGCAAACTTTTTGCGGGATCCAGTAATGCTGCTTAATAGGCTGATAACTAAAGTGCAAATTTATACTTTGCCCATCTGTTTGTAAAATCAGGACAAAAGCTAGAAAGTGGTTCTTGAGTTTGTATAACCAGTTTTATGTTAAATGAGAAAACACAGAACAAGAGGGTGATTGGCTTTTTGGGAAAGTTCTTTGAATAGTACAAGGAGAATGCACTTTTTCCTACTTCATTCCAGATTAACAGCTGCACCAGGTGCATGGTCACTTTCTGTCATTACATCCTGGCCCTAAAATTTACTTTTAGTAATCCTTTCGGAAATAACATAATAAATTATACTTTAAATACAACAATAAAGATTATCACGCAACCTTTCCATTTAAAGTGCCGTATAAGTAAAAAAAAGAAAATAGCATGCCCGGGTATAACTCCGCCGTTCTTCAAGAACTACTCGACGGCTGTTTGGAACGAAACCGCCAAAGTCAGGAATTGCTGTATAAACAGTTCTATGGCTATGCTATGGGTGTATGTTTGAGATATACAAAAAGCAGGGAAGAAGCAAAAGAAATACTCAACGACGGGTTTTTTAAGGTCTTTACAAAGCTTGAAAGTTTTGATAACAGCCGTTCATTTAAAACCTGGCTGAGCCGGATCATGATCAACACAGCCCTGGATCATTACAGACAGGAAGTGCGCAGAGATGTATTTGATCATGTGGATGTCGCGGATCATGTTTCTGTGGATGAGACTCTTATCAATAAACTTGCACATGAAGAGTTGGTTGCCCTGATCCAAAAACTGACTCCTTCCTACCGGATTGTTTTTAATTTATATGTTATCGACGGCTATACACACGAAGAAATTGCTGAAAAATTGGGGATTTCGCTTGGAGCGTCAAAATCTAATTTGTCACGTGCAAGAGAAAAATTAAGAGAAATGTTATCAAAAATAAATATTGACAATTATGATAGAGTTACCAGATGACGAACTGGATAAGCTCTTCAGAAAGTCATCAGAAGAGCTTGATCCTGATTATGAACCGCAAGACTGGAATGCTTTAAGCAAGCGTCTGGATCGCGAGGATGGGAAAACTCCGGCTGGCTGGTTACGTAAATGGTGGCCTATCGGAATTCTGGCTTTGTTGATTCCGGCAGGTTTGGGAGGTTACTATTGGATGAATGATGCCGGTTTAAATAAAGTGAATAGTGCGCAGAAGCTAAATCAAAATAGAAACTATTCTACATCAGTTGCGCCACACGTGCCAGCTGATACAGAATCAGTAAAGGAATTTAAAAAGGAAATACATCAAAAAAACGCTTTAACACAACCGGATGTAATTGTAAAGAATGAAACAGCAGAAAACAAATTAGCAGAAAATAGAAATATTGAATCAGAACCGCTGAAATCTGATGTAGAAATTGCTAAAAAAACAGACATAGATAAAGGTAAAAGTCCAAAAATATTGCCCCGGAGCCGGTTTAAGGCAGGCAGAGTGTACTTAAACCCTGACCGCTCAAAAGGGAAGGAAGGTAACGGGGCATTTTCTTCTACTAAAAAGAAGTTTAAAAACAATAAAAAAGTAAAGGTTGAAAATACTATTGCGGAAGGTTTGAAGGAAGAAGGAATTGCAGGGAAAGAAGATTCCGGCCATGATTTAAATTCTGCTATTCAGATTGTACAAAACAATAAAATCAATGCAAATAACGATAATAACAGCCAGTCGCTTCAGCATCCTGAAACAAGCGGTATTCAAGAAGTAAACAAAACAGCAGACGAAAACAGACTGTTAATATTTGCCGGCGCACTGGATCATTTGCTGTTTAGTCAAATGAAATTATTACAATTTCCTGTTATTGAACTAAGTAAAATATCTGAAACAGCTGAACCAT
>Ga0210040_10011092_pt1 | contig 10244 bp, 9 predicted proteins | sample CryGeyCG12114_NA_FD_185462 | JGI IMG/M metagenome (GOLD analysis project Ga0210040, IMG submission 185462) | Groundwater microbial communities from aquifer - Crystal Geyser CG19_WC_8/21/14_NA (SPAdes) (version 2) | ecosystem: Environmental > Aquatic > Deep subsurface > Groundwater | place: USA...
TGGGTGAAGCGGGCTCCGTTATCCCGCGCTCGGCGGCATTCGAGGCCGGCTACGACATGAAGGCGCCGGGCATGCAGATCTCGCGCTTTTGCGCGTCGGGTCTCGATGCGGTGAACCTCGGTGCGGCTAAGATCGCGCAAGGGGCGGACGAGATCGTGATCGCGGGCGGCGTGGAATCGATGTCGCGCGTGGGCATGGGCATGTCCGGCGGCGCCTGGTTCATGGACCCGTCGGTGGGTTTGCCGGGCTGGTTCATGCCGCAGGGCGTTTCGGCCGACCTGATCGCCACGCGCTACGGCTTTTCGCGTGATGATGTCGATGCTTATGCGGTGGAAAGCCAGAAGCGGGCGGCAAAGGCCTGGGACGATGGGCGCTTCGCCAAATCGGTCGTGCCGGTGAAAGACCAGAACGGCATGACAATCCTGGCCCATGACGAGCATATGCGGCCATCCACCGACATGCAGTCGCTGGCCTCGCTCAACCCGTCCTTCGTGATGCCCGGCGAAATGGGCGGCTTCGACGCGGTGGCGGTGCAGCGTTATCCCGAGCTGGAAGCCGTCAACCACGTGCATCATGCCGGTAATTCCAGCGGCATCGTGGATGGCGCGGCGGCGGTGCTGCTTGGGTCCAAGAAGGCCGGCAAGACGATGGGGCTGAAGCCGCGCGCGCGCATCCGCGCTTTCGCCAATATCGGCTCGGAACCTGCGATGATGCTGACCGGCCCGGTGGATGTGACGGAAAAGCTGCTGCAGCGCGCCAAGATGAAGCTGTCGGATATCGACCTGTTTGAGCTCAACGAAGCCTTTGCGGCCGTGGTGCTGCGCTACATCCAGGCCTTTGAGATCGATCCGGAAGAAATCAACGTCAATGGCGGCGCAATTGCCATGGGCCATCCGCTGGGTGCGACGGGCGCGATGATCATGGGCACGCTGCTCGACGAGATGGAGCGGCGCGACGTCAATGTCGGGCTGGTGACCTTGTGTATCGGCGCCGGCATGGGCACCGCTACCATCATCGAGCGGGTGTGAAATGACTGATATCCGCAACGTCTGGTCTACACTCGACTCCATCGCCGAACACTGGTCGCCCAACGTGGTTGCCGATGCGAACGGGCAATCCGTCAAAGTCGCGAAACTGCTCGGCGAACTGTGCTGGCATGATCATGCCGATGAAGATGAGATCTTCCTGATCCTGCGCGGATCGCTTGTGATCCAGTACCGCGATCGCCCGCATGTCACGCTACGCGAAGGTGATATCCACACCGTCCCCCAGGGGGTCGAACACAATCCCGTGGCGCAGGAGGAGTGCTGGGTCGCTTTGTTCGAACCGGCAACAACGGCCCATACGGGCACCGTCGTGACTGAACGAACGAAATCCATCACCGAACAGCGCTCGCATATCAGCGCTTGAGCGCAAGGGAAGGACGATAAAAATGGCTGAGTACACCAACTTCACCGTCGAAACCGATGCCGACGGCATTGCCCTCGTGACCTGGGACATGCCGGATCGTTCCATGAACGTCTTTACCGAAGACGCGCTGCGCGAGTTGGATGCGATCATCGACCAGGTCACTTCCGACGAAGCGATCAAGGGCGCGGTGATCACGTCCGGCAAGGAGACATTCTCCGGCGGTGCCGATCTCACCATGCTCAAGGGCCTGACGACCGAATTCGCCCGCCTTAAGGAAGAGGATCACGACAAGGCAGTCGCCTTCCTGTATGAGCGCGCCGGCGCCATGGGCGCGCTGTTTCGCAAGCTGGAAACATCGGGCAAGCCTTGGGTTTCGGCGATCAACGGCACCTGCATGGGTGGCGCGTTTGAGTTGTCACTGTCGTGCCATGGCCGGGTTGCCGCTGACTCCGACAAGGTGAAGATGGCGCTGCCGGAAGTGAAGGTCGGCATCTTTCCCGGTGCCGGCGGCACCCAGCGCGTGCCGCGCCTCGCCAACACGCAGGATGCCTTGCAGATGCTGACATCGGGCCAAACGCTGACGCCGAAAAAGGCGAAAAGCATGGGCCTGATCACCGAAATTGCCGCGCCCGACGCGCTGGTGGCCGTGGCCAAGGGCCTGATCAAGAACGGCTTGAAGCCGGTTCAGCCTTGGGACGAAAAGGGCTTCAAGCTGCCCGGTGGCCCGGTTTATTCGGCTGCGGGCGCCAATCTGTGGCCGCCGGCGATTGCGATTTCGCGGCGCGAAACATCCGGCAATTATCCGGCCGTGATCGCGATCCTGAAATGCGCTTATGAGGGCCTGCTGGTGCCCTTCGACACGGCGCTTCGCATAGAGCTGCGCTATTTCGTAGAAATCATGCAGACCACGGAAGCGGCGATGATGATCCGCTCGCTGTTTGTGTCCTTGCAGGAACTCAATAAAGGTGCGCGTCGCCCGGCGAGCCAGCCGGAAACTCAATTCAGCAAGATCGGCGTGCTCGGCGCCGGCTTCATGGGGGCCGGCATTGCTTATGTCACCGCCAAAGCCGGCATTCCCGTGGTGCTGCTCGACCGCGATATGGACGCCGCCAACAAGGGCAAGGCGCATGCCGAAGGGCTGGTCGACGGGCTGATCAAGAAGGGCCGCGCAACCGCCGATGAGAAGGACAAGTTGCTGTCCTTGATCACGCCGACGGCCGATTACGCCGATCTTGGCGGCTGCGACCTCATCGTCGAAGCGGTGTTCGAGGATTCCGAGATCAAGAAGGGTGTGACGGAACAGGCGGAAGCCGTGATCGCCAAGACCGCGATCTTTGCGTCCAACACCTCGACCATTCCGATCACCGCCTTGGCCAAAAACTCCAAGCGTCCCGCCAACTTCATCGGCATCCACTTCTTTTCGCCGGTGGACAAGATGGGTCTGGTGGAGATCATTTTGGGCAAGAAAACCGAGGACAAGGCGATCGCCGTTGCCATGGACTTCGTGCGCGCGATCAAGAAGACGCCGATCGTGGTCAACGACACGCGCGGCTTCTACGTCAATCGCTGTGTGCTGCGCTACATGTCGGAAGCCTACAAGATGCTGATTGAAGGCATCCCGGCAGCGATGATCGAGAACGGGGCCAAGATGGCCGGCATGCCGGTGGGTCCGCTGGCGCTGACGGACGAAACGGCGGTTGATCTCGCGCAAAAGATCATGAAGCAGACGGTGCGGGATCTCGGTGACAAGGCGGTCGATCCAGCCCAGCTCGAGCTCATTAACGAGATGGTCGACAAGCATGGGCGCTTCGGGCGCAAGAACGGCAAGGGTTTCTATGATTACCCCGCCAAGCCCGCCAAGAAGTCGCTGTGGCCCGGCCTCAAGGATTTGTACAAACAGCAAAAGCCTGAGGATATCGACATCGAGGAGGTCAAGCAGCGCCTGCTGGTGACGATCGCGCTTGAAGCGGCCCGCGTCATGGAAGAAGGCATCGTGGTGGATCCGCGCGAAGCCGATGTCGGCTCGATCCTGGCTTTCGGCTTTGCGCCTTATACCGGCGGCGCGCTGTCCTATATCGACGGCATGGGCGTGAAGAGTTTCGTGAAGCTCGCCAAGACCCTGCAGAAGAAATACGGCGCGGAGTTCAAGGCGCCGAAGCTCTTGGCTGACATGGCCGATAAGGGCGAAACCTTCTACGAGCGCTTCGACCCCTACACCACCACGCCGCCGCAGAAGCAGGCGGCGTAAGAGACATGTATGTCTGGGCGCGGCTGGCGCGCACGCTGGCCTCATCGGGCCAGCGCGGACCCTATCGGATGGGCGGCGAAAGCCGCCTTTCCTTTCGCTGTCTGCCATCCGATATCGACACCAACCTGCATCTCAACAATGCCCGCTACATGATGCTGGCCGATGTCGGCCGCATCGACATCTTCAATCGCAGCGGCTTGATCAAGCTTGCGCGGTCGCGGGGCTTGGCGCCGATGCTCGGCGGTCTGCAAACGGTGTTCGTGCGCGAAATCAAGCTGTGGAAGCGTTTTGAACTCGTGTCCACGCTGGAAACCTGGGCCGACACGCAGATCATCGGGCGTCATCGCTTCGTAATCGATGGCGATGTCACCGCCGCCCTCGTGCTCACCACGGGCGGGATCTACGACGCGAAGACCCGCTGTTTTGTACCGAGCCAGGATGCGGTGACCGCACTCGGCATCAACGCTACGCCGCGCGAACCCACAGAAGCCGAAGCCATCTTCATGGCGTCGCATACCGGTCTGCGCGCTATCGCAAAAGCTGGCAGCTGAGCAAAAACACTCAGCGCACTGGACAAGCGGAGTTCTGCCGCTTACACCTCGATTCAGGACTTTTTTCCTCTTTCAGCCAGTGAGCAGAGCCATGCTCTCGCATGAAAAAGTATGGGCGGCGATTGATGCGTTGGCGGCGCGCCATGCGCTGTCGGCGTCGGGTTTGGCCAAGAAGGCCGGGCTGGATTCCACCGCCTTCAACAAATCCAAGCGCCAATCTGTCGATGGCCGCCCGCGCTGGCCGTCTACCGAGTCGCTCGCCAAGATAATGGCCGCGACCGGCGCTTCGCTTGACGAATTCATGCGGCTGATCACGCCCACACCCGATGCCGTCGACCATAAATTTAAGCCGGCTAAAGGCGTGCCGTTAGTCGGATTCGCACAGGCCGGTGCCGGCGGTTATTTCACGGATGCGGGCTTCCCGGTCGGCCAGGGCTGGGACGTGGTTGAAGCCCCTGCCATCGTGCCGGAAGGGGGCTACGCGCTGGAAGTGCAGGGTGATTCCATGTTGCCGCTTTACCGCCATGGCGACCGGCTGATCGTCGACCCCAATGCCGCCGCGCGCAAGGGCGACCGGGTGGTGGTGAAAACCACCGGCGGCGAGGTGACGGCCAAGATCCTGGTGCGGCGCACGGCCGACCTGGTGGAACTGCATTCGCTTAACCCCGATCATCCCGACCGCACGATCCCGCTGACGGAGATCGAGTGGATCGCGCGCATTGTTTGGGCCAGCCAGTAACTCTCATGCAGCGGCGGCTCAGCACCTTGAATTTCACCGCGCTGGTTGGCGGCGGCTTGCTCCTGTTTTGTGGCGCGATCTTTGCATCAGGCCTGCATATCCAGGCGCGTGAAGCGTCACCCTCGGTGACGGTCGAGGATATCCCCTTGCCGGCCGATCCAGCACTCGGCGACGACGATGCCGCGGCCATGGCGGAAGCGGCCGGCATCGAAACGCCCGTTGATGACGGCGGCGCGGTTCTGCCGTTTGAGCCTGAAACCGAGGCTCCCGCGCCCGAGCCAGCCGCGCCGGCTGCAGCAAGCGACGCCGTTCCCGAGGGATGGAAAGCCAAGCTGCTTTACCGCCCGACCGCGAGTGCTGCGGGCCGGATCGAGGTGCAGGGCTACCAGATCGCCATCAGCGGCATAGAGCCAGTTGAACCCACGGAAAGCTGCGGCGAAGGCTCAGAGGCCTGGCCCTGCGGAACGGCCGCACGCACGCAGTTTCGCCAGTTGCTTCGCGGCCGGGCGCTGACCTGCACTGTGCCGGACACCGCGCCGACGGAAGCGGTCGAAACCGACTGCAGCGTTGGAGGCGAGGATGTCGGCCGATGGCTGGTCGCGCAGGGCTGGGCGCGTGCCGTTGAAGATGGTGAGATGACCGAGATCGGCGAACAGGCGCGCAATTTCGGTCGTGGCATCTATGGCAGCAAGCCCGTGCTGCCACCGGTTGCGATCAGCATGACGCCGGCGCTGGCACTGCCCATGCCGCCTTCCGCGCCGAGCATCATCGCGCCGGAGCCGCAGACCGCACCGGCGATCAGCGAAGACCGAGGCGCGTTTCCGCCTGCCCCGACCTTGCCTGCTCAATAGCGCTTACTTCAGTTCGCCTGCCAACGCCTTGGCGATCAGCGCGCGTGTTTCCTCGATGCCGTAAAGCGCTGCAAACGAGCCGAAGCGCGGTCCGCGTTCCTGGCCGATCAGCACCTGGTAGATCATCGCGAAGAAGGCCACCGACACGCCCGGCCCACCTTCCGGGCTCTTCTTGGCGTGGTCCTGATAGCGCTCGATCCGGCGCGCAACGTTGAGCGCCGCGTTCTGGATCGCCTCGCCATCTGCACCCGCCGGCAGCTCGCCCAGGGTGTCGGACAGCTCGCTAAGGGCCTGCCGCTCGACCTCGTCGGCGGCGCGGAACGTCTTGGTCGGCTTCACGAAATCATCGAAATAGCGGATGGCATAACCCGTCAGCCGGTCGAGTTCCGGATGCGTTTGCGCCGTCACGCCCGGCGCATAGCGCGAGATGAAGCCCCACAGCACAGCCTTGTCATGCGCGTTGGAGGCGCTGACGAGGTTGAGAAGCAGCGCAAACGGCACCGGCAGCTCGATGGTCGGCGGGTTGCCGCTGTGGATGTGCCAAACTGGATTATCGACCTGCGCCTTGGGGTCCTGCCGGCGATAGGCGGAGAGATAGGTGTAGTATTCGTCCACCGCCTTCGGAATGACGTCGAAATAGAGCCGCTTCGCCGTGCGCGGCTTCTGGAACATGTACAGCGACAGACTTTCGGTCGGCGCATAAGCCAGCCACTGGTCGATGGTGATGCCGTTGCCCTTGGACTTCGAGATCTTTTCGCCGTTTTCATCGAGAAACAGCTCATACACAAAATGCTCCGGCGGCTTGCCGCCCAGAAGCGAGCAGATGCGGTCGTAGATCACCTGATTGGTCTGGTGATCCTTGCCGAACATCTCGAAATCAACATCGAGGGCTGCCCAGCGCATGCCGAAATCCGGCTTCCATTGCAGTTTGACGCGGCCGCCGGTGATGGGAAGCGTGGTTTCCACGCCGTTTTCGTCATCGAAGGTGATGGTGCCTTCCTTGGCATCGACATGCTTCATGGGGACGTAAAGCACGCGGCCGGATGTGGGCGAGATCGGCAGGAACGGGCTGTAGGTCGCCTGGCGCTCGGCCCCGAGGGTGGGCAGCATCACCTTCATGATCTGGTCGTAGCGCTCGGCAGCGTGGAGCAGCATCGCGTCGAAGCGGCCTTCACGGTAATACTCGGTGGCGCTGGCGAACTCGTAGTCGAAGCCGAACGTGTCGAGGAAGCGCCGCAGCATCGCGTTGTTGTGATGGCCGAAGCTCTCGTACTCACCGCCGAACGGATCCGGCACGGAAGTCAGCGGCTTGTGGAGGTGCGGCTCAAGGAAGGCGCGATCCGGCACATTGTCGGGGATCTTGCGCATGCCGTCCATATCGTCGGAAAAGCAGAGGAGATTGGTGTTGACCTTGTTTTCGGTGAGCACATGAAAGGCGTGGCGCACCATCGTGGTGCGCGCCACTTCGCCGAAGGTGCCGATATGCGGCAGGCCGGACGGGCCGTAGCCCGTCTCGAACAGGATGGTTTGAGGAAAATCGCGGCCTTCGTAGCGCTTGATGATCTTGCGCGCTTCCTCGAACGGCCAGGCTTTGCTTACGCCCGCAGCCTGGAGAAGCTCGGGCGACAGCTGCATGGACGACGACAAAGCGGAAGACATGATGGGTATCCCTGGGAAACAAAGCGCGGCGCGCAGATCAGCAGGCAGCCGCGATTGCCTTTTCGATTAAGGGCAGCGGGGCTCAGCGTCAATGTGTGCAGTGATGGGGCGCGGCGTGGTTGGCTGCTTGATCTGACGCTTTGACACCCGACATAGACCTTTATGCAAGAGACCGTTCCCGCCGAAGCCACGATCCGCCTCGCCGCTTTCCTGCTTGTTTTCGGGGGAATGGCGGTGTTCGAGCTTCTGTCGCCTCGGTTGGAGCGTGACGAGCTGCGCGGTGCGTGGAAAAGCCGGCGGTGGCTTACCAATCTCGGGCTGGTCGTGCTGTCATCGGTGGTGTTGCGCGTTGTGTTTCCGGCCGCCGCCGTGGGTGCCGCCTTGTGGGCGCGGGAGAATGGCTGGGGCGTGTTCAACTGGCTGGAAGTGCCGGTTATCCTTGCCGGTGTGATCGCCTTTGTTCTGCTCGATCTTTCGGTATGGGCGGAGCATGTGGCGAGCCATAAGGTGCCTTTGTTCTGGCGCTTTCACCGCGTGCATCATGTGGATACCGCCATCGACGTGACCACCGGCCTGCGTTTTCACCCGGTGGAAATCCTTGTTTCCATGTTGTGGAAGGCAGCGGTCGTGGTGGCGCTGGGGGCGCCGCCGGTGGCGGTGCTCCTTTTCGAGATCGTGCTGAATGCGGGCGCGATGTTCAGCCATTCCAATATCGGTTTGCCCCAAGCGGCGGACCGGATCTTGCGCCGGGTGATCGTGACGCCCGACATGCACCGCGTGCATCATTCCAGCAATCGCCGTGAAACCGACACCAATTACGGCTTCAATTTCGCATTCTGGGACCGCTTGTTCGGCACCTATCTCGACCAGCCGGCAGCGGGCCATCAGGGCATGGAAATCGGCTTGAAAGCACCGCGCGGGCGTGAAACCAGCGGGATCGTGTGGCTACTCGGTTTTCCGTTTCGGCAGCGGCCTCAGAAGAAGCTGACGGGGAAATAGCGCAGGTAAAGCTCGGCAAAGATGCCTTTCGTGCCGATCTCGTGCAGGGCGTAGTCGAGCGCGCGTTTCAGGTCGGGACGGTCGAGCGGCACGGCGATCGCCAAGCCCTGGCCGAGATATTCCGGCGCGAGATAAGGGCCGCCCGCGAAAGCGCAGCAGTTGGCGGCTTCTTTTTCGGTGAGCCAGAAGCTCATGCGCATGCCATCGCCGAAAGCGGCGTCGATCATGCCGGTTTGCACGGCGGCGAGCATGGCGTCAAAGTCGTCGAAGGCCTGCACGGTGGCGTCGGGAAAATAATCAGCGAGCATGCGCTGATGCGCGGAGCCGGTGATGACGCCGATTGTTTTGCCGGCAAGACCCGCGCGCGTCGTCTCGATCTGTTCGCCGCTTCGCGCAACGAAGCGGGCGGGAAAGCTGAGATAGGGTCGCGAAAAAGCGTATTGGGCGCGGTTTTCGCTGGTCACGGCCAAGCCTGACAACAGGGCTTCGCCTTCGCCTGAGGCCATGGCTTGCGCATGTTCACTCCAAGGCAGCGCCTGGATCTGACAGCGATCGGTGATGCCGAGTTCCGCGCAGATCGCGCGGGCGAGATCGACATGTAAGCCGCTCAACCGGCCGGACGCATCAATAAAGCTGAAAGGCAGGAAGTCGGTGGTTGTGAGGAAGCGCAGGCGCTTGAGCTCAGTCAGGTCGGGCTGAACCAGGCGCTCGCGCGCGTCCCAGAAGCTGGGGATCGCGGGGTCCTGCGCACGGGCTTCGCGTGCGGGCAACACAGCAAAAAGAGCGGCAAAGGCAAGACAAAGGCGGCGCATGGCTTTTCCCGGCTGTGCTGCGAGCGACCGGCCATGGGGTGCCTGCTCGCAGCCTGCCTGTCAATTGCGGCTGCGGGTCAGGCAAACGGATCAAGCGCGATCGTGAAGAACGAAGCGGCCGGCCGGCCGTCGATGTCGATGTGTGTCCCCTGCGGCAGCAGCACGGCATCGAGGGGGCTAAGCTCGACCTGATCTGCGCCAACGGTGAGCTTCAGACTGCCGGTATGGCAAAGCAGAAGCGTGGTTTCGGCGTCGCAGTCGAGCGCGCTTTCGCCCTCCAGCGTGATGCGTTGAACCGAATGCCGGAACGCGCCGCGCCGCGTCATGACGTTCAGATCGGTGATCGGCCCGGACAGAAGCGTCGCATGGGTTTGCGCATCGGCGGGAAAGGCAAAGGGCGCGCTGTCGTTGACAAGGATGGCCGGTTCTTCCTTGGCAACATGCAGCTCGATCCCCTCGCCCCGAAGAACGCTCAAGGTGCGATCAATCCCCGGAAAGATCGAAAACGCGCCGTCCTCCACGACACCGGCCGTGGAGATGCGCCAGGCAAAATCGTCCAGCCCGGCGCCTTGGGGGAAGACCGCGATTTGCGTGGTCATCCCCTTGTTGTTCTTCCAGGGCATGCGCCGATGATCGGCGGCGCGGAGAATGCGCATCAGCCCAAAATGCCCGGCAGGTTGAGGTTGTTCTCCTTGGCGCAATCGAGCGCGATGTCATAGCCGGCATCGGCATGGCGCATCACGCCAGTGGCCGGATCGTTCCAAAGGACCCGTTCCAGCCGGCGGTCGGCGTCTTCCGTGCCGTCGCAGACGATCACCATGCCGGAATGCTGCGAGAAGCCCATACCGACCCCCCCGCCGTGATGGAGGGATACCCAGGTCGCGCCGGATGCGGTGTTGAGCAGCGCATTCAACAACGGCCAGTCGGACACGGCGTCCGATCCGTCCTTCATGGCTTCCGTTTCGCGGTTGGGCG
>Ga0210040_10011093_pt1 | contig 10244 bp, 9 predicted proteins | sample CryGeyCG12114_NA_FD_185462 | JGI IMG/M metagenome (GOLD analysis project Ga0210040, IMG submission 185462) | Groundwater microbial communities from aquifer - Crystal Geyser CG19_WC_8/21/14_NA (SPAdes) (version 2) | ecosystem: Environmental > Aquatic > Deep subsurface > Groundwater | place: USA...
CTCCCAGATGGTGCGATCGTCCAGCTCCTCCACGGGCCGCTTCTCGAGCGCGGCCAGAGCGCGGTGGATGGTGACGATGCCCGGCCCCGCCACCACCCGCTCCACCGAGACACGCCGGTGCCTCGCGCGCAGCTCGGCGAGCATGGCATCGTCGATGACGTCCACGGGCGCGAAGTCGACATGGCCGCCCTCGGTCGCCTGGACGTGGTAGTTGCCGTCTGTCAGGCGGTGGAAATAGGCGACGCCCAGCCCAGTGCCCGGGCCGATGACGCTCACGGTGCCGGTGGCGGGCAGCGGCTGGTCGGGCCCTGCGAGGTGCACCAGATCCGCCTCCGCGGCACGCGCCACCGCATGCGCCACGGCCCCGAAATCATTGATGACGGTGACGCGCTCCAGCCCCAGCTGCTGGTCGAGCGCGCCGGTGTCGAGCACCCAGGAATTGTTGGTCATGCGCACGATCTCGCCCGTGACCGGCCCGGCGATGGCGATGGCGGCGGCGCGCGGGACGGGCGTGCCGAGCTGCGCGGCGAAGGCCTGCCAGGCGCTGTTGAGGCTGGCATGGTCGGAAGTGAGCAGCGTCACCGGGTCGCCCAGAGTGATCGCCCCGCCGGCGCCGATGGTGGCGAGGGCGAAGCGGGCATGGGTGCCGCCGATGTCGACGGTGACGAGGTCGCTCATAGGGTCTCCTCGGCGAGGATTGCGGGAGCGCGCGTCACAGCCCGGCCAGCGCCAGCATGGCGGAGGCGCCGCGCTCGGCCTCGTCGGCACCGCTGCGCATCATCGCGAACAGCTCGCGCCCGGTGCCTTGCTGGGCGGACGGGGCGGGCGCTGGCTCGCGGGCGGTGAGATCGGCGGTGGTCGAAAGCGTGCCCTCCTCGGCCGAGAGGCGCACCACGTCGCCGTCGCGCAGATAGGCCAACGGCCCCCAGCCGCCGGCCACGTCGGCCAGCGCCTCGGGGCTGACATGGATGGCGGCGGGCACCTTGCCGCTCGCGCCGCTCATCCGCCCGTCGGTGACGAGCGCCACCTTGTAGCCGCGATCCTGCAGCACGCCCAGCACCGGGGTCAGCTTGTGCAGTTCGGGCATGCCGTTGGCGCGCGGGCCCTGGAAGCGGACCACCACCACCACGTCGCGGTCGAGCTCGCCGGCGGCGAAGGCCTGCGCCACCTGCGCCTGTTCGTCGAACACCCGGCACGGCGCCTCCACGCTCCAGCGCTCTTCGTCCACCGCGCTGGTCTTGAAACAGGCGCGGCCCAGATTGCCCTGGACCAGCCGCATGCCGCCATCGGCCTGGAACGGGGCGGATGGCGGGCGCAGGATGCCCTCGTCGGCGCAAGCCCCGATCTCGCGCCAGCGCAGCTCCTCGCCGTCAAGCCAGGGCTCGCGGGTGTAGGCGTCCATCCCTTCTCCCATCACGGTCATGATGTCGCCGTGGATGAGGCCGGCGCCCAGCAGCTCGCGGATGACGTAGCCGATGCCGCCGGCGGCGTGAAAGTGGTTCACATCGCCCGAACCGTTGGGATAGACGCGCGCGATCAGCGGCACCGTATGGCTGAGCTCGGCGAAATCGTCCCAGTCGATGATGACCCCCGCGGCGCGCGCGAAGGCGGGAATGTGGATCATGTGGTTGGTGGATCCGCCCGTTGCCAGCAGCCCGACAGTGGCGTTCACCACCGCCTTCGCGTCCACGCATTGCCACAGCGGGCGGTAGTCGTCGCCCTCGCGGGTGATCGCCGCGGCACGGTGCACGGCCGCGCGGGTGAGCGCCTGGCGCAGCGGCGTGCCCGGATTGATGAAGGGTGCGCCCGGCACCTCCAGCCCCATCATCTCCAGCATCATCTGGTTGGAATTGGCCGTGCCGTAGAAGGTGCACACGCCCGGCGCGTGGTAGCTCTTGCTCTCGCTCTCCAGCAGTTCGGCGCGGGTCGCCTTGCCTTCGGCATAGAGCTGGCGGACGCGCTGCTTTTCCTTGTTGGCGATGCCTGTAGGCATGGGCCCGGCCGGCACGAAGATGGTCGGCAGCCAGCCGAAGCGCAGGCCGCCGATGAGCAGGCCCGGCACGATCTTGTCGCACATGCCCAGCATCGCCACGCCGTCATACATGGCATGGCTGAGGCTGACGGCGGTGGCCATGGCGATGACGTCGCGGCTGAACAGCGAGAGCTCCATGCCCGGCGCGCCTTGCGTCACGCCGTCGCACATGGCGGGCGTGGCGCCGGCGACCTGGCAGGTGGCGCCCACTTCGCGCGCCCAGACCTTCATCTGCGGCGGATAGGCGGCGTAGGGCTGATGCGAGGAGATGGTGTCGTTATAGGCGGTGACGATGCCCAGGTTCGGCCCGCGCCGGGTGGCGATGCTGCCCTTGTCCTCGCCCGCCGCGGCGAAGCCGTGCGCGAGGTTGGAGCAGGCGAGCGCGGTGTTGCGGTCGCGGTGGCGGTCGGCCTCCTCGCGCATCAGCGCCTCGTAGGCGGTGCGGCTGGCGCGCGAGCGCTCGATGATGCGGTCGGTGACGCGCGCCACCACCGGGTTGAGGTCACTCATTCCAGCTTACTCCGTCGCGTTCGGCCAGCGCGATCGCCGCGCTCGGCCCCCAGCTGCCCGCATTGTAGCCCTTGGGAGTGACGCCCTCGCGCGCCCACAAGGCCCGGATCGCGTCGATCCAGGTCCACTGCGCCTCCACCTCATCGCGCCTGACGAACAGCGTCTGGTCGCCGTTCAAGAGGTCGAGCAGCAGGCGCTCATAGGCGATGCGCCGGTGCTTGCCGGTGAAGGCGTGCGGCAGGGCGATGTCGAGCGGCACGGGCCGCAGCACCATGCCCTCCTGCTCCAGGCCGGGAACCTTGGCCATCAAGGTGAGCGTCACGTTCTCCTCGGGCTGGATGCCGATGAGCAGGCGGTTCGCCTTGCCGCGCGCGGTTCCGAAGATGGAGTGCGGCACGGGTCGGAACTGGACCACGATCTCGGTCACCCGCTCGTGCAGCCGCTTGCCGGTGCGCAGGTAGAAGGGCACGCCCTTCCAGCGCCAGTTGTCGACATGGGCCTTAATGGCGACGAAGGTCTCGACATCGCTGTCGCGGCCCAGCTCCTCGTCATAGCCCGGCACGATCTCGGTCTTCACCGCGCCGCCGCGATACTGGCCGGTCACGGTCTCGTCCGCCTCTACCGGCCGCAAGGCGCGCAGCACCTTGACCTTCTCGTCGCGCACCGCACCCGCCTCGAACTGGGTCGGCGGCTCCATCGCCACCAGCGCGAGCAGCTGGAGCATGTGGTTCTGCACCATGTCGCGCACCGCGCCCGTGCCCTCGTAGAAATCCGCGCGGCCTTCCAGCCCTACGGTTTCGGCGACGGTGATCTGGACGTGCTCGATGTAATTGGCGTTCCACAGCGGCTCGAACAGCAGGTTGGCGAACCGGAGCGCGAGCAGGTTCTGCACCGTCTCCTTGCCGAGGTAATGATCGATGCGGAAGATGCGGTCTTCCGAAAAGGCCGCGGCCACAGCGTCGTTGATGGTGCGGCTGGACGCCAGGTCGGCGCCGAGCGGCTTCTCCAGGCTGATGCGCGCGCCATCACCCGTGAGGCCGGCGCGCTCGAGGCCCTCGATGGTGGATTGGAACAGGCTCGGCGCTGTGGAGAGGAAGATTGCCAGCTTCTCGGGTCCGCCGACCGCCTTGGCGAGCGCATCGAAGCCTTCGGGCGAGGTCACGTCGCAATCGACATAGCTCAGCCGGTTGAGGAAATCGGCCATGCCCGGACGGCGATCGGCCGGCAGGTACTTCTCGAGCGCGCCGCGGGCGAAATTGCGGAAGCTCTTGTCGGTCATCTTCGAGCGCGCGGTGCCCACGATGCGCAGCGAAGGGGGCACCAGTTCGTCGGCATGGAGCGCGGCCAGCGAGGGAAGCAGCATGCGCTGCGCCAGATCGCCGGTGGCGCCGAACAGCAGCAGGGTCTCGGCCACCGGGCCCTTCGCGCTGTCGCCTGCCGTCATGCGCAACTCCTGTCACTGCCGATGCTTGGTGCGGCCGCTCCGCCTTGCTGCACCGGGCACAGCGCCGCCGCAAGCCCGGAGGCGGCAGGTCGGCGAGGTGCGCGGGCGATCTCAGTCGACAGGGGTAACGCTGACCTGCTTGTCGTCGAACCGGGCCATGCCGAAGACGGTCATGAAGCTCACGTCCGCCGCGTCGCGCCCGACGCCGATCTTCACTGTGTGCGCGGGGTCGGCCATGCCGGTGGCATCGACGATGTGCCAGGCGCCGCCGCCATCAATGGTGGGGTCGGCCAGGAACACTTCGGCGACGGCGTGGAAGTCGGGCGGGTCGACGCCGGGCGCAAAGCAGCTGACGAAGCGCGCCGGGATGGCGCTGGCGCGCGCCAGGCTCACCATCACATGCGCATAGTCGCGGCAGATCCCGCGCCGTTCCACGAAGCTGTCGAGCGCGGTGGTCTCGGCGGTGCTGACGCCGGGGGTGTAGACGAAGTTCTCGGCCACCCAGTCGCGCATGGCGACGATGCGCGCGCCGCCGTCCAGCTGGCCGAACTCGTCGTTGACGAAGTTCTGCAGCTTGTCGGCCTGGCAGTAGCGCGAATCGAACAGGTACTCGACCGCTTCGCCGGGCAATTGGTGAGGGTTGAGCCGCTGGAGCTGCGAGCAGTCCGACAGGATGCGCTCCACCTCCACGCGTGCCGTGTAATCCACCCGGAACTCACCATCGATGTGCAGCCAGATGCGCTCGCCTATGGAATCCTTGGCCGATACCCGCGCCATGTGCTCGGCTCGTCCCAGCCTGGTATTCTGGCGGAGGATATTCTGCTCGGGAATGGCCGCGGCCTCGAACTGGAGCAGCACGTCGCTCGGCCGCTCGAGCGTGAAGCTGAAATGGGCGGCGATGTCGATGGGCATATCCGCTCCAAATGCCGCCCGCGTGTTGCGGTTTCGCGGCTGCGAAAAGAAACTCTGACGGCGGCGGAGAAAGGGCTCCCGCCAAGGCGCGGAGACTGCCGCTTATTCGCCAATCAGGTGCGCTGCAACCTGGCGATTGTGCGGCGCGGCGCGATGTTCGGCCAGGTACAGGCCCTGCCAGGTGCCCAGCATCATCCGTGAGCCTTCCACCGGCACCGAAAGGCTGGCGCCGGTGAGCATGGCCCGGATGTGCGCGGGCATGTCGTCGGGCCCCTCGTCGTCATGCTCGTAGCCGCCGCCCTCGGGCACCGCCCGGTCAAACCAGCGCAGGAGGTCGCGCTTCACAGCGGGCGCGGCGTTCTCGTTGATGAGCAGGCTGGCGGAGGTATGGCGGCAGAACAGCGTCAGCAGCCCTGAGGTGATGGTGCCGGCCGCGATCCAGCGCGCCGCCTCCTGGGTGAACTCGTACAGCCCCTTGCCGCGCGTGGAGAGGGTGAAGGTGGTCATCATCTGTAGCATCACCCCCATATAGGCGGCGATGGCGCAGCAGTTCGACCTGTTTTCCGATGCCGGCCCGGTTGCCGACGCCGTATTGCCGGGCTTGTCCCTCGTGCCCGAGGCGGTGTCGCCGGAAGCGGAGGACGCGCTTGCCGGGCGGGTCGATGCGGCGCCGCTCGAGCCGTTCAAGTTCGGCCAGTGGACCGGCAGGAGGCTGACCTGCGCCTATGGTTCGGGCTACGATTTCGCCCGCGGCCGGCTGGCTCCCGCACCGCCGCTGCCCGGCTGGCTGCTTGCGCTGCGCGACAGGCTCGGGTCGGCGGCCGGTCTGGAGGCAGAGGCGCTCGGCCAGGCGCTCCTCATCCGCTACGATCCGGGCGCGGGCATCGGCTGGCACCGCGATCGCCCGCAATATGGCGAGGTGCTGGGGCTCTCCCTATCCGCCGACTGCACGCTGCGCCTGCGCCGCCGCCTGGCCGACGGCTTCGAGCGGCGCAACGTCCATCTGCCGCGCCGTGCGCTCTACCGGCTCTCGGGCGAGGCGCGGTGGGAGTGGGAGCACTCGATCGCCCCGCTGGCCGAGACGCGCCGCTCGATCACCTTGCGGACACTGCGCGGGATAGAGGCCGCTTGACGGGCGGTGCCAGTGGCTTGCTCACCAACATCCGTTCGTCGTGAGCTTGTCGAAGGACCTCGCGAGGCGCAGGCAACTGGCACTGGCGTCCATCCGCGGCGCTCTTCGACAAGCTCAGGGCGAACGGCGTCGGATTCGTGAAAGCGGGTGCCCGCAAGCACCTGCCCGCCTTACTTGGGTGCCAGCACCATCAGCATCTGCCGGCCCTCGAGGCGCGGGAACGCCTCGACCTTGGCGACTTCCGCCACATCCTCCTGCACTCGCTTAAGCAAATCCATGCCCAGATGCTGGTGCGCCATCTCGCGGCCGCGGAAGCGCAGGGTCATCTTGACCTTGTCGCCTTCCTCGATGAACTTGTGAACGCTGCGCATCTTCACGTCGTAATCGTGGTCGTCGATGTTCGGACGCATCTTGATCTCCTTGATCTGCTGCGTCTTCTGCGACTTGCGCGCGATGTTGGCCTTCTTCTGCGCCTCGTAGCGATACTTGCCGACATCGAGGAACTTGCACACCGGCGGATCGGCGTTGGGCGAGACCTCGACCAGGTTCATGCCCACGTCATTGGCCTGCTCGATCGCTTCGCGTGTGTACATGACGCCGAGGTTCTCGCCGTTCTCGTCGATGACGCGAACCTTCTCGGACTGGATCATCTCATCGAAACGAGGTCCGGACTTGACCGGGGGCGCCAGCATGCGCCGGGGGGGACGGGGTATGGGGCGATCTCCTGTAATTGCCGCGAAACGTGCTACATAATGCGCGAATGCCCTCGCGGCTAGGGGGCGCGCGCCTCGTGCTGCCTGTGGCTACAGGCATGGTGCCGGTGGATAGATCCACCCGCGCTTGGCCCTGCTACGCGCGGCCGGGTGAGGGGCGCAACGGACTCAGCCGGCGGCAAGAGCGCCGTCGACGGTTGCAAGGCAGCATCGAGTCGAAAGGTGTGCCCCCTGTTCTCGGTCGCGATGGACAAGGGATCGGAACCGCGCCGCATGCCGCTCGGCCCGCGCGGATCGGTCGCGACAAGCCGAACCCGCTCTCCTCCGCAGGAGTGTCACTTCCAAGTCGCAGCGGGTAAGTAAAATCTTACTAGCACTTGCCAACCGCTGCTGCGTGCGATCTTGTCGCCCTCGACACGGGAATCGCACGGTCGCCACCAATGGCGAAGGCCCACCCACAAGGGCCGGGCATCGGGCGTGACGGCGAGCGTCGACCGGATCGAAGGGGCGTCGATCCACACGGGGGTTCATGAGTTTTCGCGACGTACGCTTCACCGCTCAACCAGCACCCGCGCAGCCGGTGAGCGACCGTCGCCGCGCGCCACGACGGCTATTCGCATTCGGCCCTCAGCGACACCTCGCGCAAGTGCAGCGCGGTGGCGAGCGCCTATCGGGAGCTCGGCCAGTTCAGCACCCCGCTACGGGAAGCCGCCAATGGCAAGACCCGGCTGCTCGCCAGCACGCCGGCCAACGCCAATTTCGACGACTACCAGGAGGTCGGCACCAGCTTCGTCAGCGACCCGGAGCTGGGCTGTGCGCCGGGCGCTGGGCTCAAAGTGACGGTTGGCGCCAACAATTTGCTCGGCGTCTATCCCGAGGAGCTGCCCCGCTATATCCGCGACCAGCAATTCGCGCTGAGCTCCACCGCCTTTGTCAGCCGCTACCCGTCGTCTTCGCCGGTGGGCATCAATGGCGGCTCTCGCTCGATTACTAAGCTTCACGGACGAAAGGGATGCGCGTGCAAGGCAGGGGTATTGCGATGATGGATCGGCGGGGGATGATGGGCGTGGCGCTCGCGGGCGTTGGCGCGGGGCTGGGCGGCTGCGCGCAGGCCGGCGGCGGCCTCGCTCCGCCGTTGGCCTGGGACCCGCGCGCGATCGCCCCGGTGCGCGCGGAGGTTGACCGGCTGTTCGACATCACCGTCTGCTCGCGCCCCTTCCGCGCCGCCGGTCCGCGGCTCGATACCGAGATGGTGGGCGACAAGCTGGTGGTGCACAATTACGGGCACGGCGGCAGCGGCTGGTCGCTCTCCTGGGGATCGGGCGAGATCGCCGTGCGCCAGGCGATGGCCGCTTCCCCACGCGAGATAGCGGTGATCGGCTGCGGGGCACTGGGGCTCACCTCGGCCATCCTGGCGCAGCGCGCGGGCGCCAAGGTCACCATCTATGCGCGCGACCTGCTGCCCCAGACCCGCTCGGCGCGCGCGACCGGCAGCTGGACGCCGGACAGCCGCATCGCCCTCGCCGACCAGGCAGGCAGCGGCTTCGGCGCCATTTGGGAGGGCATGGCGCGCACCTCCTGGAAGACCTATCGCAGCTATCTGGGCCTGCCGGGCGACCCGGTCGAATGGATCGACCGCTACACCGTATCGGACACGCCGCTGACCTCGGGCCGGCGCGCCGAAGGTGGGGAGGGCATGCTCGCCTTCGGCCATTATGAGAACAGCGTGCGCGACCTCAACCCGCGCCGGCAGGACATGGCGCCCGGCACGACGCCGTTCGACGCGCCCTACGTCTCTCGGAACCAGTCGCTGATGTTCAACATCGCCAACCTCGGCCACACGCTGCTGGCCGATTTCCTCGCCGCCGGCGGCACCCTGGTGCGCCGCGAGTTCCACGCGCCGGGCGACATGACGAGCCTGGCCGAGCCGGTCATCATCAACTGCCCCGGCTTCGAGGCGCGCCAGCTGTGGCGCGACGAGACCGTGGTGCCGGTGCGCGGCCAGATCGGCTGGCTGATCCCCCAGCCGGAAGTGAACTACGGCGTGTGGTACAAGGACGTGCAGGTGCTCTCGCGCAGCGACGGCATCGTCGTCCAGGCGGTCGAGGGCGGGGACATGAAGGGCTATAACGACGCCAGCGAGACGCCCGACCGCGCCGAGGCGGAGGCAGCGGTGCTTAAGATCAAGGAACTCTTCGGCCGGTTCCGCGGCGTGCCGGGGCGCGCGCGTGCCTGACCGCGGCAAGTGCCCATGAGGACCAGCTTCCAGTCTTGACCGCTGGTTGAGGAATGCCTGGCAACGCCGGCACCAGCACGGAATCGTCCTACCTCGCCCCCGGCAGCAGAGGAGCCTGCGCATCTCACCGGCCTTGAGGCCGCCGGAGCAGCGCAGGCGGGAGATCTGGTTGAATCTCCACGATCTTGCGATAGAGGGGGAACATGGACGGAGGGCGGGATCTGCGAGGCTTGCGGGTGCTCGTTGTCGAGGACGAGATCCTCGTGGCGATGCTCATCGAGGAAATGTGCTTCGACCTGGGCTGCGAAGTGGTCGGCCCGGTGGCGATGCTCGAGGAGGCTCTGGAGCACAGCCGGCAGCCCGGTTTCGACGTGGCGCTTGTGGACATGAACCTGGGCGGGGTGAAGGCCGATCCCGTCATCGCCGAATTGCGCGGCCGCTCGATTCCCTTCGCCATCGCGAGTGGTGGCGGGGAGTTCGGCCACGAGGGAGAAGACGCGCTCGTGCTCGACAAGCCGTTCGGCTTTGCGCAGTTCGAAGAATGCCTCACCCAGCTGGCGACCCGATTGGCCGCGCGCGGTTCTGCCTAGCCGGGCTGGCGGCGCGTCGCCTGAAAGCGATGTGCCCGCGCGACGGGAGCCGGTCTCGCACCTTGAGCGTTGCATGCCGATGATGGCCAGGTCCGAAGGCTTGGCACCGGCACCTGCGTGTACAACCTTAAGCTCTTGCCTGAGATCAGCTTCGGCGCTTTCCTGCAGCGCGCGCCACTGATCGCCTTTGCACAAGGAACCTACAATGCAGCAATCCGCGCCGGATGCCCGCACAGAGATATCCGGGCTGGACGACGTGCTCGCGGGTGGGCTGGAGCGCCGCCGGACCTTCCTGCTCGAGGGCAGCCCGGGCACAGGCAAGACGACCATCGCGGTGCAGTTCCTCATCGCCGGTGCCGCGCTGGGGGAGCGCTGCCTGTACGTCACGCTTTCGGAGACCGAGGACGAGCTGCGTTCCAGCGCCATCGTCCACGGCTGGGGGCTGGAAGGCGTCGAGGTCTTCGAGCTCCTTCCGCCCGAGAACCTGCTCGACGAGGACCAGCAGCAGAGCCTGCTTTATTCCTCCGACCTCGAGCTCGGCGAGACCACCCGGCGCGTGTTCGAGGCGTTCGAGCGGGTGAAGCCCGATCGCGTGGTGCTCGACAGCCTGTCCGAGATCCGCCTGCTTGCGCAAAGCTCGCTACGGTATCGCCGGCAGATTCTCGCGCTCAAGCA
>Ga0210040_10011096_pt1 | contig 10242 bp, 6 predicted proteins | sample CryGeyCG12114_NA_FD_185462 | JGI IMG/M metagenome (GOLD analysis project Ga0210040, IMG submission 185462) | Groundwater microbial communities from aquifer - Crystal Geyser CG19_WC_8/21/14_NA (SPAdes) (version 2) | ecosystem: Environmental > Aquatic > Deep subsurface > Groundwater | place: USA...
AACTCCGTGTTGATGCCCATGCTACACGGTCATGCCCATGCCATACGGTCATGCCCATGCTATACGGTCATGCCCATGTATGATAGGGAGAGACCTGAAGCAATGGACATGCCATTTACTTATGGCAAGGCCCCAACGCGAATGGGGGTGCCATAAGCGAGCGTTTCACCCTATTATACCACATTATCTTAACTGCAAAGAGATCGCTATTTGGCACTCTATACAATAGGGTGTTCAGTCTCAAAGTATACGACTTGAAATTTAGTATGATCAAAAACTTGCAGGAATTTTTGCAAGCAACTAACAAGCATGCAATGCTTAAGCGATTGGCTTTCAAATGCACTCCTACTCACATGTGTGCATTGCATGTAAGGGAAGGAATGTGGCCTTAACAAAAAGAAGGTATTTTTGGGCCCTTATCTGCACACATTCCTTGTATTTCTTCAGGATGGAAGGAAAATTGGCCAAGATATGATCTCATTTTACTCAACTTAATTGTCTAATGGCTAATTAATGTCTAATTAATTAATAGCAGGCAAGATCCCGAGATGTGACCACATTTTGAAACATGAAACAAAAGATAAGAGAGAGAAATCCTGCCGATGTGCATGAGCTGCGTGCAGCAATTACAGAGAGATGCGGCGCAATCACTCAAGAAATGTGCACTTCGGCTTGCAGGAGTGTTTATGATCACTTGTTAAGGTGTTCCGCCAACAATGGCGGATACATTGTGTAGCTAATCGCTTTTTGCATATCCATTGACTAGTTTTTGAGAAAATTTCATTTCAAGTCGTATAGTGAAGTCGATGAGACTGAACACTCATATATCTAGAAACCGTTATGTTATGATTTTAAATAATTAATATTATGTTAAGATTTTTTATTGTTAAATTTTTATCTACTAATTATTAAACACTTTTCCCAAAGTAGGATAAACTAACAATTTAATTAATTGTTGACCCCTTATTTAAAAGAAGTTGATCAGTCGATTAACTTCAATTTTGTAGCTCAATGCTACTCTGAGGCGTTTCCAAATACATTGATGAATTTTGGTTTAATTTTTATGATTTGATTTGAGAGGCAATGCAATAATTTTGGATTCCAGTATTCAAAATAATTCTCCAATCCTTTATTGACACATTAGAGCTAAATATTTTGGACAGGTTGCGACTGTAATTCAACAAGCTTATTCAATCTAAAATTTAACGTTTTTATTGCTTTTTCATACAGAAATGTTCATTCCAACGGATCCTAAGAGACGCAGTTCATGGATCAAATATGAAATTGACAAAATGTTTTATTTGTACCATCACATTGCCTATCTTTGTTTGTTTATTTTTCCACTTATAATTTTATTCCTTTGGGTACTAGAAATAGACCCAGTTTTCATTTGTTTGAATGCTACACTGTTGGACATGAGAACAGGTTTTTTAATGCCAAGTCTCATCTTCTTTTTGTATTGGTTCGTCACTATCGGATGCGTTTATCAAGTGGTGGAATCCACGTTCCAAGTAGTTGTTCCAGTCTGTACTCTCACTTTTTGGCTCACAGCTCACTACCCATCTCCAGGTGAAAAATTTATGTTAAAAAAAATTTAGACAAACTGAAGCATACCCGTATGAGTGACAGGGCAAAAAAAAACAGATTCATGCGGTCAGTTTTCCAAAAAATGGAGCACGTATTATTATTCGCTCTAATTATTGTTCTCACTTTATGGCACCCAATTTAGATCGTTGCATTGAACTCGGAAACCTTATTTTCTAAAGCATCATTTTCCAAAAGAATTCGCCAAGATCGGAATGTGTAATTTTCGAAATGAAATATCCAAGGAAATCATCATGATTGAAAAGTTTAACTTTCGGAACGAAATATACATTGATATATTAATGTGTCAACCAAATAAGTGAAAACAAGATCCTAGTCTCCCTCCGGTAACACTTCTCAACCTAGTAAATTTATCCTATCGCATAAATGACGGTGATTTTTGACTTCTTATAGTCTGTTTCAAATTGAATGGCACCTCTGCAATAGTGAGTTTGCTATCATAACATAATCGACGCTATTCCGTGTGTGTGTGTGTGTCTGCACGGAATTTCATAATTAAAATAGAGCTGTTACATTCAAAAGTTATTTGGCGATGGTTAATTTTTGCTGGTTACTGTGATAACAAAATTAAAAAAATAGCTAATTTAAATTTGAGACATGACGAATTTGTTGATTTTTAGGAAATGTATGGTTTTGGTTGCTAGAGTTATTCTCTTAAAATGTTCCATTTGGGTCTGATTTTTCAAGTTTAAATTGTAGATTTTAAATTTTCAAGGCATTTTTCAAATGTTATGGGCTTAAAGTTGCTTGGATGAGCTTGCAATAATAATTATTATTCACACCCTCGAAGGGGATATCTCTCTATGTTAAAGTCCATACTGCTGAAAACTTATTCTCTACTTTTAAAATGTGTAGATTCAATCGTGGAATTATGTATTTGACGTACGCGTATTTTCAAGGAATATTGCAGGGGCTCTTTAAATTATTTTAAGCAGAAATTATGAGCAATGGGGAACTACTGTTTTTATTTTCATGCATTAAGTTACTGCTAGGGCTTCTTTAATCATCATTTCTTCTTTTCATAATAGCACCACTTCAGTAACCCATTGGTGCAATTAGACATTTTCAAGTGATGTTGGTCAAATTATCTTGACTATATAGCCGGGCCCACTGGCCTATGGCCAGACTCACTCTACGAGTACAAATTCTACCTTACCAAATTTTCAATGATCCAAAAATTCACTGACATGTGGCAAGTTTCTAGAATGTAATAAAGCGAAGCCTTCAAAATTTTTAAAATATTTATTTTTTTGCTTTATCACATTATAGAAACTTGCCACATGTCAGTGAATTTTTGGATCATTGAAAATTTGGTAAGGTAGAATTTGTACTCGTAGAGTGAGTCTGGCCATAGGCCAGTGGGCCCGGCTAGTTTCGGTAAATGGTCATTTGTTAACATTGTGGAAATAAAGTGGGATCATTGTTATGGCAATAACTTTACAGGAGCTTTGGAGAAAAAAGTACAATGCGTGATTTTAAATGCAATTTTCTCAAAAAAAAATAACTTTGTTCGTCACCACCTTATTTATATGAAAACCAGAAGAAAACAACCATTGCCAAAATAACTTCTCACTAATAGTTTTCCATTATTTTTGAAACAGACTATAATAGTTTTTTTTTGGAAATTATAACAAAAGGTTGTCACAGTCAGTTTCCAATTTTTCAGTAGTGAATTAAAAAACTTGACTGAAACACATTTTACGCTCGCCAAACCAGTTTTTTATGCATACATGAGGACTTTAATCTATATGGGAATACCCTAGAGATTCTTACGTAATGTGAGAGCGGAAACCAATTGTGCATGTTTGGCGGCTGTGTGGTTACAAATTATACCTTAAGTAGACACTTAACTAATGCTATTCTTGTTCATTCTTGAACAGCATAAAATTTTGCGATAGCGATGCAAGAATATATTTACAATCTACATTTCTAGCCTGTTGTTTACGCTTATTTGCTAGTATGGAATTAAAATCCCAAGCATCTAAAAGGTTTAATTTTCGGAATGAAATTTTCATGCAATGCGTCATATTCAGAGATCCTTGAACTCGTCGTACTAAATATAGCTTTCCGGTAGTTTAAATAATCTCAAATAGGACCAAATAAATTTCTACAATGAAGAATGTGAGTGTTTTTCTCAAATCTATGCTTAAGAACTTTGGACTTAAATTTGTCGATTGGAATTATTCATTCGTGCACACACACATGCATCTGAAAAAGCGTATATTATATTAAGTTAATAAAGGTAACAGGAGCATAGTTGTAGTATTTTAGATTAAAAAAATTATAGTTTTCCGAAAAAAATACATTTCGAATATCATACTTTCTGAATTTAACAAAAATGATGCTTCCGAAGATTGAGGTTTCCGAATTTATTGTGAATACCCTGCTTTATTGTGAACTGCTATAGATACTCTCTTATCGTCATCCTAGTGTGTTGGTGGCCCAATTGGTTGGAGTTCTCATAAAATTGAGTGCCTTCACGTGAGAATAATAATTTTGACCGCTCATTTCATTGTCATCCAGCCAAATTGACAGACTTACTAAACGCAAAAATCAGTGAAATGATCCAGTTCAAATCCAAATTTTCATTCATTGCAGATAAAAATGCCAAAAATCTTTTGTCTCTGGACCAATATCGCATGCTGGAACTCATTTTGATTGAATTAAATACCCAAATCAGGCATCCTGTTTTTCTGGCACGTCCTTTGTTTTACATTGCATGTCTACAATCGGCCCTGGTTTTCATTATTTCCTGCAAGTCGGCCATGGTCGGCCTGAATTCATCGTTAGTACGACTCACTGGTGCCATTGCGTTTCTATTTGTCCTATTTGCATTATGCGGGGAATCTTTCACAGTGGATGATTGTAACGTCGCTTTTGCTAACTTCAGACAAAAGGAAAAGGCATGGGTTGCTGACAAGTTGCACGCTTCGAGATTAAAATCTCTTCGAAAAGTGGAGGTACAAAATGGATGGATTTGCTTCTCCTTAAATCGGGCTGTTTCCGCAAATTTACTCAAATTCTGCTTCGATACATGCATTCTGATTTTATTTCTCTATTGTTAACTGCGCAAAGTATTTCCAACCGGATAAAATACTTCTTGTGTAAATTTTTGCATCCGCTATTGTATTGTTATGGACCTAGAAAACTAAAAATTATTGTTTTTCTTTGTGTAATGATTAAAAAGCGTGAATGTATACCATTTCGTTCATAAAGGATTTAAATTATGAATGTCGATTCAAAAGCGTACTACTTATATTAGTATGCAGTTTAATATTCAACAGATTGATATCAAAACGAACAAAAAATTTATTTAAGTTTTGTTGCGCCTGTCCAGTATGTCAAACAAACAACTAGTGAAAAGTTTTTTCGGAAATTTTATTTCTTATTTGCTTCCACGTTTTACACTTCACAAACTTTTTTATACTGGTGGTGCATAAAATGAAAAAAAAAAATTGCCGCAGAATTCTGATGAAGATAAAGCAAATCATTATGTGATTGAAATTTTTTCACGTAGATAATGGCTAGCTAAGGCTGCATATATTTACCTGCTGATAATGAATGAAAAAATTCACAAAAATTTGTTACCAACCAATCTAATCTCTAGGTAATTTGAAAGCTATTGTGTTTTTTCCGTCCGGAAACCCCAGATTCGGAAAAAACTATTACTTAGCTACGTACTTTTGTTGTAATAATGGATCCGAAATCATCAGCGTACTTCTGTATGTTGAAACAAATTGAACTAAAAGCAGAACAAGAAGGGAAGTTTTCAAAATATTGCAATCAAATTTAACGATCACCTTTAATTTTATGTGTGTTTATGTAATCGGTTTTCTAAGGTGAGTTTTTTTATGATGCGTGACCGTTATGATTAGTAACCCTTTGCCATGGTCAGTTTTGAAACAAAAACAAGTCAATTTCTGGGCGAAATGTTTCTCAAATCAAGTTAAATTCTGGGCATCTAAAAGCCTTAAATGACCCCTCAGTTGGTGTGTTAAATGCCCTATCCAAGTTTTAACATGGGCAAAATAGACAGACAGAACTGCGATCACACAATCTGCCATTTGACCTCTCAGAATTTTTTAAAGTTCATTTTAACTTTTCATGAACTAAAAACATGAAAGAAATTTTTTTTTATTTTGAAAAATTTTGAGAGGTTACCTGGCAGAAAAACCAAAGAAAAATATTGACTTAATTTTTGCCCTATTGAAATAACATTGTCAAAGTTATTTAAAGGTGGCATCATATGATGCCAAACCAAGGCGGAGTCTTTTTACTTCATGGCATCATATGATGCCAAACCGTGGCAAAGGGTTAACAATGGAGTATGTTGGGAGATTTTTGGACTCCACATATGTGTTTAAATATTGATAGGGCAAATAAAATAAGGGCAAAACACTTAACAGCAGAACAAAAAACGACGAAAATCAATTTGCACAAAACAAAAATAAAGACAAAATCAAAAACAGGATTAAAAATTGGCAAATCAAATATAAGGTAAAGTCAAAATGAAGAAAACCCTGAAAAAATGCCCTGTGTGCAATGTATAATAGGGAGTTAGCGCTTTTACAGGTCAACTGACAAAACAAATACGAGTCCTATCTTGTTCACTTTAAGTTACGACAGTTTAACGTGAACGAGATAGGACTCGTATTTGTTTTGTCAGTTGACTTGTAAAAGCGCAAACTCCCTCATCATAAAAACTCTCCAGATGTGAATTATTATTACTGAGATTCCTTTTGATCGCTACTAAGTTCCCCTGATGATTACAAAATATTTCAAGAATAAAAAATATTTAGAAACATTTAAATCCAAAAATTAGAAATTATTTTTGTGTATTTTAGATTGAAGTACATGCACAAATGTTTGGTACTGATTTTGAAGTCCATTAAATTTCTTACGGTTCTATTATCAATTTTTTTATTTTTCTCATTTTTCCAATCAAAATTTCTTTTTTGAATAAATTTACTAATCATATTTTTTGCTTTTTTTCCGTCGTACACTAAATTAAATTTTTTTTTTGAGGTTTTTGGTTATTTAAACGTTTTGCGATTTTCAGTTTTGCCCAAGTTGACTGTTTTTTTCTTCGCACTGTTTTTAGTTTTTGCCGTTCTTGGTTTTTGGCGAATCTTTTTTTCCGTTAATCAGCTTGCCGTTAAAGTGTTCGCGTTCGCCTTTTTCTTTATTTTTTTAAGTTTTTAACGTTACTGTATAAAAATTACAAACTCAAGAAATTTAATTTAATATTTTCTGAGAAGATTTCAGTTGGTTGGTCCTACTGTCCTACTAACTAAAACGTGCAAGTAACGCAATTTATCATGACTGTTAAATATAAGTTATGTATCATGCATTTTTCAGCAATTTGGAATCAAAATATTGCAATAATTAACAATTTAAAATCTCCTACTTAAATCTAGTTTCGGATCTAAATCTGAATAAGGAAGTTTTTTCGAATTTTTTTTTCTATGATCCACACTAACAATGATGTGTTGCAAGTGAGTGGCAGAGTTGACAAATGAGAAATAACTTACTGAAATTATTTTTCGAAGAATAACCAACATAAACCCTGAAAATATTACTGCCCTGTACTCAAGTTTACATACGGGGGAAACGGGGGACGAAACTAATACAAGAAATCGAGAAATCAGGGGGAGTATATCCCACACTGTTTTTTCCATTTTGGCGGCACGTATTTTTAGATTATTGCAAAAAAATGCTTTTTTTGATGCTGTTAAAATTAGGTTATGCATAGGGATTTAATATTGTTTTGAGTTCTTATTGAACTTATTAATATGCTGCTTTTGAGCTACATTAAAATAACTCCTTCACTCTATTATCATAGCACCTTATTCCATGCTTTTGAATTCATATAATGCAAAATTTCGCTGCTTTAAAATCGATTTACAGTACAGTACAGAATTTCCCCAACTGTAGAATGTATAATATATTTTATGCGTGAGTTCACTTTCCAAGAATTGGTGGACTTTATTATCTAGAATTAAAAAATATGACATATAATCTAGTTTGAGGAGAAACCGGTAAAAATACATTTTCATTGGCCTATAACTCACTAACAAGCTACATTGCTCCTTCAAGAAAAATATAGCCGTCTAATAGTCTACAAATGCACAAACGGACTGTTGATAATATGCACCGTCATGTATTCTTTTTTACAACTTGGGTGCAAGAGTTTTGGAACAAATTTTTGAAACAGAAAGGTTCTTTTCATTTTCATTGTAACTGTAACCAATACTAATACTATGCGATCATGATTCGGTTGAATATCATAAGAAAGTGTTTTTTTAGATTTAATTTGAATTCCAACTTTGGCCTGATTTTTGTCATGACCATTTGCTCCACAACTAAAGTAAGCTGTCAAGTCCTTATGATAGAAAACAAAATTCTAAAATTGTGCATCTGAAAAATCAGTAGATTCACGTTAAACTTCAGCGTTTTTTAGTGTGAAAACTGCATTACCTTCTTAACATTTTATTTCAGGGAGAGCAATAAATAAATACGCTCTACATACTGTACAATAGTAAAAAAGGCAGTAGTTTTGCTCGTCAGGTTATATGGCTATGTTTGTTTGATGCAAACAAAATCAAACGTTATTAGTCGTTCAATAATGAGCACAAAAGTAGGAAATATGACTTTTGCTAGCATAATTTTTTTTTAGTTCACAGTATAGTTTCCAGTGTTTGGCCACTTACCACAGGCAACTGCCTTTTATTCTAAAATAGACAGTAACTATACAGGTTTCATATTCATTGGCAACAGTAGGTGAGCGTATTAATTGTAAAATATTGTGCTGCATATTACAGCAACTCTTCTGATTACCGGATGTATGCATGCATGCACAAGGTTCAAGTTTTTTGGTCTACCTGTCTACCAGCTTTCTTTCGTCAAAGCCACTGGGAACAAGAAGTGTATGCAGGAAAACACAGCAATAAGAATATCCTTTGTATTTTACAGCGGTTGATATTTTTCACACCAATTTGTTCCCAATGAGTACGTACGACGTACATAATAACGTCATGTAGACGTTAACGGGCAAAAGTGAAGGAGAAGTGTGCAAGATTTCTGTAAAGAATGAGGCAAAAAGTTTGAAAAAAAGGAAAGTTTTGAAACCAAAAAGAGTTATTGTGACTGAGAATGAAGACAAAAAAGAAAAAAGTGGGGATTTTGAGCCATTGGAATTTGAAGTTGTGGAGGCGCTTTATTTACAGTTTCATTCCTATATTGTGAGTGCTCTGGACTGGTCAGTTTTTGAAAATGTGGAAAAGAGTGATGAAAAGTTGAAAAATTGTACAAAAAGTGATGAAACAGCACAATTACCTGAAAATATTAATGAAAGTCTGAAAACACCTGTGAAAAGTGATGAAAACGCTGAAAAAAACGATGAAATACCTGAAGAAAACAATGAACTATTGCAAAAACCTGAACAAAGACCTGAGATTTCCAAAAATTTGGAAAAAAGTGATGAAACTATCGATAATTTTATGAAAACCACCCCAGAATTTTTACGGACAGTAATACATGTGGTTTGGAACCGGCTGTCCAAAACATACGCAGCAGAAAAACCACATTTACAGACTTTGTTTACATATTTAACCGGTAAGTTTTTTAGAATTCCCGGTCAGTTTTTTAGAATTCCCGGTCAGTTTTTTAGAATTCCCGGTCAGTTAGTTAGCTATAGTTCACAATTTAAATGGATAAGTTTTGGTTTGTAGTTATATGGCTTGGGTTTTTTTTTCCTGGGTACGTTGCTAGCAAAATTTAACAAAAGACCAGTTAACCATAACAGCATATTTAATTTATCCAAGTTCTTTTTGATTATGAGCGTATAGTATGATAGTTAATTAATTTATGCTTAACTGATCGTGTATAGAATAAGTTGGCTCGGGAGTATCAAATCAGATGTTGGTTTTTTTGAAATTTTTCATAATAATTGAATGCTATGTTAATTTGGGCTGAAAATTCATTTTCTGCTTCCGTCAGAGTCAATAATAATTTCACATCTTGAGAATCAGAAAACAAATGCATATCTGTTTTGGTATATGTCTGGAATTTGTTTGCTTCTTTAGAGTCGTATAAATATGAACATTTTTACTGCTGCACAAATTATATACTGTTTTAAAAACTGCACTTCAAAATTTCATAGTTTTTGATTTTCCTCAAACAGTAAAAATTTTCGAATGTTGGATCGATTTCAAAGCAGTGAAAAATTTCAAAGCCGAAATTCTCAAGCAGTAGCAAAATATTTCATAGTTTTCATTCGAAAGCAGTGAGAAACTTCATACCGAATTCGAAAGCATTCAAAAATTTAATAGTTTAAATTCTAACGTAGTGAAAAATTTCATGGTTTAAATTCTAGCGTAGTGAAAAATTTCATAGTTTAGATTCTGAAGCGGGGAGAATAAATTATAGGATATCTTAGAGAATTTGAAAATTTTCGTATTCTATAGATTCTAGAAGTTATTTGAATCCCTGAAAAACAATGCGTTCAGTTGTAAATAATTTAATTGAAAATTTCAGGTCGAAAATTGGATTCCTTTGGATTTGCGTACACAGTGGTAGCAGCATGCCAGATTTTGAAACTTAATGACGTTCATTTGGCCCTAACGGAAGATCATGTCT
>Ga0210040_10011097_pt1 | contig 10242 bp, 7 predicted proteins | sample CryGeyCG12114_NA_FD_185462 | JGI IMG/M metagenome (GOLD analysis project Ga0210040, IMG submission 185462) | Groundwater microbial communities from aquifer - Crystal Geyser CG19_WC_8/21/14_NA (SPAdes) (version 2) | ecosystem: Environmental > Aquatic > Deep subsurface > Groundwater | place: USA...
GCGCAGGGTGAGCACCGCCCGCCCCGTCTCGTGCGCCCCGGGCTCCAGCAGCCCCTCGGCGGCGTGCCGGGCGGCAGCCGCCCGGCCGGCCGGCTGCAGCACGTCCAGCGGCAGGCCCTCGCGCAGCCGCACCTCCAGGAGCACCTGCTCGACCCGGCGGTCCTGCGCGGTCAGGACCTCTCGCCCGGCCCCGGGCGAGCGGCCCTCGGCGAGCGCCGCCGTCCAGGTCGCGGGGTGCTTGCTGTTCCACCAGCGGACCCCGCCGACGTGGCTGTGCGCCCCCGGGCCGATCCCCCACCAGTCGGCGCCGCGCCAGTAGCCGAGGTTGTGCCGGCAGGGCGCCCCCCAGTTGCTGACCTCGTACCAGCCCAGTGGCGACAGCGCCTGCTCCGCGAGCAGGTAGCGGTCGGCGAGCACGTCGTCGTCGGGCGCCGGCAGCACGCCGCGCGCCACGTCGCGTCCCATCCGGGTGCCGTCCTCGACGATGAGCGCGTACGCCGAGACGTGCGTGGGGCCGGCCGAGAGCGCGCTGTCCAGCGAGCGCCGCCAGTCGTCGTCGCTCTCGCCCGGCGTGCCGTAGATGAGGTCCAGCGACACCTGCTCGAAGCCCGCGCCGTACGCCTCGCGGACCGCGGCCTGCGGGCGGCCGGGGGTGTGGGTGCGGTCGAGCACCTGCAGGACGTGCGGCGTCGCGGACTGCATGCCGAACGAGATCCGCGTGAACCCTCCCTCGCGCAGCTCGGCGAGCGAGGCGGGTGTCACCGAGTCCGGGTTGGCCTCGGTCGTCACCTCCGCGCCGGGCGCGAGGCCGAAGCACGCGTCGATCTCGCGCAGCACGCGCACGAGGTCCGCCGACGGCAGCAGCGTCGGGGTCCCGCCCCCGACGAAGACCGTCTCGACGGGCACGGGGCCGAGCACCTGGCGGGCCAGCCGGACCTCGGCGACGGCCGCGTCGGCCCAGCCGGACTGCAGGTGCCCGAGCGAGGTGTAGGTGTTGAAGTCGCAGTAGCCGCAGCGGGTCGCGCAGAACGGCACGTGCACGTACACGCCGAACGGGCTGCGGACCTGCACGCCGTCCGGCAGCACCCCGCCGGCCGGGACGGGCTCGCCGTCGGGCAGGGCGCTGGGCATCCTCCAGTGTCGCCGATGGCGGGCCGCGGTGCGTGGGCGCCGGTGGGTAGCGTCCCGCGCGTGGAGATCGTCCTGGTCCGGCACGCCCTGCCCGTCCGCATCGACGCGACCGAGGACGGCTCCCCGGCCGACCCCGGCCTGGCACCCGTCGGCCGCACGCAGGCCGAGCGGGTGGTCGGGGCGCTGCGGCTCGACGACGTCGCGACCCTCTACACCTCACCGGCGGCGAGGGCGCGCGAGACGGCCGCCCCGCTCGCGGCGGCGCTCGGCCTGGAGCCGGTGGTGGAGCCCGGGATCGCGGAGTTCGACAGCGCCGACGCCTCGTACGTCCCGGTCGAGGAGCTGAAGGCGGCCGGCGACCCGCGCTGGCAGGCGCTGGCGCGCGGCGACCTGTACAGCGCCGGTGTGGACCCGGTCGCCTTCCGGGCCCGGGTGGTGGCCGCGGTCGAGGCGATCGCAGCCCGGCACCCCGGCGGCCGGGCCGTGCTGTTCACGCACTCCGGGGCGTGCAACGCCTACCTCGGCGACGTGCTGGGGCAGCAGCGGGCGCTGTGGTTCGCGCCCGCGTACTGCTCGGTCAGCCGGGTGGCCGTGGCGCGCGACGGCCGCCGGGGCGTGGTCAGCCTCAACGAGACCGCCCACGTCCGGGACCTGCTCGCCCGCTGAGGGCTACCGCAGGACGTCCGGGGCGACCCACTCGCCGCCGAGCACGTGCCAGGCGAGGAACGCCGAGACCGTCTCGTACCAGGTCCTGGCGTTCTGCGGCGCGAGCACCCAGTGGCCCTCGTCGGGGAACAGCAGGAAGCGGTGCGGGAGCTCGGTCTGCCCGCTGCGCGAGACGAGGTCCCACCACAGCCGCAGGCCCTCGCCGACCGGCACGCGGTAGTCCTCGTCGCCGTGCACGACGAGCATCGGCGTGCGGATCGCGTCCGCGTACGCGCTCGGGCTGCTGGCCGCGGCGACCTGCGGCGTCATCTCGCGCACCCAGTAGTACGACACGTCGGTGGTGCCGGCGAACTGCGTCAGGTCCCACAGGCCGGCGTGCGTGACGATCGCGCGGAAGCGGTCGGTGTGGCCGGCGATCCAGTTGACGAGGTAGCCGCCGAACGACCCGCCCATCGCGGCCGTGCGGGTCTCGTCGAGGTCGGGACGCTCCAGCGCCGCGTCGGTCAGCGCGATCACGTCGTGGTACGGCGCGCCGCCCCAGTCGCCCCACCCGCGGCGCACCATCTCCAGCCCGTAGCCGGTCGACAGCGCCGGGTCCGGCAGCAGCACGGCGTAGCCCTGCGCGGCGAGCAGCCAGGGCGACCAGCGCCACGACCAGAAGTTCCACGAGCCGAGCGGGCCGCCGTGCACCCAGACCAGCAGCGGGTGCGGCCCGTCGCCCTCGGGAAGGACGAGGGCGGCGCGCAGGGGGGTGCCGTCCTCGGCCGTGGTGGTGACCTCGGCGAGGGAGCCGGGCACGCCGGGCTGCGCGGCGGGCCCGGGCAGCGGCACGGGCCGCTGGCCGGCCGCGGCCGGGTCGAGGCGGACCGGGGCCGGCGGGGCGTCGATCGTGTCGCGCAGCGCGTACAGCGCCGCGCCGTCCGGAGCGACCTGCAGATCGGTGTAGCGGCCGCCGTCGGCGGTCAGGCGCACCACCTCCCCGGTGGCGACCTCGACGCGGAACACGGGTGAGGCGCCCAGCTCGTCGGCGGCGACCAGCAACGCGCTGCCGTCTGCCGCCCACCGCAGCTCCTCCGGCCAGCGGTCCCACTCCGGTGCGACCTCCCTGGGCCCGGCGGAGCCGTCGAGCGGCACCACGCACAGCCGGGAGTCGACGGGCTCCTGCGCCGTGCTGCGGCGCTGGCGCACGAAGGCGACCGCCCGGCCGTCCGGGGACATCCGCGGGCTGCTGTGCGCGCTGCTGCCGTCGTCCGCGAGCGTGCGGCGCTCGCCCGTGGCGACGTCGACCACGACGAGCGTGGCGCGCTGCCCTCCCCCGGGCTCGGCGACCGTCCACGTCGTGACGACCGCGGAGCCGTCGGGGGCCAGGTCCAGGCCGGCCAGGTCGAGGGCCCGCCCCGGCTCGGGGGTGAGGTCGCGCCAGGCCGGCTCGTCGGTGTCCAGGCCCGCGGCCACCAGGCGCGGCTGGCCGGGGCCGAGGTCGGAGTCCCAGTGGCGCACCGGGTAGCCCTCGTGCAGGACCGCGGACACCTTGCGCTCCTTGCGCACCGCCCGGCGGCGTTCGTCGTCCGCCGCGTCCGTGGAGCCGGGCAGGGTGTCCGACAGCGCGACGACGACGGGGGCGTCGCGGGCGGCCAGCGGCGCGGACACACCGCCCGGCCGGGTCGCCAGGACGTGCGCCTCCCCGCCGAGCGGCAGGCGCCACAGCGCGGCCCGGGCGTCCTCGTCGTCGTCGCCGTCGGGGTCCGGGCGCGCGGAGGTGAACAGCAGCGCGCCGTCGGCGGCGAAGACGGGCGACTGCTCGCCCTTGCGGCTGCGGGTCAGCCGGCGGGCAGGTGCGCTGCCTGCGGGGTCGACCTCCCACAGCGACGTCACGTGTCGCGTGCCGTCCGGCGACAGGCCGGCGACGGTGGTCACCAGGCGGGTGCCGTCCGGGCTCAGGGCGAGCCCGGCGACGCGGGGCAGCGCGAGGAAGGCGTCCAGGTCCGAGAAGGGGGTGCTCACCCCGCCTGCCTACCTCAGGTCTGCTTGCCGGGGCTCTCCTGGCCGGTGGACAGCGCAGCGATGAACGCCTCCTGGGGGACCTCGACGCGGCCGACCATCTTCATGCGCTTCTTGCCCTCCTTCTGCTTCTCCAGCAGCTTGCGCTTGCGGCTGATGTCGCCGCCGTAGCACTTGGCGAGCACGTCCTTGCGGATCGCGCGGATGTTCTCGCGGGCGATCACCCGGGCGCCGATGGCCGCCTGGATCGGCACCTCGAACTGCTGGCGCGGGATGAGCTCGCGCAGCTTGGTGGCCATCTGCGTGCCGTACGCGTACGCCTTGTCCTTGTGCACGATGGCGCTGAACGCGTCGACCGGCTCGGCCTGCAGCAGGATGTCGACCTTGACCAGGTCGGAGACCTGCTCGCCGGCGAGCTCGTAGTCCAGGCTCGCGTAGCCCTTGGTCCGCGACTTCAGCGAGTCGAAGAAGTCGAAGATGATCTCGCCCATGGGCAGCGTGTAGCGCAGCTCGACGCGGTCCTCGGACAGGTAGTCCATCCCCTGCAGGATCCCGCGCCGGCCCTGGCACAGCTCCATCACGGCGCCGACGTAGTCGCTGGGCAGCAGCACCATCGCCTTGGCCACCGGCTCGTGGATCTCGGCGATCTTGCCGTTCGCCGGCCAGTCGCTGGGGTTGGTGACGACGACCTCCTCGCCGTTCTCCAGGACCACCCGGTAGACGACGTTGGGCGCGGTGGAGATGAGTGCGAGGCCGTGCTCGCGCTCGAGCCGCTCACGGACGATCTCCAGGTGCAGCAGGCCGAGGAAGCCGACGCGGAAGCCGAACCCGAGGGCGGCGCTCGTCTCCGGCTCGTACACCAGCGCGGCGTCGTTGAGCCGCAGCTTGTCCAGGGCCTCGCGCAGTGCCGGGTACTCGCTGCCGTCGAGCGGGTACAGGCCGCTGAACACCATCGGCTTGGGGTCCTGGTAGCCGCCGAGCGACTCCTGCGCCGGGTTGCGAACGGTGGTGAGCGTGTCCCCGACGCGGGCCTGCCGGACGTTCTTCACGCCCGGGATGACGTAGCCGACCTCGCCCGCCGACAGGAACTCCGTCGGCTTCATCTCCGGGCTGACGACGCCGACCTCGAGGATCTCGTGGGCGTTCTGCGTCGACATCATGAGCCCGCGGTCCTTCGTGGACAGCTGCCCGTCGAAGACCCGGACGTAGGTGATGACGCCGCGGTAGGAGTCGTAGACCGAGTCGAAGATCATCGCCCGGGCCGGCGCGTCGACGCTGCCCATCGGCGGCGGCACGTCCCGCACGACGGTGTTCAGCAGCTCCGGCACGCCCTGGCCGGTCTTCGCGCTGATGCGCAGCACGTCCTCGGGCGCGCAGCCGATGATCTTGCTGAGCTCCTCGGCGTACTTCTCCGGCTGCGCCGCCGGCAGGTCGATCTTGTTGAGCACCGGCACGATGTGCAGGTCGTTCTCGAGGGCCAGGTAGAGGTTCGCCAGGGTCTGCGCCTCGATGCCCTGCGCCGCGTCGACGAGCAGCAGCGCGCCCTCGCAGGCGGCCAGGCTGCGGGAGACCTCGTAGGTGAAGTCGACGTGCCCGGGGGTGTCGATGAGGTCCAGGACGTAGTCCCTGCCGTCCTCGGCGGTCCACGGCAGCCGGACGTTCTGGCTCTTGATCGTGATGCCGCGCTCGCGCTCGATGTCCATCTTGTCGAGGTACTGCGCGCGCATCTGGCGTGCCTCCACGACCCCGGTGACCTCCAGCATCCGGTCGGCCAGCGTCGACTTGCCGTGGTCGATGTGCGCGATGATGCAGAAGTTGCGGATGGTCGACGGGTCGGTCGTGGGCACGCGCCATCGTACGGAGAACCCGGTGGACAGCACCGTCCACGCTGAGCCCGTGAGCCGGCCCCCGTACGCGTCGCTGCCCGAGCAGGTGCGCGCAGCGGTCGAGCGGGTGCTCGGCAGCCCCGTCGTCGCGGCGCGGACGCAGCCCGGCGGCTGGTCCCCCGGGGTCGCGGCCCGGGTGCGCTGCGCCGACGGGTCCGGGGCGTTCGTCAAGGCCGTCTGCTCGCTCGTCGACCCGGTCACCCCGCAGATGCACCGGGCGGAGGCGCGGGTCACCGCGCTGCTGCCCGCGTCCGTCGGCTCCCCCCGCCTGCTGGGCTCCTACGACGACGGGACCTGGGTCGCGCTGGTGCTCGAGGAGGTCGACGGCCGGCTGCCGGAGCTCCCGTGGCGGCCCGCGGAGCTCGGCGCGGCGCTGCGGGCGCTGGACCGGCTCGCGGTCGTACCGGCTCCCCCCGGCCTGCCTGCGGTCGGCGAGGCGCTGGGGCAGGACTTCGCCGGGTGGCAGCGGCTCGCCGCGGCTCCGCCCGGCGACCTGTCCGCCTGGCAGGCCCGGCACCTGGAGCGGCTGGCCGAGCTGGAGAGCGGATGGGCCCGGGCGGCGCAGGGCGACCGGCTGCTGCACCTGGACGTGCGCGCCGACAACCTGCTCGTGTGCCCGGACGGGGAGGCCGTGCTGGTCGACTGGCCGTCCTGCGCCGTCGGGGACCCGCTCGTGGACGTGGTCTGCTTCCTGCCGAGCGCGGTGCTCGACGGCGCGACCGACCCGGACGCCCTGCTCCTGCGCACCGCCGCCGGCCGGGCCGCGCCGCCTCCCGCCGTCGACGCGGTGCTCGCGGCCTTCTGCGGGCGCATGGAGGACCACGCGAGGCGCCCGCCGCCCCCGGCGCTGCCGGGTGTGCGCGCGTTCCAGGCGGCGCAGGCGCGGGTGGGCCAGGCCTGGCTGCAGCAGCGGACGGGCTGGGCCTGACTGCTACCCTCTCCGAGACCGTGTGCGCCTCTGGCTGCACGCCTGCTGACCCCCAGAACTGACGAGGACCCTCGCGCGTGGCGAACATCAAGTCCCAGATGAAGCGGATCAAGACCAACGAGAAGGCGCGGCTGCGCAACAAGTCGGTCAAGAGCGCCCTGAAGACCTCGGTCCGCAAGTTCCGCGAGGCGGCTGCCGCCGGCGACGTGGCCACCGCCACCACGCAGCTGCAGGTCGCGAGCCGCCAGCTCGACAAGGCCGCGAGCAAGGGCATCATCCACGCGAACCAGGCGGCCAACCGCAAGTCGGCGATGGCCTCCCGCACCGCCGAGCTCGTCGCCGCCTCGCCTGCCAGCTAGCACCTGCGTCCCGGCGCCGCTCCCCGTACGGGGGTCGGCGCCGTTGTCGTTCCCGGGCCTGTCACCCCTGCCTGCGGCCGTGCCGTCGCTCCCCGTACGGGGGTCGGCGCCGCTGTCGTTCCGGGACCTGTCACCGCTGCCGTCGGCCGTGGCGTCGCTCCCGGGACCAGCCGGTCTGCGCCGGGCCGCCCGGCCGGCCCGCGACGGGCACCTGCCGCTGTGCCGCCGCCTGCTGTCCGCGCAGCTGCCCGGCGACGACGTCGTGGGACTTCACGACCAGCGCGACCGCGAGCGGCAGGGCGAGCAGGAGCCAGGCGCTGGCGAGATCGGCCAGCACGAGGACGACGGCCACCGCGACGGCGCCCTCGCTGAGCAGGGCGCGCTGCCAGCCCCCGAGCTGCACGTGGCGCAGGCGCAGCAGGCGGGCGTACAGCGGCCGGCGCCTGCCCCGCCACTGCCGCGCCGGGGGTCGCGCCGGGGGTCGCGCCGGGGGTCGCGCCGAGGGTCGCGCCGAGGGTCGCGCCGAGGGTCGCGCCGTCCGTCGCCCTCCGGCTGGCGAGGCACCGGCGCTCGAGGGACCGGCCGTCGCCGCACCGGCTGCCGACGGCCGGCTGCTCAGCGGACCTCGCCTCACCGGCCGCCCCGCGCCGTGACGACCGTGACCAGCGCGCGCTCGACGGCGTACGCCTGGTCGGCGGCGCCGCCCTTGACCTCCGCGTCGGCCTCGGCGACGGCGCGCAGCGCGGTCGACAGGCCCTCGGGGCGCCAGCCGCGCGACTGCTTGCGGGTCTTGTCCACGCGCCACGGGGGCATGCCCAGCCGGCTCGCGACCTGCGCCGTCGGCGCGCCACCCTGCGAGGCGACCAGCGCGATCGAGCGCAGGGCACCTGCGAGTGCGCTGGTCACGAGGACCGGGGCCAGACCGGTCGCCTGGCCGTAGCGGGTCAGCTCCAGCGCACCCGCGAGGTCGCCCTCGACGGCGCGGTCGGCCACGGTGAAGCCGGTCAGCTCCGCGCGGCCGCGGTAGTACCGGCCGACGACCTCGTCGTCGATGGGGCCTTCGGTGTCGGCGAGCAGCTGCCCCGCTGCGGAGCACAGCTCCCGCAGGTCCGCACCCACCGCGTCCAGCAGCACCGTGACGGCGGTCTCTGTCACCGTCCGGCCACCACTCCTCAGCTCGTTGCGCAGGAACTCGCGGCGGTCGCCGAGCTTCGTCATCTTCGGGGCGTCCACCCGGCGGGCACCGGCTGCGAGCAGCTCCGTCAGGACGGCCTTGCCCTTGGCCGCGCCCGCGTGGCAGACCACGACGCTGACCTCGTCCAGCGGCTCGCGCGCGTAGCCGGTGAGCTCCGCCGCCACCTCCTTGGACAGGTCCTGTGCACCGCGCAGCACCAGCACCCGCCGGTCGCCGAACAGCGACGGGCTCAGCAGCTCCGGCAGGTCCCCGGGCTGCAGCTCGGCCGCGGCCAGGTCGCGGACGTCGACCTCGGCGTCCACCTCCCGCGCGGCGCGCAGGACCGCGCCGACCGCCCGGCCGATGAGCAGGTCCTCCTCGCCGACGACCGCCGTCAGCGGGACGAGAACCTTGTCCTTCGGCACCCGGTCATGGTCCCACGTCACGGCCCTGCGGCCGCGGCACGCACGGTCCCCCGGCCGGCCGCGCCCACGACGGCGAGCGCGCCGTCGTCGAGCAGGAGCGCGACGTCGCCGTCCTGGTCGGTGCGGAAGCTGCGAGCTCCCTGGTCCATGAGCTGGTCCAGCGTCCTGGCCGCCGGGTGCCCGTACGTGTTGCCCTCCCCCACGCTGGTGAGCACGACGCGGGCGCCGACCGCCGCGAGGAACGCCGGGTCCTGGTCGGCGCTGCCGTGGTGCGGGACCTTCAGCACGTCGGCGCGCAGGTCGGCGCCGCTCGCCAGCAGGTCGGCCTGCGCGTCGGACTCCACGTCGCCGGTGAGCAGCACGACGACGCCCGACACCTCCAGGCGCAGCACCACGCTGGTGTTGTTCGGGTCGGAACGCGTGCCGTGGTAGCTGCGCGCAGGTGCCAGCACGCTCCAGCGCAGCGGCCCGACCTGCCGGGCCTCGTGCAGGGCCGCGCGCACCAGCGGCACGCGGGCCTGCTCCGCCCAGCGGACGACCTTCGCGGCCTGTTCCGGCGGGTCGTCGAGCGGGCCCACCTCGATCGCGCCCACCGCCCGGCCGCGCAGCACGCCGGGGAGACCGTCCACGTGGTCGGCGTGCGCGTGGGTCAGCAGGATCAGCGGCACCTGGTGCACGCCGAGCCGGCGCAGGCACCGGTCGACGAGGACGGGGTCGGGCCCGGCGTCGACGACCACGGCTGCGCCCGGACCCGTGCGCAGCACGAGGGCGTCGCCCTGGCCCACGTCGCACATGACGAGGAACCAGCCACGCGGCGGCCAGCCCGGGTGCAGCACCGCCGAGCCGACGAGGACCAGGGCGCTGCCGGTGAGGACGGCCAGCAGCGGGCGGCGCAGCCCGCGCCGGGCCAGGACCGGCAGCGCCAGAACGGACAGGGCCGCGAGCAGGAGGGCGCCACGGGTCCCGTCCGGCCAGGGCAGCTGCGCCCCGGGCAGCCGCGCCCCCACCCGGGAGACCAGGACGAGCCACGCCACCGCGGGACAGGCCAGCCAGGCCGCGAGCTGGGCGAGCGGCAGCGAGACAGGGGCCAGCAGCGCGGCGGCGACGCCGAGCACGGTCGCCGGGGCGACGGCAGGCACCGCCAGCAGGTTGGCCGGCACCGACAGCAGCCCGAGGGTCCCGGCCAGGGCGACCACCACCGGCCCGCAGGCGACCTGGGCCGCGGAGGGCACGGCGAGGGCGTCCGCCAGCCAGCCCGGCAGCCGGCGGGCGAGCGCCGCTCTCCACGGCGGAGCGAGCACGAGCAGCCCGGCGGTGGCCAGCACCGACAGCGCGAAGCCGGGGCTGGCGGCGAGGTCCGGCGTCACCAGCACCAGGACGAGCACGGCCGCCGCCAGTGCCGGCACGGCCCGCCGCCGGCCACCTGTCGCGAGGGCGAGCAGGCCGACCACGCCCATCGCTGCTGCGCGCAGGACGCTCGGGGACGGCCGGGCCAGCACCACGAAGGCGACCAGACCGGCGCCGGCGAGCACCGGGCGGGCCCGCAGCCCGACGCCCGTCGCGCCGGCCAGGGCCAGCACCGCCGCCAGGACGATCGCGACGTTGGTGCCCGAGACCGCGGTGAGGTGCGTGAGCCCGACCGTGCGGAAGTCCTCCTGCAGGTCCGGCTCCA
>Ga0210040_10011098_pt1 | contig 10242 bp, 4 predicted proteins | sample CryGeyCG12114_NA_FD_185462 | JGI IMG/M metagenome (GOLD analysis project Ga0210040, IMG submission 185462) | Groundwater microbial communities from aquifer - Crystal Geyser CG19_WC_8/21/14_NA (SPAdes) (version 2) | ecosystem: Environmental > Aquatic > Deep subsurface > Groundwater | place: USA...
GGGGGGGGGGGAGAGAAGGGAACCCAAAGGATTAGATTTTGTGGCAGCTCATTCCTTGGCTGTTTCTTCCAGTCAAGGTGACAAATCGAAAAGTCCATTTTACTTTACGTTTAACTAACTACTGGAGCAAGTCTACACAGACAGACTTTGGGGCTTGCATACTGATGGTCCTGTGTGTAAGGTGAGCCCATATTTCCAGGACTGCACTGCTCTGTGTACTACAATTTCCTTTTTCCCTCTGCTCATTACTCACTTGAATAGATATAGATGCTCTCAGTTTCTTCCCCAGGAATCCCTGAGCGTACTGTAATTTCTTTACAGCTCCTCCGTGGCTCCTCAATAATTCACCTCATTTTATTACCCTGAAAAAAGTGAGACGCATTTCTTGACGTCATTTGGATTCCCTAATTTGTCATCCCATTTGGTTCTAAGAATGCCAAACCGGCGGTGAAAGTTTCCCATTTCTAAAAGCTTGACAGACAGCCAGTTGTCAATGCAATCAATTTACACGGCCTCTAAGTCCTGTACAGCCAAATAGCTACTATAGCTAGGTAGGGGTGCTATATGGAATATTACTACACTTTTCTACATCACCATTGTTCAACTCACAATGAAAGCAGCCAAATCAAATGTGCAAACGAACGCTCACAATGTGTTGGACCAAAAAATATAGATATAATTCACAATAGAATGAAATAGTCGTAGAAAACTATATAAATGTTGTTAACAAACAACATTTTCTGTCTATTTGACTACCCGCATTTTGTTCAGTTTTACAAAGTCTTTAATTCATGAATGTTAAGCTGAATAATGCTAAATTTTAGAGTAAATACGATAGAAAAAGTTATTTTTTTCTTGTGTTATATGATTGCAGTGAGAGTGAATAAGGAAAAGCAAAAATGAGATGCTTTCACCCTAAAAGTAAGTAACAACCGCGGACCCCAATTCACACACTTACTTTCTATTGATTCCATTTATTTCCCATTACTTTGTCGGGATCGATTTTTTTGGGCCACTGATTGTTGACTCAAGTTGTTGCTCCAAGCTAAAAGATTTGTGAGGGAACCAGCATGTGGTCAGTAGCTAGTTAGCTAGTTAGTTAGTTAGTTAGTTAGATGGTTGGGACTGGGCGGACCGTTTGACCATGTTGCTTCCAAGTTATGCTTTTGACATGTAAAGTTCTCAATGGCCTCATGCCAATTCCGTTCCGCACAAGTTGCTCGCACCAGACATTAACTCGTGCTCCCTGCCTTGTTTATGGTCACTTGTTGTCTCCCAATAACTAACTCTGCACAGACGGAACTGTTGCAGACCATTCTGAGGTCCAGTCCTTTCCCTAACTTTATTGTCCTTCTTTGAAATTCACACAGTCCCCCAGTTCATAATCACACTTCACACTAACGGAACCCACATGAGTTATGTCCCTTCTCAGTCATTTCTCCCGCAATGTCTTCACCCCATCGATAAACATTTCAAATACTTTCCCATCCATTTCTTTACCATTCCACAAAAGTTACTCCTCTCTGTGTAATGGCAGTTGCTTTCCGATTTCCAGCAAACTCACAATGTTCATCTTTGCAATTTGTAATGCTATCCGTTTCACTAGCCAAACTTATAGTTAGTTTCAATCTTCCCGTTTTGATTTGCTGCCAATAAAATTGTCACCAGGGGTGAACACAAAATGTTGGTTGGTATAGTTAGTTGTTTTATTCTGATCCACACTCCCCATCATATTATCATTGTTGTCTGTTGAAAGTATTTAGCCCTGCTTGAATGGCTGATGTTAGTTAGCAACATGCATGGATCACAGTAGGGTTATTTTGTAGGAGCATATAGATGTGTGCCTCAGAAGAGTACGTAGGGTAGTAATGATGAGGATAGTGAGGATGTGGTGAGGAAGACGTAGTCAGTTGTCTGTGACGGAGTACATGTGATAGGATGGTCCTAAGCAAGATGAATTGGGTCGGCACCTTCATGAACCATGTAGGGAATAGTAGCTAATTTGTCTGGCTCTCTATCCATTCCCTCCCGGACTGAAAAAAGGACAGTATCCATCATCCACTAATGTTCCATGTCAACACCACAGCTCGCAAACAAAATGCCTGGGCTTTGCTCTCTCTCTCTCTCTCATGATGGAATAGTTTGCCGTATTTTTTCACTTGTTTTGTTCTCCAGATCATTTTTCCCTGTTCCACGGTTTACTCTCGGTGAACACAAGTTGCGCTCAAAAGAAACCTTAATGACAAACATTGTCATTAATCACCAACACTGTACCTTTGGACAGGATCGAATTTGTGAACTAGAGTGGAATAGAACAAAAAAATCGTTTTTTTTTTTACTATCTATGGCTACTTGTTTGAAAGTTATCAATGGCGCAGGCAAACTTGTAAATGATTAGTGTTATTGATTTTTTGGGGGTTGGTAACAGGTACCTTTGATTGTATGTAGAACGCAATAATGCTGATAGACTTTGTGATTCATTTATGAATGATGATGATTTCGATTCGTTGGAAAACTATGAAGGTTTATAGTCGTGTACTATACTACCGCCTAATTTACAGTTGTTCCTGGAGTTGGTCCCAGAATCAATTATTATTAGTTGTGTAAGCATGGAAATCAAACAGAGTCCATTCGGTAGAGCCATAACAAATTTAAAGACCCATTAGGTAATTCATAGTTCCCAATGCACCATATGGTTTAGTACTAACTAAAAGAGTTGATGCATAAAACTGTATAGATACAAGATTTGGAAGAATATGTGCATGCATGGTGGCTGCAAACCTGATGCATAGAATTGTGAAGGATTCCCGTTTTTGGCAACCATTGTCATCAAGTGAAATGGGAGTGGTGGGCCAACTGTGAGTTGAGATAATTTGGTCGCGAAATTAATGTGCTTCTATAGGACGACTGTTGTATTTAGCACGGAACTTGCTCTGCGTACGTGTTCTCAAAGCTATTCCCATTTAAAAGGATGCCACAACAAACAGAAAGCTGGCCCATTAAAGGTTGAATGTGGAACGCCATGATGTTATGATGATTGCAGCCGTCCCAGTGAATCTCCAACTGACTGTGTACTCTGGGCACTTTTATTGCAACTTGTAGTCTTTTAATCGAGACAATGATCTGATTTCTATGGCTCGTTCCATTTCTCCTCACACAGAGTAACGAGCCACCAGTTTTGTTATTACATAGCTAGTTGGAACGTTCACCCATTTGAGTTGCCAGTGCATCATTTGATACGAAATCATTATTAAGTTGGATCTGAGAATGTGGCCCAAAAAGTTGTGACAGAAGAAATTAAATATTGCACAGACAGACATGCAAGGACTGAGGCCAAAAGCTAGAAGCAATATAATGCTAGATACTACCAGGCCATTAAATTTTACACCCGCAAAAAGGTTGTAAATGTTGCCATAAAACGGGAATTGAGATTTGCCTAGAGCTTTCAAAATTTTCACCAAGTCAGTCAACAAAAGATTACAAAAGAGTGTACAAAAGCCTATAGTTTGGGGGATCTTATTTAACAGAAAGTTAGTTAGTTCCACGCGGTTTAACAATCACAACTTTTATTACGCCGTAAATGTTTTTAATTAAAATGACTCGTCCACACTATCCAACTGTCATTTCTGTGGGAGGCACGCGAACTGAATCTATGGCTAACTCACTAACTAACTAACTAACTAACTAACTCAACAAACGCAATATTAAATGATAGGCATCACACATATCTTATAGTATCATGTACGTAGCCAGTAGCCAATATCTACCGCTATGGTGTGCTATACTGGGAACGGATAAACTGGTATGAAGTGAGATCATGCAGTTTGGACCGTTTTCCTCAATCATCAGCTTTTCTTAGGAGAAACCAATAATAACGCACTGTACATTTAATCCAAGAAGATGTGCCTGTCTGCACTATCGGCAGCAATAAGATAATATTTAATAGTGGCCGAATCTTTTATCCTCAGATCGTTTCGTCTCCTCATGTATACATACTTACTTACTGACTGACTGTGAGAGTGGGAGAGACAGTAGTATACTCGAATATAGAATGTAATGTATGCTTGGGAAACGCTCTATATGATTATGATGAATACAAGGAGCAAAGGAGGAGAGTTTGAAGAAGCCCATTCGAGCACCACTGTTGCTTTATTGGAGAAACCAAATAGGGAGGATTTGTTGGCCAAGAATATAATATAGTATAAGAATGGAGGGAGCCCCAACTTTGCTGATGCTGATGTGGAAGAAATAAGTGCTGACACAACAGTTGGGTCTTTACTGCTGCTGCTCTTTTTATATTATTGGTATTGGACCCATTATGGGGCTTTACCATCAGTCTACAAGTTGGCAACTCCTGACACAGAGTATATTTTTCTCCAGAATATTATGATACTCATTGTAAAAATCTTCTTTTATGATATTTGTACTCCATGGGTGCTCCAAGTGAGCATTTCAGTGCAGACTGGTGTCCCATCATCATCATCATAATGGTACCTAGTATGGTAATAAAGGGAAGGGTGAACAAAAAAAATGTGTAACGTGAGCAATAATAAAATACATGCTTGAGAGTTTTCACATGTGACAGATTATCTGTGGGATGCTGCCTGTGCATTTTGTACGCTTTTTGAACTATAGTAATAGGTTGTGAAGTAAAAAGTGTGCATCATTTGCTCTGGCAGATAGCAGACACACGAGTTCCACTGCTTTCTTTTTTGAGCCGTCATCATGGATTACCTCTAACGTACTCAATAAAGGGCTCTTCAAGTGAATTACCTTCAGCAGGTATAGTCCCTACACAACTGTCTAGCAGGCTACACTTTGTAACATGGTCATGTTATTTAGGCAACCGAATTTTATAGTGCCCTATCATCATGAATTTCACATTTGGCGAGCAACTTCACAAAATGATAATATGATACAGCGTGGCAATTTCCTACACTATGTCGTAGTCAGCTATGCAATTTGAGATGTCAGAAAACGTGAACCATATCTTTCCCACCCACGTACTAGGAATATTGAGAATTTAAAAAACAATCAAATGTCCTCAAAATGCAACATTTACTTAGTAAACTGTTCGAAATGTATATCCAGTGAAAGTAAAAGCTTGAATTTTCTCGTGAACGAAGCAAAACCGTGGATGTTTTCCTAAGCAAAGCATAACCCACCCTCAAATTCGAATGTGTCGTTGCCTATATAGACCCTGTAAATTATCTTGCACACTTCAACATGGGCGAAATGTGAAGTGATGTATCACCCGTCTCTTTTATATTGTCCACGAAACAAAGACATGAAGAGATTCACTCCCCGTAGAGCTCCTTGAATCCTCATCCTCCTCCATTTCAAAGACTTTTTTCTTCTCTCCAAGCTCAACAGTCTCCTCACGTCATTCAGTCATCCATCCCATTTCTCCAATGTCCACATTAAACCCGCTGTCCAAATACCTATAGTGTATATCCTAGAAATAGGCACTAGTATTTATTTTTTCACATCCAGAAACTGCTACTACCGAAAAGGATTCCTAGTCCATTGCACCTCTCTCCAGTACTATACACAACTGACTGAGGATGATCCCTATAATGTTCATAATATAAAGCATGTTTTGTTTATACTCTTTGCAAATTGTGAGTTGAACGTTTTTTCATTACAAAAGCGAATACTTTTCTGACGTTTTTCTTAATCAGTGTAAAATGTGTTGCCCTGCTCGTAGTAGTTTACAAGATGAAAGCTTATTCCTCTTTCACATGTCCATTTGGATGATGAAAATGATGAAAAGACTGTTCAAAGCATTATTATGACTTGTAACTTTCTTGGATAAGAAACTGAGATGATTCTATTTTGTACTCGCCCTGTTTTTTCAATGGCTCACTCAAATTAAGGAAATTGAGCTACGGAGGAGAAAGCTATTTCGGCAACACTCTTTTCAATTTCTGTCCATGTACCATGTGCCTATATATACATAGTTAGTGTATCGATAACGTGTGTGTTCTGCTGCACGCTCAATCTTCTATACCTACCGTCAAATTGAATTCACCATTCATAGTTGACGGAAGATAAGTGCAATCTCATTCTACATGCATCTTACAGTCTAATTGAATTTAGGTGATCGACATAAACATCTCAAAATGGTCACGGTAATATCAAAATTGATGGCATTTTGGATCCCAAACTATCGACTATCTGTTGCCCATCAGTCTACGCATGTCTACAGAAAATGTATATTTACTTTCTGTGCATAGCATTGACGTCAACTCTAAATATGTAACATTATACGTTTTTGTGAAAACGCAAATAATTTCTCATAGAATTATTATAGAAAAGTTGTTATTGCCAAATTAGCGAAACTATCTACTCCAACTTGTTTGAAAGGCACCCAATATGGGATTGACCATTGAATGAGAAAAATGCGTGATGTTCACAAAATCCCATGCTATAGCTAAAAGGTATGAGAACTGGAGAGCAGTATTGATGGGTCTGGAAATCCGGTGAATGGCAGAATTGATGAGAGTTGAACACCCATATACTGACTGAGAGAAAGTAAAAAAGAGGGAGGCTAATGTACCATAACCTACCTACCTACAGAGCAGTACCAACTCTTTATATTACATACATACTACATACACACATTTGACAGTAAAGTTTTTTTTTCTCCATCAACAGAGTCTTCTTCTTGCACATTCAGACAACGTACATAAGTAAGTCTGCTGCTATTTCTTTGCTCATGTGGAAAAAAGACTCATTTTTTCGCTCCCTGTGTACATAATAATATCTAAAGTATGGATCTGTACGCCTGGAGGATTCAGTCACTTACTCGCTGACTGTACATAGCTATCTGTGTGGGCAATCAGGGAAGACTGAACTAGTAAATTGAACAGAGACTCTGGAGTAATAATATGGACCTGTAGCTATAGCTAGAGCTAGGTTGAGAAATGGGAACCACGGGCTCATTCCACTTTCCGTGCACATATGAAATTTTGTGCACACACATGTGTGTGGGCGCACATTCCTTAGCATTACATTATTGGAGCCAAGTTAGACAAACATTATTCTCATTCCCATCTGTTGCTTTTTGAAAACTTTCCATCAAGCTGCCCCTAGTTTATGGGGCTCCTGGGATAGGCTCTAAGCACCAACCGTACCGTCCATCTAACCATTTTGGCTTCTTTCATTCTACATCCTTCCTAAATGTGGAATGGCGCTCAAAAAATGTTATAGAGCCAGCCAGCAGTTGTGTCAGAAAGTAATCGGCAGCACAAGCTCTATCTTCAAATTCAACTATAGAAGCTCCCAGTCAGCTTTTCAACTCACCTCCCCGTTTCCATTTCACCTATGGGTTATAGTGAGCTACAGTTTATTAATTTACATTCTATATGATCTTGATGTGCAATCCAAAATGCAAAATATTTGCATTGTCGGCATATTTTATGAGAATATTTTGGAAACTGTTGTCAATCTGATAATGTACTATGCATTGAGCAATTTGTTTTGTTTTAACGCCAGTCAAAATATATTTAAAAACATGGGTTATAACAGCCACGTAGGCAGGTATTTTTTCCGTGATTAGGTGTGGTTTGGTTCACGTGGATGCCATGGAGTGGAGAAAGAGAAATTCGACCTCTGTGAAAAGTGTAGAAAAATTGGAGGACTCGGATCCTAATTTAAGCAACACTTGTAGTTTTTATATTGCGGACGCACATGTGACTACCCAGCCCATAGCGAGTGTGAACATACATACATTGTAGTTTTGTAGTACATAATATAAACGGGAGGAAAAGTGTGTACCCCGTTTTTTGCTTAAGTATGCATGGATTCAACTGGCAGACTTTTCTTATCACATAAAGACAAGATAAGGGCGAAATGGAGAGAGAACTGAGCTCCCCTGAGATGAATGTGGCAAATGAAAGTTGGCTCCAAAAACGTGTGCTTTCCACGACCTTCTGTTCTCTTCCACCGCTCCAAGGTAATTCCACGTGCTGCAGCCAACTTTTGGAAAACCTTCCCTTTACACTGTAGTTAGCATTCGTTTAATTTCCAGACCCTCGTCTCCATTATACAGCTCATGAATGTTCTCTGTGAAAAGTGAGAAGAAATAAAAGTGGACACCAATGGCATCCACTCTGTCCATCCATTTAGCCACTCCACTTGGGTGTGAAAACAACGCTCCAAATATGCACCATGAACATTTCTCCTCCCTTTTAGTCTGCTCATTTCAAATATATATTACCTGCATATTAAGTGAAGTAGAAATATTGCACTTGTAAATTCTCCTTCAAGATACACATTATGTTAGTTTTTTTGGAAACAGAAACTGTTCTTTGACTAACTTTTGTACAATTTTCATGTTTTTTCTTAACTTTTGAGTAAAGTGACAAGGTGTGAATGCAATTGTGTAGTAGTTAGCTGGATGAGTAGAAAACAAGGTAATTTAAGGGGATCCAAGTGTTGGAGCAAATGAAAGTGTGTAAGTAGCTGAGAAATGAAACTAGGGAGTTAGTAGAGTGTAGAGACAGTGGTAGGGGAAAGATAACACTTGTGTCTTATTGTAGTGCACATTTAGGTGAATTTGTTGACACAAGAGTAGAGCTTTTTCTTGTTCAAAGACACTCATTGGAATCTCAGAGGAGAGAGCAAATAATTAGGGGACTTCAAGTGACTCTCACAAATGCTTACACCAAAGCAATTAGCCAGCACCGCTCCTGCAGTTAATATCAGCAGCACCAATAATAATAATGTTGAGCCAGAAGGAAAAGGCACCAAATCGTGAAATCCTTTTGTAACTTGTATTAATTGTATAAATAACTAGAGTTGGAGTTGTCCTCCCCCCATTAGTTGCGCTTTATGAGATTCCATACAGGGATTCTAAATACACCGTTTGTTTCTCAAGCTTTTTGGAACACTAAAAGCCTTTCTGTACTCCATCCTTTCGGTCCCGTCCATTTATTGTGAGCATCATGTGGCTTCTGTGGCCCAGTCACTTCAAAACTATACGGCGTATGATAGTTTACATATGCTATAAGTCTAACACACACTCACTAGATAAGATTTAAGATTCCTTTCTTTCAACTCGCATTGGGCATTTGGACGATGTGTGACATGGCGTCCAAATTATTGCCTTCATTATCAGAAAGGTGAAAAAAAATCTGGGTAGTTGAGTCTTTTTTAATATAGACTCGGTCAGGGTGTTTTAAGAAATATCGCTTCCGAAGATACATATGAGTTATAAAGGCATGATTTGTATATTACATTCTGAAAGCCTGTTTAATTACATATTGAATGAATTTATTTTGTTCCAAATTCTTTTTCATTTTTGTACTAAAAAATACTGGATGAATAAAAAGAACCAAGATTTAGTGAGTTAGTTAGTTAGTTGTTTGGTAAAACAGGGATAGGGGCAATAAATAATGCAAGTGAAGTGACTCATTTCTATTGGGATGGCAAAAGCAAAAACCGTGACCGAAACATTAGATCGGAGGGAAACCAGTGGAACGGGTCCAAAAACTGACAATATCAGGGAACACACGTCTGTTGAATCTGTTTGTAATGTTCAAATCGGCACACGAGTCTCATATCCGGTTCTACTAGTTGGTTAGTTAGCTACTTACTCCAGTATGCTACCAGTCTATAACTTGTGCATGCTAGGTACCACTTCCTCAATGGCTCCAGTTACATCAGATAAAAAATAACATACGTTCAAGGAAAGATTTAATATGGTTGACCAATTGGTCCACTAACTCACAACTAACTCGTATGAATTCATTTTTTATCTCTACGCGCGGTTATTATTTGCGGGTTACTTACTTACTTAACCTACTATAGGGGTATTCACGAGTACCGGGGTAACGGGGTATAAGGGTATTAGGGTAACTTTTTGCTATGTATTTAAATGGAGAAAAGTTACCCTTTTACCCTGTTACCGCGTTACCCCGGTGCTCGTGAATACCCCTTATGCATAATTTGAATTCGTGAACAATATTTTAGTTCCGAGCTAACTAACTAAATTATTATTTTTGTAGCGCATTATTACAGAAAGCACATTTAGTCCATAAATTGAGTACAACTTATTTTTCCGGACTGTCGTCCGTGCTATTGTCTATGCATGTGAAGCAACATGCGGCACTCTCCCCTTGAGTAACTTATATCACTTGACTGGCTTTCCCAGTAATGCTTTTCATGGCTACCCCGTACGTTTTAAATTTAGGACCTAGTCATGATGATTACAATTTTTGCAATTTTTGTTTAGTGGTA
>Ga0210040_10011099_pt1 | contig 10242 bp, 10 predicted proteins | sample CryGeyCG12114_NA_FD_185462 | JGI IMG/M metagenome (GOLD analysis project Ga0210040, IMG submission 185462) | Groundwater microbial communities from aquifer - Crystal Geyser CG19_WC_8/21/14_NA (SPAdes) (version 2) | ecosystem: Environmental > Aquatic > Deep subsurface > Groundwater | place: USA...
CCGAGACAACTTAACCCACCTATTGGAAGAAGTAAGGGCTTGTGCAAATGGTGTTTCAAACCCGCATAATGTCAGCTGATTGGGACTGACATACAACGGTGTCGATGCACGCTTTCGAACAGCTTTGTGTTGTTTTTCCTGCATCTAAAACCTTTTTATAGGTATAAATGTAAGTTGGAAAAGGATTATATAGTTTCTCAGCAGCCCCTATTTATGCAGGTGTGGGATTGGCAGTACTCCTGCTGATTGAAAAAATACTGATGCCGTGATATTCGTCCGCCTAATTTATAACGTCCTGCCACACTTGCATAAATACCCATGTTAGCGGCTGGCAAGTTCTGTCACGTTTGCTGCTACAATTAATTTAAGTTCTTCTATTGACAATATTTCGTCTTGTCTGTGAAGCATTGCGTGACAATTTGGGCAAACAGGTCGTAAATCGTTAACTGGGTCAACTTCGTAGCTGTTGCCAATTTGAGAAACAGGTGTCAAATGATGAACATGGATAAATCCTTTTCCAATGTCACCATACATTTCTTCAAAGTCAAAGTTGCAAACTGCACATACAGGTTTCCAATGTTCAATGCATAACTGTCGTGCTTTTGCATTTCTTTCGTATGCGTTTATTGTTATTGTCTTTTTTGCTCCTTCAAGAAGTTGTTCAGTAAATTCTTCTGGTAATTCTTCTGCTAATTTTTCATCGTTGAATGTTGTTTCGTCTTCGACTTCTAAAAGCTGTTCGTGTTCGTCTTGTAAATTGTCAATGCCGTTAGTAAATGTTTCTTCTATAGCTATGTTTGTGTCAACTGGTGAAGTAAAAGGAAACCCTTCTTCTTTCATCTGGCTTCCTAAAACGTAAAGAAATGAATGAGCGTCAAGCAAGGTCGTATTAGAGTCTTTGGTTTTTAGAAAGTCTCTTGCTTGCTTGTTTGATGATGTCAATGTATTCTTTGTAATTATCCCAAGAAGCCCGTCCACTTGTTTTAAATTCTGGAATACCAATTAGCTCAAAAATTTCATCAAACCTTTCTTGCGTAATTGGTAAATATCTATTTCTGTCTTTAATGAAGTAGAGGTAAGCAATCAGTTGGTAAGACAATCCTAAATTTAAAAACTCTTCAAAAACATCACTGTCTTTTGTTTTGTTTTTATAAAAGTTGAAAAGAGTTGTTTCAAGACTTTTACTTATTGGAAGTTTAGCAAAGTCATCACGCTTCCGCCAATCAACGAGATTATTATTATGCCATTCGTATTTGTAAACAAGCTTAGTTTTTATAGCGTCTTTTACTTTGCCTTGAATTTTACCTGTTCCTATGTCCGCTTGCTTCCACCATTGTTGCTCTAAGTTTTCTTTCGCTTGGTCATAAACAGCATATTTATAATTTTCGTCTCTGTCAACAAACGCAGATGATTGAAAACTTTTAAAATCTTCATTCTTTGTCCTTAGGAAGCGGACAAAATCGTTGTAGAGCCTTTCTAAATTTTCTGTTTGAACTATCATGGTGTGTCACGGTTTGCTTGCCGCTAACGTTAAAGTGTTTATGAAGTTGTGGCAATTGAAAAACATCGGTTCCATTAACCACAAAAGCAAAATAGCGATTTAAAGCTGAATGCTTAACGTCCTGCCACAATTTTATAAACACACTGTTGCCTGCTGGCTCATTTGTCACTCGAATGCTATTTAATTCTTAATGTGCCACTCCATATAACATTTTTCATTTCCCATAATTTCGGCAGTTTCAAAAACATTTCGTCAAAATCTTTAGCTGTTACCCAATTAAATCCAACTCTAAATATTTTGTCTTTTAATTCATTAAATGTCTTGCTGCTTGTCAATTGGAAACTAACTGCTTCTGATGTCCTTGGAAGGATTTCCTTTAGTTTCGGTACGGTTTTATCACAATCTTTTCCATGAACAACCAATTCTTTCAAGTCTGCTGTAAATGGGTCTTGCCAGGAACAGGACATGGTTATATATTTAATTGTGTCAGAGGAAGAATTTGTCAATTTCGTTGTAATGAAAATAAAGGTCAAGTTCTCTTGCGTCTTGGAACTGTCAACTTTAGCTGACAATAACAATGGTACTTCCTTATTCTTGTCTTTGTGCTTAGACGAACAAAAAAATAGAAATGTCAAGCAAAAAGATATAAGAGTTAATGATTTAGTTTTTAGCAACATATTTTTAGAGCTTGCCTACAACGTTAAGTGTTTATGAAGTTGTGGCATTTGAAAAACGACTGCTTCAATTAACCACAACAGCAAAATAGCGATTTAAAGTTGAATGCTTAATGTCCAGCCACAATTTTATAAACACACTGTTAGCTGACGTTTTTATTTAGAAATTTTGTGATTGTCCAAGTAATACAGAAGGGAGTTAGAATAAAGACTACTATAAGTGCAATACTATAAACTATTTCTCCTGCTCCTGAATTGTCTATTATTTTTTCGAGGTTAAAAGACGTGTCGACCCAAACAACAAAAAAATAAGAAATAATAAAATATAAAATTGGTGTAAGGATTAGTGATAAAATAATAGTTAAACGTTTTTTCTGTCTGCTAATAATCTTATCCTTATAAAAAAATTGGATAAAAAAAAGGATAAGTAAAAACCACAATAATAACATTCCTATAAAAAAATAGTGTAGATGTTTAAGTCAAACAAGTCAAGCAGAATTTAAGATTATTAATTACTTCTCATAAATTCGAAATTAAGCATGTGCAATAAAATCTCAGCTAACGTTTAAGTGTTTATGAAGTTGTGGCAATTGAAAAACATCAGGTTCAATTAACCACAAAAGCAAAATAGTGATTTATAGTTGAATGCTTAACGTCCAGCCACAATTTTATAAACACACTGTTAGCGGTTGTTTATGGTACCCTACCTATCAGGAGTCCAGTTGTCAATAAGACCTGGAGGAACGTGTTTTCTGATATAGATTGTTCCCCATCTATTTTTGTCCTTCAATAGCAGCGTATCATTTCTTGCATAACCTTTTTCCCTGCGGACGATGACCGCCCCGTCACCTAAGAAAGCAAGTTTGATTGTTAGTTCTTCCCCTGTAATACTGTAATAGCCCATCTTTGCTTGTTGAGGATTAAATAGTTCTCGTTTCAAATTCAATGTGTCCTTTTTAGACACGATAAATAATCCGAGCTTCCCATTACTATAAAATTTTAGATAACTAACATATGGATAAGGATTATCGTCCACCCTTTCATAAAAGTAATCATCCTTGATATCCCGAAAGTTAATGATAGCTTTATACAAGGCGTTGCTATCTATGTTAGAAGTCCTAATATCGCCAACAATCAACGGTTTAATGTTTTTACGCGGTAGTCCATATGCGGTTCTCTTGCCCATGTACCAGCATCCGCTACATGTTGTTATTATTATAATAATACAAAGAAATCTGGTCGTCATTTAATTAACTGTCTTAAAAGTTAGATGTTGTCAACTCAATAAATCCAATCTCCCCCGAATTAATTACCGCTAACGAACAAGTATTGCCGATGGTGGGGGAATTGAAAAACGTCCGCCTGGCAACTGAAGTTAATTATTTATTCAAAGATTAAAAATTTATTCTGATGTTCAAAAGAGTTCCTTCCGCCCGAACTAAAGCCGACAAGCGATATGCAGCCGATTGCTCCAACGTCCAGCCCCACTATTGGCAATACTCTTGTTGTACGCATTTTGTCCTACCGGTATAAAAAGTCCGAAAACAAGTATTGTTTTAATCTTGTTGAATATGCTTTTTCAATCGGGGTTAGCTTATTTTCAAGACTATCTAACCCTAATGCTTTAGTCTTCTTTTTCCATTCCGCGTCATTTATTTTCTTTTGAAGCTTTTGTTTTAGAAGCTCAACAACTTCAAAGTCCACATTTATTACATGCTCCAAGTTCGGTGAAAGACTATCACCATGAGGTTGAGCAGAAATGTGTAATAAATTAAATTTGTAATTTGGATAAGCGATTTTCAAATCGTCGCTTCCATAGTCGTAAATAACTTTGTTATCAACGTCTCTTATAATATAACCATCAAAATAAGCTGTACTAAAATCAGAAATATTTTTTAGCTTCTGATAAAGCGTGTCGCTGTTAACGTTTGCAGTCTTTACTGCATGCTCACAATTAAACGATACTTCACGATATTCTTCTGGCTTATAAGAAATCTTACATGAGATAATGGTTACGGTATCAACTTCTCTTGTTTTGATGTCACTGATGGTTCCACTCCAATTTACAAACACCTTGTTACTGTCAAGAAAGCGATTTAAAGCAGCGTCAAAATTTGCAAAAAATTCCTTTTTCTGGATGTCATTAGATTGAGCATATTCCTTTTCCCTTGTTTGTTTTAACAAGTTGTCAAACTTTTCCTGTGTCTTGTTTTGAAAGGCGTATTTGTTTTGAATGTTGTCACAGCCAAACATAAAAGCAAGAGAGAATAAAACAGCTACGAGTTTGGTCGTCATTATGAGAGTTTTTGATATTTATGTCTAATTGCGTACAACGTTAAAGTGTTTATGAAGTTGTGGCAATTGAAAAACGTCAGTTTCAATTAACCACAAAAGTAAAATAGCGATTAAAAGTCGAATACTTAACGTCCAGCCACAATTTTATAAACACACCTGTTGTACGCCGTTAAGTCAAGCATAAAAGTGCTATCGTAGTAAGAGAAAACGCAATACACCATATAATTACTTTGCGTTTTGTCCACCAGTTTTGGTCTTTATTTTCCTTGTATAGCAGAAGCCCGAAAAAGAAGATAAAAGCAGGCGGAATAATTACACGTCGCATTAAACTTCCCTTCGATATACTGTTCATCTTGTCGATGTCAACATATTTTGCGTTTCCAATTTGTATTTGATAAACTCTAATAAAAATAGGGATTTTGCTTTTGGTGTAGTTGTTATAAGTGTCCCTGTCACTAAAAACAGTAAACTTTAAGTCATGATACATTAAGGTATCTTCTAATTTTTTCTTGTCTGTTATGGCTTGAAAAATATTTCCATCAATAGCAAACGAATTTCGTTTTAAGTCTTCAAATATTAATTTAGGTTCAGAATGAGATTTGCCTCCTCCGCCGTCAGAACTTCTAAAAGCTCTTGTATATAAATGAAAAGTATCGACTTTAATAAGTTCCGTCTCGTCCACATAATATGATTTTGAGATTAACTGATAAAAGTTGAAAAAGTAATAAATCAAAAGTCCCAACACTACAAGACCAAGTAAAATTAGAGGAAGCTTTTTGCGCATGAATTTTTAATGGCGTACAACGAACAAGTATTGCCGATGGTGGGGAAGTTGAAAAACCTCCGCATAGCAACCGAAGTTCATTATTTATTCAAAGATTAAAAATTTATTCTGATGTTCAAAAAAGTTCCTTCCGCCAGAACCAAAGCTGAATAGCGATACGCAGCCGATTGCTCCAACGTCCAGCCCCACTATTGGCAATACTCTTGTTGTGCGCTGTTTTGCTTCCCGAATTAAGAAACTTCCTATCACAGTCTTAGATTTAGTATTGGTAGTACCCTTTTCCCTATTTTATTGACTAATCCAATTTGAACTACTCGACCAGTTTCACATTGATTAAATAATCCTATCTGTAATCCACTTCCCTGATAAACTTTGTTCCTAAATCCAGAGATTGTAACACCTTTAAAAGAATGATGAAGTTCAAGTAATCCCGAAATAGAAACTCCACGCATTTGAGTAACGATGTTACCAACAAAGGTTAAATTAATGCCGTTTACTCTATCACGACCAGTAATTCCTCCTACTATTAGTCCATTTAGTACATTAGTTTTCTTCTCAACCCATGATGGGTAATCAAAAAAATTACTGAATTCATCGTGTTTAACTTTTTTGTTTTTTCTTAAAGCATTTACAACAAGAGCACAGAAATCATCTAAAGAAGCACCAATTGCGATAACTCCAATAAAAAGTTCTATTGGACTTGCAGATACCGAAACTCCATTAATCTTTAAACTTTTAGCCTTTCTCCAAGGAATGGGCATGAAACCGACTGCAAGTCCATTAATTGTTGTGTTTCTACTAACAGGGATAGTCCAAATTACGCTTCTCACTCTATTTTCCGAAGTATCCTTTTGAAACCTTTGTCCATAATGAACAATTGGGATAAGTAAGAAAATTAAGATGTTTGAAATTCGCATAAAAAATAGCGTACAACGTTAAAGTGTTTATGAAGTTGTGGCAATTGAAAAACGTCCGTTTCAATTAATCACAGAAGCAAAATAGTGATTTATAGTTGAATGCTTAACGTCCCGCCACAATTTTATAAACACACTGTTGTAGGCTGTGTTACTCTTTCTTGAATAAAAGCCCTTTTTCAAAAGGCGTATCTACTATCCAATAGTCATTTTTTAGATGAATAACATAGAACGCTCTAACGTATCTTGGTGTGGCTGTTGCTGTATGTGGGCAGTACTTACAATCCACTAAGTCTCCGCGCAAATTGAAGGTTGTATCGTTAACTTTAAACATATTTCCTTTATATGAATAAAAACCTCCAGTAGAGTCAGAGTAACTTTTTAGTCCATCTTTTATTGTGATAGGTTTTTTTTCTATTGTTAGTGATGAATCTTTAACTAATATCGACACCTCATGATACCATTTTTCTTCTAAGCTGTCTGGTTTACTTCCAAAGTTGTATATGCCAGGCCAATAAGCAGTCTTATTAGGAGTGACTGTAATAATTTCTAATCCTTTATATTCTCCTGTTGGAAGTTTTTGTCCAAAGGAAAAAAATGAATTTAGTAAGAAAAATAAAGCAATTGTGTGTTTCAAATCTACTGTTTTAGGGTTTGGCATTTCACAACATTGCCTACAACGGACAGGTATTGCTGCAGGTGGGGAATTCATTGAACGTCCAGCCCGGAACCGCTGCCCAATAAAGATTTAAAAGTACAAGATAACAACTAAAAGCCCAACAGAATACCGTCCGCTGAAACCGCTGCTGATAGCGAACTACCGCCGAAGATAACAACGTCCAGCCCCACTTGCAGCAATACCAATGTTATGGGCAGGCTTTCTTAGGCACTTCCAATTACTTTCAATTTTGTCAATGCTCTGTCCATTAAATATGTTTCTGAAACGCCGAGTAAAGTTAATTGTTGTTCCGATATATTCTGTTTGGAAATACCTGGTTGAACAATATAGATTTGAAAGTCAAGAGGAATTTTATTATTTACTAAGTCCAATATTTCAATTAGTTTTTGTTCGTCCCCTAATTCAAATCGTGAATCTTGATTTCTGGCAGTTCTTAAGGATTCCCTCCTTAATAAGTGTTCTAAAAACTCTTTCCCTTTTTTAAATCTCCAATTAATTGACTTTTGTGCTTGTCCACAACTTCATAAAGATTTTTTATTTGTCTGCTGGCAACCCCATCAATTGCGTATTTCAAGTGGTATAATTCAACATTTATTTTATCATCTTCAATTTTTATAGTAACAACATCAGCTATTTCACCTGAACCGTCGTCATCAAAAATAATATCATAAGGGAGTTGCTTGAGTTGTTGAATAACTTTGAATTGAATTGAATTTGTAATTTTCGGATTATACTTTTGTGACTCTGCACTTAAATCAACGCCTGTCCAGTCCCAAGTTTCAATTTCATTTGCAGTAAAAGGTTGAAGAATACTTTTTAATTCATAGTAATTGTTCCCTTCTAAGTAGTCACCATTTGCAAACCATATAGAAGGCGTTTCAGAGTAAAAATAGTTTTCTATCTGTAAAGTTTTAGTCCCTATTGTAACAGTTGCGTTCTGTAAGCTATTTACTTTATTGAATCTAAATGTTGGATTATCATTTATATCGATGTAGAACTCTTGCTCAAATTCAATAACATTATTTCCATTAAACTCTATGCCAATTCTTATGTTACCAATATCTGAAGGGTTCACTAAAACGAGATTTATATTGTAAAGTTCATAATTGATACCATCTACTGTAAAAACGTATCTTGTTTCGCTCTGTTTATAAACGTTTTCATTCTAATCAATAAGATAAGGAACTATGCTTGGTCTTTCTGATAAAGGTTTAGCAACTAATGCTCCTCTTAGAACTTCGTCTGCGTCAATATTCTCATCAACAATTTTATTTCCAATGTGATTAAACCATTTAATCAATGTCGGAATATCATTTTTTCGCCTACTCCAAATGCGACCTTTATAAGAACAACCTATTGAAACGTCTTCTCCATTTTCAAAGCCTGCACCAAAAATCATTGCTTTTTTTGCCCTGTTTATAGATGCCTGTGTTAATGCTTGCTCAATATCAGAACCAACTCTCATTACAAAGCGAATAAATTTTCCGATAATTTCGGTTAGTCCAACGTTTTGTAGTTTGAATCTATTTATTCCACTCAATACTCTAAAAATCTTCCCACCATTATCACCAGTAATTAGTTCAGCACTGTCACTTATAATTGATTTAGCCAAATCAATATGTAGGCTGGAATTGTCAGAACTATGAATAAAAAGTAGATTTCTTTGGGTGTCCCAATAAACCACATAATAATTCCAAAGTAAGTCAGTAATATTTTCGTTATTAATCCAATCTGCTTGAAGTTTTTTTACAGTAACAATTACTAAAATCTTTTCATCGGGATTGTAATTATGCCTAATAAATTCATACGATTCAGGATTGGCAAAACCTTTTAGGTAATTGGTGGGAAACCAAGAGTCAGTATTATTCTTAAAAACTACCGTACTTAATGCTGGTTTAATACTTTGAACCGTTACAGGGAAATCGTCGGTATCACGAAACCCTTGAATGAAGTTGTAAATGTCGACTTCCCTTTGAGTTCTATTTTCACTTAGTAGCGGTAAAATTGAATTCCAATCAGGGTCTCTTGCATACAAAGCATCAAGTTCATCACTAACTTCTAAATCTGCAAGATTTGCTATGATGGTTGCATTTCCAAGTTCTTCGTCATATCTGGTTCTTGTAAATCTACCAATGAATTGAAGTGTAATAGGAAGGCTCTGTCTGATGTCGTGAAAGACTGCAATTTTTAAATTGGGTAGGTCAAAGCCTTCACCTAACATATCCACACATACAATTACATCCACTTCACGATTTACAATTCGTGTTTGAATGTCTCTTTTTTCCCTAAGCCCCATTCCTGAATGGATTTTTACAACTCGGAGTTCGGGTGAATATTGATTGTAAATTTCGAATACAGAATCTGCTCTGTCTTTTGTTCCAACTCGGGCAAGCAGGATATGTTGAAATGTTTGTTTGTCTAATCGCAACTGTTCAATTCCCTTCTCTGCCAAGGCTCTGTCCTTATTAGAAGTAGAATACTCATATATCTTTTTAAAATTTATTGGTTTGAAATATCCTTCCAACTGAGCCTTTTTTAATGGGTAGTTGTATATTATTTTACCACCAATTTTTTTGTTATCATTTCTGAAAGGCGTTGCAGTAAATTGAATAACTTTTTTACTTGAAAAATTTTCCCTTAATCGATTCCAAGAAGTTGCCTCTGTATGATGTGCTTCATCAATAAATATGTGTGTTACCTTACTGTTTAATTCAGCTAAGAAAGCTGGTGTCATTCTGGAAATTATGCTTGCTGTTGCAACAATAACGTTACAGCTATTTAGAAACTGAGTAAGTTCGGATATATCACTAAAACTTTTTTTAATAGTTCCAACAACAGGTAAGATGGTTGATTCATTTACGATTCCTAATTCTCCTAATAATCCAAGTGTCAAAAACTTATTTGCTATTTGACTTCTTAGTGGGTCAGTAGGAACTATTACTAACAGCTTTTCAAGTTGCTCTGAAACAAGAATTGATAACATTGTTTCTGTTTTTCCTGTTCCTGTTGGAAGAACAACTGTTCCAACATCTGATGTATGTGTCCAATGAGATAAAATAGAATGAAATGCTCCGATTTGAGGATTGCGTAAACCTTTGGTAGTTGAATTTTCTTTTACCAGAATAAAATTGTCCACCCAAGACTGAATTGCTTCGTTGGGACTATTTAATGAAGTTGCTTCGTCAACTATTTGTTGTCGAATTTCGTTTCCTGATATTTTAGTTGTAAGTAACTTCATTTCTGTTAGAGTGGTCTGTTAAGCTTGCCCATAACGATTAAGTGTTTATGAAGTTGTGGCATTTGAAAAACCGAAGATTTAATTAACCACTAAAGCAAAATGGCGATTTATAGTTGAATGATTAACGTCCAGCCACAATTTTATAAACACACTGTTG
>Ga0210040_10011100_pt1 | contig 10241 bp, 6 predicted proteins | sample CryGeyCG12114_NA_FD_185462 | JGI IMG/M metagenome (GOLD analysis project Ga0210040, IMG submission 185462) | Groundwater microbial communities from aquifer - Crystal Geyser CG19_WC_8/21/14_NA (SPAdes) (version 2) | ecosystem: Environmental > Aquatic > Deep subsurface > Groundwater | place: USA...
AAGGCTAAACTTTTATTAACGGGATCGTAGTCGAAACTCTTGATGTTTTGCAGAAAAGAAGTTAGCTTTTGCTTTTGGCCCGATACCAGGTTAAAACGGTAAATACTCCGGATACCGCTTTCTTCGCCCATATACAAAATATTTTCGGCATCTTCGGAAACAGGTGCCAGTTCATTTGAAATAGTGGACACTACTCTTCTGGGCGCACTGCCGGCCTGACCCAGTTCTAAGCGATATAAATCATAATTATCCGCTATTTTATCTAACTTAAGGCTAGCTGTTCCGGCGGTGTCCAGCCAGCGGTTCGAACTGAATATAATCGCATTCTGTCCTTTCAGGAAAGAAACATTTTTTTCGTCGTAAATATCATCGGTCAGTTGATAAGCCTGGCGGCTGTTACCTTGAAATAAAAATAAGTCGCTTTGGCCATTCTTAACTGCCGCCATTACCATCATCTTACCATCTTCCGAATAATCGATATTGAGCACCTGGCTAAACTGCCCCAAAACGCCGGGTTGGCCACCAAAAATTGCCGTTTTTAAATTATTAATGAAGGTGTTATTTCCCCGGTTGAAGTAGTGCGTAACAGCTAAGGATTTAGCTCTTTTTATTTCGATGATGTTAAGCTGATTGGGCGACCTCCAGGCCAGCGTGGGTGTTTTTAGGTCTATCCGCTGATTGGGGGTTTTATTGCCACCTTTCCGGATGGTGCGAATACTTCTCCGGGCTATGTCCATTACTTTAATTTCGTAACTACCCCGATCGTTCTCTACATAAGCCAGCTTTCTTCCGTCTGGACTGAAAACTGGCTGCGTAAATAAATAGCTGCGCCGGTTTTTCCGGAATAGCTGGTTTTTCTCCGGCAGCGATACCAGTCCCTCCGACTCAGAAAAAGTATTCATCTGCAAATAATGCAGTTGCCAGTCGCGTATAAATTTCTTATAAGACACATTCAGGCTACTCGCTATCCCTACTTCAATATCGCGGGTAATGCGGGTAAGATTCAGAATATTCTGGATGGAAGTGTAGCCGTACCGCTCGGAGATATAGTTCCATACGGACTGGCCGGCTAACTGCTCGTTACGGGAAAAGAAAACATCTGTCTTCTTATTTCTATTTTTGATAACCATATCCCGCATGAAATTGTCCATTTCTACATTCCAGCCTTCGGCAATGTAGGCGGCGGCCCCGTTCAGGAACCAATCCGGTAGTTGCAGCATATAACTGCTTTGCAATACCTCTTTTAAGCTCCCGCCGTACATCATGTCGTTGAGCAGTAAGCGGGTAACCTGCAAACTCAGGTTCTTTTTGAATTCGGTTTGGGCTCCTTCAAAAGCCAGCTCAATTTTATTTTTCAGGAAAAGCGTTTCCCCGCCCGTTTGGTAAAAATCTTCATTTAAACCAATATTGCTTTGCCGCAGATCGGCAACGGAGTTGTACAGAATAAGGGTAGTTTTGGCATAAGGAAAGTAGCCGATAATGCTGGTGATACGCTTCAGTTCCTTCTCGCCGTAATCAGCGGCAGCCAGAGCGGTACTTTTCCCGCCATCATAAAAATATACATTAAAGTTTTGGGTACTGATATACTGCCAGTTAAACTTTTTGTACTGGATACGGTTTTTCCCAAACGGCTCAGGATTTATTTGGGCCTGCGCCGCACCACCCGACAAACACATAGCCAGTAGCGAACCAATCCATATAGCAGGAGCGAAATAACGCTTGTAAAATCTTATCATGGTAATAATTTATGCTCTTGGTATAACGTCAAATAACGTAATATATTTACTTCCGGAATCAATTCTTCTTCACCTTGCAAAACCCGTCCGAAATGGTGCGCCAGGTAAGGCGCCATCATTACTCCTTTAGAACCCATACCGTTAAAAATTTTTACATTTGGGTAAGCCGGGTGAGTTCCGATCAGTGGCCGGCGGTCACGTACAGCAGGCCGGATACCTACTTTCTGGTTTATAATGGCAAAAGGCTTTTTAATTAAATTTTTCAATTTTAATTCTAATTCATTCCGGCCTTCAGGGGTTATCTGTTCATCTACCTGCCGCCAGTTGTAGGTAGCTCCTACCCGCCACTGGTTTTTACCTAAGCCTAAAACGTAAACTGCTTTGTTATAGATATATTCATTTGCCGAAATAGCGGATTCAACATCCAAAATTTCGCCTTTATTTAACGAAAAAGGCAGCCAGCTAAAAAAAGGGTTCTTAGCGCCCTGAAAACCATCACAAAATATAATTTGCTTAGCTGATTTATCCTGGTAGTGTACCCCGGAGGCCAGGATTTGCAGGGCATTAAATTGAAAAGTCGTGGAGAGGATTTCCTGTTTTTCGCTCCTGATTAGGCGTAAACTTTCCAGGAATAAAGGTACATCCAGATAACCGCCTTTATCAATTACAATACCTCCCTGTTCCTGGTTTATATCGCCGGAGGGCGGTAAAGATGTAAAAACTTCTTTTATAAATTCACCGTAATGCGTGCCGGCACTTTTTCCCATCCAGTTATTTTGCTCTTCCACCGAAGAAAAAAGCTTTAAAATAGGTTGCTGATGAAAAAATTTGTTTCCGGAAATTTGTTCTACTTCCTGATAAAACTGCGTGGCAAAAGGTACCAAGGTATCGGCCAGCCAGGATTTGGCAAAACGTTTGCCGGCCAATGGGTTCATCAGGCCAGCCGCTACCTGAGAGGCCGCATTAGCTTTAGGTTGGTCTATCACCAAAACCTTTTCCCCGGCTGTTGCTAGCGTATGCGCCAATATACTACCAGCCAGGCCGTGGCCTATTATTAGGTAATCGTAAATCATCCGGACAATTTAACAGAAGTATTTTCTAAATTTGTACTTTTAAGCGAAAATTTAAATTCGCCACCCGCATACCTATATGTTATGACAGTTACTGGTTTTACCTTCAATGCTTTTTCCGAAAATACCTACGTACTCCACGACGAAACAAATGAATGCGTTATTATTGATCCGGGCTGTTACGATAAAAAAGAACAAAATATATTGTCGGCATTTATCACGGATAAAAGTTTAAAGGTAACGGCCCTGTTAAATACCCATTGCCACATCGATCATGTTTTCGGGAATAAGTTCGTAATGGATAAGTACAAGATGCCATTTCTGATTCATGCCACGGATTTACCAACTTTACAAGCGGTACCGGTTTATGCCCCTTCTTATGGTTTCCCGCTTTATGAACCAGCCCTACCTACCGCTTACTTAAAAGAAGGCGAAACTATAAGTTTTGGCAATACCCGGTTAAAAATTTTATTTACGCCCGGCCATGCGCCGGGCCACGTAGTTTTTTATAACCAAGCAGCAAAAGTATGTATTGGCGGCGATGTACTTTTTAAGCGGAGCATAGGTCGTACTGATTTACCGGGAGGGGATTTTGACACCCTGATCCAAAGTATCCGGACGCAATTATTTACTTTGCCCGACGAAGTAAAAGTATATCCGGGACATGGGCCCAGCACCACTATCGGAGAAGAGAAGATTTCTAATCCTTTTTTACGTTAGTACTGGATCTATTCTTGGTACTTCACTTGCTCGCTTAGCTTTGTTTATATGAAAAAAAGTATCCCGAATTTTATTACCTGCCTTAATTTATTTACCGGTTCGGTGGCTATTCTGATTGCTTACCAGGGAAGCCTGGAATTTGCGGCGTACCTGGTAGGTGTAGCGGCAGCTTTCGATTTCCTGGACGGCCTGGTGGCCCGTTTGCTGCACGCTTACTCCGAAATAGGCAAGCAATTAGATTCCTTAGCCGATATGGTTTCGTTTGGCGTATTACCCGGCGTAATTATGTATAAACTGATGCAGAAAAGCGCCATGGCCGATCCCGATACCACTTTACTTCAAGCGGAAATTATTCCTTTCGCTGCCTTTATTATTATCATATTTTCGGCCTTACGTTTAGCTAAATTTAATATCGACACCCGGCAAACTTCTTCTTTTATTGGCTTACCAACACCCGCCAATACTATTTTTATTGCTTCTTTGCCTTTAATATTAGCCGCCGACACCTTTAACCTGTCCGGTTATATACTAAATGTTTACGGCTTGCTGGCTTTATCGGTAGTTTTAAGTTATTTACTGGTAGCCGAAATACCTTTATTTGCCTTAAAATTTAAAAACCTGACCTGGAATGATAATGCCGTGCGGTTTATTTTTCTTTTAACTGCTATACCATTGCTGTTTATTTTTAAATTTGCGGCCATTCCGGTTATTATAGTCTTGTATGTACTGTTATCCGTGTTTGCTTATCCTAAATTTAAATAATTAAATATTAATATGAAATTTACTGCCGAAATAGATATTATGCCCCGTCCGGAATTATTAGATCCGCAAGGCAAAGCCGTCATGCTGGGTTTGGAACACCTGGGTTTAGACCAGGTAGGTAACGTACGTATTGGCAAGCACATTCGCCTGGAACTGGAAGCGGAAAACGAGCAGGTGGCGCAGGAAAAAGTAGAACAAGCCTGTAAAAAGCTATTGGCCAACTTAATAATGGAATCTTATACCTACCGGCTCGAAGCAAATAAAACCGCAGAAATATAATAAGTTATATCCAAAACAGTTTAATATACAGGCTGCTGAACCTGTGTTAGCATAACCTTGTTCCTGAATAAGTAGCAAGGTTATTTTATTATATATTGCCGGTCTTATGCGTAAAAGTTTAGCTTACTGCTTTTTATGCTTCCTGTTTACTTTTTTGCGTCTTACCGGGCTGGCGCAAACAAACCCCTCGGTTCATTCTTATACTTCCCAATCGGTTTTAAGCTCCGGCGTCTGGTATAAATTTGGCATTACCAGCCCTGGTATTTACAAGATCGATAAAGCTATTCTGCAAACATTGGGGCTGGCGCCGGAAAATATCGATCCCCGGCATATTAAATTATACGGCAATGGCGGCCAGATGCTGCCCCAAGCCAATAATGCTTCCCGGCCGGATGATTTAACAGAAAATGCCATTTATGTACCGGGAGAGGCTGATGGTAAATTTGATAATGCCGATTATATTCTTTTTTATGCCCCTGGCCCGCACGCCTGGCAATATGAACCAACTACCCAGAAGTTCTTTCACGAGTTTAACGTTTATGCCGATACGGCTTATTACTTTCTTTCGGTAAGTAACACGCCTGGCAAAAGAGTGCTATTACAACCTGCACAGACCGGCGCCACCAACACCATTGATACGTACCATGATCATCAATTCTACGAACAGGATTTAGTAAATTTATTGCAATCGGGGCGTAACTGGTATGGTGAAGCCTTTAATACTTTAGCCACCTCCCGAAATTTTGAATTCCAACTCCCCGGCCTGGTAATCGGCACAACTGTTTCCATTACCTCCGCAGTTGTTGGCAACTCCGAGCACGCCAGCGCTTTTCTGGTAAAAGCCAACGAAACCGTATTAGGCACCCAGTCTTTCTCGGGCCGGGGCGCCCATGCTTACCACGCTGAAGGAGAAACTAAAGTGCAAACCTTTCAGGTCCTCGGTACCAATTTATTAACCGGAACCTTGCAGGTAAATTTATCTTACGATCCGCAGGGTACTTCCTCAGCAGTTGGTTACCTGGATTATTTAGAAATTACGGACGAGCGGCAATTAAAACTATTTGGCAACCAAACCAATTTCCGGTCGCTTCACTTTTTAAACAGCGCCACACCGGCTATTTTTAAAATTGCGGATGTTACTGCTGAGGCCCAGGTTTGGGATATTACTAATTTTACTAATGCTACTGCCCTGCCGTTGCAAATTAACAATGGCTTAGGAACGTTCATAGCTAAAACCGATACTTTGCGGGAGTACGTAGTTTTTAAAGGCCTTGATTTTCCCCAACCTTTCTCGATAGGCCAGGTAAAAAATCAAAACCTGCACGGGATTAATATGTCCGGAGATCTGGATTTGCTTATTCTTACCCATCCTTTGTTTAAAGCGGCCGCCGATAAGTTGGCCCAGCACCGGCGCGAACAAGATAATTTACAAGTAGAAGTAGTAACTACGGCCCAAGTTTATAACGAATTCTCGTCCGGTTCGCAGGATGTTACGGCCATCCGGGATTTTATGAAAATGCTTTACCAACGGCGAAAAAAAACCGGAGAAGATGTACTCTACCTTTTATTATTAGGCGATGCTTCTTACGATTATAAATCGGATTACCAGGCTACGAAAGCGCGCACCTTAAATAACACCAACTTTGTACCGGTTTATGAATCGCGGCAGTCTCTTGATCCTTTGAAAACTTATTCGTCCGAAGATTATTATGGCCTTTTGGATGATACCGAAGGATGGTGGAGTGAAGAAAATTTTAGTACCCCGGAAACAGTAGATATCGGCATTGGCCGTTTACCCGTTAAATCAACTGCCGAAGCCGAAGTAATAGTAAGTAAAATAATACATTACGACAGCCCCGCCAGCTTTGGAAAATGGCGCAACCAAATTGCTTTAATTGCCGATGATGGCGATAACGCGGAACACTTGCGGGATGCCGAAAGTTTAGCCCTTCTATTAAACGAAAAACAACCGGAGTACCTTGTAAAAAAGATATACCTGGATTTGTTTAAACAGGAGAATGGTCCCAATGGTCAACGCTCGCCTGCAACCAGCACCGAAATAGACAAGGCCGTAGAGCAAGGCTCCCTTATTGTAAATTATACCGGCCACGGTAACGAGACTTGGCTGACCAGCGAACAAATTTTAACCTCATCCCAAATAGCAGGCTGGAAAAACTACGATAACCTTACTTTTCTGCTAACGGCAACTTGTGAATTCGGGCGTTACGATGATCCGAAGAGAAATTCGGGAGCTGAATTTGCCCTTTTAAACCCGCAGGGTGGAGCAATAGGTTTAATTTCTACTACCCGGCCGGTATTTGCCAGTAGCAACCGGGTACTTAACCGCAACTTTATGCTGGCGGCCTTTGAGCCGGTAAATGCCCAAAAACCGCGCTTAGGCGACATCATGCGTAAAACCAAAAACAACAGCCAGTCTAACCTGAACAACCGCAACTTTGCCTTACTCGGCGATCCTTCCCAGCGCTTAGCCTATCCAACCTTACAGGCTACCGTCACGCATATAAATAGCTTGCCGGTGCAAGCCAGTGCTGCTGATACCTTAAAAGCGCTGGAGAGAATAACTTTGACCGGCATTATATCAGGAAAAGGAGATTCATCCAAAGCAGATTTCGATGGTACAATCCGCGTTACGGTTTACGATAAAGCAAAAAACATAAAAACTTTAGGCGACGAAAATAGCCCGGTAACCAACATCAAAATGAAAGAGAATACATTTTACGACGGAACCGCCACCGTAAAAGCCGGAAAATGGCAGGTAAGCTTTGTGGTGCCGAAAGATATTTCTTACGAAGCCGGCCAGGGGCAGGTATACTTATATGCTTATAATGGTAAAACTGATGCTCAAGGTTATTTAAACCAACTAATTATGGCCGGTACTGCAGATAAAATTATACCGGATAACAGCCCGCCGCAAATTAAGTTATTTATGGATGATGAATCTTTTGTATCGGGAGGTTTAACAGGTAAAAGTCCGCTATTGCTTGCCCAACTATTCGATGAAAATGGCATTAACACTTCCAACACGGGTATTGGCCACCAAATCACGGCCATTTTAGACGGCGACAATACAAATCCTATTATCCTGAATAGTTTCTATTCTACTCAGACAGATAATTTTCAGGCCGGAGACATACGTTATCTTTTAAAAGATTTAAGTTCTGGCCCCCACAAAATAACTTTAAAAGTCTGGGATACCCATAACAATTCGGCCGAAGCAACATTACTCTTTACCGTTACCAACGATCAGGAACTGATTATTTCTAACTTACAAAACCATCCGAATCCGGTTATAACAGAAACTACTTTTACCTTCGATCATAACCAAACAAAAGTTGAATTAGATATAGCGATTCACATTTATTCGGTTACTGGCAAGTTGGTTGCATCCCTTTATCATCAGAAACCAACTACTGATTTGACCTTGCCGCAAATTGTGTGGAATGGCCGGGACCAAAACAATAATTTATTAGTGAATGGTATATACTTGTACCGAGTTATTGTCCGTTCTAAGGTGAATGGGTTAGAGATGCAGGGATCAAATAAGCTATTATTGTTAAAGTAATATTATTATATTTAGCGCATTAAACTTTTTCACACTATGAAATACAAATTCTCCGGAATTAAAGCAGTTTTATTTTTTGCTGTAACTATCACCACCCCTTTACTTTCCTGGGGGCAAGATGATGACCCTATCGGACGGGAGGGCCTGAATACTATTACTACTGCTGTACCTATATTGCTGGTATCACCCGATGCCCGGGGCGCAGCTTTAGGCGAAACCGGAGTAGCTACTTCGCCGGATGCCAATTCGATTCACTGGAACCCGGCCAAACTTGGTTTCATCCAGAATAAATATGGGGCCAGCTTATCTTTTTCTCCCTGGCTGCGGAATATTGGTATTAACGATATGTCTTTAAGTTATTTGTCGGGGTATTATAAAGTGAGTGACCGGGCTGCTTTCTCCGGGGCTATGCGCTATTTTGATTTGGGCGATATCCAGTTTACCGATGTATTAGGTAACCAGGGACAGCTCATTAATCCCAAAGAATATACTTTTGATGTGGCTTATGGTCAACAATTAAGTGAAAATCTTAGTTTAGGTGTGGGAGCCCGTTTTATTCATTCTAATTTAACGCAGGGCTTTAATGATAACAAAGCTGGCAACTCCGGAGCAGTTGATATTGGTGTTTTTTATACCAAAGACTTAGAGTTAGGCGGCCGGGAGTATAACTTAGCCTTTGGGGGTAATCTATCAAATGTGGGCGCAAAAATATCGTACACCAGTGCCGACCGGAAAGATTTTATACCCACAAATTTACGTTTAGGCACTGCGTTTACCAAAAACTTTGATCCATTCAATAAAATTACGCTAGCGGTTGATGTAAATAAATTACTAGTTCCTTCTCCCGGCAATGATTCTACCCAAAGCGTTCCTAAAGCCATTTTCACTTCTTTTGGTGATGCGGATGGTGGGTTTTCAGAAGAATTACAGGAAGTGTCTATATCTACCGGGTTAGAATATGTATATAATAATCTCTTTGCAGCTCGAGTAGGTTACTTTTATGAAAATCCTAATAAAGGAAACCGGCACTACTTGAGCTTAGGATTAGGTTTACAATACCAAAGAATAGGAATTAATGCTGCTTATTTAGCATCAAACACTAGTAGCCCCTTAGCGAATACTTTGCGATTTACTTTAGCCTTTAATTTTGACGAATAAACCACCTAGTGGAATGCTTATAAGATCTGTTGCTCCTGAAATTTACCCGGTATCTTCTTTTCAATTACCTAGTGCCAGCATAATCAAATTATCAAATGGAGCCCAACTCCATGTTTTAAAAGGAGATAGCCAACCGGTTATAAAGTTTGAAATTGTATTTAAAGCCGGAAAGAGATATGAAACTAAAAAAGGAGTATCTTATCTGGCGGCTAAAATGTTATTAGAAGGCAGTAAAAAATATACTGCAAAACAGATTGCAGATCAGGTCGCATTTTATGGTGCCTCCCTAGAGTGCAACCAAGGTTTTGACCGGGCATCACTTACGCTTTATTGCCTTTCTAAGCATTTCGCAGAACTTCTTCCCTTAATTGTTGAAGTTATAACAAACCCAATTGTTCCTGAAAAAGAATTGGAAATTTTAAAGCAAAGGACCATACAAAATATAGCCATTGATAAAGAAAAAAACAGTTCATTGGCAACTACTTTGCTAACCAAAAACATATATGGTGAACATCACCCCTATGTAGCTGGTCAGGAAGAATTTGATATAAATGCCATAACCCGAGAAGATGTGAAGGAATTCATATCCAAATTTTATAACTTTCAGGAAGGCACATATTTTCTTACGGGAGATATAGCAAAAGAGCAGGAAGCTAAAATATCCGCAACTTTTGACAAAAATACTTTTCATTTAGCAACAGCAGAAACTATTTTTGAAAAACATACTAGTGCACATTTTTCCTTTTTAGAAAAACCTGAAAAATTACAATCATCTATTAGGGTTGGAACAACCTGGCCATTGATGGTCCATCAGGATTATCCTAAACTAGCATTACTTAACAAAATATTAGGTGGCTATTTCGGTTCCAGATTAATGAAAAATATACGAGAAGATAAAGGCTTTACTTATGGTATATTTTCAGCAATTTCTCC
>Ga0210040_10011101_pt1 | contig 10241 bp, 7 predicted proteins | sample CryGeyCG12114_NA_FD_185462 | JGI IMG/M metagenome (GOLD analysis project Ga0210040, IMG submission 185462) | Groundwater microbial communities from aquifer - Crystal Geyser CG19_WC_8/21/14_NA (SPAdes) (version 2) | ecosystem: Environmental > Aquatic > Deep subsurface > Groundwater | place: USA...
GTCATTTGCATACCTACTTAGGTAGGAAGGTATAAACGGAGTTCCTCAAAAGGTGCGCCCTCACAGGAGCCTCATGGTAAAGTCTTATGAAGCACTGACGGTCGCCATACTTCAGCGCGCTCTGATCGCCCTTATCAAGGTCCATCGTCGAGATACCGTTTTGCTCAGATAGCTCCAATCCCAATCGCTCACTCTTTCTTCTCCGTCTCTCTTCATCCTTCGTGTTCCCATTGGAGTTCAAGAAAGCATTTAGTATCAGCCTCTCGTGGTCAGCGTAAAGACTCCTGTGTGGCTTCATCCAATCTAAGCTTATGGTATATATCCCTTTTGCTAGCACTTCTAATGCGTAGGATTGTCCACCGGTGCCTAGCTACCTTGATCTGATGCGATATATCAGACATAGAGCATCTCTGAGTGGAACCTAGAACGACTAGACTTGTTAGTGGGTTAGGAGAAACCACAAACAGCACTGCACTGGTGCCAGGCAGTGCTAGTGGTTCAGTTGCACCGTCACTCTACCGTATGCCAAGCATAGCTAGATTCACGCATTTCTCCGCCCTTGCCGCCCAGGGTGTCGAGACAATCTAGCTGTGCTCCGCTTATCTCGCTCGAGTTTCCGCAACCAAATCAGGTCGGAAAACCTGCTGCATCTCGAAAGTCGGTTCGGCACACCTGCTAGGGGAATGAGCGAACAGAGGGGCGTGGTTAAGCGCAGTCGGAATGGCTGCCAAACTTGTAGGAAACGCAAGTTGAAATGTGACGAGGTTGGCCGACCCAACAAGTAGGGAAGAGAAAGAAAGAGACTAACATCCAACACCAGCAACGCCCCGTGTGTGGACAATGTGCAAAATCAAGACGAGAGTGTCTACAGTCTGAGGGTGTGTAACAAGAGGATATTCATTCTGTGAACACTGTTTACTGACATTTCTCAGGTGTAACTTTCAGACATCAGCAGAATGCTGCGCTCAATGCCGCAGGCCAGGAGACCACCTCCCTGACCGGGTTCTACAAATACAAGAACAGGTTCACTGAGGAGGAGCTAAATAACTTCCTTCCCTTGCCGAAAACTTGTCAGTAAATGTCTAAGAGTCCTGTATGCGATTGCTAACTACAACAGTGCATTTTGTCTACGTTCAAAACCCATTCACTGAAGAAGCAGATCCACCAGCTGGCCAGGCCTCGAATTCAGATTCCAATGCCTATCAGGAGGTTGCTGCACACAGCTTAGAGGCTTTATCTACTGCGGCTGCGGGCAATCGTGCTTATGATCCTGTTACAACCTACCAGGAATACAGCAACATCTATGCTACACATGGTGGACAATCAGGATATGGACCAGCAAGAGATGAGACTCTTCCTGATGGTAGTCACAACAACATCGGGTTTCTCTTGAACCCTACCGCAGGAACGCCATCCTCGGTTATCGATCCCAATCTTGAAGCCTCGGTTATCGAGGCTGCAGAGCAAAGTGCGGCTGCAGCCCTATCGACCAGCCCGCAGATCCAGAAGGACGGGACGGAAGCACCTGATCAGGCTGAAGAACAAGTCGTGGCTGCACTCAGGACGTTTCAGGATCAACTAAATCAGCATGCACAGTAGCCTGAGGTTTAGTTCGCAAACCTTCTCAAGTCGGAGTGCCATTGTGAGCAGGATGGAGTTGTGTTGGATAGTGACATCGAAGTTCGGCCAGTTGTTTGGCAATTCCGGCAATCTCCTGCGCTATGTGGCACCTGCAACGATGACGCAGGACCGTATGAAAGTAACGGTGCGGTGTGTTGGCCTGTTTTTCGTCTTCTGGACGGCTTCTCAGTGTCAGTCTGTAATACAGGCATTCCCCGGTTGGTAGAGGACCACGAGATGGAAGAACTTATCCCGCACTATGTAGGCTTTGTTAAGGCTGTCGGTGTCGTGTACTACTAGCAGCCTTGCCACTCCCAATGGACCAGAAGAACGACAAGGAGGCAGTGTTTCATTTACTCTTTGGAAGAGATCTATGGGTTGTGTCAGGATACCACTCTTCCAGGTATCAAGCATATACCATACCGTGATTGAGCACTACAGTCGTTTATCTCTCCTGAGCACGCAGCGCTCGAGAAGGGATTTGGGGGGATCTTCTAGTAGAGGCATGGACCAACTCTAACAAGATGCAGAAGTCAGGTTCACTGCCACGACTGCGTTGTACACGGTGATCTATGCTCCTCTCTTAGTATCATCGAGCGCATCACGGGTCGCGATTGAACCAGAATATACTGTGGAGCGTTGTCCTGCGGCCCCTTTCACGTTTTCCTAGCACACCTTTTCAACGCTGGACTACGGTATATCCGAACGAATCCTAGACGTCCTGTGATGCTCTACATTGGATGCCAGTGCGCGTGCAGAAGGAAACCCGCGCCACTGCCATCGAACCTGTGTACAATACTCCGTATCCTAGTCCGAAGACGGTTGTGGTCAGAAAGGTGTCCTTCCGCTGGAAAGCCTCAACAGGTTAGCAGTGTTTGCTATGTGCATATTTAGTACCTACCAGGCGCAAAGCACCCAGGTAAGGCTGACGGCACGAAGCGACGTCTCGACGGCACGGATCATCGCGAGGGCACGCGTCATATCCGCTGTTGTTATCAAGTTCACAATGATGAAGTTTCAGGCTAGATTCGAACGAACTTTCTTATTCTTCCACCCCTTTACATCTCTTTGATGAGCTCGAGGTAAGAACCACGGGCCTGTTAGCAGATGTCTGGGGTGGTGAGAGGTGTGGAAGCTGGAGGCCCTGCCGGCCCGCCTACGCGACTGCACGGCTCGGCGCAAGTCTCACGCTCGTCTCCTTCCCAGCCCATCAAATGCGCATCATGCAAGCCACAGCCACGTTGGAGTACCCGTCTACCTACCTAGGTAAGTACTTAGATAGCAATTCGCTCATATCATGATCCTGGCGCAAACGCCGGTTGCTGCCGCGTCGATACTGGCGTATCTTTTTGGCCCCAGACGCTTGATCCGCCCCTCACTAGTTCGAGATACTTGTTCAGCTCGTAGGGATCTCCTGACGGTCGAAATGGTGCGGACCAAGAGATCATGGCTGCTTGGGTACGTACAGCTACCATTTCATCATATAGGTAGGTACATAGTACACGAAAGACTTTCGGATTTTGACACGACAGCCTGAGGCACTTCCTTTTGCAATGTATTTCCACAACAAACTCGACGATTTGCAGCTTGACATCTTGGGCATAGTTGCCATCCTGGGAGAAGGAAGCGTATTGAGAAACGCCCAAGCATCCGCACTATCATGGCACCATGTTCTACCGCGCCTTCTACCGGCGCCTCAAGCATTAATCAAACATAACCAGGCCCATAGACTTCCGACCCAGACTGGAATTGTCATCGGCGTCTACTCGGGAAACGTTCGTGAAGAGCTTAATTTTTTCACTCGTTTACTGCATTCGAGAGAGCTCAGGAAGAACCAAGTGGAAGTGGTGACTGTAACGAGGGATCCAGGCCTCGAGAACAAGCCAATCTACGGTGTCAACCGCTACGGCGTCCTCCCCGCGTTGTCGATACTGGGATGTATCATGTCGGGAATACTGCTGGCTTTGTCTGTTTGGCAACATGATGGATTTGCTCTGATCGCGACCGTGTTGTTGTCAGTTACTTCGACTATTGTTGGGTTTGCCTCGAGGTGGAAACTATTGTTCAACGAAGAAAAGCCAAAGGAAGATCGAGCGAAAGTCATCCCAGATGGTGACGTTGTCATTTTCTACCCAGAACTCGGAGCGTTCCGAGTTGTCAGATGCAACGAGGTGGTCTCACGCTTGTACTTTCAAGCCGAGGAGTGCGTGCCATTCCTCAGTGACAACCTCTACAGAGTCTTTGCAATGTTCGGGTCAGTGACTCTTATTTTCGGTCTTATATGCTTGGGTAACTCGCAGCCGATCTTACAACTCAGCTTTGCGGCGGCATATGTTTTGCTGAACGCACTGTACTGGGCCTCATCGGCGTTAAAAGAAATTCATCACTGGTCACATACCTATAAGATCAACGAGGTTGAGCTGCACTATCTGCACAGGGCTGGCAGTAAGCTCGAAGACATTCAGGTAGACGTGAACCCGGTGGTTGTGAGCGCGCCAACAGCGAATGCCAACCATCAAGGACCTACTCGAACATCAACAACGGACATGGAGGCAGGCATACTGAGTCCTCTTAAGCGGAACCTCAGCTCCGGCCCTTTTCGAAGGCTGACCGGACTCGGTAATCGTCAGGACAATCAACAGCGTCCGGAGCTGCCACGGTCCATGGAGAACTTTACTTCTGCTCTCTGGACCGTCATTGCTCTGACTGGACGGATTCGTTGGTTGCGGACGACACATATTGTGCCGGACAATGAAGTCTGGGATAAATGGGTAGCAGAGGCCGGAGTTGTAGCTGACAAAAGACCTTTGGTGCGTAACAACAAGATCATTCTACCCAGGTGGGAGTATCAGGAGAGATTGAAAGAACTGTTCCGGGAGCAGAGCGAGAAGGAGAAAAGGAGGCCGAGATGGCCGACCCTAAATAGGCTCAGCAAACTCGTCTCGGCGAGTAGTGCCGAGCCAAAGTTCGTGCAGATTGTGAGAGAGGCTGAAGCGAGGTTGATGCCATCGTCGACACAGCCAACAAGCCCGTCAGGTTTGCAGAAGCGCAAAGCAACCAAGGTGCAGTTTGCAGATACTGATGTCTTGACTCAGTCTCCTGTGGACGCCGAAGATGAGGGTCACGGACGTTGATGAATTTTGGTCTACAGTATATCACAACCAATAATACTCCATACTTGGTATACAAGATGGCTTGGCCCCAGCATTGACTTTGTGCAGAACGACCGTGCGAACCAGACTTCGAAGCAGGCCAGAAGCACACGACAGCCACATCGTCATTGGGAGACGAAGGAGGACGCGTGCAATGCCCCGCCTGACAGCCGTTCGGAAGGCTAAAACGGGAACTAATCTCTGAAGTCGCAAATAGCTCGAGATTGGTGCTATGTCACATGTGGTGGTACGGGCATTGTAGCTTAGTCGGCTATCGTCGACATGAGAGTGGCACGAAATAACTACATCAGCCTTGCAACGGACGAAAGGGACGCGGAGTCACATCTTGAAAACGTGCATGATCCGGATGCGTGTCAAGGGAATGTCGTGTTTCCAAGGCTGAGTGATGAGTGATGAGTAATGAGATATGGGAGATGTAAAGAGATCAGATTAAGATTAGTGTTGGTGATCGTGGACGGGGATGGCGTTGTTGCTGTACAAGGCCAATTACTCAGATAATGCATGTACGCGTGCCAATGCAGCGGACGAGCCGTTTTGGGGGCAAATGGAGCCGGCGCCGGGCGTCGCTACGAACCTTACAACCTTGGAAGGTGCCGAGCGATGCTTGAACCAGTCCACCACGTCAGCGGAAGTGTGGCGCAGCCTAAACCGACGAACCAGAGCCGGCTGAACTGTCGGTGATCTCGGGTCTTCCACAGTTCCACTGCTCCCGGAGGTCGTCTGTACTCGTACTGTGTACACTACTCGAGAGCAAGTTGACTGTTAACGTTAGACTGTGCTTCCCATGCCAGTCATGCCAGTCATGCCAGTGTCACCGCGCATTTACGGTACGTAGGTAACTTATCATCTAGAGCCCGAGTTTCCAAAGAGGCCCAAGAGTCAAGACACCCAAGACGCCTGAGCCCAAGACATCCGCCTTGGAGTCACTACCTACTGTATGAACCTGCGCCCGCCAAACCCTGCCTTTATTTTCCACGTCTTCCAAACACTTCTCTGTCCAGCACTTTGGGTGACAACAGCCTGTACTTTCGTTAATTGAGCCTGATAATACAACTGTGAAACACAGCAGTTCACTCCGCCACCTCAACTTTCCCTAATGTCCTCCTGACCACAATTCAACACGCCCAGTAAAAGTAGCCGCATTTTCCCGGCCTGCGTCTCAACCTGCACCTGCACCTGCACCTTCTTGTCGACTTTTGCTACTCGGTAGCCCAGGTGCATCCACGAGACAATGGGTCGTCTCCGGAATTTGTCCTCTAGCTTCAGGGCCTCCCTGCAGAACTCGAGTAATTCCGCGTCCACTCCCGCGCTCGTCAAGCCCCAATCCGAAGTTGCCGCCGATGATACATTCCGAGCTCCAAATAGAGACATTCTAGCTGCCACAGGAGAGGCTTCGTCCACTTCGCTTGCAGAGACTCGTCCGACTACACGCGCTGGCCGGTCTGCCTCCCGCCCGCAGTCAATGATCTATACACCCCCAGTGCAAGAAACGGGCCACGACAATTATGTGGAAGAGTTGGTACCTGTCTTTAGGTCCGTATAGAATGGTTGTAACAATGAATGTCCAAGATTGACCCTGGCGCAGTTACCTGTCAAGCCACAACAACAAGTTGTATCAGGAGGGTGCGTAAACACGAGTCTGGCGGCAATATTCCCCATACTAACAAACTCACAGGTTATTTTCTGAAGCTGAATGATCTAGACACAAGTATGTATATCTGTTGGCACCGTAGTAGGGGTTCGCTAACAAAGACCAGATGGCAAACCGAATGCGGACCGAACATGGACTGAGTGTTTTGCCCAGCTTGTCGGCACTGTGCTCTCTCTGTGGGATGCTGCAGCACTGGACGTGGCTGGCCAGGATGGAGAGGTGGCACCCACGTTCGTTAACCTGGTGGACGCCTCGATCAAAATGGTCGGTGAAAATTGTGCTCACTCGCAACTCGGAGCTGATTGGTTTTAGATTGAAACCTTACCGACAAGGAACCAAGAGGTCCAGCCACTTCAGAACGTCCTCTCCATATCAACTGCTGGTAAAAACCGGTACCTTTTACACTTCAATTCCCTACATTCTCTCACGCAATGGACTGCGGGCATTCGCTTGGCCATGTTCGAGCATGCGTCGTTGCAGGAGCTGTATACCGGCTCGTTGATTGCTGGTAAAGGCAAACATCTGAATAATATAAGAGTAATCATGGAGAGGTCTAAATTCGCCCTGGAAGATTGGGTCCGAGTCCGTTTCGGTGCTGGCACACCATGGCGTAGATGCTGGTGTGTCATTGAGCCGCCCAACGAGAAAGATTGGCAGAAGTCGCAAAAGTCGTTGAAGAAGAAGTCGGCGTATGAACGTCCGCAGCTGCCGAAAGGCGACATCAAATTCTACGACAGCAAGAAAACCAAGAAGACGGTGCCTATTGCCACAATCACCGATGCATACTCGGCATATGCTATTTATCCACAGTCAAAACCTCTCATCGATCAATCCACACTCGTCAAGCTCGAAGGGCGCATCACCATACACTCCAAACCAGAATCGAAAACGGAGGGGTTTGTGTTTGTTATGCCAGAAGTGCACCCTGCCGTGTCCGGGTTTGAGATGATGCTGCGTTGGTTGTTTCCAGTATACGACGCGTTCGGCCTTTATGGCCGTCCCACTCGCCTCATTGCTGACACTCTTGATGCTCGTGGTCTGATGTTCGCCATGCCGAAGGAGAGGAGATACGGTTATTTGGAGATACTCGATGTCACCACTTTGATCCACACCCAAGGCAGCGACAAATGGACCGAGCGCGAATGGAGGAAGCAACTGAAAGACGCAACATCCCGAAGGATGCAATTGACCACCCAGAGCGGAACAAGCATCAATCTCGGTGGCCGAGGAGCGCACCGAGCCAGCTTGGGCTCGAGAAATGGCGTGCGCTATGATGACAATGGCTCGACACAATCCATCCCGTCTGCAAGTCAAAATCATAATGAGGTGACGGATGCAAATTTCGCGACACCGAACAGAGTTGCGACCGCGCCCCCGAATGCCCAGTATTCGGGCCGATCGCATCACAGATCGGCCTCCGAGTCTGTGGCATCTCCTTCCCCGACTAAAAATCGCCGTCAAAACCAGGGATATGTTCCTTCCAGGTTGTCAGTGGACCAGGACATAGGACGACCAATCGAACCAGCTCCTGCTTCGCCAGCCCTACAACCACCCTATCAGAGTGGTCGACCCAATACATACCAAGCTCCTGAAGGTCGAAGCGATTCTGACAGCGAACCACAGCCGTATCATATCAACACCGAGGAAGTGAGGAGTGAGGTCGTACAACAATCTCCACCAGCTCCTGTTATGACGCCACCAAATTTCCAGCATCAAGCGTTTGATCAGCCTCGAAGGCGTCCAGATGTCAGGCCAGATTTGAGACGAGAGAAAAGTCGCATGTCAGATGCGACCTTGCATCAGTTAGTGGACGCAAGTAAGATGCACAACGGTGGAGTAGCAGGTGCCGCAGCTGCTGCCGCTTGGAGAGGAGGTGAAGAGCCTAGAGGGGTAAATGAGACTCCTGCCGATCATGAAATGTCTGCTAACCATGAAACCCAAAAAGTGGTAGCAGACGTTTCTTATGCTGATAGTCCTGTTGACACGAGGCAGTCTCGGCGTTCCCGAAAGTCCAGTGAGCACTCTGTATCACGCAAGCCCCTCCCGCAATCACGATCAGGAAGTGAGCACTCTGTCGTGAGGAAGCCCCTACCTGGACAGACAACGTCAGAGGCGCCACCGATGCCACCGATGCCGCAACAACAAACACCCGACAAAGTCTCGCAATACTCTGTGTCGCTGTATGATCGAGACGGCGCGGTTTCCGATACGTCGCCTGACTATGCCAGCAGACAGTCAGAGGCAGTACCACCATTCAAGCCCATCCCGAGACAGAGGGCTGGTGTGTTGAAGACCACCGGTGATACTGCCTTGTCGGAAGGTGTACCCCGCAACCTTGATATTCCTGCCGTTGATTTTGGCGTGACACGCAGCCTGACGCCAGGACCTAGCCGGCCTGGCAGTTGTGGAGGACTTCTTGGTCGAGTATCTCCACTGGAGAGCAAGACACCTCCGTCCAACAGTAGATCACCTTCCAATATATCCAATGTCTCGACTCCCAGCGACGAAAAAAGGGATCCCTACATGGATAGAACAAGTCCACGTCCTGGTCTGTCTCACTCTAGATCTTCCAGTTCTGCGTGGTTTCCTGGGACCGTTGCAGGAAGACAGAGTCCGGGTCCTACATTGAGTCCGGAGGAATTTGTGCAACAACGTGCAAGTGCAGCTGGGATACCGCAAGGATACGTACCACAAAGGACCATGTCTTCTGGTAAACTTGAGCAGGTCTCAACGCGGAAATTGACGAAGAAGCGTGATTCTTACAACCGACCCAGCTCGAGGACTTCACCTACGCCTCTTATCGACTACAGCTCTAATCTTTCTGCTCGTGAGCAAGAGCACGTTGCGAGGATGACTGGTGGACCATTGCTCAATATGGCTGAGCGTAGTAGGACGCCCGATCCCGCAGTTGGTTTGATCGGCGCCATCGAGGCTCGCGAGCAGGAGAAACGCAACATGAGGGAGGGATACTCTGGACATATGGTGCAAGCAGCTATTGCCCAGAGACAACAACAGGCACAGGCCCAGGCCCAAGCACAACAAGCTGCTCAACGGGCTTATATGCCATTTTATCATCAAGCGACTATGCCTCCAACTCCGGGTCAAAATGGACAATACGCTCCACAGCAACAGCCGCAGTACTATAATGGAACTCAGATGCCAGCACAGCAGCAGTGGCAAAGCCAGCAAAATTATCCGCCACAGCAAGGGTCTGTCATGCGAGAGCAATATCCCCAGCAACAGCAGTACCCACCACAACAGCAGCAAGGTCACGGACAAAATTCTCAGCAACAAATGTATCAACGGCAGCACAATGGGTATCATAGCCCACAAGATGGATATGGATATGGGAGATGATATATTCATCGTAAATCCATGCATAGCGATGGATGAGGGATGACATCACGGCGTCTTATTTGGAGTGAAATTGCGACGACCGCGTAACGATAAAGATATCATACGATGGAATCAACAAAACTGCAATGGGTGGGCATTGGCTAATCGGAAACCATAAAGCTACTCAATCATCGAGCTAATTATAATGTCGAATTTCTTCTGGAAGCTCAGGTTTCTCTGAGAGTGTTTGTTCGTATCCTCATTCCGTGTCCTTTACAAAGTTGTACATCCACAGAGTCTCGAGCTTTCAAGCTCCTGAGCGGCTGCCTCTCGACCTGAGTGCCTACCTTCCCCGCCCATGTTCGTGCATACACACCAAATCCGTTAGAAGACGAAGGGAGCACGCCACACGGTAGGGTCGGGCCGTTTGTGGCATCTTACGCACGATACATGGACTCAAG
>Ga0210040_10011102_pt1 | contig 10240 bp, 7 predicted proteins | sample CryGeyCG12114_NA_FD_185462 | JGI IMG/M metagenome (GOLD analysis project Ga0210040, IMG submission 185462) | Groundwater microbial communities from aquifer - Crystal Geyser CG19_WC_8/21/14_NA (SPAdes) (version 2) | ecosystem: Environmental > Aquatic > Deep subsurface > Groundwater | place: USA...
CCACCCAGGAGATGCACCGCTGCAAGGACCGCGGCTTCTGCTGCGGCGCCGGCGGCGCGCGGATGTGGATGGAGGAGAAGATCGGCAAGCGGATCAACGTCGAGCGCACCGAGGAGGCGCTCGAGCTCGATCCCGACGTCATCTCCACCGCCTGCCCGTTCTGCATCACGATGCTGAGCGACGCGGTGACCAGCAAGAAGCAGGCCGGCGAGGCCAAGGAGCACGTCGAGGTGCTCGACGTCAGCCAGATCCTGCTCCGCTCGCTCGCCCCGGTCGGGGCGCCGGGGACGGAGTCCGGCCCGGAGGTCGGCACCGAGCCCGACGACCCGGCCGGCACCGGCTCGGCGGCCACCCTGCACGACTGAGCGAGCCCTGCCGAAGGGCCGCGGAGGCCGGGACCCCAGGTGGGTCCCGGCCTCCGGCGCGTCCACCGGGTAAGAAGTGCCCGTGCTGCTCCACCTGCGGGTCACCGTCCCGGTCGACCGGACCGCCGCCGTCCACGACCTGTTCGACGACTGCCCCGGGGTGGCGCACCTGGCCCTCGTCCGCGGCGGCTCGCTGCGCCCGGCCGGTGACCTGTTCCTCGTCGACGTCGCCCGGGAGTCCGCCGACGCGCTGGTGGACGGGCTGCGCGAGCTGCACGTGGACCGGGACGGCGGCATCGCCATGGAGAGCGTGGACGCCGCCGTGTCCCGGCCGGCGGAGGAGGCGGAACGCCGCGCACCCGGGGACGGCTCGGACGCCGTGGTCTGGGAGCAGGTGATCCGGACGACGTCCGCCGACGCCGCGCTCTCGGTGTCCTTCCTGGCCTTCCTCACCATCGCCACGCTGCTGGCCGCGGTCGCCGTGGTGACCGACTCGGTGATCCTGGTGATCGGCGCGATGGTGCTGGGCCCGGAGTTCGGGCCGCTGGCGGCGCTGGCGGTCGGTCTCGTGCACGGGCGGACGGCGATGGCCCGGCAGGCCGTCGCCACCCTGCTGGCCGGCTTCGCGGGGGCGATCGCGCTGACCACCGTGGCGGCGCTGCTGGGCCGGGCGCTGGGCTGGTTCGGCCCGGAGCTGCTGACCCAGGACCGCAGCGCGACCTACTTCATCACCCATCCCGACCGCTGGTCGCTGGTCGTCGCCGTGCTGGCCGGGATCGCCGGGGTGCTCTCGCTGACCTCGGCGCGGTCCGGCGCGCTGGTCGGGGTGTTCATCTCCGTGACGACGGTGCCGGCGGCGGGTGCGATGGCGCTGGGGCTGGCCCTGGGCAACGGCCGGGAGCTCGCCGAGGCGACCGCCCAGCTGGGGATCAACGTCGCGGGCATCGTCCTCGCCGCGCTGCTCACCCTGGCCCTGCAGCGGGCGGTGTGGCACCGGGTCCCGCAGGTCACCCCACGGGTGCAGCACGTCGGCCACGCCCGGCACTGACCCGCTCCGGCCCGGCTCCGGGCCGGTGGAGGAGGATGAGCGGACGTGACCGCACCTCCCTCCGTGCCCGCCGTGCCCCGCCGGGGACTGCTGCTCGTCGGCATCGCGATCGTCGTCACCGGCTTCAACCTGCGGACGGCGGTCGGCAGCGTCGGTCCCGTGCTCGAGGAGCTCGAGCAGGGGCTGGGCATCTCCTCCGGCCTCGCCGGACTGATCACCAGCATGCCGGTCCTCTGCTTCGCGCTGATCGGCTTCGCCGGACCGCCGCTGGCGGCCCGGTTCCGGGACGGTCACGTGCTCGCCGCGGCGCTGCTGGCCATGACCCTGGGGCTGGTCGGCCGGGCGGTCGTCAGCGCCCCGGCGCTGTTCCTCCTGGGCACCGTGGCGGCCATGGTGGGCGGAGCGCTGGGCAACGTGCTGCTGCCGGGCCTGGTGAAGAAGTGGTTCCCCGGCCGGACCGGACTGGTGGTGGGCGCCTACGGCGCGGCCCTGTCGCTGGGCAGTGCCCTCTCCTCCATCGTCACCCCGCACGTCGCCGAGGCCGTCGGCACGGACGGCTGGCGGTGGGGCCTCGGCCTGTGGGCAGTCTTCGCGCTGATCGCCGTGCTGCCCTGGCTCGTCGTGCCGGTGCGGCCCGGGGCCGGCCCGGGCCGGCACGTCGCGGTGCGGGTGCGGTCGCTCGCCTCCAGCCGGCTGGCCTGGGCGATGACCGTGTTCTTCGGCGTGCAGTCGATGCAGGCGTACATCGTGATCGGCTGGACGGCGCAGTACCTGCGGGACCAGGGGATGGCGGCCTCCACCGCGGGGCTGCTGGTGGGGCTCAACGGGCTGATCGGCATCCCGCTGGGCGCGGTCGTCCCGGCCGGCACCGTGCGCCAGCACTGGCAGCGACCGATGCTGCTCGCCTTCATCGCCTGCTACCTCGGCGGGTACACCGGGCTCCTGCTCTCCCCGCTCACCGCCGCGTGGCTGTGGGTCGCCCTGCTGGCGGTCGGCATGGCCAGCTTCCCGATGGTGCTGGCGCTGATCGGCCTGCGTGGCCGCACCCCGGAGTCGGTGGCTGCGCTGTCGACGTTCACCCAGGGCTGGGGCTACGCCATCGCCGGCGTGGGCCCGCTGCTGGTCGGCGTGCTGCGCGGCGTGACCGGCAGCTACACCGGCATGTTCGTGCTGGTCTACGCCAGCGTGGCGGTGCTGCTGGTCACGGGCTGGCAGATCTGCCGGGAGCGGTACGTGGACGACGAGATCCCCGAGCTCGGCGACCCGAGCGGCGCCGCCCGGCCGCAGACCGAGGTCGAGGTCGCCGGCACCGAACCGCCGGTCGCCCTCCCCCGGCTCTGACGTCGCGGGACCTCCGCCGGACTCGTGCGGCGCGGGTCCCGGGTCAGACGGTCAGCTGCAGCGCCCGGAGCAGTTCGGTGGACCGGTCCCGCCGCAGCTCCGGGGACCGGGTGAGCAGCGCCACCGCGACCACGTAGGAGTCCTCGCCGGCCCAGCCGTGGCCCTCGGCGGTCAGCCGGGCGATGTGCTCGCGCACCTTGGGCTCCCGGCTGTAGGCGCCGAACTCCAGCCCCATGGCCAGGAAGTTGGCCGTCCGGTAGCCCAGCTCCTGGGCCGCGGCGAGCGTGGCCGCCGGGTCGGAGTAGCTGGGCAGCGCGACCAGCACGTGCTCGAACCCGGCCTTCAGCAGTCGCAGTGCCAGGTCGTTGCCGTGCCAGCCGCCCCACAGCTCGGGCATCAGGATGTCGCCGTCCGGGGCGGGGATGTAGGGCGGGTTCGCGATCACCGTGGAGACCTGCCCACCGGCCGGCGAGTCGGCCCAGGTGAAGAAGTCGCCCAGCTCGACGGTGTACCGGTCGGCCACCCCCAGGTCGGCGATGGTCTGCCGGGCGCGGGCGACCGAGGTGGAGCTGATGTCCGTGCCGTGCACGGTGAGGCCGGGGAGGGCCCGGACGACGTGGGCGATCGCCCGCGCGTCACCGCTGCCCAGTTCTGCCACGCCCTCGGACCGCCAGGGCACCTGCCCGGCGTACTGGGTGAGCAGCAGCTGGACCGAGAACGCGTAGTGCGCCGACTCCTCGGCGCAGTCGAAGAACCCGTCGCCCACCGGGTCCCCGGACGAGGGAGGCAGCAGCACAGCGGTGTCCCGTGGGTCCATGGCGGAGGTGTACCCCGCCGCGTGGCCGGTCATCCGGCCGTGCACGACCGTTCATCCGCGCGGAGGACCGGGACCACCCGTCCGGTCACGCCTGCGGAACGCCCTCCCCGTCGGGATGACGGGTCTCCGCGCGGGTGAAGTTGCGGTAGGACCGGGACGGCGTGGGGCCGCGCTGGTCCTGGTAGCGGCTGCCGTACACCGCCGATCCGTACGGGTGCTCCGCCGGGGAGCTCAGCTGGAACAGGCACAGCTGGCCGATCTTCATCCCCGGCCACAGCGTGATCGGCAGGTTGGCGACGTTGGACAGCTCGAGGGTGATGTGCCCGGAGAAGCCCGGGTCGACGAAGCCGGCCGTGGAGTGGGTGAGCAGCCCGAGGCGGCCGAGGGAGGACTTCCCCTCGAGCCGGGCGGCGAGGTCGTCGGGGATGCTGACCACCTCCAGCGTCGAGCCGAGCACGAACTCGCCGGGGTGCAGCACGAACGGATCGTTCCCGGCCGGCTCGACCGGCGTGGTCAGGTCGTCCTGCTGCAGCGCCGGGTCGATGTGGGTGTACCGGGCGTTGTTGAAGACCCGGAAGAACCGGTCGAGCCGGACGTCGATGCTCGAGGGCTGGACCATCGCCGGCTCGTAGGGCTCCAGCCCCAACCGGCCGGCGGCCAAGGCGGCCCGGATGTCGCGGTCGGACAGCAGCATGGCGCGGAGTCTAGGGACAGCCGCCCAGGAGCCGGACCCGACCTCCGGCCGGACGGCCTACCCGACCGGCTGCACCCGGGACCGCCGGCGGGAGAACAGGTGGGCGGCGACGAGCACGACGGCCAGGCCCCCGACCACCGACATCGTCGTCCCGGCCGACCAGGTGGCCCAGCCCCGCTCCGGGCCGCCCGCCAACGACTGGACCTGGTCGGCCATGGCGATCACGGCGGCGTCCCAGGTGCCTGCGTCCAGTGCGGGCACCACCTCGCTGTCGATCCGCTCCTCCAGCTCGGTGCCCGACAGCGGCGAGGAGTCGTCCATCCACCAGGAGTACTCGTAGGTGTCGTCTCCCGAGGCCACCGCGAGGAGCACGTCGGTCTCCTCCAGCTCCGAGCGCGCCGCCGTCTCCTCCGCCCACACGTCCGCGTCCTCGGCGTCGAACGAGGGGACGAACACGACGTAGAGGTCCGCGTCGCTGTCCGCCGAGACGGCCTCCACCGCGGCACGGACGCTCGAGTCGTCGGCGGGCAGCGCTCCCGCCTCGTCGGTGATCCGGTCGGAGAGGTCCATCGGGGCGGACGCAGCCGCAGGAGCGGCGGCGAGCAGGACGAACGACAGGGCAACGAGTGCTGTGGCGAGGCGACGCATCGCACATCTCCCGGATCGCGGCGGATGGGGGCCGGCGCGAGGGACTGTACGCAGAGTCACGATCGCCGCACCAGCGTTCTGCGCGCGCCCGTTCGCGGCGGCGGTCGGGTCACCCCTGCGGGCGGCGGGGGAAGGACCGGACCAGCGGGGGCCGCACCCCGGCCACCCCCACCACGGCGTCCAGCGTCTCGTCGAACCAGTCGGCCAGGTGCAGGCGACCCTGCCGACCGAGGGTCCGCCCGCCGGCGACCCGCCTCGGCCGCCCCGCCGGCACCTCCAGCCCGCCCACCGTGTCCAGCGTCGAAATCCCCAGCTTGACCAGGCACTCCTTGAGCACCCAGTGGTGCAGGAACTCCCTGTCCGGGTCGGCCGCCCGGTGCACCCGCCGGCTCTCCGCGTCGGTCAGCACCAGGGACCGGGAGGCGGCGGCCGCACCGGGCGTCGTCCGCTCGACGTCGACCGCGACCGGCCGGCTGTGCGCGCCGACCACGACCGCCCCCCGGGCATGGGCGAGGCTGACGTGGAGGCGCGACCCCGCGATGGCCGGCCTGCCGTGGTCGGTGGCCGCACAGTCCGGGCAGCGCTGGACGAGCTCGAGCCCCTCGACGGGTCGGCCGGTCAGCTGCGCCACGGCCCACCGCACGAGCAGGTGGGCTGCGACTCGGGCATCGCGATCGGCGGGGTGCCGGAGCTCGGCGCACCGGCGCCGCTCCCCCGGGGTGAGGAGCAGGTCCTGGTCGAGCACCCGCAGGACGTCCACGGGCCGCGCGGTGACGACGAGAGGCCGTCGGGACGCCGCTGCAGCCCAACGGTCGATCAGCCCAAGGTTAACAACAGATGAACAATCACCGCGCCACCGGCGAGTCACGCTGTGTTGCTCCATGGTGTGTCGCCCGTCATGTCCTCACGCACCATGACGGCGCACTACGCACTGTGAGTGACATCACTGTGTGGTTGCCCGGTTCACCTCGGTCGACCTCCGGCAATCGCCGATCGGCGGCCCTACCCCGGGAAACCCGCCCCTAATCTGCCCGTCACCTAGAGGCACAGCCGATCCACGGGGGTCCCTCAGCTGTTGCCACGACGGGGGAGGTCACATGCCCAGACCCGATGACCCAGCGCAGTCGTCCAACGTCGTCCAGGACGTGCTGCGGGAGCCCGGACGAGCGGGGGCCGGCTCCCCGTGGCCGCAGACCGAGACCATCCGCTACCACCTGCACGACAACGTGGCCGACCAGCTCGCCGGACACGCTCCCGGCTGCACCCGGCTGAGCCGCTACTTCGAGCGGGCCTGCGACGAGCGCCCCGGGGCCACCGCACTCGAGTGCGCGGGCGAGCAGCTGTCCTACGCCGACCTCGACGCCCGCGCCAACCGCCTGGCGAACCTGCTGATGGCCCGGGGGATCGGCAGCGGGAACCGGGTGGGCATCCTGCTGCACCGCTCGGTGGACACCTACGTCGTGCTGCTGGCCGTGACCAAGACCCAGGCGACCTTCGTCCCGATCGACCCGGCGTCGCCCGCCGACCGGCTGGCGTTCGTCGCCGGGGACGCCGACCTGGACCTCCTGCTGACGACCACGTCGTTCGCCGCAGTGACCTCGGCACTGCCGTGCGAGGTCCTCCCCGTCGACGAGCTGGGGGCGGAGCTGGCGATGCAGCCGAGCGCCCGTCCGGGGATCGAGTCCTCCGGGGACCCGGTCTGCTACATCATCTACACGTCGGGCTCCAGCGGTCGCCCCAAGGGCGTGGAGATCGCCCAGTCCAGCATCTGCAACTTCATCGGGATCGTGCCCTCGCTGTACGGCGTCCAGCCCAGCGACCGGGTGTACCAGGGCATGACGATCGCCTTCGACTTCTCCATCGAGGAGATCTGGCCCACCTGGGCGGTGGGGGCGACGCTCGTCGCCGGGCCCACCGACGGCCGGCGGGTGGGCTCGGGCCTGGCCGACTTCCTGGCCGAGCACGAGATCACGATGATCTACTGCGTCCCGACGGTGCTGGCCACCCTGGACCGCACGTTGCCGCTGATCCGCACGGTGAACGTCGGTGGCGAGGCCTGCCCGCGGGAGCTCGTCGAGCGGTGGGGGCCCGGCCGCCGGATCCTGAACACCTACGGGCCCACCGAGACCACGGTCACCTGCACGATGGCCGAGCTCCAGGTCGGGAAGCCGGTCACCATCGGCCGCCCGCTGCCCACCTACCGGGTCACCCTGCTCGACGAGGACCGGCAGCCCGTCCCCGCGGGGGAGGTCGGGGAGATCTGCGTCGGCGGGCCGGGCGTCGCCCGGGGGTACGTGAAGCGGCCGGAGCTCACCGCGGACCGGTTCATCCCCGACCCGCGCGGCATCCCCGGGGAGCGGGTGTACCGCACCGGCGACCTCGGTCGCTTCCTGCCCAACGGCGAGCTCGAGTACCTCGGCCGCGCCGACAGCGAGGTCAAGGTGCGCGGGCACCGCGTCGACCTGCAGGAGATCGAGAGCCTGCTGCTCGTCCACCCGCAGGTGACCGCTGCGGTCGTCACCTTGCTGACCGGGCCGGACATGGGCGGCGAGCTCGCCGGCTTCGTCACGCCGAGGGAGGACCAGGCGACCAGCGACGACTCGGTCGACCTGCTGCTCACGGAGCTGCACGCGCAGCTCTCCGAGCAGCTGCCGCCCTACATGGTCCCGGCGTTCCTGGACGTGGTCCCCAGCATCCCCATGCTGCCCAGCGGGAAGGCCGACCGCGGTCGGCTCCCCGCGCCGTCCCGGCCGCGGATCATCCGCGCCGACACCGCCCACGAGCCGCCGGCGAACGCGGTGGAGGCGTGGACCTCCGGCCTGTGGGAGGAGGTCCTCCGGCTGCCGACCGGCTCCGTGTCGGTCACCGCGGACTTCTTCGACGACCTGGGCGGCCACTCCCTCCTGGCCGCGAACATCGTCTCCGCGATGCGGGAGAGCGACCTGGGCGCGCGGCTGTCCATCCTGGACCTGTACCGGCACCCGACCGCGCGGTCGCTCGCCGCCTTCCTGGAGGCCAGCCGCGACCCCGACCCGGACGCCGTGAACGCCGCACCACGCCTCCCCCGGCCGGCGCCGCCGTCCCCGGGCCGGGTCGCTGCCTTCGGCACGGCCCAGCTGTCCGCGGTCTACGCCATCGTCCTGCCGTTCCTCCTGCCGATCGCGCTGCTGTACGGGCTCCACGACGGCCAGCCCTCGGTCGAGCTGGTCGTCCAGCTCGCCGTCCTCCTGCCCTCCCTCTACCTGGTCGTGCGGTGGGTGCTGCCGGTCCTCGGTTCCCGGCTGCTGTCCCGCGGCCTCCGGCCGGGTGACCACCCGCTGTGGGGTGGCATGCACCTGCGGGTGTGGCTGCTGCAGAAGCTGATGACGATCTCCCCGCTGACCGTCCTCAGCGGATCGCCGTGGGCCGCGACCTACCTGCGGCTGGCCGGCGCGCAGGTCGACGCCGAGTGCCACCTGGGCACCGCCGAGGTGGCACTGCCGTCGCTCATCGTGCTGCGCCGCGGCGCGACCGTCGGGTACGGCAGCTCGCTGCACGCCCACGAGATCGCCGACGGCGTGCTGTCCCTGGGCCCGGTCACCGTCGGCCCCGGCGCGGTCGTCGCCTCGGAGTGCGTGCTCCAGCACGACTCCGTCGTCGGTGAGGGAGCCGTCCTCCGCGAGCAGTCGCTGCTGCAGCCGGGCGCGGTCGTCCCGGACGGCGAGACGTGGTCGGGCTCTCCGGCGCGGCGGTCGACGGAGACGCCGGACCTCGTCCTCCAGCTGATGACCGACTGCCCGGCGGCGCCCCGCACCTGGTCGCGAGCCCTGCTGGCCGGGTTCGCGGGCGGTGTGCTGCTGCTGGAACTGCTGCCGTTCCTGATCATGCTGCCGATGGTGGCGGTGGTGTGGTGGGTGCTGTTGACCTACGGGACCGGCGCCGCCCTGCTGGCCACCGCGCTGTCCGGCCCGCTGTTCGTGGTCACCACCTGCGCCGCCGTGCTGGTGCTCCGCCGCCTGGTGCTCCCGGCCACCCCGGAGGGGGTGCACCACCTCCGCTCGCAGCTCGGGCTGGAGAAGTGGCTCGGGGACAAGTTGCTCGAGCTGAGCCTGCTGCTGAACAACACCCTCTACTCGACGCTGTACACGCCGCACTGGCTCCGGGCGCTGGGCTCCCGGGTCGGCAGGGGCGCCGAGGTCTCCACGATCGCGCACGTCGACCCCGACCTGCTGACCCTGGGAGAGGGCAGTTTCGTGGCCGACATGGCCAGCGTCGGCAGCGCCACGTACGCCAACGGCCACGTGGCGTTCCAGCGGACCGAGGTCGGCCGGCGCACCTTCGTCGGGAACGCCGCCTTCGTCCCCTCGGGCTCGCACCTCGGCGACGACTCGCTGATCGGCGTCCGCACCGTGCCGCCTGCGGACGGCGTGCCCGCCGGCACCGCCTGGCTCGGGTCCCCGGCCTTCTTCCTCCCCCGCCGGGAGCGCTTCGACGAGTTCACCGAGGCCGAGACCTACACCCCGTCCCGGCGGCTGGTCCGGGCTCGGTACGCGATCGAGTTCCTCCGGATCGTGCTCCCGAGCTCGATCCTGGGCCTGGCGACGTTCGCCACCCTGTACGGGCTGTCCGCCCTGGCCCTCGACTGGGGGACGGTGGCCACCGTCCTGCTCGCCCCGGTGGTCGCGCTGGCCTCCAGTACCGCGGTGGTCCTCGGCGTGGCCGCGCTCAAGTGGGCCGTCGTGGGCCGGTACCGCCCACGGGTCGAGCCGCTGTGGAGCGGCTTCGTCCGCCGCACCGAGTTCGTCACCGGCATCTACGAGGCAGCTGCCGTGCCGGCGCTGCTCACCTTCCTGACCGGGACGCCGCTGCTCGGACCGGCGCTGCGGTTGTTCGGGGCCAGGATGGGCCGCCGCACGCTGCTGGACACCACCTACCTGACCGAGTTCGACCTGGTCGAGATCGGGGACGACGTCGCCGTCGGCACCGCGGCGTCCCTGCAGACCCACCTGTTCGAGGACCGGGTGATGAAGATGGACCGGGTCGTCCTCTGCGACCGGGCCAGCGTCGGCGCCAAGGCCGTGGTCCTCTACGACTCCGTCGTGGAGGACGACGCGTCCCTGGCGGCGATGTCGCTGGTGATGAAGGGCGAGGTGCTGCCGGCCGGCACCGCCTGGTGCGGCATCCCGGCCCAGCGGGTCGCCCGACCACCGACACCGCCGCCGGCCCCGGCCGACCACCACGACCGTGCCCGGTCCCGTGCGACGGCGGGACGACGGTGACCGGCGATCTGCGGTCCGCCGCGGCAACGGCAGCGGCCGCGGCCGCGGCCGTCCCGACGGTGGGTCCCC
>Ga0210040_10011103_pt1 | contig 10240 bp, 11 predicted proteins | sample CryGeyCG12114_NA_FD_185462 | JGI IMG/M metagenome (GOLD analysis project Ga0210040, IMG submission 185462) | Groundwater microbial communities from aquifer - Crystal Geyser CG19_WC_8/21/14_NA (SPAdes) (version 2) | ecosystem: Environmental > Aquatic > Deep subsurface > Groundwater | place: USA...
GAGGAAGGATAAAAGCGTGATTATTACTTTCACCACTTACTTTCACTCACCGACTCACCCAATTTAGTCCCTTATTAACTTGGACACCATGCTGTGAAATGCCAAAATTTATAGTGCCATGTATAGCCAAAGAAATAAACACTTGACTAAATTTTAGGCGTTCTGTCAGTAGCACAGAAACAAGGCATCACAACAACAAACTTGTTGAATTTGAAATTTTACATCGTACAAGATTTAGGTCGTGAATGCCCATTTTTTTCTGCGTGCGTACTTAGTTAATTTATTGTGTACAAAAAGTGTGTAATTGAAATCACGAGAGAGAAATGGTTTATCTTTATTAAGGAGATTAAAAGTTGCGCCGTTCCCTGTAGAAAGTATACTAGACAAAATTGTGTATGACAAGAAAATAAGGCTAGTATAATCCGGCCTAATATAATAATGTATTGTGTATGCGAAACGCAAGAGAAACTTTTTGCCATTCTCATGTGATTTAGCTTTGACTCACCATAGCATGTGAATGCCCATTTTTTGCATACAAACTTTTGTATGCTATTAGTTAGTTGGTTAGTATTCAATTGGGATTGCCAGAGTAGTTGTTATGTTATGCCAGTGCATGCTCAAATTGTAAACAAAGTGATCCGGGTGTTGCTGAATACGAATTTTGTATGGGAATGCATTGGTATGGGGTTTGCATGTGTGATTTTTTTTAACATGGCATTCTAAATTGGTGAAGGAAGTCTGACAGATTTGCCTGGTAGATTAAATTATATTAAACTATAGTTTAGTTATAGCATTGTGGTTTGGAATAAAAGTCAAAGGTTTCCCTTTAGGGCCACATGATGGATAAAAATGGTCGATTGTTCTTAAAGTTTAAATATTTTTTTCAGTCAGTTTAATGAATTTAATGAGACGGTGAAAAGGATAGGAAAAGTAGTAAAAGCGCTGTGTTTTGTACAGTGTCGACAGTGTGTGCCAATGGGCCTGTTGCCATATATTGTTCCGGGTCAGGGGTGTTAAAAAAGAGTGTTGCTATTTTGAAAATAAATGCAAACTAGCCAAAACAATTGATTCAATAAGTTTTGTTGCAGTTTATTCCAGTTTTTTTATTCTCATTGTCCTAATAGGTTTTAATTCATCATGGTATATGGATAAGTACACGAATTGTGAATACAGTGGCAGTAAACGTAAATACTGTAGAGAGTAGAGATTGAATTCTAATGTTGCAAGTTAGTTAGTCAACAAATATTTTGCAAGATTCTCGCTCAATTCTCATTTAATGTCTTTTTATAAACTATGTGTACAACATAGAGGATTAATATCAAGGGCACGGCTAGTTAGAAATTCCAGTTTCATTCAATAAAACTGCTATAGTTTGTTTCGTATGGTTAACACTACTACAATATCTGTAGCAAGTAATTAAGTAAAACATTCATATAGCACTTAAATTGTACATGTTTAAACTTACTTTTAGTTAGTTAGCTAGTATCACACTTGGCAAAGGTAATCAAAATAAACAAGCTTCACTTCATATAGCAAAAGTTGGCAAAATAACGAAATGTGTATAATATAACAGAGGTATTCACGAATTCTTCGGTAACTTTTTGCAATGTGTTTAAATAGAGCAAAGTTACGGGGTTACCGAAGCTTTTGGGAATACCTCAAATGTTACGTAGAAAAAAAAATGCATTCCTTCGCGCTCGCCTAACTATAACAAATAAATAGCAATCTTGAGTGAATATAATGGAATACAATGGAGATCAAATAAAAGCAAATGTAAATTATATGAGTGATTGATCAGGTCAATTATATTATTGCTGGTTCCTTTTGACATTTGGCGTGACCCAATCTCATTTGAATGCAAACCTCGAATAGGGCATATTATGGGAAGATTGCGTGCAAAAATTCATTCCCACAAAATCTATATTGACGGTGTGAATACTTCATAAATGCATAAATCTTTCCCACTTTTACAACAAGCTATAGCTACAAAAAACACATAATGATATGGAGTTACATTCGTTAACAATAATAATTCAACATAGCAGCTCGGCTTAGTTAGCTAATTAAATTTAGCCCAACGGGGTATTTAACTTTGCCATTTAAGATTATAGGGTGTATTTGTAGTCACCACTAGGATTTGGATTTCATTTAGTGGTTGTAATTATATATTCTTACGATAATTGTAACCCTATTACTATTCTAGTTCGTCATTTTAATGGGGTTGGTAACATGATGTATTGCTAAATGTATTAATACTGTTGATGCAATGGGTATGCCGTCGACGGGAAGTTTTTAATAAAGTGACAGGCACATCCAGCCATGTACACTAAAACTAATTATGAATGAAACTGGGTGAGATTACATCGATTTAACTTTAACCAGTAAAGCTTATTCGTCATTTTAAAAGCTTTAAAATAATACAAAATGGTGACGACAAAAGAGGGTAAATGAAACTAGAATAGAATATTTTAACTTTTACCCAAAATTACAATTTGGAGCACCAAAGATTCTAAAGCTACTGTACATTGTAAAGGTCAGGATTAATACTTGTCGTTCCCAGATGAATTATAAATCGATTAACATCCCAAAAAAATGTATGGGTAACAGCATAGTTTAAACATTTTATCATCTTGAGCATAGCAAAATATCCTATCGGCAAAACGTAAGTCTGTAATGACAATTGACAATATTATCGGTATACCAGTACCAGTATGTATTGCACGAAACGACTTCATAACTTTCAATTTATTTTCGCCCTAACTTTCAAAATTTTAATCTTTGAACAAGTCTTCAACAAATTCGATGTTCTAACCGAAAAAAAACATGCTCGATCGATTAATTTTTTACCACGCATTCAATTCACAAATACGTTTTCAGCACCAGCCAGTGAGCCGTTGATACAAAAACTCGCGCGAGCGCTCCAAAATTTAACAAAGAAAACTAAATACATCAAGGTGGTAGAATAGTATAAGGTGGAATCTGCTGGGGGTTTTAGCTTTCCGCCAATTCGTGACGTCACGCGTTCATTGGTTCTCTATGTTACTTACTGTGTGCACTGCACACAGCACAGTTTCGAAACTTGTATTTTGGCGTTGTGTGCTACTAAAGCGACCAGTAACCTTTAATTATGAATGAATGCTTGTCAATACACACAATTTCTGATATGAAATGCAAATCGAAATCACAAAAATATTTCACCATGCAAACGTATGGCTGCAATTTTGAACGTGTGACGTCACTCCAAATATGAGTAAGTACCCAAATAACAAGGCTTCACCTTATACTATTCTACCACCTTGTACATACATTACATATGGAGCAATAGATGGCCACTATTTTCTCCGGCGGCACAATCCTCATCTTCAATATCATCAGGATGTTTGAGTGCTCTATCTCTAGCAGTTTTGAATCGGCTGCTGCTACTCCGATGAGTCGGGGGGATATACTGGGGCCGACGTTGGCGTGGAGAAACGCACTCTACATTATCGTCATCCATGATGAACCGAGATGTGGACGCATCGCTTCGAGGAGAACGGTTCGACGAGAAGAGTATACACCGGTTGGGCAAATGTTTTTTGAAGAAAGTAGCTCGCTTTTGAGCCTTCTCTTCATCAACGGCACACCGGTAAAGCCTGTCTCATTTGTTCATACTTTCCGCTATCAGCATTTGAATAACAAACTCCCGCCGAACTGACATTCGATCATCTTCATTCCGGGGACTGGACTTGAAGTCCAAAACTTTCCCTTGGAGTCTTTCTTTGTGCTCAAAGCCGTCCGCATCGCAAACAATGATTGAGGGGTATTCATCCCCGGACAGTTCTACAAAGAAAAAGTTAGACAATGAGTTTGGCGCAAAATTTAAAGTAAACAATTGGGTCGTTAGAATTCTCGCACGAAAAAACTATTTTGAGATCTGTTTTCCACTTCATACTTGAAATCCAAAACTAAAATTCACTACCTAAATGTTGAAATAAAACTAAAAAGTTTTTTGTACCTTCTTCCTCAATTTCCACTGGGGCAATCAGCTCGTCAGCCACTTTTTGCTGCCGATGAACAGCACAGCATATGACGATTGCCTATGTAAATTTACACAAACATTTTAGCATTTTCAAACTCTTTTGGAATAATTACGCAAAGTTAAAGATGCTTGCTTACCCCTATAACTAGAAATATGGACAAGAATACGAAGAACAATGGCTCTTTTAGCAAATAAATCATAGTTACTTTCAAATTTTTCTAGCCCCTTTGAAGGACAGTTAACTTTTAAAAATGAAATTCTGTCAAACTTATTAACACACAACTCAAATTCTGCTTGCAACCACGAATGAAATCGTTTCCAATTTACAAATATAGTGTAACTCAACAGTGAAAACAATGATTGTAGAAGCAGTAGGACTAGAAGAATACTGAAAAAATTTGAAAAAAATGAGTAGTGTAGCAAGAAATCTTTGTCTTCAGAAAACCTTATTGCTTGAGCAAGTCCAAGTATTATATGCCAAGTGAGTGGTCCCAAACGAGCTACGAAACCCGAAAAAATACTTACACTAAAAGCTCCCGCCTATCACGCAGTATCGATCTTGCCCGTGCAATGTTGTACTCAATTTTCATGACTTTATTCGTATCCCACGTTTCCGTTTCCCCTCTATATATACCCGAAATGTAAGTTCTGATACGTCTGCCTATTGTAAATATTTTGCATGCACATAATAATATTGTAAAGATTCACACGCACTACCAATATTAATCATCCAGCATCTCACTCGAACCAATTAAGATGTGGAGTACCATACAATTGCAAGTGTAGGTTATTTTGGCCAAATTCTCGACGGGGTATTGTATTATTACTTAGATTTTCTTTTTGGACAAAGAAACTTTGCCATTTCATGCATTTGCCAATTTATCTGCTTGGTATACTATTCCTTATAATTTGATGGAAATAAATAAGTTTGAGCATGCAAGATTTGTGCATGTCTTTTATTTAGTTAGCTAGTTCACACGTACAAAAATGTTTATTGCTATATTAGTGCTCGATTCACAATATTGAAGTTGGAGTATTATTCGGATTTATTTTAGTCGATTTCGAACATTTTCATGATAAGCAGGTGGTGGATCTTGACCTACTAGCTGAGTATTTTCTTTTTCATTCATATCACTGGAATGGCCATATTCTTCATTTTGGCCATTTGATTTGTTAAAAAGAAATGTGCTATCTTTTAGTTTGCCTCGTTTTTGTGTCCGCTGTTTTCGGGAACATGAACTATGCTTTGCAACGTATGCTTCCACATATCCACAAACCAAGTAAGATACGCTGACTATGATTAGAAACTGAAATGTTAAAAATGTTAATAGTTTCAGTTGACAATTATTTGTATTGAAAATTTTTCAATCAAACTCTTTTTTACCGCTATAAAGATGTATTGACATGTATCACTGAAGATCATAGCTGTCAAAATGGAATTTCCATTTCAGCTGGATACTTATTTCATTCCAAACTTTAGCACCAAGAAATTGCTTCGAAAAGTTGTTAGCATGTTAGAGAAATAATATAAGAGAGTTTGTAAAAAGGCGGGTTTTTGTGCCTGGAGACTCCAGTGTGGAAAAGGAGAAAGTCGGAAAATTCCCTTCCCAGGTGAATTTTGACATGCGTGTTCGTACGCGTATGATATTCACTGATGAATTAATTTCAAAAACTGTTTGCTTGAGCTTACTATTATAGGATGGCATTTTTATTGTCTACCAGTTACTGTTACATTACCTTATTTGATATTTTCATCGTCACACATTTGGAATAAAGTCAAAGTCAAACTAAAACTATACGCATGATATGAAACTTAGTTAGTGAATTGCTCCATAACTTTGCATGCAAGTAATTTTTTGTCCACAAAGAAGTAAAACAAGAATCCATTTAATTCTGAGCACTCTAGGAGATTGACCAAAAATTAAATCTATCGATTTCCCATTATTATTGGAGGAACAAAATCCAAACAAGTAATTGTTGTATCATCACAGCATAATATTGAATACACTTTAGGGAGACTGAGACACGACAATATAAGCTATATTGCCTTTTGTGACAATTCATTCCTACCACTTTAATTTCATTATTACTAACATAGAAGATTGCTTTGGATTCATGATTTATCTACACAACACTACGATGATAAGGAAGCGGAATTAATATAATTCTCCATTTATAAGTAAGTGTAAGTAACTTCTGCGTTGTTTACAATCCTTTGTTGTAGTACACAATTTTAGGTGCATTTGGAGATTTCTTGATTCTCTCCTGTAATCATCAGAAAATAAATTTTTTCGGTACTGAATCCCAGGAAATGAGTGAATACATAATGAGTTTTACATACCTGAAGTTCGGGCTCCAAGAAATCCGTAGAGACTGATGCAGTTTGTGGGAAAATCGCACAACACAAAGGCGTGGCAAATGTCAATAGAATACCGCAAAGTACAACTTGTAGTGGCAATGAAATCATTGGATATTTCTTCAAAACTCCTCGTCGCTCCAAATTATTCATGACCAAAGGTATTCCAACTGTTAAATTTAATGAAAAATATTATTAATTTACCACGATCAAACTGAAAACAAATATTACTTCACTTCAAATATTCACTGATTTCAGGAGTACTGTATTCTAGCAATGCATTTGGTACAGCAATAACAGATTGCTAAACTAAAACGCCGATTGCAAATATTGCACATTTGAAAATATTCAATGCTTGAAGTTTTTGGTAGCATTGATTTCATTAGTTGCAACAGATAGCGTCCTTTCTTTGTTTCATTTCGTGCAACGTGACGATTGCAGCTTGTCGCAGCTTTTAGACTTCTCCATATAATAGTGTATTGTAAACCTACTGCAGGTTTTAGTAGCGATCATTTACACTGCACCAGGACAAGAGAATATCAGCTTTTTGCGAGCGCATTTGTTAAGTGATGCAACTTTAGTTGAGTTAATAGTTTAAATGATCAATTGATGTTATTCACATACCCATAGTAGGAACAGCCATTCCAATTCGACTCAACACTACTTGAGAAATGGCTAGTTTGGCAGTCTTGCTTGACGTGCCCAGTGTGTTTCCATTTTCATCCATAACTTTCATTCCTTCCACTATCTCCCTAAAAAGCGTATTTTTGTTGTTAAGTGATAACCGAATTTAGTGTTTGGAGACATGTATTACATCACTTCGAGTCCTTGCGTATTTTACTTACTTTTTGCGGACCAAAGGAATATTAACAGCATTGGCTGCCGCAACAGCAACAAATGGAACCAATCGTCCAACCAATGGAGGTGCGCTCTAGTAAATAAATAGCAAACTTAATATAAATTATATAGTCCGAATTTTGGTTTTAAAATATTTCAAAGTACTCCATTACCTTGACAAGACTATTCAATCCTAAAGACGTGACCAATGCGCCTGCAGTGGCGGAAAAGTAGGATGTCATTAATTCACTGAAATGTCCCATTAAAATTAAACCGATTAAAATTTTGGCATTACATTTTTTGCTGAACAGACACATACGTGATTTAAAGTTTATTTACCCAGTAGAAAGGGGGGAATCTCCACTCCTATTGCTATAGTTCACTATCGCGTTGAACGATTGATTAAACCATTGCCAGAACACAACTTCTTTGGTGGTTCTAAAATGCAAAACGATGATAATTAACTTACTGAATTACAGTTAACAAAAAAATAAATTGTGAATGATTTCATACTTGTAAAATGTCATCATCGACCCAGTGATAAACATGTTCATTGGGACTTGTGCGGACATTCTTCCAATAATCAGAGTTTTCTCCCCTGTTTCTGGATGGAATGCAGAGTCATATAAATGTTTCGCGTTCCATAACTCATCTTCAGAGATATCCAATTTCTCTCCTTTCCTAAAAATTTCAAAGCAAAATGTAAATTGAAATTTTGAAAATGCCCATACAAGGTCATATCACACACTTTAATCCCCCAATGAGGTATATTACCTGTGCTTTGTAACAATATCCTTGGCTTCATTTAGCTGTGCATTGGAGACAAATACATTCATTGGATTCGTAACAGCAAAAAAATGCTTGGCACGACCCCAATAGGTGCTTTGATCCCATCTGGGTTTTTCAATGTCAATTTTAGCAGCCATCCTGACTTTCTTGTTTTCTTATTCTTATTTCCACAAGAGATCAATGGAATGTTGCGATCTGAATCCAAAAAACAAAACCAATCGACATGCTTACTCTTTCGCTCTTCATTTTAGTCATTTTAGTATTACTCGCTGTTTGCTGCTATGGAAGACAATTAATTCAGTTAAAATCAAAACAATAACATCTTCTCATTGCCTGGGTATTATTTTTCTCCAAATAATGTATTCAGCAAAACGGAAGCATGCATTTTTTGTGATGAGTTCGTACGAAACTGAGATGTCAGCTCTGAACGGAAAGAAAATAGTCCCTGACGGAGCTCAAGATGGTCACTGTGATGAAACAAGCTACCAACTAACCCATAAAATGAAATCCGACCCAGAAGACAATGTTTCCTCTAGTCCCATTAGTGATCAAGGCGATCAAGTAGATTTCATTGTTGACAATGAAACCCGCCATTCCAATTCAAAGTTTGTGGATACGAATAATAACAATAGAATCAGTATACAAAAGGAAACGTTCAGCGTAAATAATCAACTATAATCGTTTCAAATTCATGTAGCAAAAAAACCCTGCTAAAACAAATGCAATTTCTGTATTCAGCTTTTGCAAGAAAAAGGGCAACTGAGGTGGGTTCTCCCAATGTCTCAACTTATAACAAGCTCACGGTTTCATGCAAATCCTCAAGTAATTAATGACAGTAGTGGCCCCGAACCTGAAGACCATTTAAATGTGCTCAATATTCTACGCGATGTCACAAGGGTTTACGTTTCATCCCCACAGTTTGTCATGGGATACAGAGTGGGGCATCTTTCTTTTTGGTAAAAAAATTTCTACCGTCTTAAATAATGAAATATATTTTGACTTGCTGCTACAGCAGAATTACAAAGCTCATCAAGTGAAATCTATTAAAACTTACCAAAGCAATATAACGTTCAACAACTGTTAATAAATTCCTTTGTTTCGCTCCCAGGTGTGTCCAGCTCGACCCAATGTACAATAATGAAGAAGACGGGCAAACTTACATCTCCATGTACTTATGGCTTCAGCAATTTCTTCGTATAGAAGACAAAGATACAACTTTAAAAGTGATCTACGAGTTCCAAATCTTAACAAAGTCAGGAAAAGTACATTTGAGCAAAAGTAAGTACAGAATCCTGTAAACTTATCTACTTATTGCTATCAAAACTGAATATTTACAAGTTTACACTTCAAACCAGCTGATGTTGTGTGCAGCACAGTTTTTTAGAATAATATTATTCCTCTCCCTTTTCAAAGAGAGCGGGATTCGGGAATTCGGGAGACAAAACCGGTGTTTCGGGTGGAAGCGATTTTGCTCGTATGACCATCTCAAAAGTGTAGACTACCCACTCTTTTTGCAACTGAACTTGAGACTATTCACAGAAGAAGGGAATGAGATGACTAGTAGAACTAGTCTCAGTTTACAGCCAAGACAGAAAAAAAGCGATGAGTGGAATGCCAATGGGTACAACTGTGATACCAATACGGCTACAGAGATAAGCACAGTGCACAGACACATAAAAGATTGGATTGCTCGTGACCTTTGGAAAGATAAATGGGCTTGGGATGCGCTAGTTTGTGTTAAAAATAAAGTATATTTTCAAGTGCACTCTAGCATTTTACGAGGTACACTGGGATCAAAACAAAACCTACATTGTTGAATGCTGAATATGATGGATGCATGGAAATTTTTACTTTTTTTGTAGCCAGATCTGGTTTGCTAGAATCTTATTTCAGTGCCCCACATTGTGAGTTGTATGAAGGGAAAAAAATACTGCATATTTCCGATTTGGATTCCAAAATTGTACAAGGATTGCTCCAGTTTTGCTATACGGGGGATACGGAACTTTTCGAGGATTTTAATACTACTTGTAAAGTACTAGAAGCGGCTCATCATTTGGGAGTCACATTGCTGAAATGTCAATGTTTGATTCAGCTGGTGTCCAATTTTCTGGAAATTGACAATTACGTGCGGATCGCTCTACTAGAGTTCAAGTATGCGTTTCGGCGGTTCAACTGTGGTCAAGTGATACTCCGGGAATTTATCATTTTGTAAGTTGGGTTGTACATGATTGAGTGGTTTC